>Ga0268266_10003745_pt1 | contig 14951 bp, 13 predicted proteins | sample KBSS13metaG_FD_190356 | JGI IMG/M metagenome (GOLD analysis project Ga0268266, IMG submission 190356) | Switchgrass rhizosphere microbial communities from Kellogg Biological Station, Michigan, USA - KBS S1-3 metaG (SPAdes) (version 2) | ecosystem: Host-associated > Plants > Roots > Rhizosphere...
GCCATCAGACATCCGCTTCGCCGGCTATGTCGGTGGCCTCGTCGGACCCCAGGCTGGCTCGACCTGGGGACTTGGCTTTGCGGTCCGCAGCGATGCCGCGTGGAGCCTGGTGCCTGGATCGGTTGGCAGCTTCAACTGGATGGGCACCTCGGGCACCTATTTCTGGGTCGACCCGGCCGAGCAGTTGGTTGCCGTGCAAATGATCGACGCTGCGCCCGGCACAGGCGGTCCTCTCTCACGCCCGTTTCGCAATCTCACCTATGGCGCGTTCCGCGTTCCCGACGAGCGTGTGGCGGCATCAACCATAGCACAAGTGACGATCGACGCGGCCATACTCGCGGCCTACGCGGGAACCTATACGTTCTATTCGACGAACTCCCGTGACGTGCAGATGCCCCGCGCGTTCGGCGGCCTCGGCCTCGACGTCGCCATCGAGCGTGGAATCGTCAAGGTGAAGTCGCCGATCCCGGGCACGCCCGCCGCCAAGGCCGGCATCATGGCCGGGGACATCATCACGCATCTCGATGACGCGACGACCCAAGGCCTTTCCCTCAATCAGGCGATCGAGAAGATGCGCGGGCCGGTCGACACCGCGGTTCGCCTGAGGATCGTGCGCAAGGGGCAGGACGGGCCGATCGAGCTGTCGCTCGTCCGAGCCCAGATCCGACTGCAAGGAGCTGCCGATCTTCAAGTCGCCATCAAGGATGGCAAGCTCCTGATCGAGGCAAGCCGAGGCCTTCCGGTCCTCGACTTTGAGAAAGGTGCAGCGATCGCGGTCGTCCCCACGTCAAGCAACGAGTTCTTCGTGGATGGCGGCGACCATACCCGCCTTGCCTTCCTGCGCGACGGGGCCGGACCGATGCGGCTGGTGCTGAATCCAGGGCCCTGGCAGATCACGGGTCAGCGGATCAACTGACGGAACACGAAGAGGAGTCGCGAAGGTCTGCCAACGACCTGGCCTCATCAGGCTCGCATCCATTCAATTTGGCTGCGTGCGAATGAAGTCCGCTCCCTGCACTAATACTGCGGACCCAGCGCAATCCGTCCGATCGTGCCGTCCTTGACCAGGCCGATCCGCCACTCCGCCGAACCATTGGCGAACTGGACGATATAGATGTCGCTGCCGAGCCCTGAGACCCCCCGGAACGACATCGCGCGCAAGGCGCCGAGCCTGGAGATAATGGCCTGGTTGAAGGGAAGCTGCTGGCGCGTCTGCGCCGCGACTTCGGACGTCATGCGATCGTAGTCCGGCTCGCCGCGGCCAACGGCCTCGATGTAGCCGCGCAGCTTCGCTTCACTGCCGGTCAGCGGGACGGTGCGCGGCAGCACTGCGCCGCCTGGCCGGCCGTTCGCCTCGACCGTGTGAAACCGCGTTTGCTGTCCCGGCAGCACGATCTCCAGACACTTCCCCGCCGCATCGGCGATCACCCATGGACTGTCGACATAGGTCGTGACGGGAAACGTCATGTCCTCGCCGATCGTACCGGAGGCCGCACGTTTGCCCTCCGCGTCCAGCTTGAAAAGCTGAAGATCGCTCCCGCTGCCATTGTAGATCAGCAGCTTGATCGGCGCGGTTTCGGCCGTGGCTCTGAGGCCAGCTTCCTCCGAACAGGCGAGGACGCCACCGGGCTTGTTGTTGCCATCCGGCCGGAAGACGACATCGTCGGCCTTGCCATCCTCCGACAGCAGGATGCGGAATTCCGCGACGCCATTGGCGAACTTCACGCCATAGATGTCGTAGCCACCCGGGCCGACGCCGCGGAAGAAGATCGATTCCACCGCGCCGAGCGCCTTGAACATGGCCTGCAGTTCGGACGCCTGGCGACGGATCTTGGCCGTCAACGACGCGCTCATGCGCTCGTAATTGGGCGCTCCGCGCTGCATATCATCGATCCCACGCAGGATCGCCTCCTTGCTGCCCGACAGCGGGGTTTGATCCCTGAACCGATCCGGCGCCGCGGCGATCCGACGCGAAAAGTCTTCCTCGATCGCCTTTGCCCTGGCCGCGGCGACCCGCGGCGCCAATCGGGCACCATACACTGCCTCGTGCAGCAGGACCTGGGTCACCTTGGCCTGACCGTCGCGCAGGAAAACAACCAGATCATCGTGGCTGCTGGCAAAAGCATCGACGCCGCGCGCCACGATCTCGAATTTCGGCCGACCGGTCTCCTGCGCAGAGAGCCGTTCACCCTCGCGGGTAATCGTGAGGACGCGGCCAAGTCCCAGATGGTAGGCGCCGCAATATGAATCCAGCGGGCCCGCATCGGCCCCGATGCTCTGCGACGACAGTTCGGCGACCCTGATGGCGCTGATGTCATGGCCATTCTGGCTCAGCACCGGACCGGCCTGTTGCCGCTCACCGCCGACCGCCACGAGAATCGGGCCGGCCGGCGCCGGATAGGAATAGGTGCCATCGCCCGCCGCGGCGAGGCGGAGCTTTCGCTGCCCGCTGACCTGGCCGAACAACTCGTCGCCCTCCCGGGAGACGGTGAAGATCGACGCGCGGCCCAATGAATAGAAGGAGACGGACTGCGGCTTGTGCACGGCCGTCGCAGGTGCTGCCGAATGCTCTTGCGACAGCGAAGACACCGGCACGGCGCGATAGGCGATCGAACCAGCAGAAACGATGACGATCGGCAGGATCACGGCCGCGGTCCCGATGCGTTTTCCCCAGCCCAGCTTCGCGGGGGCCGCGGTTGCAGCGAGAATGCGCTCCACCCGGCTGCGCACCGTGCAGGCCCTGGCCATTTCGATTCCCGCCGGCGCCCGCCGAACGTGCTGCACGAGGTCGAGCAGGATCTCGGCGTAGGACAGCCTGTCCTCGACCACTTCGAGCGCCCTTGCATCACTGATGATCTCGGCCAGTTCGGCCAGCCTGGTGTGGTGCCACCATGCGAACGGACTGAACCAGAACACCGAACGATTGAGCGCGGCGAGCAGCAGCAGATAGAAATCACGATTGGCGACGTGAGCCCCCTCATGGGCCAGCACGGCCTCGCGCTTGCGCACATCCCAATCGAAGAATTGCGGCGGAAGCAGAATGGTCGAGCCGAAGGTGACGGGCCCGGCGATCACGCTGCTCACGCGCACGCTCCAGTCCGCGGTCCAGGGCGCGCGCATCGGCTTGGCGGCACGGGTCAGCCGCCAGGTCAAATAAAGGCCGACCGCCAGTCTCGACAACAAAAGGCCGGCAACGAGCGCATAAACGATGGTGGCCAGCGCCAGCCAATTCAGCGCCTGCACGGGCGCTGGGCGAGCGGCGGCGGTCATGCCCTGCTCGGCCGGAAGCATGTCGCGCAGCGGCTCCGCCGACGGACCACTCGGTGGACCGGCAGACCACAGATGTTCGGCCGCCGGCACCGGCAAGGCGTCCACAGTGACGGTCACCGTGGTCCAGTGCATCAACAGCGGCATCGACAGCGACGCCAGCAGCACCATGGCCCAGGAGGTCATGTGCATGTGCGGATTTCGCACCCGAAAGAGATTCAAGCCGATCCACACGACGCCTCCGAGCAACAGGGAGCGCAGCGCCGACTCCGCCAGAATCGCCAGCATTATCTCCTCCTTCCCTTCGCCTCTGCCTTGGTCTCGGTCTTGATCTCAGTTTTGGTCTTGGCCTTCGCAACCTGATCGGCCAGCGTGCGCAGCTGGCGCTGGTCGAGCATCGCCGTGTCCACCATGCCGACCAGGACCTCTTCGACGGAGCCGTTGCAGAACCAGTCGACGATGCGTTGGACGGCTTTCGCCGCGACCCGCGCGCGTGGCTCGGCGGCCTGATAGACATAGGTTCGGCCATCCACGGTGTGGGTGGTGTAGCCCTTGTCTTCCAGTCGTCGCAGCACAGTGCGGACCGTGGATTCTTTCAATGGGCGCGACAGGCGCTCGCGGACGGCCTCGGCCGTGACAGGACCATTGGCCCAAACCAGTTGCATGACCTCGCGTTCGAGGTCGCCCAGTTCGGGCAGGCTGTCATCCATGGTGCTACCTTGCGATCTCGGGCCTCAATGCTACAGAACGTCGCACACGTGGCCGGAATCCGCAACTTCTATTCACCGGGGAATGGCCGCGCCTCGCAGGGCCGGCGGGCGGAGATTCGCGCCCTCGTACGGCAGCAGCCGGCGCTTTCGCGCGAGCCCGCCGCCATGTTGACTGGTGGACCGTCGGCCAAACGACGACAGCAAACGCTATCGCGAGTCTGATTGCTCTGTTTGGAGATCAGCCCAACCGTGATGCTCGAGAGCCGCCAGACCAGCCACCACGAAGGCAAGATAATTTGTCCGCGAAACCAGAAGGCCGAGATCGAACAGTTCGAGCAGAGCTTGCCATGGGTCCCCTGCCGGCGCGGCGATTGCTCGCTTGCCGCCATCGATCACGGAAGGCTGGAAGCTGCGGTCGGATCTCCGGCGCTTGGCTTCGGATCCGATGTCATCAGAGCAAAGGATCAAGCGCAGGCGGTCTTTCGGCATATCAATCCCCAAATTTGCGGGCGACGAGCGCTGGGTTACGGGTTTGACAACTGCAACGAGATGTTTGTGTCCGACGAGACGTCCGGTTGAAGGTTGCGCAAAAACCTTTCCCGCGGGCAATTCCGGAAGGCTTTGGCGCCATCGGGTTACCAACAGAGTTCATCATTGAGACCAGACGGAACATTGAACGAAGGTTGATCTACGCATTACGTTCGGCTGGCACGATCATACCTAGGTTTGGGATCGCGGCAGGTGATGTCGCACTCCCGGACGCATCGCCGCAATATCCTCGGACGTCCAAAAGCTGCTAGTATGCGGCCTGTTGGGAGGGCGACGTTGTCGCCGCTGATGACAGAGATCACCTAGCGACGCAGCGGGGCCTGGAGTGGCCGAGCGATGCTGCCGATGATGCGTAACCAGACCATGAAATCCTGGCGCTCGGCCGAGCAATGGCTGCTGGGCAGCATGGTGCTGGCATTGGCTGCGGCGGCTTTCATCTGGCTTGTTCTCGGCCCCGCGCCGGCGGCCCCCGCTCACCTGGCCGCCGTCGTGTTGCTCATCGCCTCGCTTCTCGCCTCCCTGATCATGATGCGCCGGGTCGGCACGACCCGCAGGCAGATGGAAGCCGTGCTGCACGGGCGGGCACGAGCCGAACAACACGCGATGGAGGCGCAGCGTCACAGCGAAGCGCAATGGAAGGAGGTATTCGAGCACAACCCGGTGATGTATTTCATGGTCGACGCTGCCGGCACCGTGCTGTCCGTCAACACATTCGGCGCCGCGCAACTCGGCTACTCCGTTAGCGAATTGCTCGGACAATCCGTGCTGAAAGTCTTTCCCGCCGAGGAGCAACATGCGGCCCAGACCAACGTTGCCATATGCCTGGAAAATATCGGCCAAACCCACAGTTGGGAGATCTGCAAGGTTCGCAAGGACGGCTCGTCGCTCTGGGTTCGTGAAAACGCCAAGGCCGTGCGGCGGGTGGACAATCAATTGATCGTCCTGATCGCATGCGAGGACATCACCGAGCGCAAACAGGCTGAAAATGCGCTGCGGCAGAGCGAAATGTATTTGGCCGAAGCCCAGCGATTGAGCCACACCGGCAGCTTTGGCTGGTGCGCCGGCAGCGACGAAATCATCTGGTCGGAAGAAACCTTCAGAATCTTTGGATTCGACAAGGCGCCTTCAATCAAGCGGGCCACCGTGATCCAACGCATCCATCCCGATGATCGCGCGCGCGTTCTACGGATCACCGGGCGTGCGTTGAGCGATTGGAAGGACTTCGAGCATGGCTACCGGCTGCTGATGCCTGACGGTTCGGTCAAGCATGTCCACGTCAGGACCCATGCGGTGAAGGATACATCGAGCGGCATCGATTTTGTCGGGGCAGTTTCGGACGTTACGGCCCGCAAGGAAGCCGAAGCCGAACTGCACGAAGCGCAGGCGAATCTCGCGCATGTCACGCGTGTGACCGCGCTCGGAGAGCTCGCCGCGTCGATTGCCCATGAAGTGAACCAGCCGCTCGCCGCCGTCGTCACCAACGCCGCCGCATGCCTGCGCTGGCTCGACCGCGAACCTGCCAACCTGAAAGAAGCGCGCAGCGTCGTGCAATCGATCGTCAAGGACGGCAATCGGGCGGGCGAGGTGATCCAGCGCGTCCGTGCGCTCGCCAACAAGACGACCGATCAGAAAACGCCGCTTGACATCAACGAGGTCGTCAACGAGGTCATCAGCCTCGCGCAGCATGAGCTGTCCAGCCACCGGGTGGCGCTGCGGCTGGAACTGGCTCCCGCCCTCCCCCTGGTCCTCGCCGACCGGATCCAGCTGCAGCAGGTCATCCTTAACCTCGTCATCAACGCGATTGAAGCGATGCAGCCGGTCAAGGACCGGCCGCGCGAACTGGTGATCCGGACGCGACAGGACGAGGCAGGCCAGGTTCTGGTCACGGTGAGCGACTGCGGTGTCGGCGTCGCCGCCGAGAATGCCGATCGGCTGTTCGACGCCTTCTTCACCACCAAATCCAGCGGCATGGGTATGGGCCTGTCGATTTGCCGCTCGATCGTCAACGCCCACGGCGGACGGCTATCGGCCTTCGGCAATGCCGGCCCCGGTGCGACGTTTCAGTTCACCTTGCCATTGCATCGGGGGCACAGCACGTGACCGGCCGCCCAGCATCACGTGACACCCTCGCAAGCGCCGAGGAACCGGTCGTCTTCGTTGTCGACGACGACGCATCGATGCGTGAAGCACTGAGCAATCTCTTTCGGTCGGTGGGCTTGCGGGTCGAAGTGTTCGGTTCGGCCCACGAATTTCTGCAGAGCACGCTTCCGAACGTTGCCAGCTGCCTGATCCTCGACATCAGGCTGCCGCGCCTGAGCGGCCTCGACTTTCAGGCCGAACTGGCGAAGGCCGATATTCGCATTCCGATCATCTTCATGACGGGCCACGGCGATATCCCGATGACGGTCAGGGCGATGAAGGCCGGCGCCGTCGACTTCCTGACCAAGCCATTCCGCGACCAGGACATGCTGGATGCCGTCACCACGGCAATCGAACGCGACCGGATCAGCCGCGATGAAGCCAAGGTCCTCTCAGGCCTCCATGCGCGGTTCGCGACCCTGACCCCGCGGGAACGGGAGGTGATGGCTCTGGTCACCGCCGGACGCATGAACAAGCAGATTGCCGCCGAAATCGGCATTGCCGAGATCACCGTGAAGATACATCGCGGGCACATCATGCGAAAAATGACCGCGAAATCGCTGCCCGATCTGGTGAGGATGGCCGAGATGCTCGGGATCGGGCCCGCGTCCGGCGGGCCGCAAACCTAAGTATGATTCTCCGACCCTGATTTCGGACGCACTCTGCACCCCGCGGCTGTGCAGCACAGGACACCCTGTGGTCGTCTCCAGGAAGGACCGCTGTGTCCAACCCACCGGTAATTTCAGTCATCGACGACGATGGTTCCGTTCGCGCCGCGACCCACAACCTCGTGAGATCGCTCGGCTACGCCGTCCATACATTCGCGTCGGCCGAGGAGTTTTTGCGATCGTCCCATCTGGGTGACACATCGTGCGTGATAGCGGATGTCAAAATGCCGACCATGAGCGGGCTCGAGTTGCAGGCCCACTTGCTGGCCCGGGGACACCGCCTGCCGTTCATTTTCGTCACCGCTTTCTCGGTCGAGAGCGATCGCGCGCGAGCGCTGAAGGCCGGGGCGACCTGCTACCTGACCAAGCCCTTCGACGGCGAAGCCTTGATCGCGTGCCTCGATGCCGCCCTGAAGGGAAAGGGCGGGGCATTGGGCAAATGACCCCAATGGGTCGGCCCCACGTGAATGTTGTTGCGGACCGGCCATACGTAAGGATGATCCCGCCAACCATCTAGACAGGTTGATAGCGGCCGGGGACGGGGGCAAGACTCCGGGCATCGTCGCGCCCCTCGAGTTAGCGAGGGCCGAGAAAATGCAGCACACAATTTGATCGGTACCGGCAATCCCTCAGAAGGAGGTCGCCATGCGTACAGAACCACGGTGTTCCCAGTGCGACAGTGAAGATCCCAAAATTATTTCGCTGAATCCGGCGCGTGAATACTACTGCGGACGGCTTTGCCTCTATCGAGGCCAGGAGAACTTCATTCGCTGGATGCGGCGAGCGAACGCGGAGGCTGCGTCGTCATGACGAATTGCTGCGGAAATCCTGAATGCAAGCGGCCCTTCGGGCTGGTCCGGCGCAGCTGGTACTTCGAGCAGTTTTGCTCGGCGAAGTGCCGCGAGATCTACAGGCGGCAGCAGGAGCGCAACCGGGCCTATTGGAAATGGCTCTACAAATATCCTGAATCGTCGGTCGCGGAAAGAAACTGATCCAGCCAGGGGGTGGAACGGATACCCAAGGAGCGACCATGACGACAGTACATGCGATGATGGTGGGCGCGATACTGGCCTGGGCACCCACGATTCTTGTGTTCATCTATATCGTGCGGGACATGCGAAACACGCGAGGCCTCGACTAGCGCATTAGCGATTAAACTTGTGACGGGTCCTCAAGCACACCTCCCCTCTGCTTGATTGACCCGTCCCTTTTTTTGAATCAGAGCGCCCTCGTGCTGCAACAGCCAGCGCTTGCGCTCCAGTCCGCCGCCATACTTCACCAGCGAACCGTTGGCGCCGATCAGGCGGTGACAAGGCACGACCACGCTGATCGGGTTGGAGCCGTTGGCGTGGCCGACGGCGCGGACGGCTTTGGGCATCTTGAGCTTCGCGGCGAGCGCGCCGTAGCTCAGCGTCGTGCCGGCCGGGATCTTCGGCAGCGCGTTCCAGACCTTTTGCTGGAATGGCGTACCGGAGACGCGCCATTCGATCGCGGCGAGGCGGTCGAGATCGCCCTTGAAATAGCCGGTCAGTGCGGCGCGCAGCTCGCGCGGCGCCCGCGCGCTCTTCAGCTCCACCGCGCCATAATGCAGTCGCAGCAACTGCTTCATGCGCGGCTCGTAATCCTCCCAGTCCAGCGCGCGGAGCAGGCCGTCCGCATCGGTGACCAATAGCGCCGTCCCGATTGGCGTCGGCAGGCGGTCGAGGTTGAAGCTCTCTGGCATCGTCGGTCCATTAAAAATATCCGCAAGCGTCCCGCACTTTTCACCTGTCGCGTGTTAGCGTCCACCCGAATTCCGCAGCCGGTTGGGGGACCGCAACATGATCTTCATTGCCAATTTTCTGGTCGCGGTGGTTGCTGCGCTGCATGTCTATTTTCTCATTCTCGAAATGTTTCTCTGGACCAAGCCGCTGGGCCTGAAGACCTTCCGCAACTCGATCGAGAAGGCAACGGAGTCGGCAGTGCTGGCCGCCAACCAGGGCCTGTATAACGGCTTCCTGGCCGCGGGACTCGTCTGGGGCCTGCTCCATCCCAACGCGGCCTTCGCGTTCCAGATCAAGATTTTCTTTCTGCTCTGCGTGATCGTGGCCGGCGTTTACGGCGCGGCGACTGTGAGCCGACGGATACTTTATGTGCAGGCGGCGCCTGCGGCACTCGCACTGATCCTGCTCTGGCTGGCGTAGGAAATTCGTCTACCCGGCGCTGCCTTGCATTGCAGAATCCGTTCCGCCACACTCCCGGGCAACGATGACGGCTGGCCATCCGAACCGGTGGTCTGGCGCGATCGTCGAGCGATATATGGGAGGTCTCTTTATGAGAAGCGGCATGTTCCACTGGCTCGCAGGCGCAGCCGTTGCGATCGCGGTGTCGGCCTTGCCCGCCAACGCGCTGAAGAAATACGATCCCGGTGCGAGCGATACTGAAATCAAGATCGGTCAGACGGTTCCTTTCTCCGGACCGGCCTCGGCCTATGCCGGCATCGGCAAAACGCAGGCCGCCTATTTCAAGATGATCAACGAGCAGGGCGGCATCAACGGCCGCAAACTCAACCTGATCCAGTATGACGACGCCTACTCACCGCCGAAGGCCGTCGAGCAGGTGCGCAAGCTGGTCGAGGGTGACGAGGTTCTGTTCACGTTCCAGATCATCGGCACGCCGTCGAACGCCGCCGTTCAGAAATATCTCAATGCCAAGAAGGTGCCGCAGCTATTGGCCGCGACCGGCGCATCGAAATTCACCGATCCCAAGAACTTTCCCTGGACGATGGGCTTCAATCCCAACTACCAGTCCGAAGGGCGCATCTATGGGCAGTACATTCTGAAGAACCACCCTACCGCCAAGATCGGCATCCTCTATCAGAACGACGATCTCGGCCGCGACTACATCACTGGCCTGAAGGAGGCCCTCGGCGGCAAGGCCGCGACGATGATCGTCGCCGAAGCCTCCTACGAACTGACCGATCCGACCATCGACTCGCAGATCGTCCGGCTGAAGGCCGCAGGCGCCGATCTGCTCTACGACGCCTCGACGCCCAAATTTGCCGCGCAGGCGATCAAGAAGGCTGCCGACCTCGGCTGGAAGCCGGTCCATATCCTGGACATCAATGCGAGCCCGATCTCCGCCACGCTCAAGCCAGCCGGCCTCGAGAATTCCAAGGACATCATTTCTACCGCCTACGGCAAGGATCCGGGCGATCCGCAGTGGAAGGACGATGCCGGCATGAAGGCCTATTTCGCCTTCATGGACAAATATTATCCCGAAGGCGACAAGCAGAACACGGTCAACATTTACGGCTATTCCACTGCGGAACTGCTGGTGCATATCCTGCGACAATGCGGCGACGATCTCACCCGCGAAAACATCATGAAACAGGCGACCAGCCTGAAGAACGCCACCGGCAGCCTGTCGCTGCCCGGCATGGTCACCAACACCTCGCCGACCGACTACCGCATCAACAAGCAGATGCAGATGATGAAGTTCAACGGCGAACGCTGGGAGCTGTTCGGCCCGATCATCGAGGATGCCGGACCGGCCGGTTGAACAGAGCTATCGATCGGCAGAACCGGCGTCGTGCTCCGGATGACGCCGGTTTTCGTTTTGATGCCGGCTTGGCTCCTATTTCCCGACCTGCATCATTGCGAGGCGGATTCTCGTGCTGGATTCTTTTTGTGCATAGGGAACCTGCTACCTTCGCAGCGATCTGCCCTGGAAACCATCCGACTTAGCTACGTCTTGCATTGCAATATGGCTTCCGCCACTATTGTGGCAGCAATGACGTCTGTTGGCCCAACGAAGCCGCGGCAAGGTCATCAGCTCAATCATAAACACATGAGGAACGCAGCATAATGAAGACAAGTATTTTCCATCTGGTCACCGGCACGGCGCTCGCGCTTGCGCTGTCGGTCTCGACGGCTTCCGCGCAGAAAAAATACGATACCGGCGCGAGCGACACCGAGATCAAGATCGGCCAGACCAATCCATTCTCGGGACCGGCTTCCGCCTATGCCACCATCGGCAAGACGCAAGCCGCCTATATGAAGATGATCAACGATAAGGGCGGCGTGAACGGCCGCAAGATCAACCTGATCCAGTATGACGACGCCTATTCGCCGCCGAAAGCGGTCGAACAGGTTCGCAAGCTGGTCGAGAGCGACGAAGTGCTGCTCACCTTCCAGCTCCTCGGTACGCCTTCGAACGCCGCAGTGCAGAAGTATCTCAATTCCAAGAAGGTACCGCAGCTGTTCGCCGCGACCGGCGCGTCGAAGTTCACCGATCCGAAGAACTTCCCCTGGACGATGGGCTTCAACCCCAACTACTTCGTCGAGGGCCGCATCTACGGCCAGTACATCATCAAGGAACATCCGAACGCCAAGATCGGCGTGCTCTATCAGAACGACGACCTCGGCAAGGACTATTTGAACGGCATCAAGGCGGGCCTCGGCGACAAGGCCGCGAAGATGATCGTGGCGGAAGCCTCCTACGAAGTATCCGATCCGACCATCGATTCACAGATCCTCAAGATCAAGGACGCCGGCGCGGACCTGTTCTTCTCGGCGACGACGCCCAAGCAGGCGGCGCAGGCGATCAAGAAGATCTACGAACTGAACTGGAAGCCGGTGCACATCCTCGACATCAACGCCACGTCGGTCGGCGCCGTGATGAAGCCGGCGGGGCTTGAAGCCTCCAAGGGCGTGATCAGCGTCAACTACGGCAAGGATCCGCTCGATCCGACCTGGAAGGACGATGCCGGCATGAAGAAGTATTTCGAATTCATGGCGAAGTACTATCCCGACGGCGACAAGGATTCGAGCTTCAACTCCTACGGCTACTCGACGTCTCAGCTGATGGTCTACGTCCTCGAAAAATGCGGCGACAACCTCACCCGCGAGAACGTCATGAAGGTAGCCACCAGCCTGAAGAACGTTCAACTGGACCTGGCGCTGCCGGGCATCCTCGCCAACACCGCGCCGGACGACTATCGCGTCAACAAGCAGTTGCAGATGATGAGGTTCAACGGCGAGCGTTGGGAAATGTTCGGCCCGATCCTCGAGGACGCCGGCCCGGCGGGCTAGTCGCGGCGACCCAATCGAAACGATCGGCGGAAGAAGCGATCGGCGGCCCCTCGGGGTCGCCGATTTTTTGTAAGGTGGTAAGTCGCAGGGTCCCTACTTCGGCACTTCGCCAAACGTCTTGCCGACCGGAAGCACCGCGTGCCGGATCAGGCGGGAATCCTCGACGGCGGCCTGGCGGTGCTTGACCGCTTCGCGATAGACGGGATCGCGGATCATCTCGGCGAACGCGGCCACGCTTGGATATTCGGCGATGAAGCAGTGATCCCAGCGCTCGTCTTGCGGCCCGATCAGCATCAGCTCGAACCTGCCCTGCCAGACGATGCGGCCGCCGAGCCGTTCGAACACCGGGCCGCTTTCGCGCCCATAGGCCGCGTAGGCTTCCGCGCCGGTCGCCTTGCGGCCGTCGTGATAGGCGGCCTGCGCGCGCAGCCGGACCAGATTGAGCATGTGGATGGGACCCGGCCGGTCATTGGCCTTGAATTGCGCGAACACTTCCTTGGTCGGATCGATGTGGCCCATGCAGATTTCCCCTGACAGTTCTGTGGTTTGCATCCATCCTAATATGGTCCCGCCGCACCTCCTAATCCCGCATTAACCTTTCCGTAACCGTCCCTTAAACAGCCGCCGCTACCCTGCGACGGGGCGGGTGTGAACGGCGTTTGTGATGGCGTGGGGACGGAAAAAGAGCGGCGGACGCAAGGAACCGCTGTTTGGGCTTCCTGCAGCGCTCGCCGACCTGCGCCTCTCTCCCGACGATCGCATTCCGGCCGCCGTTGACGACGACAAACCAAAGAAACCAGTGCCCAGGCGCAAGGACGAAGACGACGACGTTGACGATCCGCCGCCGCGCGAGCGCAAGTCGCGCGCGGCCAAGGGCGGCGCCAAGCGGCGCGCGAAATCGCGCGGCCGGATCAGATTCGGCCGGCTGGTCTATTGGGGCGCAGTGCTCGGCCTGTGGGCGGCGATCGCCATCATCGGCGTCGTGGTCTGGGCCGGCGCGCATCTGCCGGCGATCCAGTCGCTGGAAATTCCAAAGCGGCCACCAACCATCCAGATCGTCGGCGTCGACGGCAGCCTGCTGGCCTCGCGCGGCGAAATGGCCGGCACCAATGTCGCGCTGAAGGACCTGCCGCCCTATCTGCCGAAGGCGTTCATCGCCATCGAGGACCGCCGCTTCTATTCGCATTACGGCGTCGATCCCGTCGGCATCGCGCGCGCGGCGGTCACCAACCTCCTGCATCGTGGCGTCTCGCAGGGCGGCTCGACGCTGACGCAGCAGCTCGCCAAAAACCTGTTCCTGACCCAGGAACGCACCATGGCGCGCAAGCTGCAGGAAGTGGAGCTTGCGCTGTGGCTGGAACGCAAGCACTCCAAGAACGAAATTCTCGAGCTCTACCTCAACCGCGTCTATTTCGGCTCCGGCGCCTATGGCGTCGAGGCGGCTGCGCAGCGCTATTTCGGCAAATCCGCCAAGAACGTCACCGTCGCGGAGGCCGCGATGCTGGCCGGCCTCGTCAAGTCGCCGTCGCGGCTGGCGCCGAACCGCAATCCGGAAGGCGCGGAAGCGCGCGCCCAGATCGTGCTTGCCGCGATGGCGGACGCCAAATTCATCAGCGCTGCCCAGGCCAAGGCCTCGATCGGACATCCCTCCTACAATGTGAAGCCTGCCGGCGCCGGCACGGTCAATTACGTCGCCGACTGGATCGGCGAGGTGCTCGACGATCTCGTCGGCCAGATCGACCAAAGCATCGTGGTCGAGACCACGATCGATCCGAAACTGCAGAGCACAGCCGAAGCCGCCATCATCGACGAGCTGGCGGCGAAGAGCGTAAAATTCAACGTCACGCAGGGCGCGCTGGTGGCGATGACGCCCGAGGGCGCGGTGCGCGCCATGGTAGGCGGGCGTAACTATGCCGACAGCCAGTATAACCGCGCGGTGACGGCCAAACGCCAGCCCGGCTCGGCGTTCAAGCCGTTCATCTTTCTGACCGCGATCGAAGGCGGCCTGACGCCGGAAACGATCCGCCAGGATGCGCCGCTCGATCTCAAGGGCTGGAAACCCGAGAACTACACCCATGAATATTTCGGCGCGGTGACGCTGACGCAGGCACTGGCGATGTCGCTCAACACGGTCGCGGTGCGGCTCGGGCTCGAGGTCGGGCCGAAGAACGTGGTGCGGACCGCGCACCGGCTCGGGATTTCATCGAAACTCGATGCCAATCCCTCGATCGCGCTCGGCACCTCGGAAGTATCCGTGATCGAACTGGTCGGCGCCTATGCGCCGTTTGCCAATGGCGGGCTCGGTATCTCCCCGCATGTCGTGACCAAGATCCGCACCAATGAAGGCAAGGTGCTGTATGCGCGGCAGCCCGACCAGCTCAGCCCGGTGATCGAGCCGCAGCACGTCGCGATGATGAACAGGATGATGCAGGAGACGCTGCTCTCGGGCACCGCGCGCAAGGCGGAGATTCCGGGCTGGATGGCCGCCGGCAAGACCGGCACCAGCCAGGATTTCCGCGACGCCTGGTTCGTCGGCTACACCGCGA
>Ga0268266_10003747_pt1 | contig 14945 bp, 10 predicted proteins | sample KBSS13metaG_FD_190356 | JGI IMG/M metagenome (GOLD analysis project Ga0268266, IMG submission 190356) | Switchgrass rhizosphere microbial communities from Kellogg Biological Station, Michigan, USA - KBS S1-3 metaG (SPAdes) (version 2) | ecosystem: Host-associated > Plants > Roots > Rhizosphere...
GTCGCCGCCCTGATCGTGCCGCCCAAATACGCCGCCAAGCTGCCCTCGGCCGTCGCCTGGGTGGTGCCGCTGCTGCTGGTCGCCTTCACGCTGGTCTATGAGAAGCACTGGTTCCTGTAAGGAGCCGCGTCACCTTTTCTTGAAAAGCGCCTCCCCCCGCCGCCAAGGGCGGCTATGGCGTGACGCAATAGCGACCTCCGGTCGCGAGGGGGAGGTCGGCAACGCGAAGCGTTGACGGGTGGGGGTATTGCCTCCGCCCTCTCGATCCCACCGCCCTAGCTGCAACATACCCCCACCCGGACCTCCGGTCCGACCTCCCCCTCAAGGAGGGAGGCGCTTTGCTATATTCAAACAATCAACATATCAGTTTACTATCAACCGATACGTTGATAATTATCTCCCATGGCTGAAACGAACGTCATCCCGCTCAACCGCGCCGCCAATCCGGATTCCGACAGTCTGGACCAGGTGTTCTTCGCCCTCTCCGATCCGGTGAGGCGGGAGATTCTGGATCGGCTGGATGGGAATGATCTGCTGGTATCCGAGATCGCGGCGGGGTTCTCGATCACGCTGCAGGCCGTATCGCGCCACATCCAGGTGCTGGTGCGGGCCGGGCTGGTCAAGCAGGCGCGGACGGGGCGGATCAGCCGTTGCAGCCTCGACGCCGGCCCGATCGCCGACGTCGCGGTCTGGATCAACCGGTACAGTAAGTACTGGCAGGCCCAGTTCGACACCTTGGCGCAGCACCTCATCGCGCTGGATGTCGAAGCGTCCCACCGGGACCCATCCAAACCCGACTGACGAGAGGAGAGCACAGATGAATTACGCAGAGACAGCCGAACGGCTGAAGGCCTATCGCGGCCAGATCGAAACGCTGCGCCAGGAAATGCGGGCGCTGCAGGCCGAGGTCGAGCCCGAGCTGGTGGAAGACTACCGCTTCCGTACGCCCGACGGCGAGGTGACGCTTTCGGCCCTGTTCGGCGACAAGCCCGAGCTGTTCGTCATCCACAATATGGGCAAGGGCTGCCCTGGCTGCACGCTGTGGGCCGACGGGTTCAACGGCGTGCTGCAGCATCTGGAGAACCGCGCCGCCTTCGTCGTCTCCTCCCCGGACGCGCCGGAAACCCAGACGGCGTTCGGATCGTCGCGCGGCTGGCGCTTCCGCATGGTCTCGCACCAGGGATCGAGCTTCGCCGAGGACATGGGGTTTCGCCGCGACGGCCGCTGGTGGCCCGGCGTGACCGTCTTCCGCAAGACCGGCATCGGAATCGTCCGCCTGTCCGAGGCGGGGTTCCAGCCGGGCGACGATTTCAGCGGCATCTGGCACCTGTTCGACCTGCTGCCCGAGGGGGCGGCCGGATGGATGCCCAAGCAGGACTATTCCAGGGAGGCGGCATGAAGCCCGACCCGATGATGGCGCTCGTCCTGTTCGCAGGCGCCAGCGCCGTGTGGCTCGCCGCCACGATCGACCCGCTGATGTTCTCAGGAGCAGCCTGCGGTCCCACCCTGGCCGAGCATTGCTGGCGCTGCGGCGCGCTCGCCGCCGATCTCACGATCCTGGCCGCCACCGCCATCCGGCAGATCGTCCAGAAACCTGCCCGCATTTGAAGGAGAAAGACCATGTCCGAAGCCTTGCACCAGATCCGTTTCCCGAACGAGAACCCCGCCTATCGCGACGCACGCAATGTGTTGCTCGCGGCCGAGGTGGATTTGCGCCGCAATATCGAAAGGGTCGCGGCGCTGCGCCGTGAGCTGCCGCCCGGCGGCGAAATCCCCGAGGACTATGTCTTCGACAGCGACGAGGGGCCGGTCAGGCTGTCCGAGCTGTTCGGGGGCAAGGATACTCTGATCGTCTACAGCTATATGTACGGGCCGGACATGGAGGCGCCCTGCCCGGCCTGCACCTCGATCCTCGACGGGATCGACGCGACGGTGCAGCACGTCCTGCCCCGCGCTGCCCTGGTGGTGGTCGCCCGCTCCCCGATGGCCCGCATCCGCGCCTTCGCGGACGCGCGCGGCTGGACTCAGCTTCGCCTGCTGTCATCCGCCGGCAACAGCTACAACGCCGATTATCATGGCGAGAAGGAAAACGGCGCGCAGATCCCGGCGCTGAACGTCTTCACCCGCCGCGACGGCGCGATCCGCCATTTCTGGTGCACCGAGCTGCTCTTCGGTAAGGCCGACCCCGGGCAGAACGACCGCCATGTCGACCTGATCTGGCCGATGTGGAACCTGTTCGACGTGACGCCGGAAGGACGCGGGGAGAAGACGCATCCGAAACTCAGCTACGACTGAGACTGCGAGCGCCGGCCCTTAGCGCAGCTTAAATGAGAAGCGGTAATAGGCCTTGGCGGCGACCGCGCTGCCGTTCACGGCCTGGGGTGTGAACTTCCACAGCGGGAACACTTTGACCGCCGCGTCGGCAAGCCCATAGGCTTCCGGCATCTCCGCCACGACCTTGGGATCGCCGACCGTACCGTCGGATTCGACGACGAACTCGAAATCGACATAGCCCTCGATCTGATTGTCCTCGGCGGCGGTCGGATAACGGGGGCTCACGATCGATGCCGGCCTCCATTTCGCATGCATTCCGATATAATCCGACTTGTTGCCGCCGTTCTTCGGCGCATCCTTCGCCGCGGCGAGGAGCGCCATCATCTTGGGATCGGAGGCCTCGTATCCCGCGGGCGCCTTGAGATAATGCAGCACCCTCTGATCGATCGTCGGATCCGCCTTGCGGGCGGCAACGAAATCCGCCGCCGCCTGCTCGGTCGAATGCAGTTGCAGCTCCATGACCGCCCGGGCGAAATGGACGACTGCGCTGTTCGGCCGGCGGGTGAGAATGTCGTTGTAGGCTTCCATGGCCTTGTTGCTCTGGCCGAAGCTCTGATAGGCAAAGGCGCGGGCCTCACGCACTTCCTCCGACATCGGATCGAGCCTCGCCGCGCGATCGCAATCGGCAAGGGCATCGTCGAGGCTCCCCTTCTTCAGAGCCTTATAGCGACAGCGGTCCATCAGGAGCGGTACGTCGGCCGGTTGACCCGCCGCCGTCTGGTCGAGTTGGCGGATCGCGGCGTCATACTGATGAACGCCCGCGTACGAGGCCGCGAGCATGCGGGCCCCGCTGACATCGCCCGGCATTAGGCGTACGGCATTGCCTAGGGGCGCTATCGCCGAGGAAAAGTCGGCCTGGTCGAAATAGAGCTGCCCCTTCAGGCGGTAAGCGCCCGCCAAATTCGGGTTCATTTTCAGCGCGGTATCGAGATCCGCCATGATCTGGTTGAGATTCCCGGGCAGGCGTGTCCAGGCGCGGCCGTAATAAGCCTGCGCCGTAGGCTGCACCGCAATCACCTTATCGAACTCGCTCACTGCCTCGTCGCGCCTGCTGAGCCCATTGAGCGCGAAGGCGCGGACGGTGTGGGCGGGCATGCTGTCCGGCTGACTGGTCAGGAACTGTTCGATATCGTCGAAGGCGCCCTTCCAGTTGTACATCGACGACAAGACCAGGGCCCGCTCGAAATGCAGCTGCGGGTAGTCGGGCGCAAGCCGCACGGCCTCGCTCAAATCGGCCAGAGCCTGAGGCATATTCTGCTGCACCGCATGGGCACGCGCACGCAATTCGAAGAACTGGGCGGCGCCCGGGTTTTCGCGGATGAGACCGTTCACGATATCCATGGCATCCTGGCTCAGCCCATTGGCCAGATCCAGCGTGGCACGCGCGGTTTTGACGGTCGTATCGGCCGGGTCGATCTTCGCGGCGGCGTTGATATCGCGGGTCGCGCCGGCGATATCGAGCGCCTGGATGCGCACATAAGCGCGCGCCGCCAGCAGGTACGCGTTCTTCGGATCGAGGGCGATCGCCTGGTCCATCGCGGCCAGGGCGGCGGCGAAGTCACCTTTCATATCGGCTTCTTCGGCCCGGCCCAGAATCTCCGCTACCTTCCGGTCCTTGGGCGCCGGCGGTTTAGAAGGCGCATCTTCGTTGAGGACGCCGGGAGGGACCAGGTACATCTGGCTGTCAGGGTCCAGATTTACCGGGTCTGCCCATATTACCCGCGGCGGAGCGTGGTGCACCGGAGCCGCCCCTGCAGCGGCGCCCCCCGAAAGCGCAATCCCTATTCCCAATGCCAATCGCAACATCACGTCCTGCCATACTTCATTATGGCGGGATCGTAATTGTATATCGTACCGACTGCTATGCTTTATTCAGGCGATTCCATGCGGGTACTGGCCGGACCGTTGATCAGTTCGGCAAATTCCTACTGAACAACCCCAATATCCGATCCCAATGACGCTCCGACGCCTCTCGGTCGTAGATCGGGATGCCCGGGACGGTGAAGCCGTGCTGGACACCCGGATAGATCTCGACCATGGCATTAGCGTCGGCCGCCTTCAGCGCGCCCTCCAGCCGTTCGGTCTCGCCCTCGGCGAGATAAGGGTCGATCTCAGATACGCCGACATAGACCTCGCCCTTCATTCTGGGCGCCAGCAGGTGCGGGCTGTCCGGCGCGTCCGTGGCGAGGCGGGCGCCGTGCAGGGAGGCGGCGGCGGTGATGCGGTCGGTATAGGTGCCGACTGCCGTCAGCGACAGGGCGCCGCCCATGCAATAGCCGACACAGGCGACCTTGGCGCCGGCGAGGCCGGGCTGGGTGTCGAGGAAGGACAGGAAATGCTTGGTGTCCCGCATCGTGCCTGCGTTGGTGACCGACATGACCAGTTCCATCATGCGGTCGCGGCCGTTCACCATGTCGATCGGCTGGGACGGGCCGGCCCGGTAATAGAGGTTGGGCAGCAGCACGGCATAGCCGTGCGAGGCCATGCGCGCCGCCATGTCGAACAGCGCCTGCCGGAGCCCCAGCCCGTCCATATAGAACAGGATCGCGGATTTCGGCGTCTGGCCGTCGGGCGTGAAGAAATGTGTGTCGACTGTGCCGTCTTCAGTCCTGATCTCAAGCGTCGTCGCGGTCATGATGCTTCCCCTGTCTCGGATTCCGTTGGCTGATTGACGTCCGGGCGCGGGCGCGCCTTACGCAGCGCCTCCAGGATGGCCTGGGCACCGGGCGTGTTCAACAATTCCGGCACTGGCGCTTTGAGCCGACGCCGCCAGTTCGGCCGTTCGTTGCTGGTGCCCGGCAGGTTGACCGCGACGCGCTCCCCCGCCAGGTCGTCGGTCTGGGCGACGACCAGGGTGGAGCGGGCACTGGCGACATAGGCATGGGCGGCCGGCATGATGTCCTCGGCCTTAGGCTCGGCCAGGAATCCTTCTGCGATCAGCGCCTTCACCAGGGCAACCTTCTCGGCCTCGCGGGTCGTCAGCGCCTCGCCCAGGGTCGCCGCCGGGATGATGCCCAGCCGCGCCCGCTCATGCAGGTCCGCCCCCTCCCACCAGCCGACGAAGGTCGGCAGGTCGTGGGTCGAGATGCAGGAGAGCGCGTTCTGAGCATAGGCCGAGGGTTTGTTGAATCCGATCCCGTCGCGCTCCAGGAACAGCACGCGATAGGCCTGGATGTCCGCCTCGGCCAAGGGTTCGCGGAAGCCCCCCGGCACGGTGCCCAAATCCTCGCCCACCACCAGGCATTCGGCGCGGTTGCTCTCCAGATTCACCTGGCCCAGCATGTCCTTGAATGGATAGGCAACATAGGCGCCATCCTTGCCCTCGGCCCCGTCCGGCACCCAGAACAGCCGGGTCAGCCCCATCGCATGGTCGATCCGCATGCCGCCGGCATGGCGCATATTGGCGGCCAGCAGGGTGGCGTAGGGGGCGAGGCCGGCGCGGATGAGCTTGTGCGGGTTGATCGGCGGCAGGCCCCAGATCTGGCCGGTGGTGGCCAGCAGGTCGGGCGGCGCGCCGACCGAGACGCCTTTGACGTACAGGTCCGGCTGGGTCCAGACCTCTGCCCCATCCGGCGCCGCGCCGATGGCGAGGTCGCGCAGGAAGCCGAGTCCCAAGCCTACCGAGCGCGCCCGCCGGTCGGTTGCGGCCAGCTGAAGGTCGCAGAGATATTGCAGATATTGATGGAAACGCACGCGGGCGCGATGCGCCCAGGCGAAGCTTTCGACCCCGGCGCTGAAGGCGTCGGACAGGCCTTCGCCCCAGCGCATCCACGGCTCCTGCGGCCGGGTCTCGGAGATCGCCTCGAAGATGGCGAAACGCTCCAGCGTAGGGCCGCCAGCGGCGATGAAGCGTTCGAAGCCCTGGGCCGGCTCGCCTTCGGGATTGGCCAGGACCTCGGCCTCGAAATCGGTGAAGCTGCGCTCCAATATCTGCAGCTTCAGTCCCCAGACATTGCGGTAGCTGACCTCCGTCGTCAGCGCCTGGGCGGCGAAGGCGCCGGCATGGGTGGCGAAGAGGTCGTGCGCCCGGCCGGTACCGTCCTCGCCCAGCCTGCCGACATCGAGATAGATCGGGTCGAGGAAGCGACGGTCGGACGGCTGGTAGGGGCTGGCCCTGCCCCGCTCCCCGGCGAAGAGGGCGTGGATCGGGTTGATCACCACCATCGACGCGCCCTGCCTCGCCGCCTCGGCACCGAGGTCGCCGAGCACGGTGAAATCGCCGATGCCCTGGTCGTTCTGACCGCGGGTGGCGTAGAGCTGGGTGGCGATGCCGAAGGCGCGGCCGCCATTGCGCAGCATCGGCGGCAGCCAGGCCTTGCGCGGGGCCACGGTCAACCAGCAGGCAGCGTCAGGCGCGTCCTCGCGCTGAAGCCGGTGGCGGCCGACGGGCAGCGGCGGCAGGGTCACGCGCCAGACCTGATGCCCGCGCCCGTCGGGCGTGATCGCGGCGGAGACCCGCCCCGCATCGAGGCCGAAACGGATGCTGCGCGCCTCCCCGCTTTCCAGGGTCACGGCCAAGGCGATCGGCCGGCGGGCGAGGCCGCGCTCCAACGGCATCGGGATCACCGCCGGCTCGTCCGCCCAGAAGGTCAGTGTGAAGGGCAGCGGACGGCGGTCGCGCCCATCGATGAGCTGGGCGAGCGTCTGGCGCGCATCGGCATTCGAGCCGGCGGGCAGGCCCAGCGCCGCCAGCAGGGCGCGCTTGGTGTCGCCGCTGACGGTGCGGAGCGCATGATCCGCCCCCTCCCATTCGCCGGCAATGCCGGCGGCCTCGGCCAGGCGATCGAGCGTATCGGCTCCGCCCTTGCGCATCGCAGCCGGCGCGGTCAGCTCAGCCTCGCCCAGCACCAGAACGCTGCGGGCGGGGATATCGACCGGGCCATCGATGCCGGTGACGGCCCAGCCGGGGGCGCTGCTGTCGGCGATAAGCTGCCAGACATGCCCCCCGCGCGCCTCGGGCAGGACGATCCGGCCGGGCGCCCTGCCGCGATTGACCGCCAGCGCCACACGGTCGCCCTGGGCCGCGAGCACCAGGACCAGGACCGGGCCATGCGGGTCGTTCCAGTCGCCGACCTCCATCGCCTTGCCATCGGCGGCGAACCATTCAGCGTCCGGCAGAACGCCCCCACCCGTGGGCTGGCCGGTCAGGAAGCGGTCGTCGCGGAAGGCGGCATGGTCGCGCCGGATTTGGGTCAGAAGCGCGGTCCAAGCGGTGAGCGACGTATCGGCCTGGCGCCAGTCGATCCAGGAAATCTCATTGTCCTGGGCATAGGCGTTGTTGTTGCCCTGCTGGCTGTGGCCAAGCTCGGCCCCCATCGCCAGCATCGGCGTGCCCCGCGACAGCAGCAGCAGGGCCAGCAGCGCGCGCTGATCGGCCAAGCGGGTCAAGTGGATGCGGGGATCGTCGCTGGGCCCTTCGGTCCCATTGTTCCAGGAATGGTTGCCGTTGTTGCCGTCGTGATTGTCCTCGCCGTTGGCCCCGTTGACCTTGTGCTCGTAGGAAACGAGGTCGGCCAGCGTGAAGCCGTCATGGGCGGTGATGAAATTGATCCCGCGCGACGGCCGGTTCTTGGAGTGGAACAGGTCGGCGGAGCCCGCCAGCCGGGTCGCGATCTCGCCCAGCCCCATCGCGTCGCCGCGCCAGAAACGGCGCGCATCGTCGCGAAACTTGTCGTTCCATTCGCCCCAGCCGCCCGGAAAAGCGCCGACCCTATAGCCGCCGTCGCCGACATCCCAAGGCTCCGCCACCATCTTGAGGTCACGCAGGAGCGGGTCCTGGGAGATGGCGGTCAGCAGCGGCGCAGCCGGATCGAACCCATCATGGCGGCGGCCCAGGACCGACGCCAGATCGAAGCGGAAGCCATGGACCCCGCCAAGCTCAGCCCAGGCGCGAAGCGCATCCATCGCCAGCCGCACGACATGCGGCCGGTCCAGTGCCAGCACATTGCCGCAGCCGGCCTCGTCGCAATAGGCGGCGCGCTCGTTCGGGCGCAGCCGGTAATAGCTGGCATTGTCGAGCCCGCGCATCGACAGCGTCGGCCCGCGCGCGCTGCCCTCGGCGGTATGGTTGAGCACGATGTCGGAGATCGTCTCGATCCCCGCCTCGGCCAGAGCGGCGACGGTCGTCCGCACCTCTTCCCAGCCGCCGGGGGCGAGCCTGGGGTCCGGGGTCATGAAGGCGGCAGTGTTGTAGCCCCAATAGTTGGTGAGGCCGAGCGCCGCCAGGTGTCGCTCCTCGATCCAGGCGGCGGCGGGCATGATCTCGACCGTGGTGACGCCGAGTTTCGTCAGATGCTCGATCGCCGCCGGGTGGGCCAGGCCGCCGAATGTGCCGCGCAGCGCCTCCGGAATCGCGCCATTGCGCATGGTGAAGCCGCGGACATGCAGCTCGTAGAGTACCATCCGGTCCCACGCCACCAGCAGCTTGGGGACCACGGGCGCGACCGCCGGCAGGACGATGCCCTTGGGCATGAACGGCGCGCTGTCATCCCAGTTCGGCATCTCATTGACCGGGACGCTGTCGGGCACGCTGCCGAACATCGAGGGGTGCAGCTTGAACGGCCGGTCGATGGCGCGGGCGTAGGGATCGATCAGCAGCTTGGACGGGTTGAAGCGATGGCCCTCATGCGGCGCGAACGGCCCATTGGCGCGCAGGCCATAGCGCGACCCGGCCGGCACGTCGCCGATATGCCCGTGGAACACATCGCCGGTCCTCTCCGGCAGTGTGACCCGGCGAACCTCACCCTCCCCCGCCGCGTCGAACAAGCAGAACTCGATCGACGTGGCATGGGCGGAAAACACCGCGACATTGACACCGCCAGGCGTAAGTGTGACGCCGAGCGGCTCGGGCGAACCGCTATCCAAAGCAGACAACACCATCAAGCGGTCGGCAACAGTTCGCGGAACAACGCGGCGTAGCGGCGGGCCGGGTCGGTCCAGGAAACATCCTGAGCCATGCCGTTGGTCTGCAGCTTCTTCCAGAGCTCAGGCTGGCGGTAGAGCGCGGCGGTGCGTTCGATCGCCACCTTCATCATTTCATAGGTCACGGGGGCGAACTGCACGCCATTGGCAACGCCGCGGCTGAGCGCGGCGGGGTTGGCATCGACCACCGTGTCGGACAGGCCGCCGACCCGCGCCACGACCGGCAGGGTGCCATAGCGCAGGCCGTAAAGCTGGGTCAGGCCACAGGGCTCGAAGCGCGACGGCACCAGAATGGCGTCCGACCCCGCCAGCACCTGGTGCGCCAGCCCTTCGTCATAGCCGATCCAGCTCCCGATCCGGCCGGGATGGATGCCCTGGGCGACGCTGAAGCCGTGCTCCATGCCCGGATCGCCCGAGCCCAGCACGGCAAGCTGCGCCCCCTGCCCGACGATGGTCGGGATGTTGGCGAGCAGCAGGTCGATGCCCTTCTGCCAAGTCAGCCGCGAGACGAGGCCGAACAGCGGTGCGTCCGGATCCGGGTCGAGGCCGAGGCGGGCTTGGATCGCCGCCTTGTTGAGCGCCCGGGCGCCGGCGGCCGTCTTCTTGGTGTAGTTGGCGGCCAGATGCGGGTCGGTCTTGGGGTTCCAGGCATCCTCGTCGATGCCGTTCAGGATACCGGTCATCACACCCGAGCGGGCGCGCAGCAGCCCGTCCATGCCCATCCCCTCCTCCGGCGTGCGGATTTCGGCGGCATAGCCGGGGGAAACAGTGGTGATGCGGTCGGCGTAATAGAGGCCGGCCTTCAGATAGCCGATGGCGCCGTAATATTCGATGCCGTCGGCACCGAAGGCCTCGGCCGGCAGGCCCAGCGCCGGAAACAGGGTCGGCGAGAACTGTCCCTGGAAGGCCAGGTTGTGGATCGTCAGCACCGAGCCGGGCCGCGACGGGGCGAAATGCGTGTAAGCGAAGGTCAGCCCCGCCTGCCAGTCATGGGCGTGGACGATATCAGGCCGGTAGCTGTCGAGCGCGCCCAACGCCACGTCGGCGGCGGCGCGCGACAGGGCCGCGAAGCGCCGCCAATTGTCCGGCCAGTCCTTGCCGTCGGGCCCGAGATAGGGGTTGCCGGGGCGGGCGAAGAGGTGCTGGGCGTCGAGCGCGATGATGTCGAGCCCCTTGGCCTTGCCGGCCACCAGCCGGGCCGCACCGCCGAAGGAATCGCCGATCGTCATCACCGTCTCGCCCTCGGAGAGCGCGGCCATGACCGCCGGATAGCCCGGCACGACGGTGCGCACCTCGACCCCCTCGGGCTTGAGCGCGGCCGGCAGCGCGCCGGCCACGTCGGCGAGCCCACCAGTCTTGATCAGGGGATAGATTTCGGATGTGACGGCAAGGACCTTGATGGTCATTGGCCGATCGCGTCGATCATACGCTGATTGATCATGCAGACGCCCTTGGATGTCACGCGGAAGCGCTGGGCGTCGAGATCCGGATCCCATCCGACCTGCAGACCCTCCGGGATCTTGGTGCCGCGCTCGATGATGACGTTGCGCAACCGCGCGCCGCGGCCGATCTCGGCATCCGGCAGGATCACCGCACCCTCGACGCTGGCATAGGAATGGACGCGTACGCCGGTGAACAGCATGGTCCGGCGCAGCGCGGCGCCCGAGACGATGCAGCCGCCCGAGACCACCGAGGAGATGGCCAGCCCGCGCCGCCCCGGCTCGTCATGGACGAACTTGGCCGGCGCCGCCATGGTGCTGTAGGTCCAGATCGGCCAGTCGTTGTCGTAGAGGTCGAGCTCAGGCACCACGTCGGTCAGGTCGATATTGGCGGCGTAATAGGCGTCTAAGGTTCCGACATCGCGCCAATAGGACGATTTCTCGTCCCGGCTGCGCACGCAGGACCGTTCGAACGGGTGTGCCACCGCCTTCCCAGCCTCGACGATGCGGGGAATGATGTTCTTGCCGAAATCATGCTCGGACTCCGGGTCCTCGGCGTCGCGGCGCAGCTCGTCGAACAGGAACTTGGTCTCGAAGACATAGATGCCCATGCTGGCGAGCGCCATGGCCGGGTTGCCCGGCATGGGCGGCGGATCGGCCGGCTTTTCCAGGAAGGCGATGATCTTGTCGGTCTCATCGACATGCATGACGCCGAAGCCCGACGCCTCATCGAGCGGCACGGCAACGCAGCCGACGGTGACGTCGGCCCCGCTCTCGACGTGCTGCTGCAGCATCTGCTCGTAATCCATCTTGTAGATGTGATCGCCCGCCAGGATGACGATGTAGCGTGGGTCGTGCGCCTCGATGATGTCGATGTTCTGGTACACGGCGTCGGCGGTGCCGACATACCATTGATGCTCGGACACGCGCTGGCTGGCCGGCAATATGTCGAAGCTTTCGTTACGTTCGGGCCGAAAGAAGTTCCAGCCATATTGCAGGTGCCGGATCAGGCTGTGCGCCTTGTACTGGGTGGCGATGGCGATGCGTCGGATGCCGGAATTGAGCGCGTTGGACAGCGCGAAATCGATGATCCTGAACTTGCCGCCGAAATAGACCGCCGGCTTGGCGCGAATGTCGGTCAGCTCCATCAGCCGCGACCCGCGCCCTCCCGCCAGCACGTAGGCCATGGCATGACGCGCCAGCGGACCGCCGGCGCCTGCTGCACCTGGGAGGGGGGGCGTAGCCATGGTGACCTCGTGCTTAGTTAGCTGGTTTCTTGGATTCTGACGGTTTCTTGACGGCGGGCGGCGGGACCGTGCTGGGGTCGAGGCGGAGATAGACCGTTGCCAGAGGCGGCACGGTCACGCGGGCGGAGGCGGGATATCCGTGGGAGGGCTTGGCGGACGCGGTGACCGCGCCCAGATTGCCGACCCCGGAGCCTCCGTAATGCGTCGCGTCTGTATTCATGACTTCCCGCCAAACACCAGCGTGCGGCAGTCCAATAGCATAATTTTCCCGCGGTACGCTTGTGAAGTTTGATAGTATTACGACCGGCACGGAGTTTGGACCACCGAGCCGCATCCAGACATAGACGGATTGTTGCTTGTCATCGACGACAACCCATTTGAAGCCTTCGAGTTCGCAGTCGCGGGCGTGGAGCGAGGGCTCAGTCGTGTAGAGGCGGTTCAGGTCGCGCACGCAGTCGCGTACGCCGCGATTCATCGGATGATCGGGCTCGAGCAGCGGCCAGTCGAGCTCGATATGGAAGTCCCATTCCTTCCACTGGGCGAATTCCTGCCCCATGAACAGCAGCTTCTTGCCCGGAAAGCCCCACATCAGCGCGTAATAGGCGCGCAGCGTGGCGAATTGCTGCCACTCGTCGCCGGGAAATTTCGCCACCAGCGAGCGCTTTCCATAGACGACCTCGTCATGCGACAGCGGCAGGATGAAGTTCTCGGTGAAAGCGTAGAGCAGGCCGAAGGTCAGCTCGTTATGGTGATGCTGGCGGAACAGCGGATCGAGCTTCAGATAATCCAGCGTATCGTGCATCCAGCCCAGGTTCCATTTGAACCCGAAGCCCAGCCCGCCCTCATGCACAGGGGTGCAGATACCGGGGCGGTCGGACGAATCCTCGGCCATCATCAGCGTGCCCGGATGCTCGCCATAGGCCAGGATATTGACCCGCTGGAGGAAGGCGATCGCCTCCAGATTCTCGTTGCCGCCATATTTGTTGGGCGACCATTCGCCTTGCCTGCGCGAGAAGTCGAGCTCCACCATCGAGGCCACCGCATCGACCCTCAGCCCGTCGATATGATAGCGGTCGAGCCAGTAGAGCGCGCTGGCGGCCAGGAAGTTCGCGACCTCGGCCCGGCCGAAATCATAGATGTTGGTGTTCCAGTCGGGGTGAAAGCCGCGCTTGGGGTCCGGGTCCTCATAGAGCTTGGTACCGTCGAAGAAGGCCAGCCCCTGCTCGTCGGTCGGGAAATGGGCCGGCACCCAGTCGACGATGACGCCGATGCCGGCGGCATGGGCGCGGTCGACGAAGCGGGCGAAACCGGCCGGATCGCCATGGCGCGAGGTCGGCGAAAACAGGCCGATCGGCTGATAGCCCCAGCTGTCGTCGAGCGGGTGCTCGTTGATCGGCATCAGCTCCATGTGGGTGTAGCCCAGATCCTTGACGTAGGGGATCAACCTGTCGGCGATTTCATCGTAGTTATAGAAGAAATTCTGCGCCGGCCGCCGCCATGACGCCAGGTGCACCTCATAGATCGAGATCGGTTCCCGCCGCCAATCCTTCTTGCCGCGCGCCTCGATATAGGCCTCGTCGGTCCAGGTGAAATTGTCGGTCCGCGCCACGACCGAGGCGGTGGACGGGCGCAGCTCCGACGCGAAGGCGAGCGGATCGGCCTTGAGCGGCAGCAGCGTGCCGCCCTTGCCGATGATCTCATACTTATAGACCGTGCCCTCGCCGATATCGGGGGCGAAGATTTCCCAGATGCCGCTGTCGATCCGCTTGCGCATCTGGTGGCGGCGCCCGTCCCAGGCGTTGAAGCCGCCGACCACCGAGACGCGCTGGGCATTGGGCGCCCATACGGCGAAATGCACGCCCGCGATGCCGTCGACCACCATCGGATGGGCGCCGAGCCGCTCATAGAGCTGCTTGTGCGTGCCCTCGACCAGCAGATGATCGTCCATCTCCCCCAGGATTGGGCCGAACATGAAGGGGTCGTGCAGGCTCCAGTGGTTAGCACCGTGCGACGCCGCCAGGCGATAGATGAAGCGCTCGGCCCGCCCGGGGATCAGCCCCTCGAAGAAGCCGTCCGGGTGGCGCAGGGTCAGCGTGGCAATCTCGGCCCCGCTCGCATCCTCGACGCGCAGGATTGTGGCGCCGGGGACGAAGGCCCTTATGACGACGCCATCAGGCCCGGCATGGGGGCCCAGCACGGCGAAGGGGTCGCGGTGACGCGCGCCGACGATGGCGGCGACATCATCCTCGCTGGCTTGCCAGTCCTGCTGCGGCGACACTGGCTAGACGCGCGCCGGAACGGGGACGTTCCAGATGTCGTCGCAATATTCGCGGATCGTGCGATCTGACGAGAACCAGCCGACATTGGCGGTATTGAGGATGCTGGCCCGCCACCAGGCGTGCTGGTCGCGCCACAGCGCCGCCACCCGGCGCTGTGTGGCCGAGTAGCTGTCGAAGTCCGCGCTGACCATGAAATAGTCGTGATGCGTGATGTCCTCCACCAGCTGGCGATAGCGGTCGGGTTCGTCGGGCGAGAACACGCCTGAGCCTACAGCATCCAGAACACCCTGAAGGTCGGGCGAGTTCTTGATATAAGCCTGCGCGTCGATCCCTTCCCGCCGCCGCGCCTCGACCTCGTCGGCCGTGAGGCCGAAGATGAAGATATTCTCCGCCCCGACCCGTTCAAGTATCTCGACATTGGCACCGTCGAGCGTGCCGATGGTGAGCGCGCCGTTCAGCGCCAGCTTCATGTTGCCGGTGCCCGACGCCTCCATGCCTGCGGTGGAGATCTGCTCCGACAGGTCGGCGGCGGGGATGATCCGCTCGGCGCGGCTGACATTGTAGTCGGCGATGAAAGCGACCTTGAGCAACCCGTGGAGCGTCGGGTCGCTGTTCACCACCCGCGCCACGTCGTGGATCAGCTTGATGATCAGCTTGGCCCGCTGATAGCTGGCCGCCGCCTTGCCGGAGAAGATCTTGACCCTGGGCACCCATTCCCGCGTCGG
>Ga0268266_10003748_pt1 | contig 14940 bp, 8 predicted proteins | sample KBSS13metaG_FD_190356 | JGI IMG/M metagenome (GOLD analysis project Ga0268266, IMG submission 190356) | Switchgrass rhizosphere microbial communities from Kellogg Biological Station, Michigan, USA - KBS S1-3 metaG (SPAdes) (version 2) | ecosystem: Host-associated > Plants > Roots > Rhizosphere >...
TCTTCTTATGGCAACCCTTACCATGCTCGAACCGGCCCAGTCGTCAAAATCCGTCCTTAATGGCCCCGATGAGTTTCGCGGATTGGTCACAGAGACCTCTAACACTGCCTCTGAAGGGCTTGACACTAAATCGGCACTCGAAATCGCTCGCATCATCAATCATGAAGATGCCAAAATTGCGGCAGCTGTAAAGAAGGCTTTGCCTGAGATTGCTGTCGTCATCGACACCGTCGCGCGTTCTCTCCGGGATGGCGGCCGCCTCATCTATGTCGGGGCTGGCTCCTCGGGTCGTATCGCCTCTCTCGACGCGTCGGAATGTCCGCCGACCTTCTCTACTGCCCCCGCGCAGGTGCAGTACATCATGGCAGGCGGCCCCAAAGCTCTCGCCTCCGCCTCCGATGTCAACGAAGACTCGCCCGAGCTAGGCCAGCGCGACATCGCTCGTCGCCGCCCAACGCGCAAGGATATCGTCATCGGCGTCTCAGCTTCGGGTCGCACTCCCTATGTCATCGGTGCTGTCGAGTACGCTCGCGCGCGCGGCGCCAAAACCGCCGCCGTCACCTGCAATCTCGGCACAGCCCTGGCCGAGGTCGCGGATACAACCATCATCGCCGACGTCGGACCCGAGGTTCTCTCTGGCTCAACCCGGATGAAGTCCGCCTCCGCCCAGAAGATGATCCTCAACATGATCACCACCGGCGCTATGACGAGGCTCGGATACGTCTACGACAACCTGATGGTGAACGTGCACATGAAGAATGCCAAGCTCGTCGAGCGTGGCATTCGCGTGCTGATGAAGGTCTGCGACATTGATCGTGATACAGCGATCCGCACCATCAAATCAGCCGGAAAGTCGATTCCGATCGCCGTCGTCATGCTCAAAGCGAACGTCGACAAGATGGAAGCTGTTCGTCGCCTCACCAAGTCCGACGGAAACGTTCGTCTCGCTATCGACGACTCCCGCCTCGAACTTTAGAGTCGCATCTCCGTAATAAACAAAGAAAAGCTCCACATGACGTGGAGCTTTTCTTTGTCCCTTTATCCGAATCCTAAATATTGCCGGAATCCTGAAGCGCCTTCTTCATGCCGCTCCAGCTGACACGCGTCGACTCCTCCGGAGTAGCGCCGCCATGCCAGTGCGTCTCCAGACTCACGGCATCACGATATCCAGCCTTCGCCAGATCGCGAAACTGTGCAGTCCAATCGATGATTCCCTCTCCGGTCGGCGACCACTCCATCTTGCCATCCTTGCCTTTCACCGCGTTCTTTACATGGCAATGGTGGATACGATCCTTCGGCAGCATCTTCCAGGCCACCGGGTACGCATCGAGCTCACCGTGCAGCACCGCATTGCCCGGATCCCAGTTCAGCGCCAGATGTGGCGACTTGACCGCCGTCAGCAATCGCACCGACTCGCGCCCCGTCGCTGTGTTGCACGCAGGCTCGTTCTCAATCACGAGCAACGTCCCCTGCTTGCCACACGTAGCCGCCGCCTCCGCCAGCTTATGATCAATCGCCTCGCGATAAGGCGTCACGTCATCGATTCTCCAGAAATCAAAAGCCCTCACCTTATTCGTCTTAAACCGTTTTGCCAGGGCGATGCTCTTCTCCAACACCTCATCCTGCTCCTTCAGCACGTCTCCCGTGGGAACGTTCTTCGGCCCATGGGACGACTTCGGCGCTCCCGGCCAGTAAGCCTTGAAAAGCGGGCTCGCGATATCGGTCACCTGCAGGCTGTACTTGGCCAGAGTCTTCTCCACCTCGCCAAGCTCGCTATCGGAAAGATCCATCAGGCTCTTCTTCCACATCGCACGCAGCTCCACCCACTGCATGCCGAACTCCTTCGACGCCACCGCGCATGCATGATCGAAGTCCTGCGTAATCTCGTCCGTGATCACTCCCACCTTGAAGGAATGCGCCCCTGCAAAACCAAACGCGTTGCGCCCCGCCATTCCCACTACGCCAACCGCAGCCGCACCCTGCAAAAACCCTCTTCGCGATATCCCGCTCATCTTCACTCCTGTTCTCTTATTTTTAAATCAAAAGGACCGGCTCTGCCTTTCGACAAAGCCGGTCCATCCGGGTTCCAAATCTCAAAGCCATAATCGAGGTCTAGAACGTAATTCTCGCAGATGCCTGCAAGCTTCGTCCTCCACCCACGCCATTCACGCTTCCCTGTCCACTGCCCAGGGTGTTCGTGATGCGTCCGACGTTGCTTCCCGGTCCGATCGGATTTCCGCTCCCCGAGAGCGGAACTGCGAACTGAGGCGTATTGCTCAGCTGGAATGCATCGAGTTTCGTCTCAAGAGCAGCCTTCTCGTGCCAGAGAGGGAAGCTCTTGGAAATCGAAACATTGTTCTGAATAAAGCCCGGTCCACGGAACTGATTTCTTCCCGAATTCCCCAGCTGAACGTTCGACGCATTGCAGCCCGTCGTCGGGCATCCGCCCGGCTGCGTGAACGCCGAAACATCCAGCCATGGGTTGTTTGCTCCAATTCCGCCCAGCACCTTATAGACGCCGCTCAGATTCGCCAACTGCGCCGTTCCCGGCGTGTTCAAACTACCGCTGTTCGCGTACACCGAGAATGGCAGACCGGAGACCGCCGAAATAGTTCCCGAGAGCTTCCAACCGCCCAGCACATAAGCACCCACACCCGAATTCAGATATCGCTTTCCACGCCCAGCTGGAAGCTCATACACAAAGCTCTGCTCGAAATTCAGCTTGCGATCGAAATCGTTCGGCGCATAGTTCCGACGAAGATTCGCAGTCGTCAGGAAGATCACGTTGCCATCATCGCCCGTCACATATCCCAGCCCCTTACCCCACGTAAACGCCGAGGTAAATCCCAATCCCTTGGAAAACCGCTTGGTCAGCTGCAGCTGCAAGGACTGGAAGTTTGAAGAAAATCCCTGAAAAATCTTATTCGTCGCAGCCGTGCGATGGACTGTCGATGGGCATCCTACGCAGTTGTACTGCGGCTTCGAAGCATTACCTCCGCCATAAATATTCGAAGGATTGTTGATGTCGATGTTTGAGGGTATTCCGGTGCCGTGGTTTCCCACATACGCAATCTGCATCGACATGTCGTACGGGAGCGCCTGCTGAATCGCAACATTCCAAGAAGACACATAGGGATTCTTGTAATCCAGCGGAACATAAAACATGTTCTGAGCAACAAGCGTCGGCGTGTTCACAGGGATAATGCCATTGGCGGGAATAGGAACCGGAACCGGCGCCGGGAATCCCGCCTGGAAAGTCGCTACCGTACTGCCGTCGGCCAATACCGCTGCTGTGTATGGACTACCGCCCGGCGGATTATAGGCGTTGTTCGACCGGACCGGATAGTTGTAGGCATAGTTGTTGTCGGCATACGGCATGTAGCTCACGCCGAATCCTCCGCGAATCACCGTGTTATCCGTAGCACGGTAGGCGAAGCCGGTACGCGGAGCCCAGTAGCGATAACGCGTCTGCATCCCGAGGTTCGAAGGGTTCTTGCCGATACCGGCGACCACAAGATTGTTGTTGACTGGGTCGTAGTTCGTGAATCCACTGTCGATCTTCGGCGTCGCCGGAGGATAGAACTCCCACCGAACTCCCAGGTCGAGAGTCAGCTTCGGTGTCACCTGCAATTTGTCGCTCACAAACGCAAAGAACCACCACTGGCGATACGCCGGGAAGAACGTGTTGACATCACGCCCTACCTGGCTCGGGCGATCGAGAAGAAAGCTCGCGATGTTGTTGCCCAGATTCGTCCCGGTGCTGGTTGCATCCGATGTCTGCTGATCGGCAAAACGGAAGATGCCGCGTGGACTGAACGTCTGATCCTGCAATAGATCATCACGAACCCTGCGAAGGTCTCCTCCAAACTTGATCGTGTGGTTTCGAATAATCTTTGTCCAGTTGTTTACAAAGTCGATGTTCGATTCACCGCGAATCCAGGGCACCGAAGCCGAGTAGCCGATCAAAGGATTATCTGCGCCTGACTTGCCGAAGCCCGTCAGGAAGATTCCCACCTGACCGCTTGAAAACTGATTGATATTTACGCCAGGAATTCCTAGCGTATCGGCATCGTTTGACCCATAGTTGCTAGGATTCGCATTGTTTCGCAGATGAGCCACGCCGAAACGTGCCTCCGTAAACAACGTCGGCGAAAAGACGTGATCGTAGTTCACACCAGTGCTGTACGAGGTCTGCGTGCCGACACCTTGGAAGCCACCGCCAAACGGTCCGCCCAGAAATGCTCCAAAAGTGGGTGCCTGAAAGGTATTGACCTTCTGCCAGCTGAAACGGCCGCTGAGGTGATTCCGTTCATTCATCGCGTAGTCGATCTTTGTATCCCAGCTGTTCGTTCCCTTGGTAAAGGGCAAAACCGTCTTGTAGTTGTTCACCGGCGTCAACAGCGAAGCCGAGGGCGTAAGCGTGCCATACTGCGCGGCCGCCGCATTCAATCTCTTCAAAATATCCAGCGATACCGGGTTGACGCGACTGATCGGAATCTGATTATTGGCAAATTGTGTCCGCGGAGTCCCGCCCACCGATGCCGCTCGGCCGTCACCAGTCAAAGGATCGAAGATCTGCCCCTGCCTGACTCCGCCTGCACCTACAGCCCCGAGCGTCGAACTCAGATCGATATTTCCCTGCGCATTGGGCGAAAAGTATCGGGAATCCGGGATCGTAAAGGTGTCGCCCACCGTCTCGTGATCAGAGCTTCCCTGATAGTCGCCAAAGAAGAACAGCTTGTCCTTGAAGATCGGGCCACCGAACGATCCGCCGTAGTTGTTGTACGAAAGGTGTCCCAGCGGAGGCGCAAAGTAGCTCCGCGCGTTCACCGCATTGTTCTGGATGTACTCGAACGCCGAACCATGAAACGTGTTCGCTCCTGACTTCAAGGTCACGTTCGTCACGGCTCCGATGGCACGCCCGAGCTCGGCATCGAAGTTATTCGTCGTAATGTCCACCGATTGAATCGCGTCAGCCGGAGGAATGATGATCTGCAGTAAACCCGTGCGCTCATCGTCGTCGATACCTTCAATCTGGTACAGGTTTCCCATGCGCGGTATTCCATTCACGCGCGTCTGCAACGCTCCCTGCGCGTTGAAAAACTGCGAGTGCTCATACGTAGCAGGCGTCGATCCCGGCACAAGATTCAGCAGCGACTGGAAGTTGCGATTCGTTGACAGCGGAAGATCTGCAATCTGTCGCGTCTCGAGCTTCGTCGAAATGTCCGCGCGGTCCGTCTGCAGCAGCGGCGGAGCCGTCGTCACCATCACCTCTTCCGACACACTGCCTGGAGAGATGGCAAAGTCCACGCGTGTAGAAGAGTTGATCAAAACGTCGACGTTTTGATGCGTCTCTTTCTTGAATCCCTGCGCAGCCACCGTAATCGAGTAGGTCCCAGGGGGGAGGTTGGGAACCGTGTAGTTGCCCGCGTCATTGGTAACGGACTCGTAGACCGTGGAGGTGGCTGTGTTCGTCGCGGTCACCTTTGCATTCGCCACATTCGCTCCGGTCGTGTCCTGAACCGTTCCCAGGAGCGTTCCACTCACAGCCTGGCCAAACGATGACAAGGTGAAAAAAAACAGCGACAAAAAGATCCAAACCTGGAAAATACGTGTGCGCTTCATACCGTGGTCCTCCTCTGAGGAAAAGCAAGCTTGCAGCTAAAAATCTATTGTTTGAACTTCGAACGGGAACTTATCAGTACACGTTCCAGCGTGTCAATCCAAACATTGCAGACTGGACGACCGTGTATTCCGGCAGCTACCATGCCCTCCATGAAGCCAACCATCTCCCGTCGCAGCCTGCTCGGCGGAGGAACCATGCTCGCCGCCTCCTCCGTTCTCTCCAACTCTGCCTTCTCCTTCGCTGCTCCAGCTTCATCCTCTTCTCCTATCCGTTTAGGTATCGCCAGTTACACCTTCCGCAAATTCGACCAGGCTCACCTGATCGAATTCATGAAGGAGCTCAAGACCCCCTACCTAAATCTCAAGGACGTCCATCTCCCCATGACGCCTGCCGATGAGGTTGCCGCTCGCGCCGCTGAGTACCGCGCCGCCGGGATGACCCTCACCGCTGCCGGAACCATCTACTTCGCGAAAGACGACGACGCAGACATCCGCTCCAAATTCGAATACGTCAAAGCCGCCGGAATTCCCATCATCGTCGGATCTCCCACTCGCGAGGTCCTTCCCCGGGTCGAGAAGTTTGTGAAGGAGTACGACATCAAGCTCGCCATTCACAACCACGGCACCGAAGACAAGCAGTGGCCTTCGCCCCTCGATGTACTTGCTGCCGTCAAGTCCATGGATCCCCGCATCGGCTGCTGCATCGACGTGGGACATACCATGCGCACCGGAACCGATCCTGTTGCGGCCATCAAGAAGGTCGGACCTCGGCTCTTCGACCTTCACGTCAAGGATCTGGCCGACGGCAAAGTCAAGGAGAGCCAGGTTGCTGTGGGCGACGGCGTCATGCCCATCCCCGGCATCTTCAAGGCCCTCGTCGATATCGGCTATAAAGGCAACGTCGACCTCGAGTACGAGATCCACGAAAATGATCCTATGCCGGGAGTCATCAAGAGCTTCGCCTATATGCGCGGCGTCATCGCAGGCATGGGCCTGAAGGCCTGAAACAGCCACCATCCCAAATTACATACTTCAAACAGGAAGGCGGTTCAGACTCTTCTGAACCGCTTTCCTGTTTCATCCTCTTGTCATCCCGCGTCAATGCCATTGGTGGGGGTGGGTGGACCGAAGGGCATTCTTCTTTGGTCATGCCGACCGGAGAGCATTTTTTCCTTTGTCATCCCGACCGGAGCGTAGCGGAGTGGAGGGATCTGCTTCTCTACCACCAATACCAGTTCCTGTTGAGTGTCATTCCGATCCTGAGCGAAGTCGAAGGAGAGGAAACCCGCATTTCGCTCAAAACCGCCACCAACCACAGCGCCGGGTGCCCCATTCATGCAGTCTCATCGCATGAGTGGGATCATTCGAGCGAAGCTCGAACCGCATCTCCTACAGCTCCATCCTTCGCAAACGCAGAGCATTCGCAATCACTGAAACCGAGCTAAAGCTCATCGCCGCTGCCGCCACCATCGGATTCAACAGCCACCCGAACACCGGATACAGCACTCCCGCTGCCAACGGAACTCCAGCTGCGTTATAGACAAACGCGAAGAACAGGTTCTGCCGGATATTCTTCATCGTCCTCTCGCTCAATCTTCGCGCCCGCAACAGGCCACGCAGATCGCCGCTCACCAGCGTAATCCCGCCCGCTGCCATCGCAACATCGGTTCCCGTCCCCATCGCGACGCCCACCTGCGCGGCCGCCAGCGCTGGAGCGTCATTCACTCCATCGCCTGCCATCGCCACGATCCTGCCCTCTCTCTGCAGGCGTCGCACCACGTCTGCCTTGCCCTCAGGAGAAACCTCCGCCTCAAATCCGATGCCAAGCTTTGCCGCAACAGCAGCCGCCGTCGTGCGGTTATCACCTGTAACCATCACGACCGAAATCCCCTTCTTCTTCAGAGCATCTACCACCTCCTGTGATGAGCTCTTCACCGGATCGGCCACGGCAATCAGCCCCGCAGCTCTCCCGTCAATAGCGGCCAGCATCACCGTACTCCCATCGCGCCGCAGATCCTCTGCTCTTCGCTCTAACTCAGACGCATCTATACCTTGCTCCTTCAGAAGCGCCGCATTCCCAATCACAATACGTCTCCCGTCGACGACTCCCGTTACCCCCTTCCCCGTGATCGAAGCAAACTCACTCACATCACCCGGCTCAACACCGCTTTCCTTCGCACCTGCAACAATCGCAGCCGCCAGGGGATGTTCACTCGCCCGCTCCAAACTTGCCACCGAACGCAGCAGATCTTCCCTGCTCGCCCCACCCGTCACAACCACCTCAATCAATCGTGGCTTGCCTTCAGTCAGCGTTCCCGTCTTGTCCACCACCAGCGTGTCGACCTTCTCCAACGTCTCCAGCGCCTCTGCGTTCCGAACCAGAACGCCCTCATGCGCTCCTCGCCCTGTCGCCACCATCACCGACATCGGCGTAGCCAGCCCCAGCGCACACGGACAAGCAATCAGCAGCACCGACACCGCAATCACCAGCGCATGCATCAACCTCGGCTCCGGGCCCCACACCGCCCACGCGACAGCCGCCAACGTAGCAGCGATCAGCACCGCCGGAACAAAGTACGACGCCACCTGATCTGCCAGCCTCTGAATCGGTGCCCGAGACCTCTGCGCCTCGCTTACCATCTTCACAATCTGCGCCAGCAACGTATCCGCACCAACCCGCTCCGCACGCAGAATTAGCGATCCGGTGCCATTGATCGTCCCACCCACAACCTTCTCGCCGGCAGTCTTCTCCACCGGCACCGGCTCGCCCGTCACCATCGACTCATCCACCGCGCTGCGACCGTCTTCAACCACTCCGTCCACCGGAATCTTCTCTCCCGGCCTCACCCGCAGCCTGTCTCCGACAACAATCTCACTCAAAGGGACATCCGTCTCCGTCCCATCTTTCGCAATCCTCCGCGCCGTCTTAGGAGCCAGTCCCAGCAAAGCCCGAATCGCCTCTCCCGTCCTGTCCCGCGCCTTCAGCTCCAGCACCTGCCCCAGCAGAACCAGCACCGTAATCACCGCGGCCGCCTCAAAGTACAAACCCAGTCCACCGCCATGCTCGCGAAACGACTCCGGAAAGATCCCCGGCATCACCACCGCCGCAACGCTGTACAGATACGCCGCACCCGTCCCCATCGCAATTAACGTGAACATGTTCAGGCTGCGGTGCACAATCGACGCCCAACCGCGCTCAAAGAAAGGCCAGCCGCACCACAACACCACGGGAGTCGCCAGCGCCATCTGCGCCCATCCCATCCACGGACTCATCATGAGCCCCATCAACGGATGCCCCGGCCACATCTCCATCACCATCACCGCCAACAGAGGAAGAGTCAGCGCAACCCCAATCCAAAACCTCCGCCGCATGCTCTCAAGTTCAGGATTCTCATGATCCGCCGTAACCTCTCGCGGCTCCAGAGCCATCCCGCAGATCGGGCAGCTCCCCGGTCCATCCCTCACTACCTCAGGATGCATCGGGCACGTGTACTCCGTGCGCGTCAGCACCGGCTCAACCGGTTCCAGCGCCATCCCACACTTCGGACAAGCCGCCATCCTGTCCGACACCACCTCCGGGTGCATCGGACATGTATACGTCCCCACCCCCGACCGAACCGCCGGAGCCTCTACCGCCCCTGCATGACCACAACACCCACCCGAGGGCTTCGCAGAATTCGCCGCCCCGATTGCAACCAATCCATCTTCTACCCGCTCCGAGCGCGAGCCATCATATCGTTCAGGATCAGCCTCGAACTTCTTCTTGCATCCTTCACTGCAGAAGTACCACTGCTTTCCCGCACGCTCGCTCCTCCACTTCGCGGTCTCCACTGCGACCAACATCCCGCAGACCGGATCTTTCGTCATCTCGCTCATCTCAATAATTCTCCTCCATCCCGCAGACGAGCGACCCCTCTTCTCATTACACCTCCCCATCTCCCCATCCCCGTCATTTCGAGCGGAGCGCAGCGAAGTCGAGAAATCCCTGCATTCCGCCCGAAGCGCCACAAAGACATCCCGCAGCAGAATCCATCCCTGAAGGTACTGCCAGCCCCGACGGACGACATCCCCGCCCTTGCCATCCCTCCGTCGGAGATGCTCTCATCAATCCTTGAGATGTCTTCCGCCTCCGACATCCAGCGCTCCATCGACGCCATCTGGCGCATCGAATCGGCGAAGCTCATCGCCGCGCTCACCCGTATCGTCCGCGACGTCGGCCTCGCCGAAGACCTCGCTCAGGACGCACTCATCGCCGCCCTTGAGCGCTGGCCCCAGACCGGCATTCCCGACAATCCCGCCGCCTGGCTCATGGCCACCGCAAAAAATAAAGCCATCGACAACATCCGCCGCAACAAGCTCTTAGACAAAAAACATGAACAACTGGGCTACGAGCTGGAAGGATCCCACCAGCTCACCCCCGACCAGATCAACGCCGCCATCGACGACCCCGTAGGCGACGACCTCCTCCGCCTCATCTTCATCGCCTGCCACCCCATCCTCTCCGCCGAATCGCGCGTCGCTCTCACCCTGCGACTCCTCGGCGGCCTCACCACCGACGAGATCGCACGCGCCTTCCTCCTCTCCGAGCCCACCGTCGCCCAGCGCATCGTCCGCGCCAAACGCACCCTCGGCGAAGCAAAGATTCCCTTTGAAGTTCCCCGCGGCGAAGAGTTCAACGCCCGCCTCGCCTCCGTCCTCCAGGTCATCTACCTCGTCTTCAACGAAGGCTACTCCGCCACCGCCGGTGACGACTGGACCCGCCCCGCCCTCTGCGAAGACGCCCTCCGCCTCGGCCGCATCCTGGCCGAGCTCGTCCCCAGCCAGCCCGAAGTCCACGGCCTCGTCGCTCTCATGGAGATTCAGGCCTCACGCCTCAACGCCCGCATCGGTCCCACCGGCGAACCCATCCTCCTGCTCGATCAAGACCGCTCCCGCTGGGACCAGATCCTCATCCACCGCGGACTCTCCGCACTGGAACACGCCGAAGATCTCCTCACTCATATCCCTTCCGTCGAAACTGCCGTCTCGACCGCGGCAAAGACGAGCGCCTCACAATCCACGTCCACAAAATCAAGACAAGATGTCATCTCGACCGAAGCGACTCGAAGAGTTGCGCAGCGGAGAGATCCGCTTCTCAACCGAGATCTTCACTCAGCCCCAAACTTGGGTGCCCCACCTTCGGCTCGTGACGACGCCAGTCGACACCAGACTGAGGTAGGTTCGCAGCAGGATGTCCCCACCGGCCCCTACGTCCTCCAGGCCGCCATCGCCGCCTGCCATGCCCGCGCCATCACAGCCGAAGCCACCGATTGGCATCGCATCGCACAGCTCTACGCCCAGCTCGTGCGCCTCAATCCCTCTCCTATCGTCGAGCTCAACCGAGCCGTCGCCGTCTCCATGGCCTCCGGCCCCGCCGAGGCGCTCCCCCTCATCGATGCGCTCACCAGCGAGCCCACCCTCCAGAGCTACCATCTTCTCCCCAGCGTGCGCGGAGACCTGCTCAACAAACTGGGCCGCTACGACGAAGCCCGAACCGAGTTCGAACGAGCCGCATCCCTCACGCGCAACGGTCGCGAACGCACCCTCCTGCTCAATCGCGCCAAGGCCGCCGTAAGGACCTCCTAGTGTCCTGAGTCAGAAACTCACATTCCAAATGCGTCATCCACACCAGAGCGTCGCGGTGCCTGAGTCACACCCAAAAATGTGTCATCTCGACCGAAGCGTAGCGAAGTGGAGAGATCTGCGGTCAATCTCCATCAGCACTATGGCCGAACCTCGCCCTTGTAGGTAACAAGCCTTTCAAGGAGCCTGCATCCACACAGGCTCCCCAAAAGAAAATTACTTGGTCACGTTCTCCATCATCATCAGATCCAACAGGTTCGGATCGATACTCAGCATCACGATCCTGTTGTTGTCGATCGAATAATCCAGGAAGTTATTCGGTGTCGTGAAGGCCACCGCATCCAGGCCCGCAAGCGCGATCACGCCCGTCGAGCTATTCGTGCTTCCGGTCAGACTTACATTCGGTGTAGGAGTACCGCCATCTGCATAGTCCGTGAAACCGGTATAACTTCCGGAAGTGACGGTTGTGGCACCGGAAGCACTCCAAGGCGTGCCATTGGTGTCATTCAAAAATCCACCATGGGTCATGGAATATATACCTGCCGCCGTTTGGGGCGTACCCGTTCTCAGGTAGGCTTGCCCTGCGCTCACCTCCACCTGATCGGCACCCATCACCATAGCATTCCCGTTCCCGTCCAGATACATCTGGAATCCGTAGGCGCTGCTAAATGGACTGGTCGGTGTCGTCACATTGCTAATGGTCACTCTTCCGGAAGCATCGACCACAACACTCCCTCCGCTGATCGGATCCTCGCCATAGTTGGCGAGATCATTGATCGCTAAGGGACCCGAAAGAGTCAGGGTAGCACTGAAGTTGAATACGCCCGCGAAGACAACCGAATAATTCGCGTCGATCCCGGTAGTTCCGAACGCATAGTTCTGCCCGGCAATATTGGCCTGGTTGAAGGTTCCGGTTTTGCTCCCCTGCCCCAACGCCATCCCCGCCAGATTGTCCGACAAGTCATCCTGCTGACTCTCAATCAACTGAATCTGATTCGTGCCCACGATGTAACCCGTCAGAATAAACTGCGGAATCCGCGGATTCCCCGAAGAATCATTACTCGATGTCAGATTGAAGCTCACTCGTCCGAATGAGTCCGGAGCGCTTACCGTGCCGGAGGCGAGAGTTATCCCAAGGTTAGGACTTCCTCCCAGGTTGTAGTCCAACACACTCCCATTCGCGGACACCGAAGTACCGCTGACATTCAGAATGCCCCCGATCGAAAAGGGAGTCAGACTGGCGTCTTTGGCAATATCGATGCCGTTGACCACAAACGCATAACCTCCCGAAGGAGCGGCCGCACTCGTCTGCAGATCCACCGATCCCGACCCTGTAGCATAACCGTCATACTCCGAGACCAGGACCCTCGCGTTGGAGACCTTCGTCCCTTTCAGCGTAATCGCCCCGAGATTATTGGGAGGACCGATGTTCTGATTCCCCGTCGCAAGAACAATCTGGAGATTTCCATTCGGAGTAGCAGTAAGACTGCTTCCCGACGCGGTAATTGCATTTCCATAAGCCGAGTTCGAATCTGAGAAGTCCTGCTCTCCTCCCGTAATGGCACCGTTCGCAACCGTAAAGGCTCCGGTAAAGAAGCACTGTCCGTTCCCGTTCTGCCCGGCAAGATGATAAACATACGTTCCGTCATTGAGGGCAGCAGCCGTAGGCCCGACGATAGTCATGGTCGCCGAGACGGACTTCGTAGTGTCCGTCACAGACGTCGCCGTAAGTGTCACCGTATTTCCACTCGGCACCGCAGCCGGTGCGGTATACGTCGTCGCCGTTCCGCTCGCTGTCTGTGCCGTGGCCACTGAACCGCACGATGCTCCGCCGCAAGTGACAGTCCACTTCACGCTTGGATTCGTTGCTGAGTCATTGCTGACGTTCGCCGTAATCCTCGTTGTCGTATTGATCGTCATCGGGCTCGGAGGCGGAGGCGCGAGAGAGACCGAGATGGGCGGAGCTGTAATCGTAATCGTTGCAGTCGCGGTCTTCGAGGTATCCGTCACCGAGGTGGCCGTCACCGTAACCGTATTCCCGGTTGGAACTGCCAGCGGGGCAAGATAACTCGTTGCTGTCCCACTCGCAGTCTGCGCTGGATTGAAGAAGCCGCAGACTGAAGTGCCGCAGCTCACCGTCCACGTCACTCCCTTATTTGCAGTGTCATTCGTCACGGTCGCCGTAAGAGCAGCCGTCGTATTCGCAACCAGACTCGAGGGCTGGCCGCTGATCGAAACCGTGATCGGTGGAGGCACCGTGATCGTTATCGTCGCCGTCGCCGTCTTGGTGCCGTCCGTTACCGACGTCGCCGTCACCGTCACCGTATTTCCGCTGGGAACCGCGGCAGGTGCCGTATACGTTACCGCCGTCCCGCTTGGAGTATTCGAGGCGCTGAAGGTTCCGCATGCTGTGCTGCTGCCGCAGGTTGCCGCCCATTTCACTCCGGCGCTGGCGCTGTCATTGGCCACAGTAGCCGTAAGGGATGCCGTAGCGTTCACAACAAGGGTCGAAGGTTGACCGCTCATCGTAACGGTAATCGCCTGCGTAGGCGGTGGAGTAGGCTTCGACGATCCCCCGCATCCCGCCAATCCGATCATCGCCAAACAACCCAGAAAGAGCGCGCCTCGAATGTTCTTCATCGCGCACCCCCCAGGTTGTTCTGAACACTCTTCGACCGTACCTGCGGACTGCTGCTTCCGCTGCTGGCCGTCGCGTGAACCGGGAATCCATTCTTGCTGCGAACCTGAACCGCCTGTCCCGCCACCACCAGTTCGCGGGCCAGCAGATAGCTTTGCCCGTTCATCGTCCGCGTCAGACCTGTAACTTGAACCGATGCGCCCGAATGAATCTGACTCCGGATGTTCTCCCCCAGGCCGGATCCTGCATTCACGGTCAGCGGTTTCTGCGATGCCGTCATCACAAAGTTGAAGCCCGCCGGTCCTCCCTCAGGATGCTGCTTCAGCACCTCCTGGACAACTCCGCTCATCGTGATCTCATCGCTGGCCTTCCAGGGCTCAGATGGACTCGACTGATGCAAACCGCGTCCCTGCCCGACAGCCGGTCGTACGGCCACGGCACACAGGAAAACAAGACAGAAAATGGAGATAACTCTAGAGCAAGACATTGCGTGCAACTCCTCATGGAATGGATAAATCCAGGGGCCCGGCTGACTTGGAGCTTTCCAGTGTGCAGCTATCTACGGCGACAGCAATGTACGCCCGCAGTCACTGGAATGGCCAGCACTTCTTTCGCAAAAAATTGACCTTTTTCTTTGGGGCCCCGAGCCGCTAAGCCATGTCCGTTCACCAGTAAGAGGAGAGGAGGCTGCGGCGATGCATCCTGAGTTGTTCAACACCACAGTATGCTATTTGCCGCGCGACTGGGCAGCTTTTTTATAGATTTTCATCTCCGGTCGCCCTGTAACTCCATCCTGAACCGACGCTTTTCTAACTCTCCAGGCCAGAAAATCTCATAAGCGCCCCGACGTTTGCACTCGACCCGCCCCCGCAGTCGCCCCCAAAACCTGTCAAGTGCCTGCCGTCCCTAAAGCGCGCAGAATCAATAATCTATGATTGCCGAACTGCCGTCCCCAAATAGCTATACTGGTATCAGTCCATAAAATTATGAGAACTTGTTGGGGTCTTAAGTTCGCAGGCAAAATCCGGCATCTGCTGGACCATGCACACGAGGTC
>Ga0268266_10003749_pt1 | contig 14938 bp, 10 predicted proteins | sample KBSS13metaG_FD_190356 | JGI IMG/M metagenome (GOLD analysis project Ga0268266, IMG submission 190356) | Switchgrass rhizosphere microbial communities from Kellogg Biological Station, Michigan, USA - KBS S1-3 metaG (SPAdes) (version 2) | ecosystem: Host-associated > Plants > Roots > Rhizosphere...
AGAGAAGGAAGTAACGAGACCTCATGGCACAGAAGAAGGTTGACGTCTTGATCATCGGATCGGGGCACACAGGTGGAATGGCAGCAAAGATTCTGACCGAAAAAGGTATCTCCTGCACCATGCTGGATGCGGGGCCGATGCTCAACTTTGAAAAATATCGTGAGATGAAACCCGTGCACGAGTTACCTTACCGTGGTTTCGATGCTCCGGGTCGCCTGCCGCATGTCTTCCAGGCGAATGAATTCAATGCCAATCAGTGGGTAGATGAGAAGGTTGTACCGTACTATCATCCGCCGGAACAGCCGTATAACTGGGTTCGAGTCCGAAGTGTCGGTGGACGTTCGGTTTTCTGGGCGCGTCAATCGTTTCGACTGAGCGACTACGAATTCAAATGCAAGGATCATGATGGCTTTGGTGAGAACTGGCCGATTTCGTTAGCAGATCTGGCGCCTTACTACTCGCGCGTTGAGGAGATCTTCCGCGTGACGGGCCACAAGGATGGTTTGCCGCAGTATCCAGATGGCAACTTCGTTGAAGACAATTCGCCGTGGTCGGGCGCTATGCAGCGATTTGTCGACGCAGGCAAGAAGATCGGCGTGCCGGTAACCAAGCCGCGCTCATCCTTAGGCAAGGATGGTCTTGCCTCATCCATCAACCTGCTTATCCCTGACGCGGTGGCCACCGGCAAACTTACGACCATCCCGAATGCGGTCGTGCGGCAGATTACCGTAGACAAGAACACCGGCCTCGCCGATGGCGCCATCTTCATAGATCGACACTCGCATCGTGAGATGACGATCAAGGCGCGGGTTGTCGTTCTTGCCGCCGGCACTCTGGAATCAACTCGTCTGATGCTGCTCTCGAATATCTGTAACTCGAGCGGCGTTCTCGGACGATATCTTTCTGACCAGATTTATGGGGCCGGCATTATCTGTTCGGTTCCTGAAGCGCGAGATGGCAAAGCTCCTCCGCATCTTATGGGAGGAGGAGCCCTTATTCCCCGTTTCCGCAATATCGAGACGAAGGCGAACGACTTCATTCGTGGCTATGCTGTGAACGTCTCCTGTAGCAACGGTCCTTTTGATGCACGAGCTCTACCTTTTTACGGCAAAGAACTCGAAGAGAAACTGCAAAGCTACAACGGTAGCAGCTTCTCAACCAACATTATGGGTGAAGGGCTCGGCCACTATGAGGATCACGTCAGCCTGAACAAAGATGTCGTAGATGCATGGGGTATTCCCACGCTGAATATCTATACGAAGTACACCAGCAATGAGACCAACATGACGAAGGACTATATCGATACCATGGCTGCGATGGCTGAGGCAGCCGGCTTCGAAGTTCTGGTGAAGAACTATGAGTTCAACCCGCCGGGTTACTCCATCCACGAGCAGGGAACAGCGCGCATGAGCGACGACCCGAAGAAGGGCGTTGTGAATCGGTGGAACCAGAGTCATGACATCAAAAATTTGTTTGTCGTGGACGCCAGCGTTTTTGTATCTGCCGGTTGGCAGAACCCAACCATCACGATGGCTACACTTTCCATGCGTGCATGTGAACACCTGGCAGAGGAGATGCGCAAAGGCAACATTTAATGTTCCTGCGTGATCTGAATTTGTAGACGTGCCTTTCTTGGTAAGGCACCTTCGGTTTGAGAAGAGGTCCCGAGTGCAGAAATTTCTGCTGATGCTTGCTATCTCGTTCGGCGCAGTCCTGGCCACCCACGCACAGGGCGCTGGAACGGCCGCGAAACCTTCTGCTCCCGCAGGGGAACCTTCCGCTACTGCTCCTGCTCAGCCCATTGCCTTCAATCACAAGTTACACATTCAGACCGCGAAGATGACCTGCAGCAACTGCCATGAACCACGCGGAGATGGTTCCACACTAGCGCTGCCGCAGGCTGCCAAGTGCATGACCTGCCACGTCTCGATCGCTACTGACAAATCCGATATCAAGCGTCTCGCTGAAGCCGCTAAGAACGAGGACCCCATTTTGTGGGTCCGTGTCTATCGCGTTCCGTCCTTTGTGACCTTCAGTCATAAGACCCACGCCAGTAACAACTGTGAGGAGTGTCATGGTCCAGTGGCAGATCGAACGGCAATTGCCCAGGAAAAAGACACCAACATGGGCACTTGCATCGCCTGTCATCAAGCTAAGGGAGCACCAGTCACCTGCGATACCTGCCACGCGATTATGTCAACGAGTGGACGCTCGCCCTTTGAGGTGGATCCAACTGTGCTTGCGCGCCTCCATATTCAACCCTCCGGGAAGCGCGCAACTGTAGTTTCTGAAGCAAGCGATCGGCAGCGCGTCTCTCCACAAGTTGCCGCCATCGCCAATTTTCTGAATGCCCCGATGCTGTAGATGGATAGTCACCCCGTACTAACTTCTCTGGCTATGACCGACAGCCACCAAGTTCATAATTTAAAGTAAGTGGTATGCAGGGGTGATTCCCGATCACCAATTCCATCCTGGGTGAGATTTCTTCTTGCTCTGTGGCGACGTGTCTCAATAAAACCATAACAAGCCATCCATCGCATGATTTGAATCCTCGACTTATTACCTCAGTCTGAGTGACCGCATTCCTTGGTCACTGAAAAGATTACCCCTTTTGTATTGACTGCGGTCTTCGGACAAGACAGACTGTATGTCGGAATCAAACTCCCACCCCGATTCTGCTGCTCAGGCCCCCCATCACTCGCTTTTTGCCAGGAAGATCACTTTCCTGGTCGGCATCTTTCGCCCAAAGGAGATTTTGGACTATGAAGCATAGGAAGGGTATCTGGATAAGAAAGCCAAATGGTTTGCGGACGGGTGCAGGTCTTTTGGTGGTAATGGTTGTTTGTGCTCTCCCGGCATCTGCGCGCGCCGAGGACCCAATGAGCTCCAAGGTCGAGGTAACGACACTGCAGAGTTACAGCGGCGCACCGCTTCCCAAACCGACAAAGATTTTCGTCTACGACTTTGCTATTGATACTTCGAATGTACAGGTGGATCGTTCGGAGAAGATTCGGCCTCGGCACATGATCACCGGTGACGAAAGTCCTGAGGCCGTCGCGAAGAAGGCATCAGCGAAGTTTTCACAGGCGCTGATTAAGAAGCTGGCCGCAACTGGAATTCCGGTGCAGCACGTCGCCGCAGATACGGTCGCACCTGCGAACACCATCTCTGTGCAAGGTTCCTTTGAATCCCTGAAGCAGGGGGACAAAGCGGAGCGAGTGGGAGTTGGCATGGGAACTGGTACTGCAGACGTGCGGACGCAGGTCGACGTGCACGTGAAGACCAATTCAGACTCGGTTCTGCTATCGCAGTTCCAGACGCAGATGAAGCCTGTCGAAGGCGTGGGGGCGGCAATGCCGGCGGCAGCAGGAGTCAATCCTGCCGCGTTAGCAGCCAAGTCAACCATCGGAGATCGTCGTCAAACGGTAGAAGCCTATACGTCGAAAACTGCAAATGCCATGGCCGAAGAAATTGCGAAGACGATGGCTAAACAAGGCTGGGTCAAAGTTAACGACAAAGGTGAAATCACCAAGTAGCGCCTGATAAAAAAAATCTTGCGAGCCATAAGCCAGTTTCAGAGATACATTTTTGCTGAAATTGTGCCATCATTGTTCATTTTTCGGGCCCCACTCTATAGAGATTGAGATACGCCCATGACAAAGATCTTTCCGCGATCTATGGCTTTGTTCGCCTTTCTGTGTGCATTTGCGGTTCACGCGGTAATTGCACAGGACGACAGCCCGGCAATGGCGAAGTTCAAACAAGATATGAAGGCGGCTGTGCTGAACGGGAGCATCACCGTTGCGCAGGTCAAGCAGCTGGAAACCGACGCTGAGACGTTGAAAGCTGCCAAGGCGGAGCAGGTTCCAGGCGCGCCGATCGATCTGCTCACACCTTATCGTGCGGTCTCGAATATGAAGACGACGATGGCGGGCGTAGCTCCAAAGGATCGTGAGGTCCTGCATCAGGATCTGCAGGCGGTGTTGGCAAGCAAAACTCAGCCTCAAGCGGCGGCCGATCCGAGTCCGGGGAAAAAGCTGGGTAAGGACACCTTCAAGGCAATCATGTTTGGCACTCCTACAGAAGCGCAGGTCACACAACTTCAATCCAGCCTGAATGAACTCCAGGGAATCAAGGGAGAGCAGGGTCGCCCACTTCAACAGTTGCGGGAGTTGAGTGCGTCCAAGTCTCAGATTGAGCAGGTCATGAACACGGAAGCGTTTCGTGCGGAAGATCGCCAGGCAGTGCTCGATGATCTGAACAGTCTGGGCGGCGGAGGACGCAGATAGCGAGCGACAACATGCCAAAGTCCGCAATTGTCGCTCTGGTGAGCCTACTCATGACGGCCGTATCAACTTTTTCGCAAGAGCGGGAACTAGCCCTGTCAGAGGCGGTCCGGATCGCGCTCGAGAACAATCGCAATGCCAATATCGCGAAGCTCGACATCACCAAAGCAGAATGGCAGCTCGCCGGGACGAAAACGAAGCGCTATCCGTCGATGACAGCTTATCTTTTCGGTTCAGGAAATATCACCTCTCCGAGCTTTACGTTTAAACAGGGAAGTTTTGGAACGCTCGATGGAAAGCCGAATCCCGATAAGGACGTTAAGATCAAGCTCTCCACGGGATTTACGGGGTATACGGTTGACGAAATCAAACAGCCCCTTTCGCAGCTTTACAAAATTGGACTGGCGATTCAAGAACAACGCCTCGAAGTAGATCTGTCTCGTTATAAATATCTCGGAAAGCGGCAATCGATCGCCGCGGATGTAAAGCAGGCTTATTATGCGGTGCTTCAGACGGAAAGCACTCTCGCTGCTGCAGATGCATCGGTGAAGCAGTATGAGGAGACAGATCGGATTGCGACGAATTACCTTGCCCAGCAGTCGGTCCTCAAGTCAAGCACTCTTGACGTGAAAGCGAAGCTCGCACAGGCGCGATATCAAGTCATCCAGCTCAATAACACGTTGCTGACCCAGAAGGAAAAGCTGAACACTTTACTAGGTCGAGATATAGATACTCCGTTTCGAACGCAGCAGGTTCCTCCGATGGAGCAGGAAGAAACCGATCTGAGACTCGCGCGGAGTAAAGCTCTTACGCAACGCCCCGAAGTAAAAGAGGCAGAAATTGATACAAGTCGCGCTGAATATGACCGCAGATTAGCAAAGGCCGAATACATCCCAGACGTCGGGGCCGCGTTTCGATATTTAAGTCCCTTCAACACAGCGATACTTCCACAAAATATCGCTACAGTTGGCCTTGAGTTGCGATGGGAGCCTTTTGAGTGGGGCCGTCGGAGAGACGACGTAAAGCAGAAAGAAGCGGTTGTCGGTCAGACGAAACTTCAACTGGACGAGACTCGTTCACAGGTCCTGCTCGATGTCGACAATAGTTTTCGCAAACTTGTTGAGAGCCGTTCGCTGCTTGCGGTTGCAGATGCTGCGCGAGCAGCGGCGACCGAGAAACTTCGTGAGGTGAACGATAAATTCAAGACCTCTGCAGTGTTGCTTCGTGATGTGCTCGAACAGCAGACCGCGGTTGCAAATGCGAACAATGACTACGAAGAGAGCTTGCTTGCATTCTGGTCGGCAAAAGCCAGCTTCGAAAAGGCATTGGGAGAGGAGTAACTCTATGAACCAATTCGTCTCTTTCGTCTCGCTTTCTTCTTTAGCTTTTTCAGTCGCTGCTTGTAAGAAGGAGGTCGTTCCCATCAAGGGCCCGATGCCGGTTCGTACGGCTTTGGTTCAAAGCTACGAGGTGGGAAATGCAGCTCGTTATTCTGCGAGTATTGTTCCGTCGTCACAGGTCAATCTGGCGTTTCAGTCTGGGGGATACATCGATCGCATACGACAGGTGAAAGGTACGGACGGAGGTCTACGAAGCATCGATCAGGGTGACTGGGTAACGAAGGGAACTGTACTTGCCGTGGTTGATCAGCAAAATTATCAGGATAAACTTTCGCAGGCGAAGGCACAGCTTGCTGGGTATGATGCGGAACTCGACAAGGCTAAGCTGACCTTCGATCGCACTTCGACGTTGTATTCCAGCCAAAGCGCAACGAAGCCTGACTTCGATTCTGCGAAGGCTCAACTTGATAGCTCCACGGCATCGGTGGCGGCGGCCCGCGCGCAGATCAATGAAGCGCAGACGGCCCTGACCTATTGCTCTCTGAAAGCTCCGTTTGATGGATGGATCGTCAGCCGCAATGTAGATGTCGGCAGTTATGTAGGCCCTGCAACGAATGGCTTCACGCTTGCGAGTACACGTAAAGTTAAGGCGGTCTTCGGAGTCCCGGATACTTCGATCGGCCGAATTAAGGTCGGCCAGTCACAAACAATCATGACCGATGCACTTCCTAAGGCATTTCGTGGACATATAACTTCTATCTCACCTTCGGCTGATCCCAAAAGCAGAGTCTTCTCGGTAGAAGTAGCAATCGATAATCCTAAAAATGAATTGAAGTCGGGAATGATCGCGTCGCTGATGATCGATGGCTTGCCACTGCCGCATTCTATCACCGCTGTTCCTGTCTCTGCTGTTGTGCAGGATCCACGGCATGCGGGAGGTTTTGCGGTTCTTGTTGCTGAGGGCAATGGTGAGATTCAAACGGCTCAGCTACGGTCCGTGGAACTAGGAAGCGTGTATGGGAACAACATCGGTGTGAGTGGCGGTTTGCATCTCGGTCAACGAGTCATTACGAGCGGAGCCACATTGATCAAAAGCGGAGATCAGATCCGCGTGATTCAATAGCGGGTTGGAAGCGATAGCATGAGCCATAAGTCCGAAACCGACTATATCGCGAATACGCATAATACGGCGCGCTTCTTTACGGAGCATCGCCAAGTCGCCTTCGTGCTTTTGATCGCTGTCTCGCTTTGGGGCTGGTATGGCTATAAAAATATGCCGAAGCGTAAGGACCCGATCATTCCTGTTCGGGTCGCAGTTGCTTCCACAAACTGGCCGGGCGCTACCGCTGAAGAGGTTGAGCAACTTGTTTCGCGGCCGATCGAACAGACGATGGCGCAGAATGCTTTTGTAAAGGGCCCTACCCCCTCCGATTTTGGTATCCGGTCCATCAGTTTTCCCGGTCTTTCGTTGGTCTATGTGCAGCTGCAAGATAACGTTTCGGATACTAAAAAACAATTCTCGGATATCAATCTTAAGCTGAACGCAATCAATTCCAGATTGCCACAGGGCGCCGGACCGATTCAGTTCAACAGCGACTTCGGCGACACAGCTGCCATGATGCTGACCATTGCGAGCCCTCCCGCGAACGCGATGGATATAGCGTTGCGAGCACGCTCCATTCGTGAAACGATCGAGCAGACGCGCGCCGCGGCGACTTCGCGATCTCCACAACCGCGTATCAGCATCATCTACGCTTTTCCCGCCTCGATTGCCCCAGCGGTCATTCGCGACCCCTTCACTGCTGTCATAGAGTCTGCCGCCGCGAAGCGCTTCGTTCTCGATCCCCATTTCTTTGAAGGTAGCGGATTCATTGGGGTCGACGTGGCGACCAAGCTAAGTGATGAGCAGCTTCGAACTTTTGGTGAATCCTGGGTCAAGGAGAATCTGCATCGCTCCGAGATCCACCCTGACGCATGGAGGGCGGCCATCATTCGGGAGCCCAGTCAAACTGAGGCGAAACTTGCGGAGGTCGCCGGTGATCGGTATTCCTATCGAGATCTGGATGACTTCACCGATCTGATTGGCCGTACATTACAAGGCGCTCCAGAGGTCGCGAAGATCGATCGCAAAGGCGTTTTACCGGAACAGATCTATCTTGAATACTCTCAAGATCGGCTCGCTGCTTATGGTTTGCAGCCCTCCAACCTTAAAGACATTCTGGGAGCGCGCAATATCACCTTGCCCGGTGGGCAGCTGGAGGTCGGATCGAAGAACATTCAAATTGATCCGTCCGGCAAGATAACGAATCCTCAGCAGTTCGGCGATGTCGTCATAGGAACATCCTCCTCCGGTCAGAGTCCTGTCTACCTGCGCGATCTGGTGGAGATTTCACGCGGATATCAGAGTCCCGCAAAATATCTGAACTACTTCAGCTGGGCCGACAAGGATGGTAAGTGGCATCGCAATCGAGCTGTCACGGTCTCCGTCCAGATGAAAGATGGCGAGCAGATCGATGCCTTCGGCAAGAGCGTGGAAACCAAGCTCAATGCAGTCAAGCAGTATCTTCCAGACGATTTGATCATTGCTCGCACCTCTGATCAGCCTCTGCAGGTGAAGGAAAATATTGGCCTCTTTATGGACGCGCTCTACGAGGCCATCCTCCTGGTGGTGCTAGTCTCCTGGATTGGATTCTGGGAGTGGCGTTCGGCCCTGCTCATGGCTCTTTCGATGCCTGTCACACTCGCCCTCACCTTCGGGTCGATGTATCTGCTAGGTATAGATATCCAGCAGGTATCGGTGGCCACGCTTATCATTGCTCTCGGACTACTGGTAGACGATCCTGTTTTGGCCGGCGACTCCATTAAAAGGACTCTTGCCGAAGGTCATCCTCCTATCATTGCTGCGTGGCTTGGGCCTACCAAACTGGCTACGGCAATTATGTATGCGACGGTTACGAATATCGTTGCCTATCTCCCCTTCCTGATGGTCACTGGAAGTACGGGCGATTTTTTGCGTAGTCTTCCACTGGTAATGACCTGCGCTCTCATCGCTTCGCGCCTGGTCTCAATGACCTTTCTCCCTCTCCTTGCTTACTATCTTTTGCGCCCCGAAAAGAAGCCGGAGAAGACCGTGGAAGAGATGCGCGAGGCGGGATTCTATGGGGGGTACGCGAAGATTGCCCGTTATTCCATCCACCACAGATGGAAGTTTTTCCTCGGCTCATTGGTTGTTTTGGTTATCGGGTTCTTCATCTTCAGCAGATTGAACACGGCCTTTTTCCCAGAAGACGTGCAGTACTGGTCGTACATAGACGTGTGGCTTCCCAACGACGTGAATCTAGGAGCAACCAACGAGACCGCGGTAAAGGTTGAAGATATTGTTCGTCGCCAGGCGGAGGCTTTTTCGAAAGAGCACTCTGCCGGTAAAAACGAATCCGTCCTGCGATACGTTACAACTTTCGTCGGTGGCGGTGGTCCGCGCTTTTGGTTTTCTGCTTCACCTCAGCTACAACAGCTCAACTATGCGCAGGTGTTGATCGAAGTTACAGACAAGGAGATCACTCCGGAATTCGTCAAAGAACTTCAGCCGGTACTTACATCCTCTATTCCTGGGGCTCGCCTTGATGCTCGTCAGCTACTCACCAACCCGATTGACTATCCGATCGAGATTCGTGTCTCCAGCACCGCCGATGTCAATGCCGCGCAGGAGACAGAGGATATCCGTCAACTGCATAAAATCGCCGGACAGATTGAAGACATTCTTCGCTCCTCGCCTCTGTCTGAGAGAACCAGAAATGAATGGGGTGAGGACGACGCGCTGATCGAGTTGACGATCGATCCGGATCGAGCCAATCTTGCAGGCGTTACCAATATGGATGTGGCGAACTCCTCCACCGCAGCCATCACCGGGGCCACTGTGAGCGTCTTTCAGGAAGGGCAGAAGCAGATCCCCGTTGTTGCACGGGCGAGGATGGCCGACAGGGCGCATCTATCCGACATTCAGGATCTTTACGTCTATGCTTCACAAGACAGTTCCAAGATTCCGATGTCACAGATCTCGGATGTGAATCACAGTCTGGTTCCGGGGCGCATCGTACGGATGGAACAATTTCGAGCCATCAATGTTCGTAGCTTCCCCGTCGCAGGTCATTTGAGTTCTGAAGTTCTTAAAGATGTCATGCCGCAATTACAGGCACTCGAGGACTTGATGCCATCCGGCTATCAAATCCAGATCGGCGGCGAATACTATAAGACCAAAGCAGGATTTAAAAATCTGGTTGCTGTGATGGGGATCTCCACTTTTGCTATCTTCCTTGCTCTGGTCTTTCAATTCAAAAATGCGATCAAGCCGCTGCTAGTCCTGGCCGCCGCTCCCTATGGAATGGTCGGAGCTTTTCTGGCATTGTGGATCATGGGCGAGCCGTTCGGCTTTATGGCATTTCTTGGAGTAGCCAGTCTGGTAGGAGTCATTGTCAGCCATTCCATCGTGCTCTTCGACTACATTGAAGAACGTCATATCGCAGGGGATGACTTCGAGAATGCAGTCATCGACGCGGGTATCCTTCGACTGCGTCCGGTTCTCATTACGGTCTTTGCGACAGTTCTGGCGCTCTTTCCACTGGCACTGCATGGAGGGCCACTCTGGAAACCCCTATGCTACGCGCAGATCGGCGGTCTTCTGATCGCGACTGTTGTGACCAAACTGCAGGTTCCTGTTATGTATGCAATCTTTGTGCTCGATCTGAAGATTCTGGAGTGGAATACCTCTGAACGGCCTGAAACCACCTCTGTCTTACCCTCACCTAATCCCTATCTACCAGCGAGTCATCCCGAATGAAATATGGCATCTTGGCCCTTTGTTTCTATGGAGTTCTTTTATCTGCACAGGCGCAATCAACGAACTCTCAGCCAACCACGGACTCTGTTTTGCAGCGTTACGATCAGGCCATCGATGCCGTGGCCGAAAAGGCCATGCGCTCAGTCGTAGAAATAGAAGTTACAGGATATGGCAGTTCTGAACACGAGGGGGACGATAGCTCTGCCCCGCAGACGTTACAGCGGCAGCGCTCTCTGGGATCCGGTGTCATCGTTGATCCGAATGGTTATATCGTCACCAATAATCACGTCGTCGCCGGTGCAGTCAGGATTCGTGTCGTTCTTGCCTCCGCGGCCGTCGAGATGTCTCCTTACCATACCTCTCTCGCGCGCAAACAAAGATCCTATGAAGCCAAGCTGATTGGAACCAATCGCTATGCCGACCTGGCGGTCATAAAAATTGAAGAGAAAGATCTACCGGCGATGCCTCTGCCCAACGAGCAGTTTCATGTTCGTCTGGGACAAACCGTTTTGGCCATCGGAGCGCCGCAGGGGCTGGACCACACTGTAACCAAGGGGATCGTCAGCGCCATCGGACGACAGCCAGAGCAGGATCGACCCATGGTGTACGTACAGACGGATGCTCCTATCAATCCAGGCAATAGTGGAGGTCCTCTCGTCGACGGCGAGGGCAATCTTGTGGGCATCAACACCTTCATCCTGACTTCAGGCGGCGGCAGCGAAGGTTTAGGTTTTGCGATTCCGGAGCCGATTGTGCGGTTTGCGTATAACGAGATCAAAGCGCATGGAAGCGTTCGTCCCATCACCATTGGAGCTCACGCACAGACGATCACCCCTGATCTTGCCGCCGGACTCAAGCTTCCGCAGGATTGGGGAGTCATTATCTCCGACATAACTGCGGCCGGTCCTGCAGAAGCCGGTGGTCTGCGACGAGGCGATATCGTTACATCGGTAGATGGAGTTGCTATCGACTCACTCCCAAAGTACACCGCATTTATGTATCTGCACCCGCGGAATTCGCCGATGCAGATGCAAGTGCAGCGCGGCGCAGATAAGGCGACTCTTCGTATTATTCCTGTCGAAGCGCCACCCACGATCGAAAGCCTCTCCGACCTCATCAATCCTTCAACGGACCTGGTTGCGCAACTAGGAGTCTTTTGCATTGACCTCAACGGGCAACTTAGTGACGCGTTGCCAACTCGTTCGAAGAATGGAATTCTCGTTGCCGCTCTTCTCGGCGGGGAGCCCGCGACATTGGCAGATCTCCAGCAGGGAGATGTCATCCGCATGTTAAATGGAAAGCCTGTCACCGACACGGTACATTTTCGTCAGGCGATTGAAGCTCTACCCAAAAGCGCACCGGTTGTTCTGGAGATCGAACGGGATGGCACGGTGCAATATATTGCTTCCGAGATTGAGTAGTCTGAGCGACGCTGCAGCCTTGGTCAAAATGATTTCATGTCCAGGGTTGCTGTTGGACTTCAGAGACGGTGAATTGCCATTTCCATCCGATAGCGAGATACTTTTTAGCAGGGTGATTCCTATCCGTTCGCAATCTGTGACGGCAATCGGGAGTTTCCCGACAGATCGTGTCTTGGCATATGGTAGTAATGTGGGTGTTGGCAAAACCCATTGAGTGCGAAAATGGTTGATTAGTTGAGCGGGAGTAGTTCAGTGGCAGAACGTCAGCTTCCCAAGCTGAATGTCGCCGGTTCGATCCCGGTCTCCCGCTCCAGACGTCAATAATTTGCTGGTGGCCGGCATCACTTCATCTTTGCAGACTGCGCATTAAATCGAAGCAGCGTCTTCCCATCTTCGTCGAGAAGGTCCAATTGGCGATTGGAGATCTTCCAGCTTCGTACATGCTCAAGCGCAGCAAGAAAGCTCGATTCCGTTTCCATGCCTCGCATGCACGCCATTCTTGTAGAAGCCACTCCGGAAAATCGTAGCGAATCCCCGGTGGATGTGTAGCCACCGGTAAGGCGGTTGCATCCTCCCGATCCGGTTACCCTTCCATCCTCTGCCTGGAATATCAGATGAGCTTCCTGCTGCTGATCGGCAGGGGTGATCGATCTTTCTCCAATCTGAACCAGCTTCCAATAAGTCTTGCGCAATGCGGTCGAGCTGGAGTCAGCCTGAACTCCAGGACCGGAGGCGCGACGCAGAACCATCATCGCGATCTCGCTGCCGTGACCTTGTGTCAGGACCTGGTAGCGTTGATCGGTCGTGAACAGAAGACGTTCGCCAACGAGCACGCGAGCGCGGACCGAGTAGATATGATTCGGCTGAATCTGTGTCGGATCGTATTGAATGACGAAATGAAACGGAGGATTGCCTGGCTGTTCGATCCGCGCCTGCCCCAGAACGGAAGAGGGAGCATCCATCCGTGATACATCCTCAAGCGTAGCTTCGAAGACCGCGTCGGGGGGCAATGCGATACGTTCCCGATAAGTCGCCGTCCCCTCGATGGAGAGCGTCCCTTGTCCCATAGCTGTCACCGATTGACTAAGAACGAGTGCGGCTGCGAGGAATCCATAGACAACTGCCGTGGACTTCATAGGTCCTCCTCTGTCGCTACCAATTTATAGCTAGCCGCTGGACAAAGAAAAACGCCCGCACCGTGAAAAGATGCGGGCGCTTCATTCGCTGCTTTTCAGCGAGAGGGATTTGTCTTCTGCGCCAGCTTCAGGTGCTCTTGAAGAGTCTGCGCCGCGGGAATAAAGGTGATGGCCTTGGCGATCTGCGGATCCCACTCGGCACGAACCTTCAGGCCTTCCAGTTGACCGAACTGCGAGGTGTACAGATCGCTCTTGATGCTCTCCTTTACCCAATCCTGCACGCCGGCAATATCCTGATCGGTAAACTCGATATCTTTCGATTTCAGGAAGGTCTTGAACTCCTGCATCACGGAGTCATCGACCGTAAAGTCCTTACTCACGGAGCTGTGCACCGCCAGGTAATGCTTGCTGAAGTTGAAGAATGCATAGTTCTGCAGCAGAGTCTCCTGAAACCGGTTCGTCTTGGGATTGTCGATCGATTCATCAGGAGTGATGCCGCCGCCGCCATAGACCGTGCGTCCCGAATCGGTCAGTTTGACTTCGCGATTCGCCTTATCCTTCACCTGCGCGGAATCACGAACGTAGTAGTAGTCGTACAGCGATACATGGTCGTAGTTACGCTGGATCAGGCGCCCTGACGGCGTGTAGTAGTGATAAGTCGTCAGCGCGAGGCCGGTATTTTCTGAAGTCTGGAAGACCGTCTGTACCAGACCTTTGCCAAAGGTCGTCTCCCCCACGATTAGAGCTCGATCGTGATCCTGCAGCGCTCCTGAGACAATCTCTGCTGCCGAAGCCGTGTTTCGGTTCACCAACACCACGATTGGATACTTGGTGTCGGCTCCATGAGCCGCACGATAGACCTGATCCGGGAAAGCGCGTCCGCGTTGAGAAACCACGATCTGCCCCTTCTGCAGGAATTTGTCGCTCATATTGACGGCCTCGTTCAGCAGGCCGCCAGGATTACCGCGCAGGTCAAGCACGAGTCCATTAATGCTGCCGAACTTATCCAGCGCATCGCCAACCTCGCGACTGGTCGTCTCCATGAAGTTGGTGATGTGCATGTATCCAATACCAGGCCGGATCATGAATGCGAGATCGACAGAGGGCCGTGAAACCTCGTCACGCATCAGATCGAAATCCAGAGGCTTTGGCGATCCTTCACGGTTCACGGTCACGGTGACGTGAGTATTGCGCGGGCCCTTCAGCATGGAAGCTACGGCGGCCGAATCCATTCCCTCGGTGCTCTTTCCGTCCACGGCCAGAATCGTATCCCCTGGGCGAATTCCCGCTCTGAAGGAAGGTGTTCCTTCAAAGGGGTAGAGCACTACGATCTTTGTTCCACCCTTTGCCGTCGGATCGACCTGTGGCTGAATCGTCATGCCGACGCCGTAGTAGCGTCCATGCTGATCCTCGCGCATCTGCGCATAGGCCTTAGGGTCGTAAAAGTTCGAGTGTGGGTCCAGAACATGCAGCATGCCTGGAATTGCTCCGTCGTAGATGGCCTTGTCCGTCTTGTCGGTGGTCATCTTATCGGCGTAGTTCTGCTCCACCAGAGCGTAGACGCTGGTGAAGTTGCGAAGGCTATCTCGCAGGGTCGATTCGTCGGTAGCCGACTGAGCATCGACCTTCTGGCTGATAAACGTGCCGGCCACCCCACAGGTGGCCAGGAAGACAGTAGCAAAGAAAAGGGCGCGGCGTGTGCGGGGTGCCATCGGTCAGGTTTACCTCGAGAAGAACTGAGCAAAATCTTCGCCAGACGGCCTACAGACACACCTGTAAACGCTCGTCTTCTATTGGACGGAGTATAGCACCGCCAGGTAAGCCTTTTCTTCTGTCCGGGCCGGATTCGCCACTTCCGCCTGACCCGGTTAGAATGATGGGACGGATACCCTCCGTCGCCTTCAGGGAGTCAAAATCA
>Ga0268266_10003751_pt1 | contig 14932 bp, 11 predicted proteins | sample KBSS13metaG_FD_190356 | JGI IMG/M metagenome (GOLD analysis project Ga0268266, IMG submission 190356) | Switchgrass rhizosphere microbial communities from Kellogg Biological Station, Michigan, USA - KBS S1-3 metaG (SPAdes) (version 2) | ecosystem: Host-associated > Plants > Roots > Rhizosphere...
TTCATGGGGTCTTCAAGAGACCGCAGTCACAGTCAGTAGTCATTCTGGCAGGTCATGAACCCGCCGCCAGACCACCGCCGCCTGCGTTTCTCTTTCCATTCCACAATGTCAAAGACCCGATCGACTTGGCGTCGACCCCGCTGTTTTTCGCCGGCGGCCGGCGGAGGCGGCTATCTAGTTGCCAGCCCCTTGAGTGTCAATCGGTCGTTTCCGACTTTTTGCGCCGCCATCCGGAGGATTTGGGCGCAAAAATCGCTGCGGGCCGCCGAGGGGCTTCCCCCATGTGTCCGTAGCGATTCGATTGGAGGTAGGGAAAATATCCGACTGCCGGAGAAAATCAAGGACTTTTCGTCCTTTCAGATCGTCCGGCGGCGGGCCCCCGAAGAGGGGCGGCTTCTAGGCTCGCGGCCGTGGCGAGTCAACCCTTCGGCGCAGCCTCCGATACGCGCGGGAGGCCGCGCCCTTCCCTGCCCCTGGCGCCGCGACGCCACTCGCCATGCGACGTTCCGGCGCCTATTAAGAACGGGAGGAAGGACCGGAAATGCTCTCGCAAAAGGCCCGATACGCTCTGCGCGCGCTCGTGGAGTTGGCGCGTACGGAGGGGGCGCAACTCACATCGGGCGAGCTTTCGGTTCGGGCCGAGGCGCCGCGCAAGTTCTTGGAAGCCATCCTGCTGGAGCTGTCGCGCAATCATCTGGTGGTCAGCCGCCGCGGCAAGTTCGGCGGCTACACGCTGGCGCGCCCCGCGGTGGAGATCAGCTTCGCCGAGGTGATCCGCGTCATCGACGGCCCGCTCGCGCTGGCGCCCTGCGTGAGCAAGCGCCTGGGCTACCGCAAGTGCGACGATTGCCCCGACGACCCTGACCAGTGCTCGCTGCGCGAGGCGCTTCGCAGAGCACGGGACGCGACGGCTACGGTGCTCGAGCGCTACACCCTGGCCGAGGCCGCCGCGACCGGCGCATCCGCCCTGGACTCCGTCCAATTGAATTGACGGGCGTCGGCCTGCGCCGACGAAACGGGCGGAGAAGGCCCCCTTCCCCGCCCTGCCGGCGGGCGGCCGGCGTTCGGCCCTCCCGCAGGAGGGTGTTGCTCAGCTTGCGGCGATGTAGGACTTCAGCCCCTCCGCCTCGGCCTCGACTTCGGAAATCTTCCACTTCACCAGGTCGCCGATGGAGACCAGGCCGACCAACCGCTCGCTCTGGCACACCGGCAGGTGGCGGATCCGGCGATCGGTCATGCGACCCAGCAGATCGTCGATCAGCTCGCCGGGCTCGGCGAAGTGTACGTCACGGGTCATGCAGGTCGCGACCTCGCTGGTCAGCGCCTGCGGCCCGCCCTCGGCCACCGCGCGCACCACATCGCGCTCGGAGACGATGCCCACGACCTGCCCCGCGTCCAGCACCACCAGGGCTCCCACGCCGCGCGCGTTCAGCAGGGCGGCCGTGCCGGCGATGGTTTCCGTGGGCTCGATGGTGAAGACCAGGTCGCCCTTATGCTTCAGAATTTGCGAGACGAGCATCCGTGAGGCGCCTCCCTTGATCAATTGGGCGAACACGGTTGCGCAAATGCGCAACTGAATCAACGCACACGCGCGTGAGAGCGGCTCAGCGACCGCGCGCGAGCAGGGCGAAGGGCCCGATCAGCAGCAGTCCGGCCAGAAATCCCGCCAGATGCGCCTCCCAGGCGATCTGTGCGCCGCCGGCGCCGGGGACCCAGCCCGAACCCAGCATGGCGATCAGCAGGTTCGCCGCCAGGAGGGCGCTTCCCAGGCCCAGCACCGGGCGTGACGTGAGCGATCCCAGCCGGCCGTGGCCGCCCAACAGGCGCGACACCGCCCCCATCAGCCCCGAGACCGCGCCCGAGGCCCCGATCACCCCCGCGGCGGCGCCCGGATGGATGGCCGCGAAGCCGAGGTTCCCCATCGCGCCGCAGAGCAGATAGAAGGCGAAGAAGGCGAACACCCCGCGCGGGCGCTCGCCCAGGAAGCGCGCGAGCGGGGTGGCGAAGGCCAGCGCCATCGCCGCATTGGTGATCGCGTGCGCCCACCCGCCATGCAGGAACAGGGCGGTGAAGATCGTGCGCCATTCGCCATGGGCGAGCGCCGCGGGCGTGAACGCCCAGGGCTCGATGAGGCTCGACGAAAGCCGCGCCTGCAGGGCATAGCCGCCGATGATCACGATGACGAGAGCCATCGCCGGCCAGGGCGCGTTGAACAGCGGCTCGCGCGCGTGGCGGCTGTCCGGCGCCGGGCCGCCGGGATCGCCGCGGCGGGGCTCGTTCGAGGTGTCCTGAAAGAGAAGGGCCGGCATCGTCGCTCAATCTAGGCGTTCCGCGCCGCGCGTGCGAGCGCTGCGCTGCGGTCGGCTTGCCCTGGGGGCCCGGTGCGGTGATGTTGCGCGCCGAATGTACGCGCCTTCGGGGCTCCAGCTTCCATGATCCGCATGTTCCGCATCGGCGCGGCCGCCGCCGCCGCCGCGCTCGTCGTCTTGACGCCCCTTTCATCAGGCCAGGCCCGTCCGGCGCCCTCCCCCCTTCCCCCGGGCGCCTGGCCGCAGGCCGCGAGCGACCTCAAGGCCGACCCGGAGATCCGATTCGGCGTGCTGCCGAACGGCATGCGCTACGCCATCCGTCGCCAGACCATTCCGCCCGGCCAGGCGGCGCTGCGGCTGTGGTTCGGGACCGGCGCCTTGCAGGAGAGCGACTCCCAGCAGGGCCTCGCCCACTTCCTCGAGCACATGGCCTTCAACGGCTCCAAAGGCGTGCCGGAAGGCGAGATGATCCGCATCCTGGAGCGGCTCGGCCTGGCGTTCGGTCCCGACACCAACGCCTCCACCGGTTTTGACGAGACGGTCTACAAGCTCGACCTGCCCCGGACCGACCCGGTAACGCTCGACACCGCGTTGATGCTGCTGCGCGAGACTGCGGGCGAGCTCACCATCGACGGGAAGGCCGTGGACCGCGAGCGCGGCGTGGTGCTGTCGGAGGAGCGCGCGCGCGACACCCCCGGCTATCGCATCCTCAAGCAAAGACTGGTCTTCCTTTTCCCGGGCCAGCGGCTCCCCGACCGCATGCCGATCGGCAAGGTGGAGATCCTTCGCTCGGCGCCGGCGAGCGCGATCGCCAGCTACTATCATGCCTATTTCCGTCCCGAGCGCGCGGTGCTGGTGGCCGCGGGCGACTTCGACGTCGCGGCGATGGAGGCCAAGATCCGCGACCGGTTCGCCGGCTGGGCACCCCAGGGTCCGGCGGGCGCGGACCCCGATCTCGGCGCCGTCCGCCGCCGCGGCGAGGCAGCGAAGCTGGTCGTCGAGCCGGGCGCGGCGTTCGGCCTGCAACTCGTCTGGGCCTCGCCGCCGGAGCTCGCGCCTGCGAGCCGCGCCAAGGAGCGCCGGCGTGTCGTCGAGCAACTGGGCCTGGCCGTCCTCAATCGCCGGTTCTCGGCGCTGGCGCGCGGCGCCGAGCCGCCGTTCCTGGCCGCCGGGGCCTACAAGTTCGACCAGACGCGTTCCGCCGAACTCGCCACCCTCAACGTCACGGCGGAACCGGACCGTTGGCGCCCCGCGCTGGAGGCCGTCGACCGCGAGGAGCGCCGCATCGTCCGCTATGGCGTCCGCCAGGACGAGCTGGACCGCGAGGTCGTCGAGATGCGCGCCCGCCTCACCAACGCCGTGCAGGGCGCGGCCACCCGCCGCCCGCAGGATCTGGCCGACGAGATCGCAGGCTCGCTGAGCGAGGGCGAGGTGGTGACCAGCCCGGCCCAGGACCTCGCCTTGTTCGACGAGATCGTGAAGGGCCTCTCGGCGCGCGAGGTGTCGGCCGCGGTCAGGCGCGCCTTCACCGGCTCGGGGCCCCTGCTCTTCGCGGCGTCCCCCAAGCCCATCGAGGGCGGCGAAGCCACGCTGCTCGCCGCGCTGGCGCAATCGCGCAAGGCGGCGGTCGCCCCGCCGCCGGCGCCCGCTCAGGTCGCCTGGCCGTACGCGAGCTTCGGTCCGCCGGGGAAGGTCGCCGAGCAACGCGTGGTGGAGGACCTCGGCGCGACCCTGGTGCGCTTCGAAAACGGAGTCCGGCTCACCGTCAAGTCGACCAAGTTCCGCGAGAACGAGGTGCTGGTGCGCGCCAACGTCGGACGTGGCCTGCTGGACCTCAGCCCCGAGCGCCAGTCCGCCGCCTGGGCCGGCTCGGCCCTCGTCGAGGGCGGGCTGAAGAAGATCTCCAGCGAAGACATGGAGCGGGTCCTCGCCGCCAAGGTCTACGGGGTCCGCTTCACCGCCGCCGACGACGCCTTCGTCCTGTCCGGCGGCACGCGGACCGAGGACCTGCCGACCGAGCTCGAGGTGCTCGCCGCCTACGTCGCCCAACCGGGCTGGCGCGAGGAGGCCTTCCGGCGCCTCAAGGCCAATGGCAAAACGCTGCATGATCAATACGAGGCGACGGACTTCGGCGTCCTCGGGCGTGATCTCGCGGGAACCCTGCGCGCCGGCGACCGGCGATGGACCTTCCCGTCCCGCGAGGAGATCGCCGACGCCCGGCTCTCTGAGCTGCAGACCCAGGTGGGACGTCCGTTGGCCGAGGGACCGATCGAGGTGGTCGTCGTGGGCGACGTCACCGTCGAGGCGGCGATCGCCGAGACGGCCCGCACCTTCGGATCCCTGCCGCCGCGGCCTGCGCCGCAGCTCGCCCCGGTCGAGATGCGGCGCGTCGGTTTTCCCGCTCCGAACGCGAAGCCGCTCGAGCTCCTGCACAAGGGCCGCGCCGACCAGGCGATCGGCTTCATCGCCTGGCCGACCAGCGACATCTGGGCCGACCCGCGGCGCGCTTTCGCCACCGCCGTCCTGGGCGAGGTGCTGCGCAACCGGCTCACCGACCAGCTGCGCGAGGCCGAGGGCGTCACTTACAGCCCTTCGGTCAGCTACGCCCACAGCACCGTCTGGGAGGGCTGGGGTTATATGTCGGCCAGCGTCGAGGTGCCGCCGGAGAAGCTGCCGGCCTTCTTCGACGACGTGCGGAAGATCGCTGACGACCTCCGCGCCCGGCCGGTCGGCGACGATGAGCTGGCGCGCGCGCGCCAGCCGCGCCTGGAAAACCTGCAGCGCGCCCGGGTGACCAACCAGTACTGGCTGAGCGAGCTCTCCGGCGCGCAGGCCGACCCGCGTCGGCTGCAACTGACCCGCGACGTCGTTCCGGTCACCTCGAAGGTCGGCGCGGCGGATCTGCAGGCGGCGGCCCAGCTCTTCCTGCGCGACGACAAGGCCTTCCGCCTGGAGGTTCGGCCGCAGAAGCCGTGAGCGTATCCGTGCCGATTCGATACGCGGTCCGCCTGGCGCCGATCTTCCTGCAAGCCCCGTGCGGCCGCAGCGGGCCGCTCGGGGCGCGACGGATGTTCCACGCCAACACACTTCGGCTGATCGAGTACTGGACCGAGCGCGCGCAGCCTGGCCGCGCGCCAAGCCGCGCCGCGGTCGACCCGGGCGATTTCCGTCAGCTGATGCCCCAGACCTTCATCCTCGGGCGCAAGGCGCGCGGGGAATACACGATGCGCCTCGCCGGCGGCTTCGTCGCCGAACTGCACGGCCGCGACCTGCGTGACGCCGACGCCCTGGCCCTCTGGTGCGAGCGGGACCGCCTGCGGCTGCAGGGTGCGCTGGAGGATCTGCGCCGCCATCCTGAGCCGCTTGTGGTGATGGCCGAGGCCCTCACGGCGGGCCCGAGCCTGACCATGGAGATCCTGCTGGCGCCGCTGAGCGCGCACGACGGCGGCCCCGACCGCTATCTGGGCCTCTACCAGCCGCTCGCCATGGTCACGCGCCTGCAGGGCCGAACCGTGAGCGAGCTTTCGATCCGCGGCCTGCGCCGCCCCGCGGCCAACGAGGACGCGACCCCGGTCCGCCTGGCCACGCTCTACGGCCGCCGGATCGCCTCCTGAAGGCGAACGTGGACGCCCGCGGCGTCCCCCGGGGTCAGGCTGGCTGCAGGTCCCGCCGATAGCGCCGCCAGTTTTCGACGTAATGCCGCGCACTCCCGGCCAGGACCTTGGCCTGGGCCTCGCTGACCTCCCGCACCACCTTGCCCGGCGAGCCCATGACGAGCGAGTTGTCGGGAATCACCTTGCCCTCGGGGATGAAGGCGTTCGCGCCGATCAGGCAGCACTTGCCGACTTTGGCACCGTTCAGCACCACCGCCCCGATGCCGATCAGCGAGCCATCGCCGACCTCGCAGCCGTGCAGCATCGCCAAGTGCCCCACGGTGACGTTGGCGCCGATGGTCAGGGGTGAACCCAAGTCGGTGTGGAGCACCGAGCCGTCCTGGATGTTGCTGTTCTCGCCGATCACGATCGGATCATTGTCGCCGCGAAGCGTCGCGCCCCACCAAATCGAGGCATTCTTCTTAAGAAGAACTCTACCAATCACCGCGGCCGTGGGAGCAATCCAGTATTCGTCATCGTTTGGTAGCTCTGGCGTCACATTTCCGAGACTAAACACCGCCATTAAGTTTCCCCGCGACTTGGTGAGTAATCGGATTTAACGGATTCGAAAGCACGTTAGGATCATTCTAGTCGAGCGATTCGAAGGGGCGACAGCTTTTTCGATTCGCCACAGGGCCGCGTCGGCCCTGTGTCCCGCGCTGGACGGAGTTGATGGCGCTGAGCGGGTTTTTTCTTCGGGCCGAAACGCCCGATCGCGTTCCTCCCGGCGGGCCGCCCGGCCCCGCACGCCGTCTTCCCCCCCATTCCCGACCCCCGAAGGGCGCTCCAACCGGAGTCGCCCTTTTTTCTTGCCCCTACGGAGGCCTTGATGAGCAAGCGAGCCATGAAGCGACAGCTGCGCGAAGGTGCGTTCGACGCCGGTCAGTTCGAGGGGGATGATAAGGTCCGCAGGTTGCCGCTGGATCGCGGCTGGTCGCCACTGGCTCACCACAACGACGACCGTGAGCAGGGCTATCTCAAGACCATCAAGGCCAAGTCCGACGGGCAGCAGCAGCTGCTGCGCGCGATCGATGACAAGAACCTGGTGCTGGCGCTCGGGCCCGCAGGGACCGGCAAGACCTATCTCGCCATCGCCAAGGCGGTGGAAGCCCTGGAGAGCGGGCGGGTGGGGCGCATCGTGCTCTCACGTCCGGCGGTCGAGGCCGGCGAGTCGATCGGCTTCCTGCCCGGCGAGATGGAGGACAAGCTCGCGCCCTACCTTCGGCCGCTCTACGACGCCCTCTCCGACCGGCTGTCGATGAAGCGCGTGCGGGCGCTGATGGCCGAAGGCGCGATCGAGATCGCTCCGGTCGGCTTCATGCGCGGGCGCACCCTTAACAACGCCTTCGTGGTGATCGACGAGGCGCAGAACTGCACCTACGTCCAAATCAAGATGCTGCTGACCCGCCTGGGCTGGCACTCGACCATGGTCGTCACCGGCGACCCCAACCAGTCGGACCTCCTGCCGGAGCTGTCCGGGCTGGGCCCCGTCGCCGACAGGTTGGAGGAGGTCGGCAATATCGCCGTCGTCCGCCTCGCCGACCGCGACATCGTCCGCCACCCGCTGGTGGCCGAAATGCTGGGCGTTCTCTAGGACAAAGGAACGCCCCCTCCGTCTCGGCGCTTTCGCGCCGATCCACCTCCCCCGCTGCGCGGTGGAGGATCTGGACCGAAGATGCTCCACCGCTTGCGGGGGAGCTGTCGGCGCAGCCGACTGAGGGGGCGTTCTTCGCTTCCAGGGCGCCGCTGGACCTTGGCGCGCCTCCCGCCCGTTTATCGGCAGGAGGCCCTCATGAGCGCGAACACACCCGATCTTCCAGCGAACGCCGAACAGGTCGAAGTCGCCACAGGCGACCGGCATGAGAACGTTCACTTCGAGCCCGACAAGGATCAGCTGGTGGTGGCCAGCCACCTCGTTCGTCCCTCCGGTCCGCTAACGCCAGAGGAACAGGCGGCAGGTTCGCCGGCCGCCGCCGCCGATGCGCCGCCGGTTGAGGATGTGCGGGTCGCGCCGCAGAGCCCGTCGGTTTGGGACGCGCGTCCGATCGACCGATAGCCGTCCGAACCGACCAACCTTCGCCAGACCGCGGACTTGTCTTGCCATCGGCCGCAAACGCTTAGATAGTTTGTCGACCTAACCATTTGCGAGCGCCTGCGGGCAGCCATGGCCGAGACCGGTATTTCCGAAGCCGACTGCGTTGTGGCGCTGGCCGACGCCCTTCGCCCTGCCTTGCTGCGGCTGTCCCGCCGCCTGCGGACCGAAGGGCTGAAGAGCGAGATGACGGCGCAGGAAATTGGCGTCCTGAGCCTGATCAAGGCGCAGCCCGGGATCGGAGTGTCGGGTCTCGCCGAACGCGAGCAGACGTCGCGCCCGACGATGAGCGAGCACGTGAAGCGCCTGGAGGCGCGCGGCTTCGTGGCGCGTGGGGCGGACGTGGAGGACGGGCGGCGGTCCGGTCTCGCTCTCACGCCCGCCGGTCGGCGCAAACTCGATCAGATCCGCGCCGAGCGGAACAACTGGCTGGCCAAGCGCCTGGCCAAGCTGGAGCCGAACGAGCGCACGCAGATCGCCGCGGCGGCGGCGGCGTTGGCGCGGCTGGCGAGCGTCGACGGATGAGCCAGGAGGCCCTCGACCCTAAGCTCGCGGCCGCCGCGGGCCAGGCCGTGTCGCGGCGCAGCCGCTCGCTGGTGCCCCTGATCGTGGGCTCGGCGCTGATGCTGCAGCAGATGGAAGCCTCCATCATCACCAACGCCCTGCCGACGATGGCCAAGGCGCTCGGCGAGGATCCGTTGCGGCTCAACATGGCCATCACCGTGTACCTGCTGGCCTCCGCCGTCTTCCTTCCGCTCAGCGGCTGGGTCGGCGACCGCTTCGGCGCCAAGCGGGTCTACCTGGCCTCGATGGTCCTGTTCGCCGTTTCGTCGGCCGGTTGCGGCCTTTCCCAGAACCTCGAGCAACTGGTCGTGGGACGCATGATCCAGGGCGCCGCGGCCGCGATGATGGCCCCGGTCGCGCGCCTGGTGCTTCTGCGGAGCACGCCGAAGAGCGAACTCGTCAGCGCGCTGTCGATCTACACCATGCCGGCCGTGTTCGCGCCGCTGGCAGGCCCGGCCCTGGGCGGCTTCATCGTCACCTATTTCGACTGGCGCTGGATCTTCTTCATCAACCTGCCGCTCGCGGCGATCTCGATTCTGCTGGCGACCTATGTACCGGACATCCCCAAGGAAAAGCATGTCCCCAAGATCGACTGGACGGGGCTTGCGCTGACGGGCGTGGCGCTTGCGAGCCTCGTCTTCGCCCTCGAAAACGTCGGCCGCGCCTTCCTGCCGGGCTGGCAGGTGGCTGCGCTGTTCGCGCTGGGCGTGGTCTGCAGCCTGCTCTACTGGCGACACGCGCGCGGAAACCCGAACGCGGCCGTCGATATCAGCCTCTTCAAGATCCCCACCTACGCCGCAGCCACGATAGGCGGCGCATTTCAGCGGCTGCTCATCAGCGCCACGCCCTACCTGCTGGCGATACTGCTGCAGATCGGATTCGGGATGACCGCCTTCGCCGCCGGCCTCATGGTCATGGCGTCGGGCTTGGCGTCGCTGTTCATGAAGTTTGTCGCGCCGCCGCTGATCGAACGGTTCGGTTTCCGCAATCTCATGATCTTCAACGGCGTCGCCTTCGGGTTGAGCATCATGATGTACGCCCTATTCCGCCCGGGCATGGCCGTCTGGCTGATGGTCGTCATTCTTGCGGTGGGCGGCCTGTTCCGCTCGCTGCAGTTCACCGTGCTGAGCGGGCTCGGCTTCGCCGATGTCAGCTCCGCTCAGATGTCGCGCGCCTCGACCCTGACCAGCATGGCCGTACAGCTCGTCCAGACCATCGGGGTGACCTTCGCGACCATCCTGCTGCACGCCAACGCGCGCCTGCGGGGCGACGGCGCGCTGACCTGGCAGGCGGTTGGCCCCGTGTTCGTCGTCATGGGCCTGGTGACCATGCTTTCGCTCTTCTGGTACGTGCGGATGCCGAAGGACGCCGGCGCATCGCTCAGCGGCCGATCCTCCGCCTAGTTGTAGCGCGCGCGGCCGCCGTCTAGCGTGGCCGCGTGACCCGCCTGATTTCGCTTCTCGCCGCGGCCGTCCTGGCCCTCGCCCTTCCCGCACAATCGGTCCACGCAGCGCCGGCAGTCCCGGCCGAGCGGGTGGTCCTGTCCACCGAGGTCGCGCCGCTGCGCTACGACATCAGGGTCGCGCCCGACGTCGAGCGGCTCACCTTCCGCGGCCGAGCGCGGATCGAGGTCGAGATCAGGCGCCCGACCGACCGCATCGTGCTCAACGTCGCCGACCTGACGCTGAACCGGGTGCGACTGTCCGAAGCGGCCGAGGCGCCAAAGATCGTCCTCGACGACGCCCAGCAGACCGCCGCCTTCGTCTTCCCAGCGAAGCTCCCGCCCGGCCGCCGCACGCTCGAGATCGACTACACGGGCCGGATCTATCAGCAGCCGTCCGGGCTCTTCGTGCTCGACAGCAACTCGAACGGGTCGCCGCGGCGCGCGCTGTTCACGCAGTTCGAAAACTCCGACGCGCGGCGGTTCGCGCCGATGTGGGACGAGCCCGGCGTCAAGGCGGTCTTCTCCCTCACCGTCGAGGGCGCCGAGGGCCAGATGGCGGTCTCCAACATGCCCGCGGCGCGCGTCGAAGCCCTTCCCGGCGGCCGGTCCGCAACCACCTTCGCCGATACGCCGAAGATGAGCTCCTACCTGCTGTTCATGGCGCTCGGCGACTTCGAGCGGATCTCGCGCAAGGTGGGCGACGTCGACGTCGGCCTGGTCGCCATGCGCGGCGACGCCGAGCGGGGACGCTATGCGCTGGATACCGCGGCCCAGCTGCTGCCCTTCTTCAACAACTACTTCGGCGCGCCCTATCCGCTGCCGAAGCTGGACCTGATCGCCGGCCCGGGCCAGAGCCAGTTCTTCAGCGCCATGGAGAACTGGGGCGCCATCTTCTCCTTCGAGCGGGTGGTCCTACTGCAGCCCAACCCGAGCCCCGCGGAGCGCCAGCGGGTCTTCGTCACGACCGCGCACGAGATGGCGCATCAATGGTTCGGCGACCTGGTGACCATGGCCTGGTGGGACGACCTGTGGCTCAACGAGGGCTTCGCGTCCTGGATGGAGAACAAGGCCTCCGACACCTTCCATCCCGAATGGAAGACGTCGCTGCAGGACCTGGCCAGCCGCGAACGCGCCATGCGGCTCGACTCGCGCGCCGGAACGCACCCGGTGATCACGCCGATCCCCGACGTCTTCGCCGCGTCCACCGCCTTCGACGCGATCACCTACCAGAAGGGCAGCGCGGTCGTGAGCATGCTCGAGTCCTACGTCGGCGAGGACGCATTCCGCACGGCGATCCGCGCCTACATCACCAAGTACGCCTATTCGAACACCACCACCGACCAGCTCTGGGCCGAGCTGGACCGGGTGGCGCCGGGCCCCGTCACCCAGATCGCGCACGACTTCACCCGCCAGGCGGGGGTGCCGCTGATCGACGCGGGGGAGGCGCCGCAAGCGCTGCGGCTCAGCCAGGCGCAGTTCTCCGGCGCGGCGACCGCGACAGGGACATGGCTCACGCCGGTTCGGGTCACGATGCAGGTCGGCAGCCCGCCCTGGAGCGGGCTCGTCAGCCGCGATCGCGCGCGGCGCGCGCCGCTGGCGGCCGGCGTCCTGCCGATCGTCAATGCCGGCCAGGCCGGCTATTTCCGCACCCGCTACTCGCCCGGCCTATGGGCGCGCATCCCGCCCGCCTTCGCCTCGCTTCCTCCCGCCGACCAGCTGGGCCTGATCTACGACTCGCGCGCGCTCGCCGACTTCGGCCTTGCGCCGATCGGGCGCTTTCTCGAACTCGCCAAGGTCGCGCCGCAGGTCGAGGAGCCGGTGGTGCTCTCGGCGGTCGCGAACGAGCTTTCGGCGCTCGGCCGCCTCTACCGCGCCAGCGACGGCAAGGCCTATCGGGCGTTCGCCGCGCTGAGGCTCCAGCCCATTCTCGCCCGTATCGGCTGGGATCCCCGGCCGGGCGAAGGCGTCAACGTGCCCGGCCTGCGCGACGACGTGGCGCGCGCGCTCAGCGAGTTGGAGGATCCCGGGGTCCGCGAGGAGGCCCGCAGCCGCTTCCGGGCCGCCCTGGCCCACCCGGGCGCGCTCACCGGAGCGCTGGAGCAGACGGTGCAGTCCGTCGTCGCCCGCAACGCCAACGCCCAGGAATGGGAGGCGCTGCACGGCTTGGCGCGCCAGGCGACCCTCGCCGCCGAGCGCAATCGCCTCTACCGGTTGCTGGGCTCGACCAAGGATCCCGTGCTGGCCGACCGTGCGCTGCGGCTGGCGCTGTCCGGAGAGGCGCCGGCGACGGCCGCGCCCGGGATCATCGCCAGCGTCAGCACCCTTCATCCCGACAAGGCCTTCGACTTCGCCATGGCGCATCGCGCCCAGGTCGACGCCATGCTCGAGCCGACCAGCCGGGCCGGCTATTATTCCAGGCTTGGCCAGGGCTCGCGGGACAAGGCGATGCTGGACAAGCTCAATACGCTCGCCGCCTCCCTGCCCGCCTCGAGTCGAGGCGAGGTGCGCAAGGCGGCCTCGGAGGTCCGCCATCGCCGCGCCGTGGCCGAGCGCTGGCTGGTCGAGGTGGATCGCTGGCTCGCGGCCCACCCGGGCTGAGACGGGATTCTCAGCTGATGATCCAGTCGCTGACCTTCACCTGCGCGGGCGCGACGTGCTCCAGGTCGATGATGTAGTTCGGCCAGGCCGGATTGGAGCCGCCGGCGTCGCGGTCGAACAGCAGGATCGCGCCGCCCGCGCCGTCGCTGCCGATGGACATGTAGTGATCGGCGATCGGATCGCTCCCGGTATAGCCGACCGCCTGCAGCATCGCCTTGAAGTCCAGCTTGTCCACGCCCGGCGTGAAATCGGTGACGTGGATCGGCGCCCAGGGCTCGTTCGGGAAGCGGAAGACGTCGGCGCCCGCGCCACCGGTGAGGGTGTCGTTGCCCTGGCTGGCGATCAGCGTGTCGGCGCCGGTTCCACCGGTCAGGTTCGATCCAGCCCCCGGCGAAGTGAGCACCTGGCCGCCGGACGGCGGCGGCGTGGAGCCGTCGTCGTTGGTGATCGTCCCGGCGGCCGTCGCCGTCCCCAGCGTCGCGCCGGTCGCGCCCGACAGCGTGAGGGTGAAACCCTCGTTCTGCTCGACCGTGGCGTCGCCGACGACGTTGACCGTGATGGTCTTGCTGGCCTGGCCCGCCGTGAAGCTCAGCGATCCGGACGGCAACACGCCGCCCTGGAAGTCGGCGGCATTGGCCGGATTGGCGCCGGAGCCCGCCACCGCCCAGCTGACCGTCGAAGCGCCGGAGGTGTCGCCGGTCCGGGTGACGGTGTAGTTGAAAGCCGTCACCCCGCTGTTGCCTTCGGCCAACGAAACCGACGGCGTGGCGAGCGCGATCTGCGGGCTCGTCGGCGGCGGGGTCGAGCCGCCCCCGCCCGAGAGCTGCGCCCAGGTGAGGCCGCTGGCCGACACGGCCTGAAGCTTCAGGATGAAGTTGGGCCATTGCGGGTTCGAGCCCGCGGCGTCGCGGTCGTAGAGGATCAGGGTGTCGGCCCCCTGCCCCTGGATCTGCACATAACCCGCGCCCACAGGATCGGTCCCGCTGTAGCCCGACTTTTGGAACAGGGCCGACAAGTCCAGCTTGTCGGTCCCCACCGCGAAGTCGGTGACGGTGATCGGCGCCCACGGCTCGTTCGGCAGGCGGAAGACGTCGGCGCCCGCCCCGCCGGTCAAGGTGTCGTTGCCCTGGCTGGCGATTAGAGTGTCGGCCCCGGTCCCGCCGGTGAGCGACGAACCCGCGCCCGGAGAGGTCAGCACCTGACCGCCGGACGGCGGCGGCGTGGAGCCGTCGTCGTTGGTGATCGTCCCGGCGGCCGTCGCCGTGCCCAGGGTGGCCCCGGTCGCGCCCGACAGCGTGAGCGTGAAGCCCTCGTTCGGCTCGACCGTGGCGTCGCCGACGACGTTGACCGTGATCGTCTTGCTGGTCTGGCCGGCCGTGAAGCTCAGCGATCCGGACGGCAGCACGCCGCCCTGGAAATCGGCGGCATTGGCCGGATTGGCGCCGGAACCGGCCACCGCCCAGCTGACCGTCGAAGCGCCGGAGGTGTCGCCGGTCCGGGTGACGGTGTAGTTGAACGCGGTGGCGCCGCTGTTGCCTTCGGCCTGGGTCACGGACGGCGTGGCGAGCGCGATCTGCGGGCTCGTCGGCGGCGGGGTCGAGCCGCCCCCGCCTGAGAGCTGCGCCCAGGTCAGGCCGCTCGCCGAGACGCCCTGCAGCTTCAGGATGAAGTTCGGCCACTGTGGGTTCGAGCCCGACGCATCGCGGTCGTACAGGATCAGGGTGTCGGCACCCTGCCCCTGGATCTGCACATAGCCGGCGCCCACCGGATCGGTCCCGCTGTAGCCCGACTTTTGGAACAGGGCCGACAAGTCCAGCTTGTCGGTCCCCACCGCGAAGTCGGTGACGGTGATCGGCGCCCAGGGCTCGCTCGGCAGGCGGAAGACATCGGCGCCCGCCCCGCCGGTGAGGGTGTCGTTGCCCTGGCTGGCGATCAGGGTGTCGGCGCCGGTTCCACCGGTCAGGTTCGATCCAGCCCCCGGCGAAGTGAGCACCTGGCCGCCGGACGGCGGCGGCGTGGAGCCGTCGTCGTTGGTGATGCTTCCGCTGGCGGTCGCCGTTCCCAGCGTCGCCCCGCTCGCGCCCGACAGCGTGAGCGTGAAGCCCTCGTTCGGCTCGACCGTGGCGTCGCCGACGACGTTAACCGTGATGGTCTTGCTGGCCTGGCCCGCCGTGAAGCTCAGCGATCCGGACGGCAGCACGCCGCCCTGGAAGTCGGCCGCGTTGGCCGGGTTGGCGCCGGAGCCCGCCACCGCCCAGCTGACCGTCGAAGC
>Ga0268266_10003752_pt1 | contig 14927 bp, 7 predicted proteins | sample KBSS13metaG_FD_190356 | JGI IMG/M metagenome (GOLD analysis project Ga0268266, IMG submission 190356) | Switchgrass rhizosphere microbial communities from Kellogg Biological Station, Michigan, USA - KBS S1-3 metaG (SPAdes) (version 2) | ecosystem: Host-associated > Plants > Roots > Rhizosphere >...
AGTGCCGGGTGGGCTACGGTGTCCGGTTTTGTGAGCTCCGCCGCCGATGCACAAATGACACCCAACATACAGCCGGCGAACGCAAGCAGACGCGTCTGGTTCATCCTCGTCACGGTACCGCTACCACTGCGGCAGTCCAATGAAAAACCGGCTGCGAGCCATGCAAAACAGCGCATCCTTCGGCTCGCGCACGCCGGGCAGGTGAAAATCAGTCCGTTGCGCGGGGGACCGTCAGACCTTGACCGAGAATCCGGAATGCGAAGGCATGCTCGCCCGGCATCAGCGCCGGTAGACGGATTCGCAGGCCGCCGGTATCGCGGGCGAACGATAATTCGGCACCGCTCGAGAGCAGCTCGACTCGCTCCACCGCACCCGGGGTGGCCGTACCCAGTGATTTCAAGTTGATGGAGTCTGCCGCGGGCGATCCGAGCACGATGGCGAACAATGTCGCTCCCTTCTGGGTGTAGCGGATGTCCTCGGCGGCGAGCTCACCTTCCGAGCTCTCGCCAAAACTTCCGGGTTTGACTTTCGTCGGCCCTTCCCCGAAAACCCTCCACGGACGGGTGGCGAAAATGGCTTCTCCATTGAGCTTCATCCAAGCCGCCAGCTCCTGCAGTATGCGCAGCTCATCCTCGTCGATCGTGCCATCCCCGCGCACCGGAATGCTCAACAGCAGATTGCCGTTCTTTGACACAATGTCAATCAGCCGGGTAATGACAGTGCGGGCGCTCTTGTAGCGATGCTCCTCGAACAGCGAGCGACGGTAATGCCAGTCACCGATGCACGTGTCTGTTTGCCAAGGCAGGGGCCTCATTTCCTCACTGAAGCCACGCTCGATGTCTTCCACGAGCGCGGTACGCTGTGGCGGTGTCAGGCCCTTGCCATTGATGACGGCTTCGAGCCGACCGTCATGCCAGCGGCGGCTCGCGTTGTAGTAATAAGCCGCGATGTCCAATCCGAACTGGCCCAGCGGTAGCCCGGTGTTGTCGAAATACACTAAATCCGGACGGTGCTGATCGAGGAGATCCTGGCACCTGAGAAACCACTTGCGGGCAAATTGCGGATTGTTCGCAGGAGGGCTCTCAGACCAGACGTAGTCGTTCTCCTGATGCCACTTCTTGACGGCAGCGGCCCCGCGCACGCCGTCGGGCAACACCATGTTGGGTCCCGTGTAGAGCTCCTGGGGATCGAGCCCTTCCCACCATTTTCCGCGACCATCGGCCTTCGTGAGCCGCGCCGCGTCATAGCGCTCCCCGGCCAGCGGGCCCTCGCCGTCGTACCCGTAGGCGGTCTGGAACCAATGCCAGGCGTGTGCCGAGTGATTACTGACGCCAAAGCGCAATCCATGGGCGCGGGCCGATTTCGCCCATCCCCCCACAATGTCCTTGCGAGGCCCCACGTTGACGGAATTCCAGGCGTGGTGTTTGGAGTCGAAATTATCGAAGTTGTCGTGGTGGTTGGCCAGGGCGACGAAATACTTCGCTCCCGCTGCCTTGTACAGGCTCATCAACTCATCCGGGTTCCACCGCTCCGCCTTCCACTGATGGTCGATCTCCATGAAGCCGGCTTGCGAAGGGTGGCCGTATGTCTTCAGATGATGGTCATACTGCGGCTCTCCCTGGATGTACATATTGCGCGCATACCAATCACCCTGCTCGGGTACGCACTGCGCACTCCAGTGGGCCCAAATGCCAAATTTGGCGTCGCGGTACCACCGGGGAGTGACGTAACTGCCGAGGGACTCCCAGGTTGCAGCGAACTTAACCTTCGTAGCGGCAGCAGCCCGGATGTCACCGGGTAGCAGGTATGCCCCGGCCAGTCCGAGCGCCGAGCCGGTCAGCCATCGTCGGCGAGATAAGATCAAGGGAAAGTCTCCGCAAACATCCGCCACCGCATGGTGCCGTTGCCGGCCCTGCACAACCAATTCCAAAAAGGAACGGACCTAGATCGAAATGGATATGGGTCCGGCCACAGGTCCGCGTCACAACGTCTCATTGAGGCGCCAACACGATCTCGCTCTGCTTGCTCTCCAGCTGGCTGTAGAGCAGCCAGTGCCCGTCCGCAGAAACGTCGAGCCCGACCCCGGCGGGAGTTGGAGTCTGCTTCAAGCTCATCAGTGTGCGGCTCGTGCGCGCCGCGAAGTCATAAAACTTGACGGTGATGGGTTTGACCCGCCAGGAATCCGTGTAATAGATCCCTGCCGCGGTGGCCGCCCACACTTCTGGATAGCCGAGCCTCGGCATGTTCTCCAATCGAGTCTCGAGTCCCCCCGTGACCGCCCTGGTCCAGAGCAGGACACCGTCCGCGCGCATGGCGGCGAATACCACCCGATCCCCAACGACAACGGCATGGTTGACAGGGTCGTGGACGAATCGTTCTGCGCGGCCGCCTGCTGCAGGAAAGCGGTATAGCGCGTTGTTGTTACGGATCGCAAACAGCCAATGACAGTCCTGCGACCAGACCGGTAACGACAGGTTGTCCTCCGAGGTGACGACCTTGCGGGGGACTCTCTCACTGATATCCTCAACGTAGACCGCAGACACTCCCGAGGCGCGGGAATCAAAGGCAATCCGGCGCCCATCGGAACACCAGCTGGGCGCGCTCGTATAAGGTCCGTTGAATGAAGTGATCCGCTCCGGGTCGGCGCCATCGGCGCCCGTGAGCCAGATTTCCGTGCTACCCGAGCGGTTGGATTGAAATGCGATCCGGGTGCCATCGGGTGAGTAACGCGCCGACGCCTGGGTCCGGGTGGAGTAGATCAGTTTCGTAGCCGTCTCGCCGGGATTCCCGGCAGTGAGATCCGCGCGCCAGATATCGAAAGTCCCACGACCGCGCACGTAGGCAATCCGGTCTCCTTTGGCGGCCACGGCCGGTGCCGAACCCTCCTCGCCGAAGGGCAGCTGAGTCGCGACCCCGCTGGAGCTCAGCTGCCACAACTCACCGCCGTTGCCCGGGTCTTTGGCGAAGATGAGGTGACTCCCATCGGCAGCCCAGGTCAGTCCCTGCGGATCGCCAAAAATCGTGGCGAGTTGCCGGATGAGGCCGCGGGGCAATTGCACCACATCAATCCCGTAGACTCCGGAGCTCAAGATGCACACCAGCGCGAGCTGCTTGCCATCGGGCGAGAACGCCGGCTGGCCCGCCTCCAGGCATCTGGGCGCCGGCGCCAGGGGCCGGGTTTTGAGTGAGTCCAACTCAACAATAAACACCTCGGGGTCACCGCGCGGGCCGTATGCCTCATAAGCCAGCTCCCGGCCATCGGGTGACCAACCGATCTGCCAGCCGAGCCCTACCGCGACCTGCCGGCTCACGATGCTCCGCTCGGATCCGCCCAAAGCGGAGATCAGAAAAATGCCCGGCGCCTCCTCTTCCATCTGTCTCACGAAGGCAATGCTGCTGCCGTCCGGGGACCAGGCCGGGGTGATCCATTCGGCGGGCTGATGAGTCAGCCGCAACAGCCGCTCCGATCCGAGTGACTTGACGTACAGGTCAAACTGATTGCCTCCCTCCGCAACGCCCCCATTCCAAGCGAAAGCGATGTGGCTCCCGTCGGGAGAGAACGTCGGTGCGATCTCCTGTCCGGGCAAGCTCGTCAGGACAGTGATGTGTCGGGCAGACAGCGGTCGCGTCTGCCCATGGCGGGTTGCCAGGACGGCCAGCCCGGCGATCAACGAGGCGATGGTCAGACCCAAGGCGGCGAACACGGTCTTACGACGGAACCGCATCGCAGCAGTAGCCCTGTTGTTCCGGGCTACGATGGCCGGATCGGGCTGACCTGGGGCGTCAACTGTGGCGGGATCACGGGCCCCAGCGCTGTTTACCGCCTCGAGCCCGGAGGCCTCGCGGGATGTAACAGAAGCGGCCTGCGTCGAGGACGAGGGGGGCTGCGGCTCAACCCTCGCAATAAACCGGTAACCCCGTTTCGGCAGGGTCTCAATGAACCGCGGCGTCTCCACCGAATCCCTGAGAGCCTCACGCAGGCGGTTGACCGCGGTATTCAATCCCTGGTCGTACTCGACCAGTGTACCGCTGGGCCACAAACGCGCGCGGAGCTCCTGGCGGGTGACCAGCTCCCCGGGCCTTTCCAGGAGCATCGCGAGGACCCGAAAGGACTGCTGCGCCAGCCGAACCTTCCGCCCCGCCCTGGACAGCTCTTCGGCGCGCAGATCCGCTTCATAGTCGTCGAACCGAATGCGCTCCGGTTCAGAGCTCGGCCGCTGGCTCGGCAAGTCAATGGCTCCTTTTCGGTGGGGCGCCATCGGGCAACCTCACCCAAAGAACCCAGATGTATCAAAGACATGCCTGTCTATAAAAATGTAATCCACGCTCCAGGGCGAATCAATTGCAATTGCCCGCGCTGCCACATTCCATCGCAACCCGAGCCGAGATTCTCACCACACTGAAACTACGTCGGGCCGCTATCTCCGTGAGGATTGCGTATGAGCGACACTACCAACACAGTCGAGGTGGACCTGTCAGGGAAAGTGGCCGTGATCACCGGAGCAGGGGCTGAGCTGGGCCTGGCGCTGGCGCTGCTTGCGGCGCAGCGAGGAATGAAGGTGGCACTCGCCGATGCCGATCCGACCATGCTGGCGGCCGCACAGGCAGTACTCGAGAGCCTGGATGTCGAGATACTGGCCGAGTGCACCAGGCAGTCTGCTCTGGGTGCACTGCAGGAATTTGCCTGGCGCGTGGAGGAAGAGCTCGGCCCGCCCTGGCTCGTCTGCAACACCGCCGCCGGATCGACTATCGAGTCAAATCTGTGGGGCGTAATCCACGGCGTGCAGGTGTTCACACCAGGCATGGTCACTCGCGGCTCAGGGCACATCGTCAACATTGCCGCGGAGGACCTTTTCGGCGTTCGGGGCCCGGCGGTTGACCTCGCTGTCAGACAAGCAATCGTGGGGGTGTCACAGTCGCTCTATCGCGAGCTCGATTTGATAGGCTCGCCGGTCGGAGTGAGCGTGGTCTGCCCCTCGCTGATCGAGACGACCCTCACGAGCCTTTCCCCAGGTGCCGTGCTCCCGCTCGAGGCTGGGTTGCGAGTGGTCCCACCAGAGGAGCTTGCCCAACAGATCTTCGCCGCGATCGAGACTCGGGAATTCTGGCTCTCTTCGCATGCGCCCCAGATCCTCGAGGCAACACGGGCCGACCGGCTATGTGTCGGGTGTTCATGGAAGGAGTCGCAACAGTCCAGAAAAGGCGGAGTCCTCGCCAGAGCCGTTACCGTTTCGATGGAGACATACGACGAGCCGGACTCTTCAGAGCCGGAAAAGCTGGCGCGGGCCATCGCTGCGTAAGCAGCCCGCGCTATTGCTATTGGGCCGTCTCTGTAAAAGTCACGACAGGGTGCCCCAGGCCGCCAGCCCCGTCGCGCCTTCTGAGGTGACGCGAAGCGGTGTTGTTCTATTGCCCTTCAGGGCATGACTCGCAGCCGCAATTTCATTAGCCCGCACCGCACCGGCACCGCTATTGTGAAATCGAGCCACCCTTTCCGCTGTGCGACAGCGCGAGTCGATCGGCCTCAGAGTTCGTGCATCGCTTCTTATGACAACAACCATGATCCGACAAGTGGTGATCCTGGGCGGTGGAACAGCAGGCTGGCTGACCGCGGCGTATCTCGCCAGGACCTTGGCGAGCGCGGCACCGGGCGGGATCAACATCACGGTCGTGGAGTCCCCCGACATTTCTACCGTGGGTATCGCGGAGGGGACCCTTCCCAGCCTCCAGCGCACGCTGCGGCGGATAGGCCAGCATGAGGCCAATTTCATGCGGGACAGCGGCGCCACCTTCAAACAAGGCATTCACTTCGTCAACTGGCAGCACAACCCCGGGACCGCGGCGCGCAACGACTATTTCCACCCCTTTCAGTCCGCCCAGATCCGCCCGGGGGGCCTGGATCTGCTGCCCTACTGGCTTCTCGGGGGGACACCGGGAGTGCACCTGGACGAGGCGGCGACTGTCCAGAAACGCGTCGCCGAACGCGCGCGGGCACCTAAACGCTTCGGCGATGAGGACTTCGAGGGACCCCTGAGCTACGCCTATCACGTCGACGCCGCCTCGTTCGCGCGGACCTTGCGGGCAGCGGCCACCCAACAGGGCGTGCGGCATCTGACCGATACCCTCCAAGGCGTCGAGCTCGACGAAGCGGGCACGATTGTCTCGCTGGAGACTCGCGATCATGACCGGATTACGGGCGACCTTTACATCGACTGCTCGGGGTTGCGCGCTCAATTGATCGGGCGCACGTTGGGAGTACCTCTGAAGTCCTGTTTGTCCACGTTGTTCTGCGATCGTGCTGTCGTGATGCAGGTCCCCTATGGGCATAGCGATGCCTCGATCGCATCCGCCACGATTTCAACAGCGCAGGAGGCGGGTTGGACCTGGGATATCGGACTCGAATCACGCCGCGACGTGGGGTATGTCTATTCCTCCTGCCACAGCAGCGATGAACGTGCCGAGCAGATCCTGCGCAGGTACATCGGGCCGGGCTGCGCGGCCCGAAGCCCGCGCCTGTTGAGATTCGAGGCGGGATATCGGGAGACCAGCTGGTACCGGAACTGCATCGCCGTCGGCCCCGCGGGCGGCAGCTTCGAACCCCTGGAGGCCACGGAGATCGCGCTCGTCGAGGTTGCGGCCGTGCTCCTGGCGCGTTTGTTTCCGTGGAACGGCGAGATCGCAACGGCTGCCCGCCAGTTCAATCGGATCATGAGACAACGTTACGAGCGCGTACTCGACTTTCTCAAGATGCATTATTGTCTGACGGCCCGTACCGATACCCCCTTTTGGCGGGATAACACGCGGGTCCAGACGATTCCCGCCTCACTCCAGGAGCAGTTGGAATCCTGGCGGTGGCGACCGCCGGAGGAGCTCGATTTCGACACGCACGTCGACAGTTTCGCCCCGGCGAGCTGGCAATTCGTGCTCTACGGCATGGGATACAAAACAGACATCAGTGCCAAGGCTCCCATCTATCCCCACTACGAGGAAGCCCGCCGCGAGCTCGCCGCCATCCGCGACGACGCGGAGCGTTCCGCTAACCTGCTACCTTCCCACCGTGATCTGATCCAGCAGCTCTACCGGCTGCCGAAGGCGAGTTGAACGTAAATCCATGCCGCATCGACCACCGAACCGGGTATCGCTCGAGATCCGTGCGCTGCCCAGACTGAGCCCCCTCGTGCTTCCGCTCCTCCTTCTTCTGAGCGCGAGATTCGCCCTCGCGACACCCCTTGGCCTGTTGGATCGCGGCGGCAGCCAGGTCTCGATCGAGAGCTATGCCCCGAACATCGTGCGAATCACCATCAGCCTGGAAAAGGACCTGGCGCTGGCTCGACCGGGGTTTGGGTTCATCGCTGCCGCGGATGACACCGGGTGGACCCGTCAGACTACGGCCTCGGGTGATGCATTCTCTTCGGCGATGATGTCTGTAACGGTGAATGCCCAACCGTGGCCCGGTCCGCCAGGTCAGACGGAGCGTTACTTCGCATCCTCCTTGCCGCCGGTATCTCTCACGATAACCCGGCCCGGCGGTGGCGAGCCCTTCCTGCGCATGAACGGCTGGGAGATGGCGCCGCATACCGTGAATGGGGAAAAGACCTTTCGGGTGGGCGCGAGTTTTCACTCCCCGGCCGACGAGCACTACTACGGGCTGGGTCAGAATCAGGAGGGCATCCTCGACTACCGCGGCCGGACCATCGATTGCAAACACTCCTATGATGCACCTGCCGGAGAGACTGTTTGCGTGCCGTTCATGGTCACCAACAAGGGCTATGGAATCGTCTGGGACAATCCGTCCGACACGGTAATATCGGCTGGTCTGCACGGCCAGACCACCTGGAGATCCGCGGTCGGCGAGCGTATTTCCTATTTCGTGATTGCCGGCGCGAGCCTCGATGACTTGTATGCCGGTTATCGCAAGCTCACCGGTGCTACCCCGTTGCCACCGAAGGCCGCGTTCGGCTACATCCAGAGCAAGGCCCGCTACGAAACGCAGCAGCAGGTGTTGGATGTCGCCGAAGGCTATCGCTCACGCGGCTATCCGCTCGATGTCATCGTCGTGGACTGGTTCTACTGGACCCGCATGGGCCAGCTCGACATCGACCCTCAGGCATTTCCGGATCCCGAGGCCATGAACCGGAAGCTGCACGAGCAGGGTGTACACACCCTCATCAGTGTCTGGCCACGGTTTGAAAGAGGCTCGCGTTACTTCGATTCCCTGGCGGCCAAGGGCTGGCTCCTCGCGGACAAGAACGGCCAGCCGGTAGACGGGCTACCGGAGCGCAACGACCGGGCGGGTGCCTTGATTGACAGCACCAACCCCGAGGCCCGCGAGTGGTATTGGGACCGGATTCGCGACAACATCGCCGCGCGCGGATTCGACTGGTTCTGGCTGGATGAGACCGAGCCGGATCTGGTGCCCGACGGCTATTTCTATAGCATTGGCTCGGGGGACCGTTATCACAACCTCTTTCCGCTGCTGCACACCCAGGGGGTGGCGGAAGGCTCGCGTCGCGACCGACCCAACAAGCGGAACCTGATCCTCGCACGCGCCGCCTATCTCGGCTCACAACGCTATGGCAGCCTCTTCTGGTCATCCGACATCAATGCAACGTGGGAGGCGCTCAGGCGGCAAATTCCCACCGGCCTGAACTTCACGGCATCAGGTCTCGCCTACTGGGGGAACGATATCGGCGGTTGGCAACCCCCACCGCCATCGAACGACTACCCCGAGTTGATCACGCGCTGGTACGAATACGGAATTTTCACACCGACCCTGCGGGCGCACGGCTTGCGAAAGGCAACCGAGGTTTGGTCTTACGGCAAGCAGGCGGAAGAGGTCATCAGCAAGTACCTGCGCCTGCGATATGCTCTACTGCCTTACATCTATTCGCTCGGCAAACGCACCTACGACACCGGCGCTCCCTTCATGCGAGCCCTGTTCATGGATTTTCCCAATGATCCGAACGTCGCCAACCTGGGCGACGAATACATGTTTGGGCCGGCCTTTCTGGTCGCGCCGGTGACGGAACAGGGACGCGAGTCGCGGGACGTCTACTTGCCTGCCGGCCGGGACTGGTACAACTACTGGACGAACGAGCGCTTTGCCGGGGGTCAGACCATCAAGGTGGCCGCACCGCTCGACATCATTCCCCTGTTCGTCGCCGCCGGCTCCATCATCCCTATGGGAAGCGCCATCCCGAACACCTCGACCCCGCAACAGCTCGCCGAAATCCGGGTGTATCCCGGCCGCGGAGCTGATTTCGCGCTTTACGATGATGACGGCGAAACTTACGCCTACGAAAAGGGGAAAGGTCGGCTCACTCACCTGCACTGGGACGACGAGCGCGGACAACTCACCCTCCAAGGGGATGCCCTGAAGTCATCGCTCACTGAATTGACCCGGGTCGTCCGTTGACCGCAGCTCACCGTGGCGGCACCAACATGATCTCGCTCGACTCATCCCCCGGCTGACCGTAAAGCAGCCAGCGTCCATCGGGCGAAACGGAGATTCCAGGACCGCCACCCGGAACGGGTGTCTGCTTCAGAGTCATCAAGGTGCGCGTACTGCGGCTTGCGAGGTCATAGAAATTGACCCGCACCGGCTGCGACAACGAATCGGTGTAATAGATGCCGCCGGCGGTGGCCGCCCACGAGTCCTCGTACCTGACTCTCGGCATCCCTGCGAGAGGCGCTTCCGCACCGCCGCCGACGGGTTTGCTCCAAAGCACGACCCCGGTCGACTCCAGAACATTGAAAATCACCCGGCCTGCGCTCACGGCACAATAGGTCGAAACATGCTCGCTGAAACGTTCAGCGGGGCCACCGGAGGAGGGAAGACGATACAGCACGTTGTTGCCATCGACGGCAAACAGCCAACGGCAGTCCTCGGACCAGACAGGCCGTGACAAATTGGCGCGTGAGGTGATGAGCTTGCGGGGCACTCTCGCCTCACTGTCCGCTATGTAGATGGCCGAGTCGCCCGAGAGACGGGAATCAAATGCGAGCCGCCGACCGTCAGAACACCAGCTCGGCGCACTGGTGAAAGGCCCGTTGAACGAAGTCAGCCGATCCGGATCGGCCCCCTGCGCATTCGTCATCCATATCTCGAAGCTGCCGGACCGGTTGGATTGGAATGCGATGCGCTTGCCGTCCGCCGAATAGCGGGGGAGCACCTGCGTTCGTGTGGAGTAGATCAGCCTGGTTGCGGATTCTTCCGGTTGTCCCGCAGTGAGGTCCGCACGCCAGATATCGATAGTGGTGCGGCTGCGCACATAAGCCATTCGCCCGCTCCGCGCAGCGACCGTCGGCGCGGTCCCCTCCTCACCGAACGGCAGCTGTTCGCGCTCGCCCTGGAGACTGAGCTGCCACAACTCACCGCCGTCGCCGGGGTCGTTTGCAAGGATGAGGTTATTTCCGTCGGCGGTCCAGGTGAGCCCCTGCGGCTCACCCATCATGGTCGCCAGCGCCCGTACCGGTCCATCAGGCAGTGGCACGACATAAACCCTGTAGACGGCCGAGCTCGAGACACAAACCAGGGCGAGCTGCTTCCCGTCGGGTGAGAAGGCAGGGTCCGCGCCGTCCAGACATTCGGGTGCCGGCGACAGAGGCCGCGTATTCCCAGTCTCCAGCGAGACGATGCTCACACGTGGCCAGCCCGTTGGTCCGTAAGCCGAGTAGGCCAGTTGCCGGCCATCGGGGGACCAGCTGATTTGAACGGACTCGACGGCAACCCCGCTGGTCACAATGCTTCGTTCCGAGCCCCCGAGAGCCGGGATGACAAAGAGGCCGGCGCCCTCTTCGGTGATTCTCACGAACGCAATCATGCTTCCGTCCGGCGACCACGCCGCGCTGATCCAGTTTGCAGGGAGGTGAGTCAAGCGCAACAGCCGCTCGGAGCCGAGCGATTTGACGTAAAGATCGAACAGATGCTGCGCATCCGTTCCTGCGTTCCAGGCGAAAGCAACCTGACTTCCATCGGGGGAGAACGTCGGCGAGATCTCCTTGCCGGGCAAGCTCGCCAGGGGGAGCAGCTGCCGCCCGAAGGGAGCGCGTGTTGTTGCAGGACCGGACATGACGAAAACGGTGACTGCAATGAGCACCATCGCAGTCAGGCCCCCGAGGGCTATGAGCAGAATTTTTCGATCAGTGCGTGACCGGAACGCAGTGGAGGAAATCCCACGAAGCACCGACGGTGCGACGTGGGGCATTGCGCTGGAGGCCGGCTGCTCGGGGGCAAAATCCCCTGGCCCTGAGCCCTTTGGCGCACGCCCTCCCGAGGGCGGACCGGCCCCTTCCGGCACAGCGACGCTGAGCGGGCTGGACGGGCCCGACAATTCGGCTGTCTCCGGCGGCGACGGCGTCGGGACCGGCTCACTCGCGGCGATGAACCGGTAGCCCCGCTTCGGCAGGGTCTCGATGAACCGCGGAGCCTCGGCTGAGTCGCGCAAGGCCTCCCTGAGACGATTGACCGCGGCATTCAGGCGCTGGTCGTACTCGATCAGTGTGCTGGCCGGCCACAATCTGTTACGCAGCTCTTCCCGCGTAACGAGCTCGCCTGCCCTGTCCAGCAGCATGGCCAGCACACAAAAAGACTGGTGAGGCAGCCGCAGCCGGGTACCGGACTTGAACAACTCCTCGCTGCGCAGATCCGCCTCGAACTCTGCGAACCGGATACGCCGCGGAGCGGATTTCCGCGCCACTTCACTCAATCGGTTCGTTACTCGTCAGTGCTGACAAAATGTCGGGATATCAATGACATATCGCGAGATAAAAATGTAAGCCGCTTGTGATTCCGAATCCATTGCAATGCCCGCGGCGCCCCCGTTCTATCGCAATCATTCAGCGACTTCTGGAGGGGGTGTCGTTTGAAACCACAGATCAATGTTCTGGAGTCGGTGCGGAGCACGGCCACTTTAAGTGTCCTGGCAACGCGCCGCATCAGACCCGTCAACCATTATCACCTCAAGACGCGCCAGCTGACCTTGCTGGTCCGTCTCGATGAGGAAAAAAACCTGGCCCGGGCCGCCGCCGCCGCCGGGCTGACCCAACCGGCCGCCTCGAAACTGCTGCGCCAGATCGAGACCGATTTCGATGTGAAGCTCTTTGACCGGCACGCCCGCGGCATGGTGCCCACCCCTTATGGGGAGATCCTCATTCAGCACGCCCGCCGCGCCCTGAGCGAGTTCGGGCTCGCCCGCGATGAAATCGTGGCGCTCAAGTCAGGGCTCGCGGGCAAGGTCGCCATCGGCACCGTCCTGAGTCCCGGGACGAACCTTGTGCCGATGGCGGTTGTGCGCATGAAGCAGCGTTACCCGGGCGTCCTCACCAGCGTTGAGATCGGGCCGAGCAGAACGCTCGTGCAGAAGCTCACACGGGGTGAGCTCGACATGGTCGTCGGGCGAGTGCTCGACTCCACCCCGGCAGCTGAGCTCGTCTACGAGCCGCTCGCTCCGGATGAGCCGCATGCCGTCATTGCCAGCGCCCGCCACCCGCTCGCGCACCGCCAGGATCTGCAGCTGGAGCACCTGGTCGAGCAGCCCTGGATCGTACCTCCGGCCGGCAGCCTGGTCCGCGACCGGATTACCGACATGTTGGTTCAGAACGGCTTGCCACTGCCGGGCAACATTGTAGAGAGCCAGTGTCTACCCGTCATCACGGCCCTGCTGCAGCAGAGCAACATGGTCGCGATTCTTCCCGAAGAAGCCGTCCAATCCTACTGTGACGCCGGCATCCTGACGGTGCTCGTCAGGGAGTTGCCGTTGGGCGTCGGCGCGTTCGGGCTCATTACGCGCCGCCGCCACAAGGTCTCCCCCGGAGCGCAGCTCATGGTGAGCGCACTTCGGGAGCAGGCCGGGCATCTGTACCCGGTCGAGAGTCCCCGCTCCGCCTGCGGAATATTGTCAGTTGTTTGAGTTGATCGATTAAACCTATCATGGCCGAAACCAGTCGTCGCGAGCTGCTCCGCGGTACAGTTGCCGTCGCCCTTCATTCGATCCTCGCGCGTAGCGCACTTGCGCTCGGAACGGTAGGCCAACATGCGCAAGAGGCGCCGGGGGCCATGGCACCGCGCGAGCGGCTGCTGTTGGATTTCGACTGGAAGTTCCTTCCGGGTCACGCCAATGATCCGTTACGCGACCTCGGCTTCGGCGCGACCCAGGGCGACTTCGCCAAAACACGGAATTTCGATTTCGCCACGGAGGCATTCGACGATTCACGCTGGCGTTCATTGAACCTGCCGCATGACTGGGCTGTCGAGCTGCCCTTTGTGCGGGACGAAGCGCTCCAGAGTCACGGGTACAAGCCTCTCGGCCGCAACTACCCGGAGACCTCCATCGGCTGGTATCGACGCGGTTTCGACATTCCCGCGAGCGATCTCGGCCGTCGCATCGTGCTCGAATTCGACGGTGTCTTTCGCAGCGCGCTGGTCTTCGTCAATGGCTGTTATATCGGGAGAAATGATAACGGCTACGCGCCCTTCCGCTTCGATATCAGCGACTTCGTCCGTTACGGCGCGCGCAACACACTGGTGCTCCGAGTGGACGCCACCCTTGGCGAGGGTTGGTTCTATGAAGGCGCTGGAATCTACCGCCACGTCTGGCTGACAAAAACCGCGGGCCTCCACCTTGGTCCGTGGGAGAGTTGTGTTCGTACGGAGCTCAAGACCGACTCCGCCTCTGTATCACTCTCCACCGTCGTGGAGAATGAGGAGCTCGCCGAAGCGCATGCCAGTGTGCGCTGGACGATCCTGGACCCAACAGGTCGAACGGTCGCAAGCGCTGTAACCGAGCCGCAACGCATCGCTCCGGGCAGCAGGGCCACCTTCTCAGGCACTGCCCACCTGCCCTCTCCAACGCTCTGGTCTTTGGAAAATCCCCATCTTTACAGTGCGATTGTGTCAGTCGAGACCGCCGCTCGAGTGCACGATGCGGAGCGAATCGCCTTCGGTGTCCGCACGCTCGCCTTCGACCCCGAGAAGGGTTTCTTCCTGAACGGGCAGTCCGTGAAAATAAAGGGCACCAGCAATCACCAGGACCATGCCGGTGTCGGCACAGCCCTGCCCGATCGGTTGCAATGGTACAGGCTTGCGCTGCTGCGCGAGATGGGCTGCAACGCGGTCCGCACATCACACAACATGCCGACACCGGAATGGGTCGCAGCCTGCGACCAGATGGGCATGATGATGCTGTGTGAAACGCGCAGCATGAGCTCGGGTCCGCAAGGACTGGCCCAGCTCGAGATCATGATCAAGCGCTATCGCAACTCGCCCGCCATCATCCTGTGGTCGATCGGAAACGAAGAATGGAAGCTGCAGGCCACGCCGGAAGGCGAGCGCATTGCGGCCAGCATGATCCGGCGAGCCCATGAGCTCGACCCGACCCGCCTGTGCACAGCTGGCATCAATGGCGCCTATGGCGTAGGGATTGCGCGCTCGTTGGACGTCGAGGGATTCAACTACAACTTGAAGTCGATCGACCCCTATCATCACGATCATCCGCGGCAACCCCTGATCGGATCGGAGACCGCCAGCACCCTCTCCACCCGCGGCGTGTACGAGACCGACAAGATCCGCAACTGGGTCAGCGCCTATGACGTCAACCAGACCGACTGGTCCGAGGGCGCCGAAGAATGGTGGAAGTTTTATGCCTCGCGGGACTACCTCGCCGGTGGCTTTGCCTGGACCGGTTTCGATTATCGCGGCGAGCCCACTCCTTACGGCTGGCCCTCCATCAGCTCGCAATTCGGCATCATCGACCTGTGTGGCTTCCCCAAGGACAACTTTTATTACTACAAGGCGTGGTGGAGGCGGGAACCGGTACTGCATCTGCTCCCGCATTGGAATTGGGACGAGCGCCGGGGCGAGCCCGTGTCGGTCTGGGTGCACTCCAACCTGGAGGAGGTTGAGCTGTACCTGAACGGGCGCAGTCAAG
>Ga0268266_10003753_pt1 | contig 14922 bp, 9 predicted proteins | sample KBSS13metaG_FD_190356 | JGI IMG/M metagenome (GOLD analysis project Ga0268266, IMG submission 190356) | Switchgrass rhizosphere microbial communities from Kellogg Biological Station, Michigan, USA - KBS S1-3 metaG (SPAdes) (version 2) | ecosystem: Host-associated > Plants > Roots > Rhizosphere >...
TTCCGATTGTCCCATTCGGCGACGCAGCTCTGCATCGTCGATTGCAAGAAATATTGATTTGGGGAGCGCCCATCGGCGGGCAGACGATCGTCGGCTATGACGATCGAGATATTCCTGCATTCAAGAGACGTGCCAAAGCCGGACCCGGCATTTTCACGGCGTAACGCATGGCTTACGCCGGTAAATCATCGATTGGCCGCACCCCAGCGCGCACGAATGCCCAAAAAATCAGCCACTTGGGCTATCCCTTGGGCACAGACCCAATGCCTGCTGCTGGCATGGCCGGTACGAAATTGGCCCGACGCTGCGGCGGAGCGTCGGGCCATGTCACGCAAGTGAAGCCAGCCGCGCTGGCTTCACGATCGGGCTCACACCCCCGTCTGGGTGATGAACTTGGTGTTGAAATACCCGTCCATCGCCTCGGTGCCGCCCTCCGAGCCGTAGCCGGAATCCTTGACACCGCCGAACGGCACTTCAGGCAGCGCGAGGCCAAAACTGTTGATCGAGACCATGCCGGCTTCGATGGCGGCGCCGATCGCGGTCGCGGTCTTGGTCGAGCTGGTGAAAGCGTAGGACGCCAGACCGAACGGCAAGCGGTTGGCTTCCTCGGCCACCTCGTCGAAGGTCGAGAAGCGCGAGATCAGCGCCAGCGGGCCGAACGGCTCTTCGTTCATCGCGCGCGCATCCTTTGGCACGTCGCTGACCACGGTCGGCTCGTAGAAATAGCCCTTGTTGCCGACGCGGTGACCGCCGGTTTCGAGTTTTGCGCCTTTGCCCACGGCATCCTGCACCATGCCTTCGATGGCCGTGACGCGGCGCGGGTTGGCGAGCGAACCCATCTTCGAATCCGGATCCATGCCGTTGCCGACCTTCATCGACTTCGCGCCCTCGACGAACTTGTCGACGAACTCACGGAACACATCGTCCTGCACCAGCATGCGGGTCGGCGAGATGCAGACCTGGCCGGCATTGCGGTACTTCGCCGCCGCCAGAATTTTAGCCGCCGACGACACGTCGGCGTCCTTGAACACGATGGCCGGCGCATGGCCGCCCAGCTCCATGGTGGCGCGCTTCATGTGCAGGCCGGCCAGTGCGGAGAGCTGCTTGCCCACGATGGTCGACCCGGTGAACGAGATCTTGCGGATCACCGGATGCGGAATGAGATATTCCGAGATCTCCGACGGCACGCCATAGACCAGGTTGATGACGCCGTCGGGCACGCCTGCATCGACGAACGCCTTGATCAGTTGCGCCGGCGACGCCGGCGTTTCCTCGGGCGCCTTGACGATGATCGAGCAGCCCGCCGCGAGGCCTGCAGAGAGCTTACGCACGACCTGGTTGATCGGGAAATTCCACGGCGTGAAGGCCGCGACCGGGCCGACCGGCTCCTTGACGGCGATCTGGTAAATGCCGGGGCCGCGCGCCGGGATCACCCGGCCATAGGCGCGCTTGGCTTCCTCGGCGAACCACTCGATGACGTCGGCGGCGGCCATGGCTTCCATCTTGGCTTCCGCCAGCGTCTTGCCCTGCTCCATGGTCATGAGCGGCGCGATCTCGTCATTGCGCTCGCGCATGATCGCGGCCGCCTTGCGCATGATCCTGCAGCGCTCGAACGGCGCTACTGCGCGCCAGACCTTGAAACCCTTGGCGGCGGCCTCCAGCGCCTCATCGAGATCGGCGCGGTCGGCGTGCGCCACGGTACCAATGGTTTCCTCAGTCGCCGGATTGAGCACGGCAATGGTCCTGCCCGACTGGCTCGGCCGCCATTTGCCATTGATGAACAATTGCGTATTGGAATATGCCACGAGACTTGCTCCCTGTTTTATTGTCGCCGGATGGCGAATGGGCCGGCTGAAGACAGGCGCCTTTATGATCGAAGCCCGGCCGGATTGCAAAGCCGATTCAGGAGAAGACATCATGCCGACATTCGACACCGTCCGGACGCTGAAGGGCAAGGTTGCGCTGGTCACCGGCGCGGGCCGCGGGCTTGGCCGGGCGTTCGCCGAGCGGCTGGCAAGCCTCGGCGCCGATGTCGCCATTCACGGCATGCGCGAAAATGGCCCGGCTGAGTATGGCGAGGGATCGACGCTGACGGCGGTCGCCGCGGACGTTGCCGCGGCGCATGGCGTGCGCACCATCCGCGTGCTCGGCGATCTCACTGATGGTGCCGACATCGCGCGGGTGGTCGAGACCACGACAAAAGAATTGGGGCCGATCGACATTCTCGTCCACAATGCCGGCGGCGACATCGCCGCCAAGGGCGGCAAGCCCGATCCGAACGATGCGGTCGGCATCCGCGAGGAAGACGTGCGCGCGGTGCTCGACCGCAACCTGCTCTCCACCATCCTGACCTGCCAGGCGGTCGCGAAGGAAATGATGCCGCGGCGCCAGGGCCGCATCGTCACCATCGGCTCGGTCGCCGCCTTCAAGGGCCGCACCAACGGCTCGATCTACGCGGTCGCGAAAGCCGGCATGACGCATTACACCCGTTGCCTCGCCGACCAGCTCCGCGCCTACGACATCACGGTGAACTGCATCGCGCCCGGCGACACCCGCACCGGCCGCTTCATGGGCACGCGCGCGGTCGATCAAAACCGCATGGTGGAAGCCGGCACGCTGGACCGCATCGCCACCGTCGACGAAGTCGCGCGCGTCGTCGAAGTGTTCGCCGGACCGCTGGGCGCGTTCGTCTCGGGCCAGGTGTTGCGGGTCGACGGCGGGGGACAGTGCTGGGCGGGGTGAGCGCCACCGAGACTGTGCGGGACTTCCCGACGGCAATCATACAAATCCGGTCCGCACGACGCCTTGTGCACCGCGGCTATCTGTCTGAACAAACTCGACACTGGGCCAGCGCCGTTGGAGGTGCTTGTCAAAAGCGGTGACGTATGCCGACAACGTTGGCGTTATTGCCCTCCTTCAGGCCACCCAGCGTGCCATAGCCACCCGAACGGTGGTGAAAGCGTATCACCAGTTCTGTGTTTGGAGAATTTGCCAAGGCGAATGCAAGATCAAAGCCCAGATAGAAAAGCACCTTCGCGCTGCCTTGATGATCGAGCTGGTGCAACGCTTCCTGACCTATTGGATTTGATACCGCACTCAGCCCAAACACAAAACCAGGTGAAATTCGAATCGCATCGAGCAAGGCGAGACCTTCGTGTCGAAAGGAAATCCCACCCCATAACTCCGCTGAATGCGCGACGCGATTTGAATGGACCACCCTGTCACAACAAAGAGCATAATTGCCGAATCGATCCGCGAGGCCAATTTCGGCGCCAATGAGCACGCCGCTGTTGAACTGAATAAAGTCCCGCTGATACGCCCCGCCTATTATGTAGTTATCGAAAAAGATCGCTTCCGGAGCGCCGCTGCCGAAGGCGAACGTGCTGCCGAGATTCCCGGAATTTGTGCGGCCTGCAAATCCAAATACCGACTGCTTGAGGCGGGGCTGGGAGGCCAGTGCAAACGGATTGGCAAAGAAATAGTATGGATCGTTGCTAGCTACTGCAGGATCGAAGGATTTTGTATCGCTGGATTCCCCTGACGCGGGAACCATCCCCCCTGCTGTAACTGCAAGAACTCCTGCAGCGACTGCAGAATGCAACGAGAGTTTCCTAAAGCCGATACTTTCCCTCGACTTTAGACAAAACGCTCGCGCCAATTGACAAATCAACCTGATACTCATGACTTCGACATTGCGCTTACTCCCGAATAATTGGCGACTGGCCGTTGATTTCGTTCAACGGGACGACGGTCGAGCGTGTTGAAATTCGGCCTCCCCCTTTCGGTTAGGAGATCATTCGACAGAGAATGATCGGTAACTCGCTTGATATGGATCAATCCGTATTCCAGCCAGCGGCGGCGCGTGGATCTCCGGAGCGTGCTCCCCTTACGGAAGAGCAAGTTCGGTTTTCGCTTTCTGATTACGCGATCTGGCCGCATCCAATTCGCACATCGAATCTAGATGCAGTGGCGCTTGAGCCCCCGTGCCAAAATGGCAACACCCAAGAGCAACCGGCAGCAGTCGCTCGACTCATATGTTGATAATCGTGCGTATGAAGCCACGCGACGCGGTACACGAGCTGGCCCTCGGCTTCGGCCAACGCCTTCTCTTTTTCGGCGTCCCGGAAGCAACCGACAGGTTGCTTCATCGCGTTCCGATCACGGCATGATTTCGCGGGCAGACACGCTGCTTCAGTTACCCAGGAGCACTAGTTGCCTGCCACTCCGATCTTCCGTCTCTCGCGCAGCTCCAGGCCAATCGCGAAGGCACGCTGTTCGGTCCTCGCTTGATCATCTTTCGCGAGGGCCTGCGCATCGTGAGCGGAAACTGTAGCCCTCTGGAATCTTGATCCTATGGCTTCGCTACAAAAACGAGTGGCGGTCGCGGCAATATTATGAAGACTCGAGGGAGGGCTTCCCTTCGGTTCCAGAAGTCGGGCGACCTCTCGATACAGGCAATCTTCCCGCGTGCTCATTTCGCTTGCGTCAATAACCGGGGTGGCCTGGCTTGGACCAAGCCGATTGTCGGTTCTGCAAGACGCGCAAAGCGCCGCTATCGCTACAAGCGGCAAAGCCATCGCGATTTTTTTCGTCTCATCGAAAAACACGCCAGTGAACTCCGCTCAACCACTTCGACTGCCCTATCGGACGCCGCCCGGGAACCTTTGATCCAAATCATTGAATCTGATGTCAGGAAGCCCGAAATCCGTAGGCGAACCGAGGCGGCCGACTGCCTGGAGGGCAGTTGGTCGACCTGCCTGCCATATCTCAATACCCTTCGCCCCAACGATACTGCCACGCGATGCCGACGGCGGTAAATTCGCTGCCGGTACGGGTTGAGAGGCCGGTGCTGGCGGAAAGCTTCAGCGAGTTTTGCCGGTCGAAAGGCAAGGCGAGCGTAAATCCGGCCCGCGTATTCCGCTGCTCGTTGTCGCTCCTGACGCCATTCAGCGTGGTGTGACCGCCCGCGAAATAGATCCCGTCCAGGGAGATCCAGACACCCGACTCAAACGTATGAAGGAGATGCGCCTGAACCGCATAGATCGGACCCTGCGCAAATCTGTTACCGCCGAAGAAATCGGTGTTGTCGCTGAAGAATGTCACGCTGGGGGCGATCTCGAATGTCCAGGGACCCCAAGCCTTGGAGAAGCCCAGTTCAGGCTTGAAGGACCAGCGATTGTTGCCGAGGTTGAGCAGCTTGCTGTTGTCGTATTGCCCAAGGGGCGCGGAAACCTGAAAACTCACGCCAACGATAAGATCCTGATGGTAGCTCGCGAAGTCCTTTGCGGACAGCGCGGGGGCTCCAAACAAATTGAACGAGAACCGAAACCGGGGGTCGCCCAGGCCGGCCATCCCGCGCTCTCGTGGCTGGCCATTCACCAAACCCTGGGCGTCGAATGACGACCCCGGCACGATGACATCGAACTTGGCCGACTGCCCGGCGAAATCGAACGATCGAACGTAAGCCAGCAACCCGGTGCTGGAATGGAACTTGGCGTCAGCAATCGAAAGATTAGGATCAAACGCCAGCTTGCCTTGGGCATAGACGTAGCCGGCGATCAGGAAATTCAATCCGATCGGCGTATTCGAGTAGGAGCGCGGCTCGGCCTCCTGAGCCTTGACATCTGCCGGCCCGACCACCAACGCGATTAGCGAGATCAGTGAGAATAGGCATGAACGTGCGGCAGGCGCATTGGCAGTTCGGTCACCATGATCAACGCGCCACCGATGGTCCGATTTGCGCAGCATTCTACCGAGCCGCACGTGGCTTGGTGCGAACCCTGCCCGCAGAATTTTGCATGTCCGCTCCGCCTTCCGTTGAAATGCACTGTCGTCAACGGTAATCGCTGTTTCGTGCCGGGCCAAGAAGCTTTGGCCAAGTCGCGAAAATGGGTCAACCCTGCTGACGGTAGCTTTCCGACGGCAATGGCGCAGCGGGAGTATGCAATTGCAAGAGCCTGTTGTTGTCAAATTCGATCAGTACTGTTTACTGATTGATCTGCATCATGGATGCCTGGGGTCGTGATGGTATTGCTTTCCGGTTACGTGCGTACCGGAGTGATTTCTCGTGCCGATGTGCAAGTCGCCAAAGATTGCTGACGTGTTTCCTAAGGCAGGGCAGGCTCCCGCAAACGACAATTGCATGCCGGTGAAAGCGCGGATGAAGTCCCCTGCGCCACGAAGCGCATTTTCGGCGACTTGGCTGACAGTTTCCATTGTTGCGTTCTTCACCGTGTTCCTGCTCTTCTGAAACTTACAGCGTGAGCGCAGTCTATCCGTAGAGAAGTCTGGGCAGGATCGTGACGATGCCCGGAAAAAGCGTCAGCAACAGTACGAAGCCGACCATGATGATCAAATAGGGCATCGTCACCCGCGCGATATAGCCGAGCCCGTCATCCGTCAGGCCCTGGATGACGAACAGGTTGAAGCCGACCGGCGGCGTGATCTGCGCCATCTCGACGGCAAGCACGAGGAAGATTCCGAACCAGATATCGTCGAAGCCCGATGCCTTCACGATCGGCAGCACGATCGGCAACGTCATCACGATCATCGAAAAGCCATCGAGGAAACAACCGAGGACGAGATAGAAGGCGATCAGCACGACGATCAGCATGAAGGGCGACAGGCCCAGGCCTTTCACAAACGCGGCCACGGCTTGCGGAATGCCGAGGAACGCCGCGGCGTTGCCGAGGATCGACGCACCGAGCACGATCAGTGCGATCATCGAGCAGGTGACCACCGATCCGATGACCACATCGCGCATCACCTGCTGCGACAGCGATCCCTGGCCCCAGGCGACCAACGCGGCGCCGAGCACCCCGACTGCCGCCGCCTCCGACGGCGTCGCAAGGCCGCCATACATCGAGCCGAGCACGCAGGCGATCAGAAACAGGGCCGGTGCAAGGTCCTTCAGCGCGGCGAAGCGTTCGCGCCAGGGGACCAGCGCGAGCTTCGCCTCTGCCTCCGGCACCAGCGTCCGGTTCAGCGTGGTGTGCAGCATCACCCAGCCCATGAAAGTCCCCGCCAGCAGCAGTCCCGGCAGGACTCCGGCGGTGAACAGCTTCAGGATCGAGACGTCGCCGAGCACGCCATAGATGATCATGATGTTCGACGGCGGTATCAGAAAGCCGAGCGTGCCGGCGCCTGCGAGCGAGCCGATCGCGATATCCCTGGAATAACCCCGGCGCAGCAGTTCGTTGAGCGACATGCGGCCAATCACCTGCGTCGTCGCCGCCGACGAACCCGAGATCGCCGCGAAGATCGTGCAGCCGATCACGTTCACATGCAGCAGACGTCCGGGCAGCAGCCCGGCCCATGGCGCCAGTCCCTGAAACAGCGATCGCGACAGCTTGGTGCGGAACAACAGCTCGCCCATCAAGATGAACAGCGGCAGAGCCAGGAGCTCCTGCGTGGTCAGGATGTTCCAGGCATATTGCGGAAGCAGCTTGTCGAGCGGGATCGACCGGAACATCGCGAGCAGCAAGGTCGCGGTGAGCGCAAGCGTCAAGCCGATCCAGAGACCCCCCGCCAGCAGCGCGAACAGAATGGCGAACAGGCTGACGACTTCAATGGTCATGGAGCTTGCCTTCCGGCGGCGGGAGCGGCGGCGCCGGCCCTCGTTGCGCGCGTGGTCATTCGACGGGCGAAGCCTTCATGCGATGATCTTCAAGCGGCAGCCCGAGCGCCGCCTGGATGGCGCGCGCCAGGAATTGCAGCGTCAACAGCAGCATCCCGAAGGTGACGACGGCTTGCGGAAACCACAGCGGCGTGTCGCTCGACGTCGACAGCTGCCCGCGCGTGAAGGATCCCCAGGCGAATTTGACCATCGCCGAGGTCAGGAACGCCATGAAGACGAAGCCGGCGAACGCCGAGAGGATCTCAAGCCCACGCCGGACCGGCGCCGGTACGTTCTTCAAGAGCAACACGACACGGATATGGCCGCCGACACGTAGCGTCATGGCAGCACCAAAGGTGAAGGAGGCCGCCATCAGATAGGACGAATATTCCCAGGCGATCGAGATGCTCGGAGGAAAGAACGGCAGGAAATTCGACAGCAACCGCGTCGCGACCTCGGCGAGCATCAACGCCGTCAGCGTCAGCAGGCAGCCGCCGCCGATCCAGCCGTCGAGCCGGCCGAGGCGATCGATCGCGTCGAGCAGGATGCGCAGCGGCGCCGGCGCCGCCGCGTTGAGGCTTTCCGGCGGAGCAGGCAGCACGCTCACCACGGCCCCGCTCCTAGCGCTTGATTTCGGCGAGGTAGGCCCGCACCGGCTTGTCTGCCGCCGGCACACGCTTGAGGAACGCCTCAAGCAGCGGCGCGGTCCGGGTCCGGATATCCGTCATCATCGCATCCGTCACCGGTACCACCTCCATGCCGCCCTCCTTGAGGCGGTTGAGGCTGTCGACGTCGGCCTTGAGCGAATTCGTCCAGAAATCCGGCTCCATCTTCGCGGCGATGCCGGCGACCATCTTCTGCTGATCTGCGCTCAAAGCCTTCCAGGAATCGAGATTGACGGTCAGCATCTGCGACGACCAGACATGGTTGGTCGGATAGATGTACTTCATGAACTCCCAGAACTTGCCGTCGACGCCTGATACCGCCGAGGTCGAAACCCCGGCGACCGCGCCCGACGCCAGCGCCGGTATCGTCTCGCCCCAGGGAATCATGACCGGCGCCATACCGACCGCGTTCAGCATGTCGACGGCGTTCTTGTCGGGCACGCGGATCTTGATGTTCTTCAACCCGTCGACGCCAGCCACCTTCACCTTGAGATGAAGATATTGCGTCGGCCAGGGCACGATGTAGAGGATCTTCTGGTTGTTGCGCTCGGCGATCTTGTCGTATTCGGGTCGCACATATTTGTGCAGGACCTTCAGCTCGTCCATGGAGACGGCGAGAAATGGAATGCTTTCGACGCCCATGAAGGGCTCGTCGCCAACCTGCTGGATATTGAGCACGTCGGCGAGCGGAACCAGACCATCGCGCACGGCGCGCAGATGTTCGGGGCCCTTGAAGCCGAGCTGGCCGCCGGCCTTCACCGTGATGTTGACGGCGCCGTCGGTCTGCTTCTTGACCGCGTCGGCGAAAGCCATGGCGTTATGGGTGTGGAAATTGCCGTCGGGCCACACCGTCGACATGTCCCAGCTCGCCGTTGCCGCCATGCCGCGCGTCGAGAGATGGCCGGCGGCGAGCATCGTCGCCGCTCCCGCCGTGAAAGTCCGTCGCGTAATCATCCGTCCTCTCCGTCTTGTTGAAACTGAAGCGCAACGTCGCCGCGGGACGCGTCACCCCGCCAAACCGTAAACCGCAACCGCATTCGCGCTCGACACCAGACCGCTTTCGACGTCGTCGTGCACGCTTGCCGGCGCGCGCTGCTTTGGATCGCCGATCCCGGCGCCGCCGGGCGTCAACACCACCAGCCGATCGTCCGGCGGCACGGTCTGAAAACCCTTGCCGCGCAGCTTCTGTCCCGACTTCAGTCCGACATAGCCGGCTTCGCCGTCGCAGCCGCCGTCACGGCCGCGGGGCGGATGATCGATGCGGTCGAAGGCGGCCAGAATGTCGAACGGAGCATCGACGCCGCTGCCGACTTCGATAATCTGTCCGAGGCCACCGCGGGTACGGCCGGCGCCGCCCGAATCCGGACGCAGCTCCTTGCGCCAGAAAATCAACGGCGTCTGCGTCTCCGCGATCTCGACCGGCGTGCCGCGCACGCCGCTGGGATAGGCCGTGGCCGATAATCCATCCTTGGCAAAACGCGCGCCGGTGCCGCCGTTGCTCGTCACCGCCATGGAGAATCCGTAATTGCCGCCGGCGCCGCTGCGCGTCTGTCCGCGCACATTGAGGTTCCACAGGCAGGACGTGCCCTCCGCCGGCACCCGCTCGGGAATGATCTGACGCAGGCAGCCGAACACCACGTCGGGCAGCATCTGGCCGATGACATGGCGCGACGCCACCGGCGCCGGCTTCGGTGCGTTGAGTATCGTGCCCGCGGGCGCCGCAACGGTCAGCGGCGAGAGCGACCCCGCATTGTTGGGGATCTGCGAGGCGACCACGCAGCCGAGGCCGAACACGGTGTAAGCGGTGGTGTAGGAATGCGGCACGTTGATGCCGAACTTCGAGGCGCCGGACGTGCCGTCGAAGTCGACGTGAATGCCTTCATCCGAAATCGTCAGCGTCGCCGCGAGCGTGACCGGCGCATCGTAGCCATCGACGACCATGCTGTTGCGCCAGACTCCCTTCGGCAGCCTTCCGATCTCGGCGAGCACCGCTTCGCGCGAGCGGTCACAGATGAAATCGCCAAGCGTATCGAGCGACTCGATTTCGAATTCGCGCATCATCTCGACAAGGCGCTGGCAGCCGACATCGTTGCAGCCCGCCAGCGAATAGGTATCGCCCTCGGTGTCGATCGGCAGGCGCGTGTTGCTGCGGATCATCGCCATCAGCGTCTCATTGACGACGCCCTGATCGATCAGCTTCAGCATCGGGATGTAGAGCCCCTCCATGAAGACGTCGGTGGCATCTGGCCCGAAACCGATACCGCCGATATCCATCAAATGGCTGGTGCAGGAAAACAGCGCGACCGCCTTGCCGTCCTTGAAGCACGGCGTGGTGACGACGAAGTCGTTGAGATGGCCGGTCCCCATCCAGGGATCGTTGGTGATGTAGGCGTCACCCGGCTTCATCGTCTGAAGCGGGAAATGCGCGATGAAATGTTTGACCGACTCGGCCATGGAATTGACGTGGCCCGGCGTGCCCGTCACGGCCTGCGCCAGCATGCGCCCCTTGAGGTCGAATACACCCGCCGAGAGGTCGCCGCATTCGCGCACGATCGGGCTGAAGGCCGTGCGCAGCAGCACCTGCGCCTGCTCTTCGACCACGGCGATCAGCCGGTGCCACATGATCTGCATATCGATCAGGCTCGCGCCGCTTGGTTCATTCATGGTCATGCCGCCTTCCGTTCCATGACGATGCTGCCGGCGCCGTCGATATGGGCGTCGAAGTTCGTCGAGACGAATGTCGATGTCTCGTCTTCCGCGATGACGGCAGGTCCCGCGATGGTCGCCCCCGGCGCCATCTGGTCGCGGTGATACAGTGGAATCTCGACGACCTTCCCCGCGCGGCCGTCGAAAAACTTGCGGCTGCCCGCGGCTTTTCCGGCCGGCTTGCGCGTCACCTCGGCAACGCGCGGCGGGTTGCGCGGCTCGGTGGTCGCGAGCACCGACCAGCTCAGCACCTCGATCGCAGCCCCCGGAATCGACCGCTCGAACAAGGCCGCATAATCCGTCTCGAAGGCCTGGCGCAGGCCTGCGAGATCCGCGCCCGTCAACCGCCGGTTCGGCAGTTCGATCGTGATCTCGTGTCCCTGTCCGACATACCGCATGAAGGCGGCGCGCCGTTCGCGCACCGGCGCACCGGCGGCGCCGGGCTCGACCAAAGCGCGCGCCTCGGTCGCCATCTCGTCCAGCAGGTCGGACACAGCGGCGACATCGAACGCATCGAGCCTGGCATGACGGCTGCGCACCAGCTCATAGGCGATGGGCGCGGCAAGAAATCCGACGGCCGAGCCGACGCCGGCATTGGACGGTACGATCACGCGCGAGACGCCGATCTTCTCGGCGACGCGGGCCGCATGCAGCGGCGCGGCGCCGCCGAAGGCGATCAGGGTGTGCTGGCCAACGATGGCGCCGCGCTCGACCGCATGCACGCGGGCAGCACTTGCCATATTCTCGCATACGACTTCATGCACGGCGTAAGCCGACGTTTCCGCCGACAGTCCCAGCGGTTCACCAATGTCGCGCAACAAGGCCTGTCTGGACAGTTCGGCGCTAAGCTTGATGGTCCCGCCTGCGAATGCGTCGGGATCGATCTTGCCGAGCGCGACATCCGCATCGGTCACGGCCGGGCGTTGACCGCCGCGGCCGTAGCAGGCGGGGCCCGGCTCGGATGACGCGCTCTCGGGGCCGACCGTGACACGCTTCAGGGCGTCGACCCGCGCGATCGAGCCACCGCCAGCGCCGATCTCGACCATCTCGATCACGGGAATGCGCACCGGCAGCCCCGACCCTTTCAGGAAGCGGGCGGCGCGATCGACCTCGAACACGCGCGAGGTCTCGGGCTGGTACTTTTCGATCAGGCAGATTTTTGCGGTGGTGCCGCCCATGTCGAAGGACAGCACCCTGCTCTCGCCGAGACGCGCGGCGATCTGCGCCGCAAAAATCGCGCCGCCTGCCGGCCCCGATTCGACCAGGCGCACCGGAAAGCGCCGCGCGGTCTCGATCGAGGTGACGCCCCCGCCCGAGGTCACGAGATAGATGGCGCCGCGAAACTGCTCGACCTGCAGCCCCTCGGCCATGCGTGCGAGATAGCCGTCGATCAATGGCTGCACATAGGCATTGGCCACCGCAGTCGAGGTCCGCTCGTATTCGCGGATTTCAGGGCACACCGCCGACGACAACGTGACCCAGACGCCCGGCATCTCCTCTTTCAGGATCACGGCGGCGCGCCGTTCATGCTCGGGATTGGCATAGGAATGGAGGAACGCGAAGGCTATGCTTTCCACATTCTGCGCGCGCAGCTCGGGCACCAGTGCACGCACGGCGGCTTCGTCGAGCGGCAATCGCACGGCGCCTTGCGCATCGATGCGCTCGGGGACCGTGAAACGCAGGGCGCGCGGCGCCAGCGGCTTCGGCTTGTCGATCGCAAGGTCGTATTGATCGTAACGGCTCTCGGTACCGATATCGAGCACATCGCGAAAACCTTGCGTGGCGACAAGCGCCGTCTTCGCGCCGCGGCGTTCGATGATGGCGTTGGTCGCAAGCGTCGTGCCGTGAATAAAGACATCGATGTCGCATATGTGGGCGCGCGCATCGGCCAGAATGAGACGCATCCCGTCCAGCACCGCCTGCTCCGGTCGCGTGGGCGTCGTTAGAACCTTACGTGTCCTGCGATCCTGGCCTACATCCAGGACGATATCCGTGAACGTGCCTCCGATATCGACGGCAAGCCGCACCTCGGCTCCTTCAAGCATTCCAAATCTCCGCGTGCTGACCGACGAATTGTAGCCAAATATTCAGCAATTTCCGTGCCATTGACTACACCCGCGCAGACGTGCCCAGCTATTTTGCCGGGTGCCTATGCAGCGCAACTTCGGCGCGCTATTTGGTCCGGCACCTGCGGCGTTCGCAAGCTCACCGCGACATTTTGTGGCCATCGAAAGAAATATCGCGCGCCGATCTCCCACTGGTACGGTGCAAGAGTTGCGTCGAACTCCTTCACGCGCATGCTTCCATCTACCCGATCTCAAGAACTCCAAAAATCCTCAGAGCCATTCCGGGATCGCCGAGCAAATGAGCATATTTATACAATGAAACTGCGATTCGACCGCGAATTTAGCCAGACACTTTCCAAAAGCATCGGGTACATTCCGGCATGCTTCTGAAGTCAGTTGAAGACCACATCCGCCTCTTGTGGATAGAAAACTCCGAACTTCGTTCGAGCCGTGGACCATGGGGCCAGACATTTGGGTAAGCTTGACCGTGTCGATTTGACGGGGCTCGCACGGCACGAGCGTGCCGTCGCGCGAGACCTGGAAATGCTGGGGGTGCCGGCGGCGAACTGGCCGGCGAACATCGAGGACGCTGCCGGGCGGCCGGTGCTGGATGTCCTGGTTGTCGGCGCCGGCATGAACGGCATCGCTGCCGCCGGCAGCCTGATGTTCAAGGGCGTACGCAATATCGCCGTCGTCGAGCGCTCACAGCCGGGTCAGGAAGGACCTTGGCTGACCTACGCGCGGATGGACACGCTGCGCTCGCCCAAGACGTTGACGGGCCCCGCCCTCGGCGTTCCCTCTCTCACCTTTCGCGCCTGGTATGAAGCGAAATACGGCCTCGACGCCTGGGAAGAGCTTTACAAGATTTATAATCGGACCTGGGTTGAGTATCTGTCCTGGCTGCAGAAAGTGTTGACGTTGCCGGTCAGCCACGGGGTTGCGGTGGAAGCACTCGAACCTGCTGGCTCCTTTGTACAAGCCGTACTGAATGAAGGCGGAGCGCGTCGAAAAATATTGGCGCGGCGCATCGTACTGGCGACCGGCCGTGCAGGGGCCGGTGGCATTTTCTGGCCGGACTTCGTCGATCGCGGACTGCTGCCCGACCTTGCCGCCCATACCAATGACGACATCGATTTCGCAGCGCTTCGCGGCAAATCCATCGCCATACTCGGCGGCGGCGCCTCCGCCTGGGACAACGCGGCAACGGCACTTGAACGAGGGGCCGCGCGCGTCGACATGTATGTGCGCCGCCCTTACTTGCCGCAGGTCAACAAGGGGCGCGGCTCGGCATTTCCCGGCTTTCTGCACGGCTGGTCTTCCCTGCCCGATGCCGAACGCTGGGCAACCATGGTTTATCTGAACGACCTCCAGGCGCCGGTGCCGCACGAAACCGTCAACCGCACCATCAGGCTGAGCGGCTTCCATATCCATTTTCGCACGGGAATCGAAACGGCCTCGCGCGCGGATGGGAAAGTTGCGGTGAAGATTGCAGGTCAGGATGAACCCAGTCTGCATGATTTTCTGATCGTCGGCACCGGCTTCAATGTCGACCCTGCGCTGATTCCGGAGCTTGCGAGCTATGCCTCCAACATCGCGACCTGGTACGATCGCTATCAGCCCGCGCCTGATCTCCGCCGCCGCGATCTGGAGCGATTCCCCTATCTGGGTCCCGGTTTCGAATTGACGGAGAAGACGCCGGGCAGCGATCCAACCCTTGGCCAGATCCACCTGGTCAATTTCGGCGCGCATGCGAGCCATACCGCGATCGCCAGCGATATCCCGGGTGTCAATATCGCAGCCGAGCGGGTGGCCGGTGCAATCGTGACCTCGCTGTTCCGCGAAGATATCGATCACATGCGCCGCAGGGTCG
>Ga0268266_10003754_pt1 | contig 14913 bp, 11 predicted proteins | sample KBSS13metaG_FD_190356 | JGI IMG/M metagenome (GOLD analysis project Ga0268266, IMG submission 190356) | Switchgrass rhizosphere microbial communities from Kellogg Biological Station, Michigan, USA - KBS S1-3 metaG (SPAdes) (version 2) | ecosystem: Host-associated > Plants > Roots > Rhizosphere...
CTATGGGCTCATAAAAACCGCGGCCGACCATTTCGGCCCACATGCGGTTCACGAACGCGCGAGCGAACCAGGGATTGCTCTTGGCCGTGAACCAGTCGGCCAGCGTCTCGCGGCGTTGGACGTCCGGCGTGCCCAGATCGAGCTTCTTGCCAGTCAAGAAGAAGATGGGCTTCATCTCCGTTCCCTTGGCGCTCGGATCTTTCAGGTCCGGCATGAAGTGTTCGAGCTGGCCGCGGTACTTGCCATCCTTCGGCGCGACACGCGGCTCGCGATCACGCGAGACCACGGCAAAGCTGCGCTTCTCACCGTCGCCTTTGACCGGCTGGACGGCGATGCGCGGAAAGAAGGCTACCAGCTCATGGAACTGTGTCCGCTTCCAACGATCGGTCGGATGATCATGGCACTGGGCGCATTGAATTTGCACGCCGAGAAAAATGCGCGACATCTCGCCGGCGACTTCCGGCGGTTGTCCCATTTGCGCCATGATGATCCCGGTCGCGCCCTCCTCGCGGACATCACCTTTGGCCGAGATAAACCCGCGGGCGATCTTGTCCCAGCCTGTGTTCTGATTGAACTGTTCGGCCAGATATCGCTGGATGCTCGGCCCGGCCAGTTGCGCGCGATCATCACTGCGGCGGTAAAGAATGACGTCGCGAAAGTAGTGGCCCCAGTTGTCGCCAAACCGTTTGTCGGCCAGCAGGCGGTCAACGACCGCTTCGCGCTTGTTGCTCGAGGGATCGAGGACGAACGCCGTGACTTCTTCGGGTGTCGGGATGTCGCCGATCAGGTCAAGCGACGCCCGGCGCAAGAAGGTCTCATCGTCAACGATTGGCGTTTCTCGCTGGGCCTCAGCCGAGTCAGCCGCGTGCAACTCGACGGCCAGTGACGCGTCGACCCGACGGGCGACGTCGGCCGCCGGCGACTTTTGGGCGTTGGCCACGGCGCCGGCTGCAAACCAAACCAGGGCGACCGCGGCGACCAGTGCTGCGCCGTGCCACAATTGCTGACTGAAGGTCCACGCCCGAGTGCTAGAAACCACAAAACTCTCCTTACCCTTGCCCGCCAACCGGACCCACCGTTTAAGTTTGCTTCAATTTGCCCGGCAGGGCAAACCCAGACTTGGCCACTCTACCAATACAACACCGCTGGACCGGATTAGTAACGCCAGGGACTCGCAGCGACTTTTACGGCGACTTTCGCTGTAGTCGGCCTCTGAGTGGCCGGAACCTTTCGAGCCGGCGCCGGGGCTCATAGATCCCAGCGACAGAACTTGAGATTTCGGGGCGACTCTGCCTGGCGCCACTTGCCCGCCGGCCGCTCGTTTCGATACTGGTAGGCGTCATTCGCCGCAGTTGTCCGCCGGCGAGACGATCGGGTGAGTTCAGGAAACGCTTGCTATGCAGTCAGAGTCGCGGCGGATACGCGTGGGCCTGTTGGGATGTGGGTTTGTCGGGCGGCTCCATGCCCAGCGGTTGATCGCCGACCCAAGAGTCGAGCTGGCATTGTGCTGTGATCCGCAGCGTGAAGCGGCCGAACGTCTGGCTGCCGAGTACGCGCCGGCCGCGGCGATCGAGGTCGACGCCCTGCCGGCGTTGGGGCGCCGGGAGTTGGACGCCGTGGTGATCTGCTCGCCGACGCCGCTGCACTACGAGCAAGTCGGCGCCGCGTTCGATCGTGGTTTGGACGTACTGTGCGAGAAACCACTCGTCGTCGGGCGCGAGCAGATCTGCGAGCTGATTGAACGCCAGGAGAAGCAGGGCCGGGTGCTGAGTGTCTCGTACCAGCGCCGCTACAAGTCGCCTTTCTTGACCGCGCGGCGCGAACTGACCGAGAACGCCGAGTTCTACGGACCGCTGCGGCAAGTGCACGTTTTTGTCTGTGAGCGTTGGCGGCAAACCATCCCAGGCACCTGGCGCGATGATCCGAATGTCGGCGCCGGGTATTTCGGCGACGCCGGCAGCCACCAGATTGACATCGTCAACTATCTGTCCGGCCAACAAGTCGAGGCGGTCTACGCCATCAGCGACAAGCGCGAGAGCCGTGTGGAGATCGTCACGCAGGTCATCGCGAGGCTGACCGGGGGCGTCGGCATGGCGGCCCATTTTGTCGGCGACGCCAATCACTGGCGCGAAGACATTCACTTTCATTGTGAGCGTGGCGACCTGCTGCTGCGGAGCGAAGAGGTCTGGCGAGCGAAGGATAATCAGATCGAGCGTGTCACGGATCTCGTGCCGGATAAGTCGCCGGACGAAGCGTTCATCGATTCGGTGATCAGTCGCCAGCCGACGATCTCGCCAGCCACCTGCGCGCTGCCGATGTACGACTGGACCGCGGCGGTGATCGAATCGGCTCGCGAAAATCGCTGGGTGAACCTGCCGAAGCCAGCGTAGCGATTGTCAGCGCCTTGCCGTGCGGCGACGTGTCCATCGTCGACATGCCGCCAAAGTGGCGTCAACTCTGCCACGCGCTTTTCTCTGTCAACTGTGCGTCGCAAACGCATGGCCCCCCGTCGTGATTACTCTTCTTGTCTAGTCAGAGCTCCATGGTGCGGAATTTGCGCGCACGACGTTCAAATCCTACCCGACCGGGGCACTAGCACTGTTCGGCCATTCTTACAAATCAGTTCGGAATAGCAGTTGCATTCAACTTGTTCCGTCACGCAGCCTGCCAACTACGTAGGATGAAGTGTTGGCAACGGAATGCGCAGGCAGCAGTTGGCTTTGCAACTTGGAAGACAACGGTCGCAGACGACATTGCGCTGGAACAGACGCGCGAGGAGCTCGGCCGGAAAGGTGGTGCGACGATGTGTTGGAGATTCACGCGTTGGATTGCCGTGGCCCTGGCGGCCGTGGCGCTTTGCTCGCCGAATGTTAGTTACGCCCGCGGTGGTGGTGGCGGCCGCGGCGGAGGCGGAGGCGGCGGCCACGGTGGAGGTGGAGGTCGCGGGGGCGGCGGCGGTGGTGGTGGTGGATACCACGGTGGTGGCGGCGGCGGAATGCGCGGTGGTGGCGGTGCGTCGCGTGGCGGCGGTGGAGCTAGCATCTCGCGCGGCGGGGGCGGAGCTTCGCGCGGGGCCGTCGGTGGCGGACGCCGATCGGTCGCTGGCGGAGGGGCGCGGGGTGGGGCTAACTTCTCCTCGCGGACCGGAACTGCTCACGCCTCGACCGCCGGCCGTGTCGGAGCAACCGGCGGACGCGGCAATGCCGCCGGCTCATTCTCAGCACGCAACGGAGTGCACGCCGGTAATCACACGAACGCCAGCTTCGACGGTGGTGGACGGAACGCCGCAAACGCGGCTTCGTTCAGTGCCCGCCATGGTGGCGTGAATGGAAACTTGAATGGCAATATCGGCAGAAACGCTTCGTTCGCGGGCGGCAACCGCACGACGAATTTCTACCGCGGCGGAGTGGGCGCGGTCGGTTATGGTGGCCGCGGCTATGGTGGCCGCTACGGTGTCGGCTACGGTAGTCGATACGGACTGGGTTACGGTGGCTTAGGCTACGGTGGCTTAGGTTACGGCGGACTCGGATACGGATTGGGCTATGGCGGTCTGGGCTTCGGCGGTTACGGTCGCTACGGCTACGGCCGATATGGCGGCTTTGGGTACGGGTATCCGTACTACGGCTTCGGTATCGGGTCGCTGCTGGGTTACGGCTTAGGCTACGGGCTAGGCGGCTACGGCCTCGGTTACGGCGGTTATGGTGGATATGGCGGGTACGGTGGTGGCTACGGCTACGCTCCGTACAGTTATTCGACCGCCGGATACGCCACGACCACGACGCAATTGACCGATCCGACGCAGGTTGCTTCGACGACTCCGGCGCCTGCCGGTGGCTTCGAGCAAGCGGGCGAAGACGGGTTCAAAGCCGGCGCGTATGAAGACGCGGTTTATAACTGGCGGCACGCCATGATTGATGATCCGCAGAACGGTGGCGTCGCTATGCTCCTTGCGCAAGGTTTGTTTGCGCTCGGCAACGTTGACGAGTCGGCCGGCGCCACGCAAACCGGGATGTCGCTACTACCTGCTGATAAGTGGGGAGTTGTCGTGGAAAACTACCGCGACCTCTATCCGCAGGTCAGCAGTTACACCAACCAGTTGAGGGCCGTCGAGAAGATCCGCGATCAGAATCCCAAGGATCCTGCCGCGCGGTTCCTACTCGGTTTCCAGTACAAGTACCTGGGCTTTCCTCAGCAGGCGGTGCGCGAATTGGACAGGGCGATTGAGTACAACCCGAAGGACGAAATGGCGAAGCAGCTTCGCTCGTCGATCACGGGCGTAGCGCCCGTCGCCGCCGAGGCCGCTCCGGCAGTCGTTCCAACACCTGTCCAATAAGCGAACGATAACAACTAACCTTCCGGCGTTCCCAGCCGGACCGCGACCTCTGCGCCGCCCATCAGGCGACGCAGAGGTCTTTTTGTTTTCGTAGCTGTGGCGCTCGCGCGAATTGCTAACCACGGCTGGCTCCTCACCGGTGTGCCACTGCTGGCTTGTCCAGCAGTGCTGCGATAGTCCGCAGCGCGCCAATTGACCAGCGCTCAGTGGACCGTTGTAATGGGGGCACAATTCCGCGCGTCGATCCAGCGAGCCTCACTTCACATTCAGGACCCCACGCATGTCCGCCACTGCGACCGCCGCCGCTACAGGTTCTGCCGCTGAGAAAACACCCACTGCGGCGAATGGGCACTACTTGTTCGAGCCGGAGCATGACGCATTTCGAGCCGAGGTGCGTCGGTTTGTCGAGAACGAACTCGATCCCTACGCCGACGAGTGGGATCGCGCCGGCCGCATCCCGCGGAGCGTGTTTGCCCGCGTCGGCGCGGCAGGGCTGTTCGGGCTGTCGGCGCCAAAGGAGTACGGTGGGATCGACGGCGACTGCCGCAACAGTCTGGTGATGGCCGAAGAGATGTCGCGCTGCCAGAGCCGCGGCACGGCGATGGGAATTGGCGCCCATGCCGCGATCGCGATGCCCCATTTGATTCGCTTCGGCACGGACGAACAAAAGCAGCGTTACCTGGTCGACCTGGTGGCCGGGACCACGATCGGGGCCCTGGGGGTCACCGAGCCAACGGCAGGCAGCAACGTGGCTGGCATGAAGACCACGGCCACGCGCAACGGGCAGGGCTGGCTGCTGCGAGGCGAGAAGATGTACATCACCAACTCCTTGAACGCGGATTTGTTTTTCGTCGCGGCCAAGACTGATCCGGCCGCGTCGTATCGCGGGATCAGCATGTTTCTCGTCGATCGCAAGACGCCCGGCTTTCAGGTCGAGGAGATGCGAGGCAAACTTGGCCGCCTGGCCAGCGACACCGGTCACCTCACATTCACGGATTGTCAACTTCCGGCTAGCGCTTTGCTCGGCGGCGAGAACCAGGGCTTCTACCAGATCATGCAGTGCTTCGAAAACGAACGCCTGATGATTGCCGGCGGCTGCCTCGGCGTGGCCGACGTCGTGCTCGAAGCAACGATTGCGTACGTCAAGCAACGGAAGATGGGTCCCGGCACTTTGGCCGACATGCAAGTCACCAAACAACGTCTGGCCCGCAGCGCGATGGAACTGGAGGCCGCCCGGCAGTTGACGTACTACTGCGCCTGGCGAGTCGTCCGCGGTATTCCGAGCCTGAAAGAAGTCGCGATGGCCAAAGCCCAGGCCTCGGAGGCGGCCTTCCGCATTGTCGACGATTGTCTGCAATTGCACGGCGGCTCCGGCTACTTTGATTCGGTCGTCGAACGAGCTTACCGCGACATCCGGCTGGACCGCATCGGCGGCGGCGCGACGGAAGTGATGTACGAGATCATTGCGAAGCAGATGGGGATTTGAGGCTCCGAGGAGGGCGGCGACGGCACGAAGAAATGAGTTTAAGAACGCTAATTAGCGCTAATCCTCATTGTGAAGATTAGTGGCGATTAGCGTTCCTCGTCCGTAGTGATCACGCTCCGCATGATGGTCTTCGACTCTCTTCTTCCGTCGTGCCGTGGTGTCGTTGTGGTGCGTATTCATCTCCGAAGGCGGATGCTGACCACGACGACACCACGACACTACGAAGAACCCTCGCTGGCGCTTCGGGTTAGTGAGTGCGGTAGAGCTTTTGGCGCATGCGTGGCGGCTGTTGGCGTGCATAATTTCTTTTCACTGCTGTCATCACGGGGACCGTGATGACTACATTAACAAACGCGCCTACGCGAGATTGGCTCGCGCAGGCGCGTGGAGGGGCGCTCGAAAACTTTTTTTGCACGTTTCCGTCGCGGGATGGCCGGCGCACGCGTTCGTTCTGTTGGTTGTCCTGCGCGACGAGCGCCAGGACGGATTTCACTTGCGTTACGTAGCCACGCAAGCTCGGCGTGTCCGGCCCCCGATTGCTCGACGGCGCGTCGCTGGACCTGTCTGGAAAAGGCGGATCCTTGCGCGGTTCTGTCTCCGATGACCGACAGCCCGTAGATCACCGGACCAACGCAATTGAGCTATCACTTCCTAATGAGCGTTGTTGCGAAACCCGAGAGACGATCCTCGTCTCCCTGTTTTGGCTTCCCTGCGTTGTGGCTTTGCAACGACCTTCAATAGCATGCCCTTCCACATGTGGTATTACCATCGCTGGCGGTTGGGTTCGCGCCGGCGCTGTGACAGCGCGCCGACGAGAATCAACGCCGCCAGCGACGAGGACAGGTGACGGGTCGCAGAGTTCTCTGCAGAAACTCTGGAAACTGCGAGGAGGTAGAACAACGCCTTGGTTCGCAGCCCCATTAACAACCACGCCTGACTTACGTCAGTATCACGCCTCTGCCCACATGGCTGGTGGGGAGTATGACGATGCGCGCGGCCGATTTCTAGCGCAGTTTTCCGCGAAAACTGCGAGGCTTTGAGGGGTTGAGGGGTTGAGGCCTTGAGGTAAGAGCTGGCGCGATTACTAGCCCGAAGCGCGAGCGAGGGTTCTTCGTTCGGCGCCGAGAATACGAAGAACCCTCGCTTGCGCTTCGGGCTGGTGAAGTCCTCTTCGTCGTGCCGTTGTGTCGTTGTGGTTCACCACGATTTGGGAAAAAAGAGAGGATCACGAAAGCACGAAGACACGAAAAAAGAGAAGAACCCGCGGCTGGCGGCTGACGAAGAGAAAGAAGCGGAGGGCTTACGCCCTGCCGTTGACGATGAGGACGTCGCGAGCGCGTAGGGTACGCACTCCGTGCGTACCGGAACCATTCGTTCCATTCAACATCTCGCGCGATGTGAGACGCATTGTGGTACGCACGGAGTGCGTACCCTACGATCACGCCGCCGACGTTGCTTGTTCTTGCCTCGACGCCTTCCCACGAAGAACCCTCGCTTGCGCTTCGGGCTGGTAAGGTCCAACGACCATCGCTGGCGATTTATTCTTCGTCGTGCCGTTGTGTCGTTGTGGTGATTCCACGAAAATTGGCACGAAGATAAAGATCACGAAAGCACGAAGACACGAAAAGGAGAAGAAGCCGCGGCTAGCGCCTGGCGGCTGACGAAGGCAGAGAACCGGAGGGCTTGCGCCCTGCCGCTGACGATGAGGACATGCGCAAGCGTAGGGTACGCACTCCGTGCGTACCGGTACCATTCGTTCCATTCAACACCGCGCGCGATGCGAGACGCATTGTGGTACGCACGGAGTGCGTACCCTACGGACCACGCCGCTTACAATTCACGGATCCAGATGTTGCGGAACTTGACTGGATTGCCGTGGAATTGCAGGCTCAGCGGCAGCTTCGGCGCGTGGGGGCTGTAGCTTGGCGCCGCGTCCCACGAGGTGCCTCCTTCGAGCTTGAAGTGGTTTTGCACCAGCACGCCGTTTTGCAGCACCGTGACGTAGGCGGGCGACTCAACCTTGCCGGCGCTGTCGAACTTGGGCGCGGTGAAGATGATGTCGTACTCCTGCCACTCGCCTGGCTTGCGGCAGACGTTTACGAGCGGCGGCATTTGCTTGTAGACCGACGCGCACTGACCGTCGAAGTACGTCTTGTTGTCATACGAGTCGAGGATCTGCACTTCGTAGAGCCCTTGCAGGTAGACGCCGCTGTTGCCGCGGCCCTGGCCTTCGCCCTTCACTTCTTCGGGCGTGGCAAACTCGACGTGCAACTGGCAGCTACCGAACGATTGCTTGGTGGTGACTCCGCCGCCGTAGGCCTTGGCGGCATTGTCCGCGATCTTCCACTTGTCGCCCCCGTCCCAGGCAGACATATCCTTGCCATCAAACAACACAATGGCGTCAGATGGCGCCTTGGTCGAGGAACCCGGCGTGATCACTTTTGGCTCTGGCCAAACCTTGCCGCTGAGATATTCCTTCGAGGCCACCACGGCGGTCACGCCGAGCGAAAGCAGGACGAAGCAGGACGCGGTGACAATCACAGCCCGACGGGCGTTTTGAAATTGGTTACGGAGCATAAGGCAGGATCCCTTCGAGAAAATCTTCGCGTGGAGTGTGGGCGTAGTAGGGTCGTTCGTCCGGTGGCGTCAAGCGGCGACCGGTCGAGAGCAATTCTCGGCTCCGTCGAATGGGGTCGTCAAGCGCCCATTGGGGCCAGCGCATAAAAAAACACCGCGGCCCGGGGTGGGACGCGGTGTTCTATTTTATGCAAAAGTCACGTGCAGGCCGCCGGGGCTTTCACCCTATTGGCTTGCTCGTGGCGAAGCGATCTATTCGCTCGGCAGTTTGCCTTCCTTGATCAGCTCGCCGAAGGTCTTCGACGAAGCATTCGCTGGGTCCGACTTTTCCTTGGCGACGTCGTCGAGCGCCTTCTGGATCTTCGGGGCGTCCTTGGCGTCGGTCTTCTTGTCGAGCAGCTTGTCGAGGGCCAGACCGTACGCGTTACGGATCTTGGTGTCTTGCTTGCCGGTTGCGTCCTTGCCGTGGCAGATCAGGCAGTTCGCCTTGGCGGCTGCTTCGGAGAACGCCTTTACCGTGGCGTCGGTCGATGCCTTGTCGACGTACTTCGCGTCAAATTCCTTCTTGAATGGGGGGATTGCCTGCGCCGAGTTGGCAATCAGGCCACCCAGCACGGCCACCGCTGTCAAAATCCACAATGCCTTCGTCATCACACGTCTCCGGAAATCAGGGGTTCAACGACGCTCGGATCGAAAACGAACCGCGGCGATGGCGACACATCCTGGATGTAGATCGCCAGCGCAACAGACTCGTGCAACAAAAGATTACGTTATGGTTGTCGGCGGCAGGTCTCTCGGCGGGTTCTCGTGACGTTCGCCAGAGCGAACGTGAGACCAAGCGGGCGGGTTACAAATCCTTGGCCGCGACGCCCTAAGTAAAGCCGGGTCCGGGGGGGATGTCAAGTCAGAGACTTGGGGAGACTCGGGGGACTCTGGAGCCCGTCCGAAGCCTCTCTCAGCAGGGCTGCTCGCCGTCTCAGTTTCTGGTAGTCGCTGGCGTGATCGGCTTGGGGGACTAATACCGCGCCGACGCCGCAGCGTCGCACAAAATATGGCAAGCTGCGCCGGTGGCGGCGAAGATTCCGTGGCCAATGGGCTCGGCCGGTTGTTTCGCGAGCCATGCGCCTCGCTCACGCTGTTGGCAGCCATCGCTGCTGCGCCCTAAGATAATTGTTGGGACGGCTCGCTTCGGAACCGGGACGTTCTCTCTTCTCGATTCCTACGATGGCGACTGCGGCTTTGCTCACCGTCGGGCGCTAATCACATTTCATCAGGCAGGATGGTTTGCGATGCTAACCACGGCAATCAGTCTGTTGGCCGGATGTTTGCTGACAGCCCAGGCGCCGGTGGCCAAGGCCGATGATCCTCCGGCCGCGAAAGTGGACACGAAGGCCGCAGCGCAAACGGACGCCAAGGCCACGCCAGCGGCCGAAGCGGACGACCTGACGCCCGTGGTCACGCGGTTGATTCGTCAACTGGACGCTGCTGAGAAAGCCAAGCGCGACGGCGCCGAGACCGACCTGTTGAAGCTCGGCACGCGCATCTTGCCGCTGCTGCCAGAGCCCACGGCAGACGACGGCGCGGTGACCGAGGTCAAGCTTCGCCTGACTCGCGTGCGAACGCTGCTCGAAAAGTTGCGGGCCGACGAGCAGGCAGGCGCAGCGCGGATCACATTGAAGGGCGCCGCGATTACGATGGACGAGCTGATCGAAGCGTTCGAAAAACAAACCGGCAACAAGCTCTACGACCATCGCGAGCAGTTTGGCCAGCAAGCGGACGCCAAGAGCGTTAAGGTCGAATTCGAAAAAGCCGCCTTCTGGCCCGCGCTGGATCAAGCGCTCGACAAGGCCGAAATGACGGTCTACCCGTTTACGGGTGAACCTGGCCTGGCGCTGGTTGCCCGCACGCCGTCGCAACTGCCGCGTTATAAGCGCGGCTATTACGCCGGCGCGTTTCGGATCGAGACGACCGAGATCACGGCCCGCCGCGACCTGCGCGACCCACAATCAGACGCGCTGCGAGTTAATCTCGAAGTAGCTTGGGAACCGCGTCTTTCGCCGATCGCGTTAGCTCAGCCAGGGTCTGAATTGACGGTGACCGGCGATGACGGCAAAGCACTCGAACTCAATCAGGAAACCGAACTGGAAGTGACGATCAACCCTGGCGATTCGGTCGCCACGATTCCCTTGATCCTGCCACTTCCACCCCGGTCAGTGAACAGTATTGCGAAGTTGCACGGCGCCCTGGCGGTGTTGCTGCCGGGACCTGTGGAAACGTTCCGTTTCGAGAAATTGCAGGCCGCCAGCAAGGGCGAGCAGCGCAAAGGGGGCGTCAAGGTGGCGCTCGACCAGGTGCGGCAGAACAACCTGGTGTGGGAAGTCCGCATGCGGCTGGTGTTTGAAAATCCGGGCAAAGCGCTCGAATCGCACCGCACCTGGGTCTTGCAAAACGAGGCGTTTTTGCAGAATGCCGCAGGCGAGCGGGTTTCGAACGTCGGTTTCGAAACGACCCGGCAGACCGAAACCGAGGTAGGCGTGGCCTATCTTTTCGATATCGGCGACGTGGCCGGACATACGTTTGTCTACAAGACGCCGGCCGTGGTGATTCCGGCCAGCGTGGAATATGAACTGCGGGATATCAGCCTGCCGTAGAATGGCCATGCGCTATTCGCGCAAAACTAGACGACGACCGAAACGGTTGACGCTGAGATCGCTTTCGAGGAATTGAGATGAACCGCTGTTGGATCGTGATGGTTTTATTTGTCGCTTCGTTCGCTTGCGCCAAGAACGCGCAGGCGCAGAATGCGGCCGAGATTTTGATAGCCGAACTTCGCGCTATCGGCCAACAGAAGCCGCCGGGGACCGTGGTCGCCAAGATAGGTGACGAACCGGTCACCGTCGACGAAGTCAATCGGCTGATGAAAGTGGCGATTCGCGATACCAAGGTTGCCGACGCCGCGATGCCCATGATCATTGCCAAGGCTCTCGACCAGGTGATCAAGAAAAAGCTGATTACCAAGTTTTTGGACAGTAAAAAGATCGTGGTTTCGCCGGCAGACGTCGACAATTTGATCAATCGCAAGGGCGAGGCGATGGCGAAAGCGGGCTCGTCGCTGGCCGAGTACCTCGCCCAAAACGGGCTGACCGAAAAGGCCTTCCGCGAGGATCAAGAATGGCAACTGCGCTGGGAGAAGGCGCTTGGCGCCTATTTGACCGAAGAAAATCTGCAAAAGTATTTCGACGCGCATCGCCAGGACTTTGACGGGACCGAAGTTCGCGTGTCGCAAATTCTGCTGCGTCCGAATGGCGCTTTCAGTGTCGACAAGATGAAAGCGATCATCGAACGGGCTAAAACGATTCGCGACTCGATTATCGGCGAGCTCACGACGTTTCCAGAAGCGGCCAAAAAATATTCCGAGGCGCCCAGCCGCGCCCAGGGAGGTGACATCGGCTTCATTCCGCGGCACGGCCTGATGGACGAAGACTTCGCCGCGGCGGCGTTTGCACTGCAGCCCGGCCAGATCAGCGAACCTGTCTTGACTCGCTACGGAGCACATTTGATTCAGGTCACTGAAGTCCGCCCCGGCAAGAAAACCGCGCGTGACGTTCGCAAGGAAATCGAGCCTGCTGTCCGCAAGGAGGGCTTCGAACGAGTCGCTGCGCAAATGCTCAAGACGAACCCCGTTGAATACACCGGCGCCATCCCTTATCTCAGTCCCGAAACGGGCGACCTCGTTCTCGACGAGGCAGATCAAAAGAAGGTGGACGCCGCGATTGGGGTTGCGCCAAAGTAAACTTGGACATTTTCGCCTGAAGCAGTGGCGGGTCGACGTGGCCGTTGCTCGAATTGCTTGCTCGAGTTGCTTGCTCGACTGTGGACCGGGAACAGGGGAATGGAACCCTGTGGAATGGAATCCAAATGGCTCGAATAACTGTCGGCGCGGCGATTCCCTCGCGGTCAAAGCCCGCTGCCGCGCTGTCGCCTGCCAGCTCTGCGTGGCGATCGGCGTTTCGCCGCCGCCTGGTCGCCTGGTATCGGAAGAATGCCCGTCAACTCCCGTGGCGAGAAACGCGTGACCCTTACCAGATCTGGGTCAGCGAGGTGATGCTGCAACAGACGTTGGTGGCGACCGTCACCGCGTACTTTCCGCGCTTCGTGGCGCGGTTTCCCACGATCGCCGCGCTGGCTGCGGCGCCCGAGGAAGAAGTGCTGAAGCTGTGGGAAGGGCTGGGCTATTATCGCCGCGCGCGGCAGTTGCATCGCGCGGCGCAGGTGATTCGCGACGAGCACGGCGGCGAATTTCCGCGTCAAATCGAGGCCGCGCGCAGCCTGCCAGGCGTGGGCCGCTACACGGCAGGCGCCGTGCTTTCGATTGCGCACGATGATCCGCACCCAATTCTTGAGGCCAACACCGTCCGCCTCTTTGCGCGGCTGTTGGCGTATCGCGGAGACGTTCGCTCCGCAGCCGGACAGCAGGTGCTGTGGTCAATGGCCGAAGCATTGCTGCCGAAAACCGCCAGCGGCGAGCTGAACCAGGCGCTGATGGAATTGGGGAGCCAGGTCTGCACGCCGCGCGATCCGGCCTGCAACGCCTGCCCCGTTGCGGCGCTCTGCCCGACCCGCGCCGCGGGGCTGACGGCCAGTATTCCGGCGGCGCAAGCAAAAATGCAAATCACCGCGGTGCGCGAGGCGGCGCTGCTCGTGCGGCGCGGCGCTCGCGTGCTGCTGCTGCGCCGCGAGGCTGGCGAACGCTGGGCCGGGCTGTGGGATTTTCCGAGATACGCTGTCGATCCTGACGCGGGGCCTGTGGAGCAGCAATTGACCGAACATCTCGCGCGCGACACCGGAACGCAAGTTCGCATTGGGGCCCGGCTGACTACCATCAAGCACTCAGTGACTCGCTATCGCATCACGCTCGATTGCTACGCCGCGACGCACGTGACCATCGACCCCAATACTGGCGCCACGCGAACGGTTGCCTGGGTCACCCCCGCCGAATTGGTTAATTACCCGCTGAGCACGACGGGCCGAAAGCTGACCCGGCTGCTAACCGGCAAAAACGGCGTCAGCGGTTGATCCTGACCGTTTGTCTCCGAAGAATTACAGTAAATGCTGGGGCCGCAAAATAAGAGCTACAATTGCTAGTTATGAACTAGCCAACCAGATGACGCGACCCGCGCCCGAACTATGAGTACCGTATTTTCGCAGCAAACCTTGAGCGGAATGTTTACGGACGGCGACAAGCTCGACGTCCAGGCCTTCCCCAATTTCACCGCGGCTGCGGCGACGGCCCTGAGGTTTCTGCATCAGCACTTTCCATTTTCGCTCTGGATGTTAACCCGCACGCGGGCGAACCACTGCGTAGTGCTTGAGACGGCAGGGAACGGCTACAAAATTCAAAGCGGCGACGTGCTCCATTGGCCTGACATGCTGTGCTACCAAATGGTGGCTGGAACTGGCGCCCGCTTTGTGCCGCATGTTCCGCAATCGCCCGTCTACTCGCCCGTCAAGCTCGCGCGAGACTGGGGCGTGGGGGCCTACCTTGGAGTACCACTCACCCGCTTTGACGGCACGTTATTCGGCACAATCTCGGCAATTAATCCTGTCCCGTTGAACGACGAGCTGAATGGCCAGTTGCCAATGGTCGAGCTGCTGGCGCGAATGCTCTCGACGTTGCTCGATGTTGAACTTCAGGCCACTCGTCAGGCGCGATTGACCGAGCGGGCCCGAGCGGACGCGCTCACCGATTCGTTGACGGGGCTCTACAACCGCCGCGCGTGGGATCAGTTGCTCTCGGCCGAAGAAAGCCGCTGCGGGCGCTACGGCCATCCGGCCTGTGTCGTGTCGATCGATCTCGACGAACTGAAACAATACAACGACACCGGCGGACACGCCTCGGGCGATGAACTGCTCAAGCGGACCGCCAAGGTGTTACAACGAGCAGTCCGCGAGCACGACGTGCTAGCGCGCGTCGGTGGCGACGAGTTTGCCGTGCTGGGAGTCGAAGTCGAAGGCGAAGGCGAGATCGCGCTCGCCGGCCGGATCGACAACGCCCTGTCCGTTGGTCGAATTCGCGCCTCGATCGGCCTGGCGTCACGCGATCCATCGAGCGGCCTGCTAAAAGCCTGGCAACTGGCCGACCAACGGATGTACGCGCAAAAGCAACGCCATAAGACCCCACGAAGCGGCAACCGGGCGCCGTAAGGCCGCCCGAGCCCACGCGACCGCCGCCGTTCTTTTGACTTCGCCACGTTCGGGAACAGGTGACCGGTTAGGCAACCTCGATCGTATGCCACCGGATTTGCCGGTGCTACAATCCCCGCCCACTCACTCTCGCATTGGTAGTAGAAGGGGTCAGGTAATAGAAGAAGTCAGAACTATTTACGACCTTTGCCATAAATAGTTCTGACCGGCTCTGTCGAAAACCTGCATTCGTCTCAACAGCATGATATTGTGGGTCAGCGTCTTCAGCATCAACGCGCGGCACTGGCTCCAGTAGCCGCAGGCGTTGACGGAC
>Ga0268266_10003755_pt1 | contig 14909 bp, 13 predicted proteins | sample KBSS13metaG_FD_190356 | JGI IMG/M metagenome (GOLD analysis project Ga0268266, IMG submission 190356) | Switchgrass rhizosphere microbial communities from Kellogg Biological Station, Michigan, USA - KBS S1-3 metaG (SPAdes) (version 2) | ecosystem: Host-associated > Plants > Roots > Rhizosphere...
CCGGCTGATGCAGGAGAACTGGATCGGCAAGAGCCGGGGCATGCAGTTCCGCTTCGCTCTGGCTGGCGGCGGAGACCCGGTCGAGGTCTTCACCACGCGGCCCGACACGATCTTCGGCGCGAGCTTCGTCGCGGTCTCGCCCGACCATCCGGTCGCGCAGGCGCTGGCGGCGGGCAATGCCGAGGCGGCCGCCTTTATCGCCGAGTGCAAGCGCGGCGGCACCACCGCGGCGGAGCTGGAGACGGCGGAGAAGCTCGGCTTCGACACCGGTCTCAGGGCCGTGCATCCGCTTGATTCCGCTTGGGAATTGCCCGTCTACATCGCGAACTTCGTGCTCATGGACTATGGCACGGGCGCCATTTTCGGCGTGCCGGCGCACGACCAGCGCGATTTCGAGTTCGCCAGCAAATATGGCCTGCCGATCCAGCGCGTGGTCGCCGCCTCGGCGGACGAAGCCGGCACGCCGATCGGCGACGCGGCCGAGAGCGGCGACGGCGTGCTCGTCAATTCGCGCTTCCTCGACGGCATGGACGTGGAGGCGGCCAAGGCGGCGGTGATCGCCCGCGCCGAGACGGAAGGCTGGGGCGAGGGCACCACCGCCTGGCGGCTGCGCGACTGGGGCGTCTCGCGGCAGCGTTACTGGGGCACGCCGATCCCGGTCATCCATTGCGCCGGCTGCGGCCCGGTGCCGGTGCCCAAGGACCAGCTCCCCGTCATCCTCCCCGAGGATGTGAGCTTCGAAATTCCCGGCAACCCGCTGGAGCGGCACCCGAGCTGGAAGCATGTCGCCTGCCCGTCCTGCGGCGGCCCCGCCGTCCGCGAGACCGACACGCTCGACACGTTCGTCGATTCCTCCTGGTATTTCATCCGCTTCGCCAGCCAGCCGGGGGACAGACCGTTCGACGCGCGGATCGCCGAGCAATGGCTGCCGGTGAATCAATATATTGGCGGCGTCGAGCATGCGATCCTGCACCTGCTCTACGCCCGCTTCTGGACGCGCGCGCTCAGCCATATCGGGATGATCGACCTGGCCGAGCCGTTCAAGGGCCTGTTCACCCAGGGCATGGTCACCCACCGCACCTATAAGGATGCCGGCGGCAACTGGCTGCTCCCGGAGGAGGCCGAGGCCGCGAAGGCGGCGGGCCAGCCGGTCGAATCCGGCCGCGTCGAGAAAATGTCCAAGTCGAAGCGCAACACGGTCGATCCCGAGCCGATCGTCGACCAATATGGCGCGGACGCGGTGCGCTGGTTCATGCTCTCCGACAGCCCGCCCGAGCGCGACCTGGAGTGGAGCGAGGCCGGTATTGAGGGCGCCTGGCGCTTCATCAACCGGCTCTGGCGCATCTCCGAGACGAGCGAAACCGCGGAAGGCCAGGATCTCGCGCTGGACCGCAAGCTGCACCAGACGATCGCCTTCATGGGAGCCAATATCGAGGCGCTGGCGTTCAACAAGGCGGTGGCGAACATTTACGAGCTGGCCAATGCGATCGAGAAGGCACCGCCCTCCGCCTCGCGCGCCAATGCGGTGGCGATGCTGATGCGCCTCGTCGCGCCGATGGTCCCCCATGTCGCCGAGGAGGCCTGGGCCGCCGCGGGCAATCCGGGCCTGGTCGCCGACGCCGCCTGGCCCGAGGCCGATCCGGCCCTGCTGGTCGAGGACGAAGTGACCATCGCCATCCAGGTCAACGGCAAGCTCAAGGACACGATCCGCGCCGCCAAGGGGGCCGCGAAAGAGGACCTCGAAGCGATGGCCGTCGAAAACGCCGCCGTGCAGCGCATCCTCGCCGGGGCGGCGCCGCGCAAGGTGATCGTCGTGCCCGACCGCCTGGTGAACGTGGTCGCATGAGGGGCAAATTCGTCTTCGTCGCCCTCGCGGCTCTGGCCCTGCCGGGCTGCGGCCTGCGCCCGCTTTATGCCGGCGGTGAGGCCGGGCCGGTCGTGCAGACCCTGCGCGGCGTGCAGGTCTCGCCGATTCCGGGGCAGAATGGCTGGCTGGTCCGCACCGCTCTGCAGGACCGGCTCGGCAACAGTGGCGGCGGCACCCGCTACCGGCTCGAGGTCCAGCTCAGCGACGACATTACCGGCTTCGGCATCCGCTCGGACAATGCCGTGACCCGCGAGCGGCGGACGCTCCGGGCCCGCTACCGGCTGATCGACGCGGAGCGCGGCACCGTGGTGCTCGACGCCACCGCCGGCTCGGACGCCGGCATCGACGTCGTCTCCAGCGAATATGCCACCGTGGCGGCGGAGCAGACCGCGCTCGAGCGGCTGGCGGTCGAGGTCGCCGACCAGATCGTCTCCCGCCTAGCCCTCTACGCCCAGCGCGCCGGCCGCCGCCCCTCGGCCCGATAGAGCAGGCGGGGTGAAGGCCAATCGCGGGCAGGTTGAAAAGGCGCTGAAGGCGCCGGCCGCCACCCGCTTCTTCCTCCTCCACGGGCCCGACGATTCGGGCAGCCGCGCGCTGGCCCGCCTGCTCGGCGCGGCCATGGGCGCCGATGCGGAGCGGATCGACCTCACCGGCGCCGACCTGAAGGGCGATCCCGCCCGCCTCGCCGACGAGGCGGCCAGCATCTCCATGTTCGGCGGCGCCCGCTGGATTCTCGTCGATCCCGCCGGTGACGAGACGCTGCCGGCGGTCGAGGCGCTGCTGGAAGCACCAGCGGCGGGCAATCCGGTGGCCCTGCTCGCGGGCGGGCTCAAGCCGGCCTCGAAGCTGCTGAAACTGGCTTTGGCCGCGCCGGACGCTCTGGCTTTCGCCTCCTACCTCCCCGATGCGCGCGATGCCGACAAATTGGCGACGGAGCTCGGGCGGGCCGAGGGGCTGATCCTGCGCCCCGATGTCGCCCGGCGCGTCGCCGAGAGCTGCGGCGGCAATCGCAGCCTGATCGCGCAGGAGCTGGCCAAGTTCGCGCTCTATGTCGGGGCCGCGCCCGAAGCGCCGAGGGCGATGGACCATGATGTGATCGACGCGCTCGGCGCCGACAGCGACGAAGGCGACCTCTCCCGGCTGGTCGACAGCGCGGTGAGCGGCGATGCGGCGGGGCTGGAGGCCGAGCTGGCCCGGCTCCATGCCGAAGGCATGGAGGGGATTCCCCTGCTCCGCGCCATGCTCCGCCGGATGGGCCTGCTCGCCCGCCTGCGCGCCGAGGTCGAGCAGGGCAGCAGCCCGTCCGCCGTCATGGCGTCATCGGGCAAGTCTCTGTTCTGGAAAGAGAAGGACGAGGTCGGCCGGCAATTGGGCCGGTGGCGCGGGGAGTTGATCGCCAAGGCGATGGCGCGCCTGCTGGAGGCGGAGCGGCAGGTAAAGGCCTCGGGCGGCATCGGTCCGCTGGCGGCGGATGAAGAATTGTTCGCGATCTGCCGGCAGGCGGCGCGGCTGCGCTGATGCGGTTGGCGTAACTCTCAACGCTCCGGCGAAGGCCGGAGCGCTGGCCGCCAGGCACTGGAGATCGGCCTAGAACTTCTCGCCGCTGAGGCGCTGGCAGATCATGTCCAGCTGATCGAGGCTCGAATAATTGAGCGTCACCTGCCCGCCCTTGGGGCTGTGCTTGATCGAGACCTTGAGCCCCAGCAGATCGCCCAATTGCCGCTCCAACGCGGCAATGTCCGCGCCCGCGCCCTTATACTCGATGGGCAGGCGGCGCTGGCGGGCGGTCTTGCCGGCCGCGGCCAGCTTCTCCGTCTCGCGCACGGACAGGCCGCGGCGGACCACCTCTTCGGCCAGGCCTTCCGGGTCCTTGGACGTGATCAGCGCGCGGGCATGGCCCATGCTGAGCTGCCCGGTCCCGACCAGAACCTGCACTTTTCCAGGAAGATCAAGCAATCTCAAAAGGTTGGCGACATGGGAGCGGGATTTGTGGACGAGCTTGCCCAGCTCCTCCTGGGTATGACCATATTCGTCGACCAGCCGCTTGTAGGCCTGCGCCTCTTCGATCGCGTTCAGGTCCTGCCGCTGGATATTCTCGATCAGGGCGACTTCGAGCGTCTCGTCGTCGCTGAAGTCACGGACGATGGCCGGGATTTCGTGCAGCCGCGCCCGCTGCGCCGCGCGCCAGCGCCGCTCGCCGGCGACGATCTGGAAGCGGTGACCGTGCGGGCGGACGATGATCGGCTGGATCACGCCGCGCGCCTGGATGGAAAGCGCCAGTTCGGCCAGCGCCTCTTCCTGGAAGATCCGCCGCGGCTGACCGGGATGGGGCTCGATGCCGGCGACCGGGATCATCTGCACCGAACCGGCGCGTGAGCCGCCTTCGGCGTCGAGGCGGATCGGGGTCTCCTGCTGGGCCTCGCCGAGCAAGGAGGAGAGGCCGCGGCCAAGCCCGGCCGGGCGCTTCCGTGGCGCGTCGGTCATGCCGCCGCCTTGGTCGGCCGTGGCAGCCGGCCGATCAGCTCGCGGGCCAGCGCGATATAGGCTTCCGAGCCCGGGCAGCGATGATCGTAGATCAAGGCCGGGATGCCATGGCTCGGCGCCTCGGAGAGCCGGACGTTGCGCGGGATCACCGTGTCGAACACCACCTTGCCGAGACAGGCGCGGACATCGTCGGCGACCTGCGAAGACAGATTGTTGCGCCTGTCGAACATGGTGAGGGCGACGCCGATGATCGACAGCTCCGGATTGAAGCGGGCGCGGATTCGCTCGACCGTCTGCAGCAGCTGGCTCAACCCCTCCAGCGCGAAGAATTCGGTCTGCAACGGCACCAGGATGGCATTGGCCGCGATCAGGGCGTTGACCGTGAGCAGGCCGAGCGAGGGCGGGCAATCGATCAGGCAGACATCCCATTTGACGTCCGCGGCGCCCTCCAGCGCCTTGTCCAGACGATGGGTTCTCTCTTCGAAATCAATGAGTTCGATCTCGGCGCCGGAAAGATCGACGGTCGCCGGGACGATGTCCAGCCGCGGCACCGGGCTGGCGACCACCGCCTCGATCAATGTGGTCTGGCCGGTGAGCAATTCGTAGGAGGAGAGCGAGCGCTGGGCCTGGGTGATGCCGAGGCCGGTCGAGGCATTGCCCTGCGGGTCGAGATCGATGAGCAGCACGCGCAGGCCGGTGGCGGCGAGCGCGGTGGCGAGGTTGATCGCCGTGGTGGTCTTGCCGACCCCGCCTTTCTGGTTGGCGACCGCGATGCGGATCATCGACGCTTTTCCTTTCCTACGCGGCGCGGCGGCCGGCGGGTGACGCGCTCGGCGACAATGATCTGTGCCTCGGCGTCGGTCACGCTCGGTTCGAGCCTGAACTCACCCTGCCACGAAGGATCGAGGGCCGCCAGTTCCGTCTCCGCATTTCGTCCCTTTGGAAGCAGCCACAGGCTCTTTTGTGTGGAGAAAGCTGTGCCCAGGCTGAGGAGCTTTTCCAGAGGCGCGAACGCGCGGGCGCTGATCACGTCATAGGGGCGGGCGGGAATGCGCTCCGCCTTGGCGTGCAGGACGTCGATTCGCAGGCCCATCAGCTCGGCGGCGCGGCGCAGGAACTCCGCCCGGAGGCGACGCTCTTCCACGAGCGTGACGGGACCATCATGGAGGGCGCCGACGATCAGGCCGGGAAAGCCGGCACCCGTGCCGAGGTCCAGCCAGGAGGCGCCGGCGGGTGCGAAACGGAGCAGTTGCGCCGAATCCACGATGTGGCGCAGCCAGAGCTGGTCCAATGTTCCACGTGAAACAAGGTTCTGGCGCTCATTCTCGGCGCGTAACAGATCCACGAACGCGTCCAGCCTGCCCATTGTTTCACGTGAAACATTGCATTCGCGCTCGACCCAGGCCCGGGCTTCGTCCTCCGTCATCAGGCGGCCTTGCGGCGGGCGTGGACGAGGATGGCGGCAAGTGCCGCCGGGGTGACGCCCCTGATTCGCGACGCGGCGCCCAGCGTGGCGGGACGGGCGGAGGACAGCTTCTCGACCATCTCGTTGGAGAGGCCGGCGATCGCGGCATAGTCCAGCCGTGGGGGCAGGAGCACCGAATCGTCCGAGCGGAGGCGTGCGATCTCGCCGTCCTGCCGGGCGACGTAAGGGGCATAGCGATGGTCCTGGATCGCCTCTGCCAGGGTCTCCGTTCGGATAGCGGCCAGTTCAGGGGCCAGCGCGATCAGGATCCCGGCGTCGGTCTCCGGGTAGCGCATGCGCTCGGCGAGGGTGAGCCGGTCGACCCGGCGGGACAGGATGTCCTCGACCCGTGCGCGCTCGGCCTGGGCCGCTTCGAAGTGGCGCTGCCGGGCTTCAGCGACGCAGCCGGCCGCGATCGCCTTGGGCGTCAGCCGCGAGGCGGCATTGTCGGCCCGCAGGCGCAGCCGATACTCCGCGCGGGCGGTGAGCATCCGGTAGGGCTCGGTGACCCCCTGAAGAACGAGGTCGTCGACCATTACGCCGATATAGGAGTCCGACCGGTCGAAGAGGATCGGCGGCTTGCCCTGCGCCCAGGCGGCGGCGTTCAGGCCGGCGACCAGGCCCTGAGCCGCGGCCTCCTCATAGCCAGTCGTGCCGTTGATCTGGCCGGCGAGATAGAGGCCCTCCACATCCCGCACCCCGAGCGTCGGCTCGAGGATGCGCGGATCGACATGGTCATAGTCGACCGCATAGCCGGCCTGCAGGATCTCGGCCTGTTCGAGCCCGGCCATGGAGCGAACCATGGCCAGTTGCACATCCTCGGGCAGGGAGGTGGAGATACCGTTCGGATAGACGGTCGGATCGTCCAGCCCCTCGGGCTCGAGGAAGATCTGGTGCCCGTCCCGGTCGCCGAAGCGATGGACCTTGTCCTCGATGGAGGGGCAGTAGCGCGGGCCAACCCCGCTGATCTCGCCGGCGAAGAGGGGCGAGCGGTCAAGGCTGGTGCGGATGATGTCATGGGTCCGCGCATTCGTCCGGGTGATCGCGCAGAAGAGCTGCGGCGTCACGCGGCCTTTGCTCATCGGCGACATGGTCCAGCCTTCGCTGTCCGACTCCTGCCGCTCCAGCGCCGCCCAGTCGATCGTCCGGCCGTCGAGACGGGGCGGAGTCCCGGTCTTCAGCCGGGCGAGCGGCAGGTCCAGCGCATAAAGCTGGTGGGCGAGGGCAGTCGCCGCGCGCTCGCCGACCCGGCCGCCGGCGCGGCTGCTCATGCCGAAATGCAGCTTGCCGCCGAGGAACGTGCCCGTGGCGAGGACCACCGCTTTGGCCGGGAGCGCACGCCCGTCCGCCAGCTCCAGACCGGCAATCCGGCGGCCGTCCAGCCGCAGGGCACTCGCCTCGCCCTCGACGATCGCGAGCCCCTTCTGCGCATCCACCAATTCATGGATTGCCGCCTTGTAGCGCTTGCGGTCCGCCTGGATGCGGGGTCCGCGCACCGCCGCGCCCTTGCTCGCGTTGAGCATGCGATAATGGATCGCGGCATGGTCCGAGGCGCGGGCGATCAGGCCGTCAAAGGCATCGACCTCCCGGATCAGATGACCCTTGCCGAGCCCGCCCATGGCCGGGTTGCACGACATTGCGCCGATCTGGTCGCGACTGAAGCTGACGAGCGCCACGGACGCGCCCATTCGCGCCGCGGCCGCCGCGGCCTCCGTACCGGCATGGCCGCCGCCGACGATGATGATGTCGTAATCCGTGCTCACGCGCCGCCCTTATCGCAAATGTTCCACGTGGAACAGCGATCAGGCGGTCATTTGCCGATGCAGAAGCGCCCGAACAAAGCGTCCAGCATCTCTTCTACGCCGGCTTTCCCGGTCACGCGATCAAGCGCCGTGCGCGCCGTGCGCAACGCCTCGGCGGCAATGAGGAGATCAGCGTTCGTCGCCTCCTCCAGTGCCGCGGCCGCTTCGGCGATTGCGGCCCGGTGCCGCGCATTGAGCGCGACATCGCCCTCAACGGGAAGCAGCGTGCGGGCGCGCGCCTGCAAGAGCGCCACCAATTCAGGCAGGCCCGCACCGGTTAAGACGGACGTGGCGATATCCGCCGGCCCCGATTCGCCCAGGTCGCTCTTCGCATGGACGCGTACCGCACCGTCCGGCGCCTGCTCGGGCGGACCAAGCCAAAGCACGATATCAGCGATAGCGAGCGATGCCTGCGCCCGCGCGACCCCGATCGCCTCAACGCGATCCTCCGTGTCCCGAAGCCCCGCCGTATCCGTCAGCAGGAACGGTATCCCGCCCAGCGCCACCGGAACCTCCACCAGATCCCGCGTCGTCCCCGGCAGGTCCGTCACAATCGCCGCTTCCCTTTGCGCTAAGGCATTGAGAAGACTTGACTTACCCGCATTTGGCGGACCCGCGACCACGACCCGGACCCCATCCTTCAGCCGCTCCGCCCCTGGCTGCGCCAGCAGCGCCAGCATCACGTCACGCTGCGCGGCAACTTCGCCAACAAATCCCCCCGCCAGCGGCGCCACATCGTCCTCGTCCGAAAAATCCAGCGCCGCCTCGACCTGTGCCGCCAACGCCAGCAGCCCATCCTGCCAGGCCAGCACCAGTCGGCTGAGCGCCCCACCCATCAACGCCAGCGCCGCGCGGCGCTGCCCCTCCGTCTCGGCCGTGAGCAGATCGCCCAGCCCCTCGGCCTCGCTCAGGTCGAGCGCGCCATTCTCGAAGGCGCGGCGGGTGAACTCGCCGGGCAAGGCCTCGCGCAGCCCCTCCATCGCGCCCAAAGCCGCCAGCGCCCGCGCGATCACCGCGCGGCCGCCATGGAGGTGAAGCTCGCTCACATCCTCGCCGGTGGCGCTCTTCGGCCCGGGCAGCCAGAGGAGCACGCTGTTGTCGAGCGGCTCCCCGTCGATCGTCAGCTTGCGGAAGGTCGCCACGCGCGGCGCGGGCAGGCGGCGCCCCAGGGCGACGAGCGCGTCCGCGGCCCGCGGCCCGCTGATCCGGACGATCGCGACCCCGGCCGGCGGCGCCCCGGAGGACAGAGCGTAGATCGTGTCCCTCAGCGCGGCGCCTTCCCCATCTGGTCGAGCATCTGCTTCCACATGTTCATGCCCGCCTCGTTCATCGGGCCCCAGGCCTTCATCATATCGCCGAACATTTCGGGCGTCGGCCCGTCGGTCACAGCGGCCTTCATCTTCTCGACATAGGCCTCGTGCACCGGGGAAAGGTCCGGCAGGCCCAGAAAGCGGCGCGCCTCCTCGGGCGTGCAATCGACGTCGACCGTGACTTTCATGGGACCGTCTCCTCTGTCTCTTGGTTGGGGAGCCTGTAGGTCTATAGGGGCCGGAATCGCAAGTGGAGGACGCCATGCCCCGAATCGCCATTGAGACGCTCGACCATGACGGCAGCTACGGCGCTTGGCTCGACGAGCCGCGGGGCACGGCCAAGGGTGCGATCATCGTCATCCAGGAGATATTCGGGGTGAACCCCGGGATCCGGGCGAAATGCGCGCATTGGGCGAGCCTCGGCTATCTCGGCATCGCGCCCGATCTGTTCTGGCGGATCCGCGAGGATGTCGAGCTCGATCCCGACGTGCCGGAGCAATTTCAAGAAGCGCTCGGGCTGATGCAGAAGCTCAATCAGGACAAGGCGATCGCCGACATCGAGGCCTGCATCCGCGCCGCGCGCTCACGCCTGCCGGAGGGCGGCAGGGTTGGGGCGGTCGGCTATTGCCTTGGCGGCCGGCTCGCCTTCATGACCGCGGCGCGCACCGACGTGGACGCCTCCGTCGGCTATTATGGTGTCGGGCTGGAGGGCCTGATGGGCGAGAAGCATGCCATTGCCCGGCCGCTCTTGCTGCACATTGCCGGCGACGACCATTTCGTGACCCCGGACAAGCAGGCGTTGATCCATGAAGGGCTGGACGACCATCCCAAGGTCTCGCTCCACGATTATCCTGGCGAGGATCACGGCTTCGCCACCGAATCCGGCCTGCGCCGAAGCGAGCAGGCGGCCCGGTTGGCCGACAGCCGCACCGAGGCGTTCTTCGCGGAGCATGTCGGCTAGAAAGGGCTGGACCCTTTCAACGCGCCTTGCGTGTCGCCCAGATCAGGAGGCGCACCCAGAAGGCGCATTGAACGCTGTCCTGCGCAGCGCGCGTATTGTGAGTCCCCATGGCCGCGAGACTAGGCCCACGGCCATTGCAATTTCAAGACAGAGTCTCAGTGCGGCGCGAAGCGCGCCGCCGCATCCGGCCAGATATATTGCAGCAGGCCGACATTATGGTCGACGAAACCCTCATAGATCATCTTGCCGGCGACATAGAGAATCACGAGCAGGCCGATCCAGGCGATCCAGCGATAGCGCTCGATATATTTGGCGATGATGTTCGCGGCGATGCCCATGAGGATGACCGAGAGAAGCAGGCCCACCATCAATATGCCGGGATGGTCGCGCGCTGCGCCGGCCACGGCCAGCACATTGTCGAGGCTCATCGAGACGTCGGCGACCGCGACCGCCCAGGCGGCGGCGGCAAAGGTCTTGGCAGGCCTTACGCCCGCCGCCTCATTCTCCGCCGTGCCGGGATTGTCCGGTACGTGCCTTATCTCGCGATACATCTTCCAGCTCACCCAGAGCAGGAGCAGGCCGCCGGCGAAGATCAGGCCGACCACCTGCATCAACTGGGTGACCATCAAGGCGAAGATGATGCGGAGCACCAGAGCGGCAAGAATGCCGATCATGATGACCTTGCGCCGCTGTTCCGCGGGCAGGCCCGCCGCCAGCGCGCCGACGACGATCGCATTGTCGCCGGCCAGCATGATGTCGATCATCAGCACCTGGCCGAAGGTCGCCAGCGCCTTGGGGTCGCCAAGGTTGCTGAAGTCCGCGACGATATGATTCCAGAGCTCGAGCATCTGCCTGCCTCAGGTCCCCGTCGAGCTACTGGTTCATCGAGGCGAAGAAGTCCTCGTTGGTCTTCGAGTCCTTCATCTTGTCGAGCAGGAACTGCATCGCGTCGACGGTCCCCATCTGCATGAGGATCCGGCGAAGCACCCACATTTTGGAGAGGGTGCCCTGCTCGACGAGCAGCTCTTCCTTGCGGGTGCCGGACTTGCCGACGTCCAGCGCGGGGAAGATGCGCTTGTCGCTGACCTTGCGGTCGAGGACGATTTCCGAGTTACCGGTGCCCTTGAACTCCTCGAAGATCACCTCGTCCATCTTGGAGCCGGTGTCGATGAGCGCAGTGGCGATGATCGAGAGCGAGCCGCCTTCCTCGATGTTGCGCGCGGCACCGAAGAAGCGCTTCGGCCGCTGCAGCGCATTGGCGTCGACGCCGCCGGTCAGCACCTTGCCGGAGCTCGGCACCACCGTGTTGTAGGCGCGGCCCAGGCGGGTGATCGAGTCGAGCAGGATCACCACGTCCTTCTTGTGCTCGACGAGGCGCTTCGCCTTCTCGATCACCATTTCGGCGACCTGGACGTGGCGACTGGCCGGCTCGTCGAAGGTCGAGGAGATGACCTCGCCCTTCACCGAGCGCTGCATGTCGGTGACCTCTTCCGGCCGCTCGTCGATCAACAGCACCATCAGGAAGACTTCCGGATGATTGTCGGTGATCGCCTTGGCGATGTTCTGGAGGAGCACGGTCTTGCCGGTGCGCGGCGGCGCCACGATCAGGGCGCGCTGGCCTTTGCCCTGCGGCGAGATGATGTCGATCACCCGGGCCGAGCGATCCTTGATCGTCGGATCGGCGCTGTCGAGAGTCAGCTTCTCGTCCGGATAAAGCGGGGTGAGGTTGTCGAAATTGACGCGGTGGCGGACGGCGTCGGGGTCGTCATAATTGACCTGGGTGACCCGGACGAGGCTGAAATAGCGCTCGCCTTCCTTGGGGCCGCGAATCTCGCCCTCGACCGTGTCGCCGGTCCGGAGGCCGAATTTGCGGACCTGGTTCGGGGAAACGTAGATGTCGTCGGGGCCGGCCAGATAGTTGGAATCGGCGGAACGCAGGAAGCCGAAGCCGTCCTGCAGCACCTCGATCGTGCCCTGACCCATGATCTCGTTGCCGGTGTCGGCACGGACCTTGAGGATCGAGAACATCAGCTCCTGCTTGCGGAGCGTGGAAGCGCCCTCGACACCGAGCTCTTCGGCCATGGCCACGAGATCGGCGGGGGTCTTTTGCTTGAGGTCGTTCAAATGCATGTCGGGTAACTCTTGGGGGTGCGGAATCCGGGCGGGAGGCTCGGGATTTCGGGGGGAATGTATCGGCTTGAACACCCGCGCGGACGGCAGGCTAACGACTGATCTGGCCGTTATGCGCCGCCCCTGGGCAAGTCAAGCCGAGCGAAGGGGAGACTGTCCCGGCTTTACGCCGGAGCGAAAGGACGGCGCGCCGGTCAGAACGGCCGGACGATCACCAGGACGACTATCAGCACGACGGCGAGGCCGGGGACCTCGTTCATGATCCTGAGCGCCTTGCCGGAGACCGGGCGGATGCCGCGCTCCAGCTTCTTGCCATAATCGACCATCCAGCCGTGATAGCCGGAGAGCAGGACGACGATGGCGAATTTGGCGAGGAACCAGGGCTGGCTCCAGGCGCCGGTCACATGGGCAAGCAGCAGGCCGAAGACCCAGACCGCGATCATCGCCGGGGTGATGATGATCCGGCGGAGCTTCTTTTCGCGCTCGATCCACCTTTGCTCCTCGTCGGAGCCGGGGGCACTCTCCTGATGATAGACGTAGAAACGCGGGAGCATGAACAGACCCGCGACCCAAAAGATCACGAAGATCAGATGGCCGGCCTTGAGCCATGGATAAAGCAAGATCAGAACCGTTTCGAAGCTGTCGATCACGCCGGCTGCCCGGCGGGCGCCTGCCGCACCAGGGCAAGGAGCCGCTCGACATGGCCGATCGGGGTTTCCTTGATGATGCCGTGACCCAGATTGAAGATATGCGGCCTCCCCGCAAGGCTAGATAGGATGCGGGCCACCGCATTTTCAAGCGTCGCCCCCCCGGTGAGCAGGGCCAGCGGATCGAGATTGCCCTGCACGGGCAGCTCGGGCGGGAGCACGGATGCGGCCCAGACCGGATCGACCGTCTCGTCGAGGCCCACTGCATCCACCCCGGTTTCGCGCGCATAAGCAGCGAGCTTGGCGCCGGCACCCTTGGGAAAGCCGATGACCGGCACGTCCGGATGGCGGTCCTTCAGCGCCGCGACGATGCGCGCGGTCGGGGCGATCACCCATTGCTCGAACTGTGCTGGAGCAAGACTGCCGGACCAGCTGTCGAACAATTGAACCGCCTCGACACCCGCCTGGATCTGCCCCGACAGATAATCGACCGTCATCGTCTCGATCGCGCCGATGATCGCGGCAAAGGCCCCGGGGTCCGCATAAGCGGCCGCGCGGGCCTCCGCCTGGTCGCGGCTGCCCTGACCCGCCACCATATAGGTCGCGACCGTCCAGGGGCTGCCCGCAAAGCCCAGGAAGGTCGTTTCGGCGGGGAGGCGGCCCTTCACTTTCTCCACAGTCCGGTAGACGGGCTCGAGCCGGGCCGGCACAGCGCTCAATCCGCTCAGCAAAGCCTCGGTCAAAGGCGGCGACAGGCGCGGCCCTTCGCCGGCCTCGAAGCGCAGGTCCTGGCCCAGCGCATGCGGCACGATCAGGATATCGGAGAAGAGGATCGCCCCGTCGAAACCGAAGCGGTCGATCGGCTGGAGCGTAACCTCCGCCGCCGCGCCGCTGTCGTAGACGAGCTCGAGGAACCCGCCTTTCTCGGCGCGGAGTTTACGATATTCGGGAAGATAGCGTCCGGCCTGGCGCATCAGCCAGATCGGAAGTTTCTCGCTTTTTCCGCCATTTAGCACATGGAGGAGCGGCTTGCTTGGCACGGCGTTCAAGGCGAGGGGCTCCGCTCTCTTATCCTTAATATATATTTATAAGAGAGTCTGTTGGTGTTGATAGTAGGCGGATGAGCGGGGTTTATTGCCTCGCACAAATTTTGCCAACAGCTTGACTCGCCCCGACCCACGCATTCCCGCGGATTCGCGAGCGTCATCCCCGTTTTCCACATGCGGGCAGTGGATTTTTTCCCATGGGTGCGGCGCTGTGGATGATTTTCGCGGATCCGTGGGCGAATCCGGCGCACCTCTTTGCCCCAAGCCTTCCGCCCGCCATTTCCCCAAGGTTTTCCACAGCGAATGACTCTTTGGTGATAGCCCACTTGCATCGTAAGAGCGGGGGCCGAACCTCGCGGAAAGCCCGTCGTTGAAACAACTCCATCTTCACCTGCTTTCGGATTCGACCGGTGAGACGCTGGACATGGTCGCCAAGGCCTGTCTCGCCCAGTTCGACAATGTCGAGGCCCTGCACCATCTCTGGCCGATGGTCCGCTCAGAAGGTCATCTCGACCGGGTGCTCGATGACGTCGAGCGGCGGCCGGGACTCGTTCTCTATACCGTGGTCAATCGCGACATCCGGCGCGACCTCGAGCGCAAGTGCCGGCAGCGCGGCATCAACGCGGTGTCCGTGCTCGATCCGGTCATCGACGCGCTCTCGGCGGTAAGCGGCGAGGCGGCCAAGGGCAGGGCCGGCCGCCAGCACGCGCTCGACGCCGCCTATTTCGCCCGGGTCGACGCGATTCAGTTCACCATCGCCCATGACGATGGCGTCGGCTCCGAGAATTGGGAGGAGGCGGACATCATCCTCGCCGGCGTCTCGCGCACTTCGAAGACGCCGACCAGCATCTACCTCGCCAATCGCGGCTTCAAGGTCGCGAACGTTCCGCTCGTCCCGGAATCGCCGCCGCCGGCGACGCTCTACAGCCTCAAGCATCCGATGGTCGTGGGCCTTACCACAAATCCGGACCGGTTGATCCAGATCCGCCGCAACCGCCTGTTGTCGCTGAACCAGGCGCCGGAGACCGATTATGTCGACAGCGACGCCGTCGCCTCGGAGCTCGCCTTCGCGCGGCGGATGTGCGCCGACAATGGCTGGCCGATGATCGACGTCACGCGCCGCTCGATCGAGGAGAGCGCCCTGGCCATCGTCAAGCTCTTCGCCGAGCGCAACGAGCGGGCGGCGGAGCAACGCGG
>Ga0268266_10003756_pt1 | contig 14907 bp, 15 predicted proteins | sample KBSS13metaG_FD_190356 | JGI IMG/M metagenome (GOLD analysis project Ga0268266, IMG submission 190356) | Switchgrass rhizosphere microbial communities from Kellogg Biological Station, Michigan, USA - KBS S1-3 metaG (SPAdes) (version 2) | ecosystem: Host-associated > Plants > Roots > Rhizosphere...
GTTGCGCATCAGATAGACCCGGATGCGATACTCGCCGCCGGAGGGCAGCCTACCGGCGAAGCTGTTTCCGGATACGGAGCCGTTGAACAGCGCCTCCGGCGCGCCCGGCGCGCTGACGTTGAAATAGCTCGACGCATTGCTCGTGCGCATCGACACGGTCAGCCGCTGCCCGGCGCGCGCGCGGACCACATAGTCGATCGTTCGATAGCCGCGGATGCTGTCGCGGTAGGTCGCGCTGCTCGTGCCGGCGGCGAAGCGCACATCCACGTCGCGGCCGCCTTGGGCGACAGCGGGCACCGGCGCCGTCACGGCCAGGCAGGCCGCGACGAGAATGGCTCGCATGTTCATCTCGCACCTCGTTCGTCAGCGTAGACGGAAACAGCTGCGCCGTCCGCCAGCCCTGGTCTTCCCGCTCGCCCGTTCGGCCTCAGCGGTCGCGGTCGTCATAATAATAATCATCGGGCGCTTCGTTGCACTCGCCGTAGAAATCCTCGATCCCGTCGATGGAGATCGTGTTGTTGCGCCGATCGATCGTCACCCGTGGCCGATTGAGACCGTTCACCCGATAACGCGCGCGAATCTGGCCGCGGCTAAAATCGAGATTCTCCAGATCCCACCAGCCATCGCGCCCGCCGGAATGGATGGCCGGGATCAGGCGGCCGGTGAGATGAATGCGGCCTTGGTCGCCGTCGATCTCGACCTCGACCGCCGCGCGGAAATCCCGGCGGGTCATATAGGTGGTGGTGCCGAAGCGCGGACGCCCGCGCCGGCCGCGCATGTAGGTCGTGTAGGTCTCAGCCGCCGGCCGGTCACCCCGGCCGTAGCAAAGCAGGGAGATGTCGGGGCCGCGCCTGTCTCCCTGACCGGTGGACATGATGGCCATGCCGAATGCGATGACAGTCCCGAACATGCGCTTCTCCCCTCAAAGGCCATTGCGTGCGCGCGGCACGTTGTTTCGGAGCAGTGACAATGCCTGAGGTCTTGAGGACTACAAATCGTGCAATGACGCCACCCGCTGATCAATTGAAGCCACGACACTTGTTTATTTCTTGATCTGGATCATGCAGACTCGCATCTGCTGTTTGCTTGCTGGCGGGCGATGGGGTGGGCCGACTGCGCGGCGCCCGGGCCCGAAACCGCGGGGGACACCAATGGACGCCGCATATGCCACGGTCGGGAGGACGGCGCCGGAACGCCTCCGCCCGGCGCATCTGACCGACGCCTATCGCGCGATTGCCCATCTGGGGGCGTCCGCCGGGACCAGCGTCGCGCCCAACATGCTCTCATTTTTCGGGCAATGGCTGGATTGGCCGGCATGGCTGTTCGACGGGACGTCCCTCGCGCCAGGACCGTCGTTTCCAGCGGCGATTTCGCTCGGTGACGATATTCTGATCACCGCGAACATTCTCGATCATGTCGAGGTTCACCACCTGATCGACGCTGTGCTGAAGACTCCGAGGATCGGTGCCGGTTCGAACAGCTGTGTCGTCGCCGCGTCGGCGCCGACCCTCGGCGACGCGCTGGGCTGGACGCAGCGCGCCATGGCGGCCGGCAGCCCCCATATCCGCGCGGTTTCCGGGGTAGCGGGCGAGCACGCGTTCCTTCGCTTTGAGGCGGCGTGTCCGCTTGGCCGCCTGTTCGATTTCGTGTCGCTGCTCTGCCTCTCCACTCTTCCGAGGATCGTCGAAATGTTCGCGCTCGGGCAGTGGCACCGGATGACGATCGAATTGAGCGAGCGCCATCGCGCCTATGAGGAGCGGATTGCGAAGGCCATGCCTTGCCGTAACGTTCGGCACCGATGCGGACCGCCTGCTCTTCCCGAGGGCCTGGCTGGCCATCGAAAATTGTCTGCCGGACCCGCCATTATGGCTGATTGCCCAGGAACGTATCGTCGCCGCCGAACGGCGGCTCGAGCAGACCGACCCGGCCGGCCAGATCCGGACGCTGGTCTCCGGAATGCTGACCCGCGACGGCCGCGTGCCGCGGCTCAAGCAGATGGCGGCCGAGACCGGCATGTCGGCGCGCAGCATCGTGCGGCTGCTCGCCGATGCGGGCACCAGCTATCATCGCCTTGTGGATCAGGAGCGCCGGCTGCGCGCGGCAGAATTGATCGCCGATCCACTGCTCAGCATCCGGCAGATCGCGGGGAAGCTCGGTTTCCCGGATTCATCGGGCTTCGGACGCAAGTTCAAAGACTGGTTCGGCGAAAGCCCGGCGCGGTTCCGCCGCCCGTCCACCAGCTGCTGAGGCGTTCCAGGCCTTAGACTCAGCGGCTTGCCACGTTGTACCCCCGGCGAACTTGTGGCAGGCCCAAAGGCGTGGAGGCACGCCCCATCCTGACCCCGGCGCAGAACCGCGAGGTCCTTTCAGGCGCCATCGAGCGGGTGTCCGAAGGCAGTGAAACGGCGCTCGCCGAAGTCTATGACCGAACCTCAGCGAAGCTTTTCGGCATCTGCCTGCGTATCTTGGGCGACCGGGGCGAAGCGGAGGACGCGTTGCAGGAAGTCTATGTCAGCGTCTGGCGGCGGGCGGGGAGCTTCGATGCGTCCCGCGCCAGCGCCATTACCTGGCTGGCGGCGCTGGCCCGCAATCGCGCGATCGACCGGCTGCGCGCGGCCGGCCGGCCGCGGCCCACGGCGCCGATCGAGCAGGGCCTGGAGGTGGCGGACAAAGGCGATGACGCGCTGACTTTGCTCGAGGCGGACGAGGAGCGCAGCCGGCTGACGCACTGCCTGGGCGAGCTGGACGCGACCGCGTCCGACGCGATCCGCTCCGCCTTTTTCGACGGCTTCACTTATGCCGAGCTTGCCACGCGCGCGGGGGTGCCGCTGGCGACGATGAAGAGCTGGATCCGGCGCGGCCTGATCCGGCTGAGGGGGTGCATGGAGAGATGAGCCCGACGCCGCTCAGCGAACAGGACGATCTGCTGGCCGCCGAACTGGTGCTTGGCCTGCTGGAGGGAGACGCGCTGCGCGCCGCCCGCGTCCGCGCCGCGAACGATCCCGCATTCGCCGCCGCGGCGGCGGACTGGGAAGAGCGGCTGGCGCCGCTGACCGACGAGATTGCCGGCGTCGAGCCCGGCGCCCATGTCTGGGACGGGGTCGCGCGAGCGGTCGCGGCTGCGCCCGCCGCCGACAGCGTCATCGTGCCGATGCGCCGGACGCTGGCGCGATGGCGGGCGGCAGCGATCGGGATGAGCGCGATCGCCGCGTCGCTGGCGCTGCTCGTCGCCTATCAGGCGACCCGCGACGGGCCGGCGGACGGGCCGGCAATTGCGTCGACGCAGGCGCCGATCATGCTCGCCACCCTTGCCTCGCCGCGGACCGACACCTCCCTGTCCATCGCTTACGATCCGCAACATGCCAGCATGCTGGTGACGCCCGGCAGGCTGGAGGGCGCGGCCGGCCATGAGCATCAATTGTGGATCATCCCGCAGGGCGGCCAGCCCGTCTCGCTCGGCATGGTGCGCCCGGGCGCGCCGCTGCGCATGGCGGTTCCCGCCGCGCTGAAGCCGCATTTCCGGAACCGCTCGACCCTGGCCATCTCGGTCGAGCCGACCGGCGGCTCGCCGACCGGCCAGCCGACCGGCCCGGTCATCGCCGCGGGCTCGCTGACCACGATTTAAAAAATCCGCGCCGCAGCTGCATCCGCGCCGCCACCGGCTCCGTATCTCCGGCACAGCGCCATTGCTGAACCACGGAGAAACACAGATGCGGACCAGTTTCAGACAATCGATGATCGCCATGGCCGCGATCGCCACGCTCGGCGCGGGCATGACCGTCGGCGCCCAGGCCACCCAGCGGACGCGGACCGTGATGGTCGGGGGCGCCGCCATGTACCCGAACCGGAACATCGTCCAGAATGCGGTCAACTCGCGCGATCATACGACGCTCGTGGCGGCGGTGCAGGCGGCCGGGCTCGTCGACACCTTGTCCAGCACCGGCCCGTTCACGGTCTTCGCGCCGACCAACGCGGCCTTCGCCGCCCTGCCCGCCGGCACGGTCGACACCCTGCTCATGCCGGCGAACCGCGCCCAGCTGACCGCGGTGCTGACCTATCATGTCGTTGCGGGCCGGATGACGTCCGCCGATCTGGCGCGTGCGATCCGCGCCGGCCGCGGCACCGCCCGGCTGACCACCGTGCAGGGCGGCGTGCTCACCGCGCGCATGCGCGGCCGCTCGATCGTGCTGACCGACGGGCGCGGCGGCACCGCCACCGTGACGCAGGCGGACGTTCTCCAGTCGAACGGTGTCATCCACGTCACCAACGCGGTTTCCCTGCCCGGCATGTAAGCGCCGGGTCTCTGCAGCCGGCCCGTTGCCCCCTTTCGGGCCGGCTGCCCTTTTCATGGATACAGACATGACCGAGATCAGCAGGCGAACCTTGCTCGGCGCGGGCGCAGCGACCCTCTGCGTCACCCTGGCCGGCCTCGCGACAGCGACCGCGGCCGCGCAGCCGCGCGCCCGTTTTCCATTCGCCCTGACCGACGCCCAATGGCGCCGCCGGCTCAGCGCGGACGCTTATGCCGTGCTCCGGCACGAAGGCACCGAGCGCGCCGGCTCGAGCCCGCTCAATCGCGAGCACCGCCGCGGCACCTTTTCCTGCGCCGGCTGCGGCCAGCGCCTCTTTTCATCGGCGACCAAGTTCGACAGCGGCACGGGATGGCCGAGCTTCTGGCGGCCATTGCCCAATGCGGTCGGCACCAGCACCGACCGGAGTCTCGGCACCGTCAGGACGGAAGTCCATTGCGCCCGCTGCGGCGGCCATCTCGGCCACGTCTTCACTGACGGGCCGCGCCCGACCGGCCTGCGCTACTGCATGAACGGCGTGGCGATGACCTTCAGGCCGGGCTAGGCGGCCGAGCCTGGCCTGCACCCGCCCTACAAACTCGCCAGCGCCCGGTTGTCGAACGCCCCCGCAAAATCTCCCGCAATCTCCAGCTTCCGCTCGATCGCCTCGATCACGGGCACCGCGAAATTCTCTCCGGCCAGCAGGCTGCAGCGCTGCAGATTGCCGGGCGAGAAGACGTTCACCTCCAGGATCTTGTCGCCGACAATGTCGATGCCGACGAGGAACATGCCGTCGGCGATCAATTTGGGGCGGATCAGCTCCGCGACCTTGAGCTCGGTCTTGCCGATCTCGACGGCCTCGGCGCTGCCGCCGGCGTGGATGTTGCTGCGGATGTCGTCCTTCGAGGCCACGCGGCGAAGGGCGCAATATTTCTCGCCGATCTTCAGCGGCCAGCCGTTCATCAGGAAGAAGCGGATGTCGCCCTTCGCCGCCGCCGGCACATAGGCCTGGGCGATGATATAGCCGTCGCGCTCGATCGCCTCGATCATCTGGTTGAGGTTGGATTTCGACGACATGTCGACCTTGAACACGCCCGACCCGCCCGAGCCCTGCAGCGGCTTCAGGATGACGCTGCCGCCATGCGCCCTGGCGAAGGCCTTCACGTCGTCGGCATTGCGGGTGATCAGGGTCTCGGCGCGGACCTCCTCGGGGAAGGACTGGAAATAGAGCTTGTTGATCGCCCGGCCGAGGCTGTCGGGATCGTTGAGGACCAGCACGCCGCGCTTCGCCGCCTCGCGGCCGAACAGGATGCCGATATCGGCCGCCCATGGGGTCGTCTGGGAATCCAGCGACGGATCGCTGCGCAGCATCAGCACGTCGACCTGGGCGATGTCGATCGTCTCGGTCTTGTCCTCGACCTTCTTCAGCGCCTCGAAGAAGGCGGCATGATCCTTGTGCTTCTTCCTGGGGGCGAAGCGGGCGTGGACGCACATGCTATCATCCGGGCGCAGCGCGAAATCGGACGGGGTCACATAGCAGACGCGGTGCCCGCGCTGCGTGGCGGCGAAGGCCAGCACGGTGGTGGTGTAATTGACGTGTTCCTTGGCCATGTCGTTCACGAAGAAGGCGATCAGCATGCGCGGGTTCCTGCGGGGTCAGAGGAGCGAGGTGTAGGAGGGGGCGGCGCGGAAGCGCGCGATCCGCGCTTCGACCTCGGGCGAGGCGAGAAATTCGGGGGCAAGCGCGGGCCGGTGCAGGATGCCGCGCTCGGCCAGTTCCCCGACCACGGCGAGATGCCTGATGTCGATCTTGCCGTACCAGAAGGGATCGAGCGGCTGGCCTGCGGCGAGCATGTCCAGCACGGCCTTGAAGCCGCGCAAATAGATCGCGTCCTTGGCGAGGCCGCCGCCGCGGAAGACGCGCGCGGTTATCAGGAAGGCAGTGTTGGCGGAGAAGCCATGGTCCCTGTGGAGCAGGCGGAAGACGTCGACGAAGCCTGCTTTGTCGGTCATCGCGTCGACCGCGAGCACGCGCGCCGCCAGCAGACGGAGCCGGGCGCGGGTCAGGCCGCCGACCGCCCATTCGGCGAACACCCCGAGGCCTTCCTGCACGCCTTCATAGCCGGCGAGGCCGCGCTTGAAGATGGCCAGACCCTGCTTCGACCCGTTGAAGAAGGTCAGCAGATGGACGCCCACCTCATGATGGAGCAAAGGCGCGACCCGGTGCGCGGGCGTGGCGGTGGCCGTCGACACATAGAGGTTGCGGCCCGAGACCATCATGCCGGCGGCAATGTCGTCACGCAGCTCGACATTGGCCCTGAAGCCAGGGTCGCGGGCGCGATAGCGATCGACCATGGTCTGCGCGGCATCGGCGACCGCATGGCAATCGGCGGTGCCGCCGGGCGAGGCAGGACAGGCCAGATCGGCGGCAAGGATTTGCGCCGCCGTCTCGCGCAACGCGCTGTCGACCGGCTCGTAGAGCATCAGCGAGGCGAACGGGAAATGAGGCGTATTGCGCGCCGCCAGCATGGTCAGCTGATGATCGATCTCCTGCCGTTTCTCGGAGAACAGCGCCTCCAGCACCGGGTCCTCGACCGCCTTCAGATCGATGCGGTAGAGGGCGCGCTTTGCTTCGCTCGGGTCCACGGTCAGCGGCCGGTAGCGGAAATCGGGTGCCGTCTCCCATTTGCCCGCCCGGAACTGGTCCTGGGCCTGGCTGGTGTTGATCGGAGAGACGCTGAGCAGGAAATCGAAGCTCCGGCAGATCTGGTCGAGCTTCGCGTCGGCCGATTTGGCGGCATGGATGAAGGCGCTGCGGCCCAGCGTGCGATAGTGGCGCGGCGGGCCGAGCCCGGCCTCGGTCATGAAGGCGCAAGCCGTTTTCAGCAGGGCATCGAAGGTCGCGACGGCGAGATCGTGAAAGAGCTGCGGATAGGTCCCCTGCCCGGCCGGCGCTTCATGGATGCGCGGCAGCCCGAGCGAGACGAACGTGCAGCCGGGATGGCGCGCCACCAGCGCGTCGAGGCCCGCCGGCAAGGGCCGGCCGGGCCCGATCGCGACCTCGCAGCTGCGCAGGTCTATCTCGATCTTCGTCATCGCCGCGCCGAGCGCCCGCGCGACAGCCTGCGCGACGGGGCTGTCCGACGCGCCGATCTCCGCGCGGAAGGCGGGCAGCACCGGCGCGTCGTCGGCGGCCGGCGCCGGGCGCGGCAGATCGTCGACGAAGAGGACGAGAACCTGGCCGCAGCGCGCTCGCAATTCGGCGAGCACGGCGTCGAGCGCGGCCAGCGCCGCCGCATCGTCCTGCGGCCCCGGCCAGATCGCATAAGCCGGACTGGTGAGCGCGACCCGCCGGGCGAGGCTGTCGCCTTCCTCGGGGGCGGCGCGGTGCAGCACGATGAAGGGCAAGGCCCGGTCGATATGCACCCGGCCGTGCGCGCCGACCTCCTGGCGAAGCGCGCCGGTCGGGCCGAAGGCCGGCTGGAAGACCGCAGGCTTGTCCACGAGGCTGAGCCGCGCGCTCATGCGAGCAAGGCCTCGGCGCGGCGTGCGACCGCATCGATGAAGCCGCGCATCGCGGCGAGCTCGGCCGGGTCCGGCACGCCGGTCCACTCGTCCATGAAGAATTTCTTGAACTCGAGCGCGATCGCGCAGCCGCGCCCCGGATAGCGTTCGTGGACGAAGCGGGTCAGCTCGCCCTTGCCCTGGAAGGCGACATTCTCGCGCACGTCGAGCCGGCGGCCGTTGAAGTCGAACGCGCGCATCGTCTCGATCAGGGGGTCGAGCACCGGCGCCCAGAACTCGCGCGGCATGGAGAAGGTGCCGATATTGATGTCGGGCGCCTCGGCCTGCGGGGTCGGCGCCCCGCCCGGGCCCTCGCGGCGGTGATTGTAGCTGTGCACGTCGAGGAGGATGAAACGGCCGTGCGCCGCCGCGACCTCGTCGAGCAGCTGGCCCATCATCCGGTAGAAGGCGGCATGGAGATCGAGCGAGCGCGCGACCAGCGCATCGTCCGGCGCCTCCCGCCAGACCTCGAGGCCCCAGCTTTGCTCAGGCGTCGTGTAGACCGCGTCGGCCGCGCCGCGGTTGAGATCGAACTCGAAGCGCGAACGGCAGGCGATGACATGGGTGGAGACGCCCGCGACCGCCTGTCCGGTAAAGGGATCCTCCTCGCGTAGCCGGTCCGCGTCGCCCAGCGCCATCGCCGCGCGCACTTCGGGGCGCAGACCGTGGCCATCATGGATCGCGGTCGCCACCACCGGGCCTTCGCCTCGGCCCGTGCGCCACCAGAGCCGGTCTTCGCTGCAGGAATCGATTGCCAAGGCGGATCCTCTTTCGAGGACGAACCGCTGGCAAGTTGGAAAGTTTCAGACCGCCTGTGTAACGGCGGCGCGGCCCTTACGCGGCCTCGGCCTTCCGCGACGCGCGCTTACGCTCATGCGGGTCCAGATGCCGCTTGCGGATCCGAACCACTTTCGGCGTCACCTCGACCAGCTCGTCGTCCTGGATATAGGCGATCGCCTGCTCCAGCGTCATTCGCTTGGGCGGGGTGAGCCGGATCGCGTCGTCCTTGCCGCCGCTGGCGCGGAAGTTGGTGAGCTGCTTGGACTTGAGGGGGTTCACCTCCAGATCCTGCGGCTTGGCATTCTCGCCGATCACCATGCCCTCGTAGAGCATGTCCCCGGGGGCGATGAACAGGATGCCGCGCTCTTCCAGCGCGTTCAGCGCGTAGCCGACGGCGGCGCCGGTCTCCATCGAGATCAGGACGCCGTTCTGCCGGCCCTGGATCGGGCCCTTATAGGGGCCGTAGCGGTCGAACAGCCGGTTCATGATGCCGGTGCCGCGCGTGTCCGAGAGGAACTCGCCATGATAGCCGATCAGGCCGCGGCTCGGCGCGGTGAAGGTCAGGCGGGTCTTGCCCCCGCCGGACGGGCGCATGTCGGTCATCTCGCCTTTGCGCTGCGCCATCTTCTCGACGACCGTGCCGGCATGCTCGTCGTCGACGTCGACGACCACCGTCTCATAGGGCTCCTCGCGGCCGCCGGACTCGCTGTCCTTGCCTTCGCGGAAGAGGACGCGCGGGCGACTGATCGAGAGCTCGAAGCCCTCGCGGCGCATCGTCTCGATGAGCACGCCAAGCTGCAGCTCGCCGCGGCCGGCGACCTCGAAGCTGTCATTGTCGTGCGCGGTGGTGATGCGGATCGCGACATTGCCCTCGGCCTCGCGCTCCAGCCGGTCGCGGATGACGCGGCTCTGTACCTTGTCGCCGTCGCGGCCGGCATAGGGGCTGTCATTCACCGCGAAGCTCATGGCGAGCGTCGGCGGGTCGATCGGGCGCGCACGCAACGGCTGGGTCAGGCCCGGCTCGGCGATGGTGTTGGAGACGGTCGCCTTGGTCAGGCCGGCAATGGCGACAATGTCGCCCGCCTGGGCGGTCTCGACCGGTACACGCTCCAGGCCACGGAAGGCGAAGACCTTGGTGGCGCGGCCGTCCTCGACGACATTGCCATCGACGTCGAGCGCGCGGATCGGGGTGTTGACGTTGAGCGTGCCGCTCTCGATCCGGCCGGTCAGGATGCGGCCCAGGAAGGGATCGCGGTCCAGCAGGGTGGCGAGCATCTTGAACGGGCCCTTCTCGTCGAGACCCGGCGCCGGCACGTGGCTGACGATGGTTTCGAACATCGCCGTCAGATCGCCCGAGCGGACGTCGTCGGTGAGGCCGGCATAGCCATTGCGGCCCGAGGCGTAGAGCACCGGAAAATCGAGCTGCTCGTCATTGGCCTCAAGCGTCAGGAAGAGCTCGAAACATTCGTCCAGCACTTCGGCGGCGCGCGCGTCGGGGCGGTCGATCTTGTTGACGACGACGATCGGCTTCAGGCCGAGCGCCAGCGCCTTGCCGGTGACGAACTTGGTCTGCGGCATCGGCCCCTCGGCCGCGTCCACCAGCAGGATGACGCCGTCGACCATGGAGAGGATGCGTTCCACCTCGGCGCCGAAATCGGCGTGGCCGGGCGTGTCAACGATGTTGATGTGCACCGACTCGCCGCCACCCGGAGGCGCCCATTCGACTGAGGTGCACTTGGCGAGGATGGTGATCCCCCGCTCCTTCTCGAGGTCGTTCGAATCCATCGCCCGCTCCTCCACGCGCTGATTGTCGCGGAAGGTACCGGACTGCCGGAACAGCTGGTCGACAAGGGTCGTCTTGCCGTGATCGACGTGGGCGATGATCGCCACGTTGCGAAGGCTCATCTTCGGATAACTCTCGATTTGGAGAAATGTTCGGTCGCGCCCTTAGCCGATTTGCTGCGCTGCAACAAGGGCGGAAGCGCGGACATCAGGGGAAATGCGCGCCCTCGGTCAGGCCGTGGCGGGTGCGCTGGTCATAGTCGCGGTCATGCTGGCCCAGCCGGCGGATCGCGGCCTGGCCATCGCGCACGGCATTGGCGCAGCTGCTGGCGCGGAGCGCATCGAGCACGATCTGCCGGTTTTCCCAGGCGTGGCGGACATGGGTCGCCTCGTGCCGCTCCAGCGCGGCTACATAGGTGCGCCAGCGCATCCGGACGGCGGGCGGGGTCTGCGGGGTCTCGACCAGGCGCGGCATGCGGATCGTGGCGCTGAAGCGGATCTCGGCCCGGGAAAGGTCGCAGCTGCCATCCGCGCCGGAGGGCCAGCGCCATTCGATATACCAGCCGGCGAGCGCATCGACGCCGAGCCCGTCATTGGGGTCGCGCGGGCGGACCCGATTCAGCGCGCGGCGGATCTCGAACAGGCTGTTCCCGCTCACGTCATAATATTGGATGTCGACATTGGTGATGCCGGCGAGCGAGGCCTGGAGCGACTGGGCCGGGGCGGCGAGGGGCGCGGCCGGCTGGGCGGTTGGCCTCGAGATATTGTCGGCGGGTGCGGGGTCGCCCTGCCCGCAGGCGGCGGCCAGCAGCAGGGCCGGTAGAAAAAGAGCGAGGCGCATGGCCGGGAGCCGGCGGGTCAGCGGGCGACGCGCTCGAGAATCTCGACACCGCGGGCGAGCGCCCGGCGCTCGGAATCGGCGAGCTTGTGAAGTCGACCGACCAGGGTCTGGACGCGGCGCTCGCCGCCGCCCGTGAGCATGCTCACGCCCTCATCGGTGGCCATGATGCGGACCGAGCGGCGGTCGCGCGGATCGGCGACCCGGCTGATCAGGCCGCGCTGGACGAGAGCGTCGACGATCCGGCTCATGGTCGGCGGGCGGACCCCCTCGGCCAGAGCGAGGTCGGCCAGCGAGACCGGGCCTTCGAGCGCGATATAGGAAAGGGCGGACAGGCGAGGCGCGGAGAGGCCGCTGCCGTCATCCTCGCGCCGCAAGGTACGGAGCAAACGGATCGACGCGGAATGGAGCCGCGCCGCAACGTCTCTGGTCTGCCCGTCCCCCATGGCAATTTCCTCATTTAGCAAAGCTAATGATTACTCGTCTCGAACTGTTAGCACGGCCCTGTGGATAAGTCGAGCGCGCCGCGCCGCTGAGGAACTTCCCAATCCGGGACAGGATCGGTGGACAAGAATCGGAAAGCAGGGGCTTTTCCGGATCCTCGCGAATCAGGAGATCAGGGGTGCAGCCACCAGCGCAGGAGATAGCCCAGACTCCCCATGACCAGCACCCCACCGGCCCAGAGGCCGACGAACCAGACCAGACGCCTCCACATAGGGCCTGGAGTCTCCCCGTTCATCACGGCCTTCTACGCCTAGGAGGACCGCTTCGTCGAACTGCCCTGCAGAATCTCACAAGATGAGCTTCAGCAACGACGTGATCGCCTCAGAAATTGCGCTCATTGTTGACGTGATGACGGGCGCGGCCGAGATCGTTGCGATTGCACCCAAGGCCATCAACACACGTTCATAGAATCCGATGGAACCCAGTATATGACGCCGTTTGGGGGTTATCTCGTCGACTGACGAGCGTGAACCGCTTGGGGAGGCAGCGAGATCTTCACTCTGCCTCAAATGCTCCAGAACGTAGTCATCAAATTCCCGAGTGGTCAGACCGCTTTCTGATAGCTCCTCAAGGGCGCGGCTGGCCCGCTTCACGGGCGCGGAGAGACGTGTGCCCACTGCGCTACTTTCGTCCACCGGCGTATCGGCCAGAAATTCTTCGCGCCTGAAATACTCCGGAAAATTCGAAACGAGCGACCGATGAATGGAGAGGAATTTCTCGATGAGATACTTAAGGCCCTCACCCCACATCTCAGGTTCGAGGGCTTGGAACTCCCTGTCTACAGCTGACGCAAGAATCTGAAGCAGCTCGATGCTCAACGTCCCCGTATTCCGTCCCAACTCGGCTTGGTAACTCTCGAGCGATGCTCCCACCACAGGCGGCGTGTTGGCTCCAAGGGAGGGCCGAATAGCCCTCAGAATTCCGAGCATGTCGGTCCTGCTATGGTCGAAATCCGTTTTCGAAGCCGGCCGATCCAGTTTCGCATTTGGAGCGACATCCAGCTTGCCAAGCCGCAATACGACGTCGGGACTTGCCATCTCCGCAGCGACCCGCAGCACTTCATCCTTTTCGCGGGTGCCGCCCCCCTCTTCACCTCCTGCTGCCACCTCTCGCAGCCAAGCCGAGACATCTTCATTCACTTCCTTTGAGCGGCGGGTCCAAAAATCCTCGGCCTCCTCACTGATCCCAATCAAAAGTCGCTCGTCTTCGAGAGCACCCATGCGGGTTATATGACGGCTTCCGGCGACACGCCGATTGTACCAGTCGATCCAAGGCTTGAAATGACTCCCGAGCTGATCGAGGCGATCCTCGAACGCTATGCGGGATCGACGAGCCCAGAGCGGTTCACCTAAATGCCAAAGTTCGTGGGAAATAATATTCGAGTCTGCAAACGGGTCATTGTCCGTCGCTTCAAGGATTAGGTCCGCGTCAAGACTGGTCTCCATCCAAATAACGCTCCCGGCAGCGGCAGCGGTAACTCCCACGCCCCTGACATCGCTTAGATGCGGAGTGTGCACCACGTCGGTTCCGGCCCAATCGCTCGCCGCCTTGGCTGCAATGGCGATCGCCTCTACCGGTTCGGCGTAAAGAGCCAGTATCGACCGTCCTACGCCGACATCCCGTATCGAAATCTCCTCTATTATTCTTTGTCTGACGTCAGGTGTGATGCGTTTGGGATGTTGCACATGTCCCTGCCTTATACCCCATTCTATAAAAATGAACCTGAACGCCGTGAGGTATAACTTCTCTTCCATATCGACATCGATGGCCCCGCGCCTTGCAATGTGGGGTAGGACGCGCAGCGCCGCTCTCGTGCCCATAACATTGGCCCATGATCGAGGCTTGTCGAACAGCCACTTTTGCAAGCCAGAATAGTCCCGGAACTCGACCACTAAATGCCCCCCGAAGTCAGCTTCGGTCACCGTCTACTTGCAGCACAAGCTGTCGATTCTGCCAACTTTGGAGAGAGTCGCAGCGGCAACGACCGCGCTCAATGATAGCCATGTTCCCCCACCTTCCCCCGGAACACCCAATAGGACCAGGCGGTGTAGGCGAGGATGACGGGGACCAGGACGGCGGCGCCGACCAGCATGAACAGCTGGCTCGAATGCGGCGCGGCCGCCTCCCAGATCGTGACCCGGCCAGGGATGACATAGGGCCAGATCGAGATACCGAGGCCGGCCAGGGTCAAGGCGAACAGGCCGAGCGCGGTGGCGAAGGGCAGCCAGTCCCGCCCGCGGCGGATGCCCTCCCAGCAGATCAGGGCGACGCCGCCGAACAGCATCGGCATGATGCCGGTGAAGAGCAGGCCCGGCCATCTGAACCAGCGCTCGTGATATTGGCCTTCGAGAAAGGGCGTCGCGAGGCTGACCCCGCCGACCATCAGCAGGAAAGCCGGGAGCAGCCACTGGGCGTGGCGGCGGGCCAGCCTGTTGAGCTCGCCTTCCGTCTTCCAGATCAGCCAGGTGGCGCCGAGCAAGGCGTAGGCGACGACGAGGCTGGCGCCGGTGAGCAGGCTGAACGGGGTCAGCCAGTCCCACCAGCCGCCGCCATAGGCGCGGCCGTTGACCTCGATGCCCTGTAGCAGGGCGCCGAGCGTGATCCCCTGGGCGAAGGTCGCGACGAGGGAGCCGAGGCAGAAGCTCGCGTCCCAGAATTTGCGGTGGCCGGGGTCGCGCCAGCGGAACTCGAAGGCAACGCCGCGGAAGACCAGGCCGAGCAGCATGGCGGTGAGCGGGGCGTAGAGCGCGGGCAGGATGATCGCATAAGCGAGCGGGAAGGCCGCGAGCAGGCCGCCGCCGCCCAGCACGAGCCAGGTCTCGTTGCCGTCCCAGACCGGCGCGATCGAGTTCATCGCCTGATCCCGGTCCTTGCCCACCGGCACGCGCGGGAAGAGGATGCCGATGCCGAGATCGAAGCCGTCCATGATCACGTACATGGCGACGGCGAAGGCGATGATGATGGCCCAGATGATTGTGAGGTCCATCACCCTTCCTCCCCGCCATGGTCGACCGCGGCGGCCGGGGTGATGCCGGCGCTGCGGATCGGGGCGTCGTCGGGCGGCGTCTCGCCCGCCGCGGGGGCGTGGCGCATCAACTTGAGGATGTACCAGGTGCCGGCGGCGAAGACCGAGAAATAGACGATCACGAA
>Ga0268266_10003757_pt1 | contig 14900 bp, 13 predicted proteins | sample KBSS13metaG_FD_190356 | JGI IMG/M metagenome (GOLD analysis project Ga0268266, IMG submission 190356) | Switchgrass rhizosphere microbial communities from Kellogg Biological Station, Michigan, USA - KBS S1-3 metaG (SPAdes) (version 2) | ecosystem: Host-associated > Plants > Roots > Rhizosphere...
GTGTTCTGCACAGAGGCGCAGCTTGCCGACGAGTGCCTCAAGATCAACGAATTGATCCTGTCGACCTATGCCGATTTCGGCTTCGACGGCGAACTCACCGTAAAACTCTCGACCCGGCCGGAGAAGCGCGTCGGCACCGACGAGATGTGGGATCATGCCGAGCGCGTGATGGCGACCGTGCTCGCTGAAATCCAGGCCAGCGGCAGCAATCGCATCAAGACCGCGATCAACCCCGGCGAAGGCGCGTTTTACGGGCCGAAGTTCGAATATGTGCTGCGCGACGCCATCGGCCGCGACTGGCAATGCGGCACCACGCAGGTCGACTTCAACCTGCCGGAACGTTTTGGCGCGTTCTATATCGATGCCGACGGCTCGAAGAAGACACCGGTCATGGTGCACCGCGCGATCTGCGGCTCGATGGAACGCTTCATCGGCATCCTGATCGAGCACTTTGCCGGCAGCTTCCCGCTCTGGCTGGCGCCGACGCAGGTGCTGGTCACCACGATTACCTCCGAAGGCGACGAATACGCCAAGGTTGTTGCAGCTGCTGCGAGGCGCGCCGGCCTGCGCGTCGAGATCGACCTGCGCAACGAGAAGATCAACTACAAGGTCCGCGAGCATTCGCTGGCAAAAATCCCGGCCCTGCTCGTCGTCGGCAAGAAGGAAGCCGAAACCCATTCGGTCTCGATCCGCCGGCTCGGCAGCGACGGCCAGAAGGTGATGCCGACCGACGAGGCGCTGGCCGCGCTGGTCGAGGAAGCGACGCCACCGGACGTGAAGCGGATGCTGGCCGCGGGCTGATCATAATCGGTCTAAATCGGCTTCCGCTGGACCGGCTGTGCCCCTATCTGTGGCACAGCCATTTCCGACGAAAGAGACACTTAGTGCCCGATGCCATTGAACTGCTGAAAATCCGCCGATCGGTAAAACCCCGCGAGATGAGCGGACCCGGCCCTTCGCCTTCCGAGATCGACACCATCCTGACCATCGGCGCGCGGGTGCCGGATCACGGCAAGCTGACGCCGTGGCGCTTCATCGTGTTCGAGGGCGACGCGCGGGCCCGGGCCGGCGACGTCATTGCGCAGGTGTTTGCGAAGAAGAATCCGTCCGCGCCTGCCGCGGATATCGAAGTCGAGAAGCGCCGCCTGATGGACGCGCCGCTGGTGATCGCGGTGGTCAGCTTCACCAAGCCGCACCCAAAAGTGCCGGCCTGGGAGCAAGAGCTGTCGGCCGGCGCCAGCGCGATGAACATCGTCACCGCGGCGACCGCGCTTGGCTATGGCGCCAACTGGCTGACCGGATGGTTCGCGTTCGACCGCGACGTGCTGGATGGGTTTGGGTTGAAGGCGGATGAAAAGCTCGCCGGCTTCATCCATATCGGCACCCCGGTCAAGCCCGCCGAGGACCGCCCGCGCCCCGCGCTGTCCGATATTGTAACGCGGTTTTAGACTTGGGCTGTCGCATTCGCTGTTTGCGACCTTAGACAGCTCTCTTCATCGTCATTCAACGAATGATGCCCGGCACAGAACTCTCGTTCTGCGCCGGGCATTGTCGTGTCGTCACGACATGACGACCATCACGCGCACGATCACCCCCACAGATGATTGTCGAAATGCTGGTGCACAATATTGCTCAGGTCGGCGAGCTGTGCGCCATGCAAACCAGCGCCCGATGGGGCGGCTGCATCGCTGTGGTCACCCTGGAATGAATTCAGCAGGGATGCGAGATCGGCGAAGCGGCCGCCATGATCACCGAAGGCAAAGGGCGGGCCGCCGTTACCCATGCCCGCATCTGCAGCGGTGTCCGTAGCGCCATCGCCCGCAGCCGTCTGGGTTCCGCCACAGCCGCCGGCGCCGCCATTGTCCGCACCTGCGGCCGGCGTGTCAGGCGTCGTTCCGGTATCGCCGGTGCCGTCATCAGGAGTGACGGTGTCCGGCGGCGTGATCCCCGTGCCTGCATCCGCCATATCGGTGGTGTTGGCGCCATAAAGCGCCACGATGCCGTCGATGTCGGATTGCGACAAACCGGTGAGATCGAAATTGGCGGTCGAGTTCATCACCGCGGGATCGTCGTTGAAGTGACCCAGTCCAATCGCATGCCCGATCTCGTGGGTCGCGACGAGGGTCAATTCCGAGCCGCTTAGATTGTCGGCGCTATCGAACTCGATGTCGGCATTCTGAAGCTGGCCCCCTGAAAAACTGTAGCTCGCGACCCCCAGTACGTTGCTGGCGCCATCGATCGCCCCCTCTGAGAAATCGATGTCAGAAACGGCCGTGGACGAGACTTGCTCGAATTGAATATTGGCGACCTCCGACCATTCAGCGAATGCAGCATTGATGGATTGCAGGTCCGCCTGCGAGATACTGTCATCAACGGCCCAGGTGACCGTCCCACCCGCAGTGCCCAGTTCGGGTGACCCCCATTTCGCGCCCACGAGGCTGAAATCGTCCGCCATGCTGTCTCCTTCGCTGTTGATGTAGATCAAGATAGCAGTGTCGGAGACCTAAGCTGTCTGGTTGACGAGAGTGAGGCTCCCGTTTGCGAGAGTGGGGCGATACAACGCTCATTGAATGATAAGCAATACGCGACGAGCCGACGCAGCTTTGTAAGGTCGAGCAACGATGGCCCATGCGGAACCCACGACCAACGAGGCCCAAGCTGTGCTTCGGTGTTGCGACCTGATCAGCCGACAGCAAGAGCTGTGCTGTTCCACGCACAGGTAAGCACGGCCTCGTCTGAACCCGCGACGACTTACGCTGCCTGCGAGACCCGCGCACCAAAACGAGCCAGCAATTCCGCAATCTCCGACGCCGGCTTCGCCGCGCTGAACAGGAAACTCTGCACCTGGTTAGAGCCTTCGGCGCGCGGCCAGTCGAGTTGGTCGGTCGCCTCGACGCCCTTCGGCCGTGGTGGCGATGTTGGGACTGCGGCCAAGGCTGGAGATCGCGCGCACGATCGCGACGCAATCGGTGCGCTCGACAAGGTCCTTCACGAAAGAGCGGTCGATCTTGATCTTGTCGAACGGAAAACTGCGGAGTGGCGAGAGCGGTACGCCGATGCGGCGAATATGACAGTTTTGATCGTGCGATGGTTAGTGCGCATTAGAGACTATGACAGCCGAAGGCCGAACTCAGCGCGCAATAACCTCGACCTCGCCGTCGACGCCGTTGACGACGTTGAAGGGCCGCTCGAACACCTTGCCTTCGTTCTTGGCGATGGCGCGGTATTCGCCCTCGGACAGCACGACACGGGGGAACGCGCCGATCGATTCCTTGATGACGTCGCCACCCGGCGTGATCACCGACCACGCGGTGTTGGCGAGCGCCTCGCCGCCCCTGTCGCTGACCAGCTTCAGCGTGATGACAGCCGCGCGGTGGCTGACGGTCACGTCCGTCAGCTTGCCGGCCTGGACGCGGATGTCGGAGCGCACCACCGAGTTGGCGTCGCCATAGTTGGAAATGATGTAGTAGGTCCCCTCCGGCAGCAGCGCAACGTCGCCTGCGGCGACGTTGGGCACCAGCGACTGGCGTTCGGCACCGGCGCCACCTTCGAACTGGCTGCCCTTGTAGAGCGCGAATGAAATCTGGTTCGGCGGAATCTTGCTCGAGCCGACGCGGCCCTCGATGCGCAGTCCGCCGGCCGGAAGCACGAAGGCCACGCGATCGGTCTCCGCTTTCAGGCTCACCGCCCGCACCGCGCTGACCAGGCCGAGCGCCACATGGACGACGTAATTGCCGGGCGGCAGCACGATGTTCGGGGTCGCGCCACGCTCCTCGCGGATCAGCTTGAACGTGCCGGTGTCGTCGGGCTTGTCGGCGAACACCCGCCACACCAGCCCGCCATTGATGGCCGGCAGATCCTTGCCGTAGCGTGCCGTCAGCGACAGCACCCCCTGAGTTGGAACGGCGGGCGCCGGCGGAGGCGCAGCCGGCGGGATCGTTGCGATCGTCGGTGGCACAATGGTCGGCTGGTTCAATGGCGGCGGAACCGTCCCGGACAGCGGCGCCAGATTCATCGCTGGCGGGGTCTGGACATCCGGAACCGCGGCCGGCGGCACCGGTGGCGGGCGATCCGAGAACATCTGGGCCGACACCGGGGCCGAAAGCAGTGCAGCCAGCGGCAAGGCAAGCGCGTAGGCAAGCGCCAACCCCGGGAAAGGCCATCCGCCCCGCCCGAATCCAACGATACCGTTACCGCCCGAGATCATGGCCATGCTTTTCACCGAAAACGCGGCAAATTCAAGCCTCCGGATCGGAAGATCGGCCGGCACCGGTGGCGGAACCCGAACCGGCACCCAATATTGATGCGGCGGTCGTGGTCCAGTCATATTCCCTGCCTAGGCCGCTTGGGACGGGCATAAACCATGCATCCGGATCGGAATGGATGATTCTGGCGCTGTCGCGCCGCGGCGGATATCGTTGAGGCCGCAGGAGAGTTTGCGTGTTGGATAGCTGGATGGGGCGCGGCCAAAAGGGCTCAGATGCCCAGGACAAGGTAGGGCTCGGCAGCATCCGCCGGCCCGTGATCGGACTGGCGCTGGGCGGCGGCGCCGCCCGCGGCTTTGCCCATATCGGCATCATCAGGACGCTGGTAGCCCATGGAATCATTCCCAACGTCGTGGTGGGAACGTCGATCGGCGCCGTGGTCGGCGGCGCCTATGCCTCCGGACATCTCGATGCGGTGGAAGAATGGGCACGCAGCCTGCAGCCGCGAAGCGTCCTCTCCTATCTCGACATCCGCCTGAATGGCTCCGGCCTGATCGGCGGCGCCAAGCTTGCGGCCGAAATCGAGGCTGCGATGGGTCCGATTCTGATCGAAGACCTGCCGATGAAATTCGCCACCGTTGCGACCGAAGTCCGCACCGGCCACGAGATCTGGCTGACCCACGGTCCGATGGTGGACGCGATGCGCGCCTCCTACGCATTGCCCGGCATATTCTCGCCGGTACTGGTCGGCGACCGCTGGCTGGTCGATGGCGCGCTGGTCAATCCGGTGCCGGTGTCGGCGGCGCGCGCGCTCGGGGCGGAGATCGTCATCGCCGCCAATCTTTCCAGCGACGTCTTCACGCACTCCACGACGATCTACTCCCACGGCCCGACATCAGGCGTTTCGGTATCGGTGATGCCGGAAGCGGTACCTGAACCCGAGCCGCGGAAACGCGGTATCGGAAAATTCTTCTCCGCCGAGCGCACCATGAAGCGTGAGTTCTTCGGCGGCGGCGGGCGGCCGGGCATCTCCTCGGTCATGGTCGATGCCTTCAACATCATGCAGGACCGCATCACCCGCGCACGGCTGGCGGGCGATCCGCCGGACCTCCTGATTTCTCCCCGCGTCGGCAAGATCGGCTGGTTCGATTTTCATCGCGCCGACGACCTGATCGTCCACGGCGCCAAGGCGGCCGAACGCGCCATTGAATCGATCCAGGAGGCAATCCACATCCTGGCGCCGCCGACGGCGAGCGACGCCGAACCGACGGTGGAAAAGGCCGATAAGGAATAACGATCAGGCCGTCTTGATGTAGTCGCGCAGCGCTTCCTGCTCGGTCTCGTATTCCTGGACGCGGCGCTTGACGATATCGCCGATCGAAATCAGGCCGACCACCTTGCCATCCTCGACCACGGGCAAATGGCGGAACTTGCCGATCGTCATCATCTCCATGATCCCGGCAACGGTGTCGGACTCGCGGCAGCTCACGACCTTGCGCGTCATGACCGTGCCGATGGGCTCCTCGAGCACCCTGGCGCCGCGCTCGCCCAGCACCCGAACGATGTCGCGTTCCGAAAGGATGCCCTCAAGCCGTCCCTGGTTCATCACCAGCACGGCGCCGATCTTGCGCTCGCCAAGGATCTTGACCGCCGCCGAAAGCTTGGCGTCGGGTTCGATGCTCTGGATCTGGTGACCCTTGGTGTCGAGAATTGAACGTACCGTCATTGTCGCCTCCCTGAATCCGTTCGTGCCCCGAGAGCCCGACTTGTTCGCGAGTCTTCAATCAACAGTTCCGCGCCGGTGTCGTTTCAGGGCGCGGTCTACAAGTGCGGCTGTCCTGCACGGCAGCGGGCTTGGCTTGCATTGCAACTTATGCGGATGATGGATGAAATCGCCGCTCGCCGCAAGCGACGATCAGACGCGGCCAGGTTCGTCCGGCGATGAAACGTCCGCCGCATGCCGCATCGCACGCGGCACCGGATCGAACAGTGAAAACAACATCAGGCCGGCGAGAAATCCGCCGATATGCGCCTGCCAGGCCACGCTGGCGCCGTCCGTTCCGATCGAAATCGACCCGAGGCCGAAGATGATGTTGACGCCGAACCACACCGCCAGAAATGCGAGCACGCGCGTGTTGCGCAATGCCCGGGCCAGCGACAGCGCTGGAACTTTTGCCGCGGCATCCGCATCGCCCCGGGTGAACGACAGAAAACTTCCCTGCACGAAGGCGAAGCGAATGGCGGCAGCCATCGCGCCGGATACCGAGGCCGAGGCGCCGATCATCGGCGCGATGGCGTGCTCATGGGTGACGAGATGCGCCACTGCGCCCGCCGCGGCCGTCACCGCCATGAATGCGAAGAACCGGACCGGACCGAACCGGCGCGCCAGCGCGCTGCCGAACGGCAGCAGCCACAGCACGTTGAAGCCGATATGGCTGAGATTGGCATGCAACAGGGAATAGGTGACGAAGGTCCAGACCTTGGCGCCGGCCCCGCCGGGAAAGGTGATGTTGAGCAGCGTCGAATCGTAGCGCTTGGGAATGAAACCGAACACGTCGATGGTCCAGTTCTCCAGATCGACCGGCATCAGCACCCGCAGATGGATCGCGGCGATCAGCAGTACATAGGCCGTCAGCGCGCCCGGGAGCGTCAGGATCGGCTCATGCGGGGCGTCAGGCGGCTCGACCGAGGATGAATAAGACTGCGATTCCAAAGGCAGGACCTTGCAAGTCGGCTTGAGGCTATCGGCTCAGATAGGCGGCTTTACCTGCCCTGTGCAAGTGCACAATCACAGCCATCCATGTCCGGGCCGCGGCGCAGCACGTGGTGATGCGACGCGGTGCCGGGGCGTTGCCCCGTCTCCGGGACACGACGTCGCTACCGAAAGAACAAAAAGAAAAAGGGAGGATGCTGAGAACACCCTCCCTTGTCTTGCTGATCTTCTCGCGCCGTGGAGCCGGGATCACATCCCCACCCCTCCCCGGCGCGATGACCAAACTGTTTGATGCCACCTGTGTACCAACTGCGCCAAAACCTTTCGGATAATCCGGCGCCGTCCGATGCGTTCCACCCTACGCACGCCACCCCGCCTTCGCCAACCTCATAGTTAATTTAACGTTAACAACGCAAAGCCGCGGCTCGAGCGGCCAAATCGCGTTCCCGGCATGGACGCTGCAAAGCCTCTCCTGCACAACAGTCAAGGGAAGCCGTGTTGCGCAAAAGCGGGACAGAAGTGTCTCGCCTGGGCAACCCGGGGGCGAGGATCAGTTATGAAACACCCATCGAGCCGCGAGTTCTTTGCCTATTGGGATGCGAAGCGCGGCGACGCGCGGGCGCCGGACCGCAGCGAGATCGAACCCGGCGCGGTGCGCGAACTGCTCGGCGATATCTTCGTGCTGTCCTATGACAGCGAGGCCGGCTACCCGTTTCGCGTCGCCGGAACGCGGGTCTGCGCCCTGCTCGGCCGCGACCTCAAGGATACGAGCTTCTCCGCGCTGTTCAGGGCGGACAGCCGCCGCGAGATCGAGGACATCGTGACTTACGTCGCCGAGGAAATGCTGGCGGCGATTGCCGGCATCACCGCGACTTCGGATGACGGGACGACGGCGCATCTGGAACTGCTGCTGCTGCCCTTCAACAACCGCGCACATGCGCCGATCAGCCTGACCGGCGTGCTGGCGCCGTTCGAAGGCGACCTCGGCACGATCAGGGATTTCAAGGTGACGTCGTGGCGCTATCTGCACCGGCCGCAAAAGCTCGTTCCGCGCGCCTTGCGCAAGCTCGCCATCGCGCGCGGCTTCATGGTGTATGAAGGCCTGCGGTAGCTGGTCGAGCAATTCGGCTGCACTACCGCGACAGCAGATTGGTCTTCGCCACGTCGATCACCTCGTCGCCACGGCCGCTCATCACGGCGCGAAGCACCCAGAGACTGAAGCCCTTGATCTGCTCGGCCGTGATCGCCGGCGGCATCGACAATTCCTGGGTGGCGGTGACGACATCGAGGACCGCGGGACCGTCATGGGCCAGCACGTCGCGGATCGCGTTTGAGAGCTCGCCCGGATCCTCTACCCGCACCGCATGAATGCCCATGGCACGCGCCATCGCGGCGAAATCGGGATTCTTGAGATCGACGCCGGTCTCGATGAAGCCGGAAGCCTTCATCTCCATCGCGACGAACCCCAGCACGCCGTTGTTGAAGACCACGACCTTCACCGGCAGTTTCATCTGCGTCAGCGTGATCAGGTCGCCCATCAGCATGGCAAACCCGCCATCGCCCGACATCGAGATCACCTGCCGTCCCTTCTGCGCGGCCTGCGCGCCGATGGCGTGCGCCATGGCGTTGGCCATCGAGCCGTGGACCCAGGAGCCGATCAGGCGCCGGCGGCCGTTCATGGCGAGATAGCGCGCCGCCCAGATCGTGGGCGTACCGACGTCGGCAGTGAACACCGCGTCCTCTGACGCCTGCTCGCTCAACAGGCGCGCCAGATATTGCGGGTGGATCGGCTTTTGCCCCGGCGTGCCCTGCGCGAGTTCGTCGAGCCCGGCGCGGGCTTTCTTGTAGTGAGCCAGGCTGTCGTCGAGATGCTTGCGTTCGCTTTTCGCCTTCAGCTTCGGAAGCAGCGCCCCGATGGTGGCGCCGACGTCGCCGACAAGGCCGAGGTCGAGCCTGCAGCGGCGGCCGAGATTTTCAGGCCGGATATCGACCTGGGCGATCTTGGCGTCCGTCGGCAGAAACTGCTTGTAGGGAAAATCAGTCCCGAGCATCACCAGGACGTCGCAGGCATGCATCGCGGCATAGCCGGACGAAAAGCCGATGAAGCCGGTCATGCCGACGTCGTAGGGATTATCGTATTCGACGTGCTCCTTGCCGCCGAGCGCATGTACGATCGGGCTCTTGAGCGTCTCGGCAAGCCGCATCAGGCCGTCATGGGCGCCGGCACAGCCGCGGCCGCAGAACAGCGTGACGCGCCTGGCGCCATTGAGGAGTTTGGCCAGCGCCTCCAGTTCGCCTTCAGCCGGTTGAACGATCGGCGCTGCCGGCAGCAGGCCGGCATTCGGCGAGATGCCGCGTTTGGGCGCAGGACGCAATGCGACGTCGCCGGGGATGACGATGACTGCGACGCCGCGCCGCCCCACGGCCGCACGGATGGCGTTTTCCAAGACGTAAGGCAATTGCGCCGGATCGGAAACCAGTTCGCAATAATGGCTGCATTCGCGGAACAGCTCCTGCGGGTGCGTTTCCTGAAAATAACCGCCACCGATTTCGGCGGACGGAATCTGCGCGGCGATGGCGAGTACCGGCGTGCGGCTGCGATGCGCATCGAACAGGCCGTTGATGAGATGCAGATTGCCGGGACCGCACGACCCCGCGCAGACCGCAAGCTCGCCGGTGATCTGCGCTTCGCCCGCGGCAGCAAAAGCTGCGACCTCCTCATGCCGGACGTGAATCCAGTCGATTGCCTTTCGCTTCCGCAACGCGTCCGTGAGGCCGTTGAGGCTGTCGCCGACCACGCCGAAGATGCGCTTGACGCCGGCCTGGGCCAGCGTCTCCGCGATGAGGTCTGCTACATTGTCGATCTTCATGTGGCATGATCCTTTCTCAGCGTCCGGTGAACACCGCCGCACGTTTCTCCAGGAAGGCGTTGCGTCCCTCCATTGCGTCGGCGCTGAGACGGATTTCCGCCTGCGTTTCGATCTCGCGGCGGAACTGATCGGCATAGCTGGCGTGTTCGCTTTCGTCGATCAGGCGGCGCGTCGCGACCAGCGCGCGCGTCGGGCCGCTTGCGAGTTTGCGCGCCAGCGCAAGCGCGCCGTCGCGCAGCGCTGTATCGTCGAAGACTTCGCGGACCAGTCCCCACTCTTTCGCCTGTTCGGCCGTGAGCGGCTCGTTGGTCATCATCAGTTCGAGCGCGCGCTGGCGGCCGACGAGGCGCGGCAAGAGCCAAGTAGAGCCGAGATCGGGGACCAGCGCGATGCGGCTGAACACCTGAATGAAGCGCGCCGAACGGGCGGCAACGATCATGTCGCCCGCCATCGCAAGGCTGAAGCCACCGCCCGCCGCCACGCCGTTGACCGCCACCACGATTGGCACGCGGCACTCGCGCATCGCCTTGAATGCCGGCCAGTAATACTTCATCACGCCGGCGGCGATGTCGTCGCCAAGGATTTGCGCGGCCTTGAGATTTTGTCCCGAGCAGAAGCCCCGTCCGGCGCCGGTCAGCACCAGCGCCCTCACCCGCGGGTCAGCGTCAATCTCGCCGATGGCTGTCGCGAGATCGCCCAGCAGATCGGGCGTCATCGCGTTCAGGGTATCCGGCTCATCCAGTGTCAGCACACCGACGCTGTCGGCGCGCTCCCGCTTCACTCCCGGCATATCGAAACCTCCGTTCGCAGCATTCTTGGCCGGCCCGGCCGGGTGCGAGAGTAACCCGAATGCCATCGCGCGCAACAATCGCCTCGCGCAGACTTGAACGAAATCGCCGTTCCCAGAAATACTTGGCCGGTTGGGGAGTTATGCGCGCCCTCACACGTAGCCCAGCCAGCGCCAGTACGTCGCGGCCAGCAGCATCACGAGGGCCAGCGCGATCACCGTCAGCACCAGGCCGGTGCGAACGAAGTCGCGCGCGCTGAAGGTGTCGGTGCCATAGGCGACCATGTTCTGCGGCGCGTTCACGACCAGGATGAAGCCAAAGCTCACCACGAACTGCAGCAGCATGGTCATGCCGATCACATTGATTCCTGGCGTCGCCACGCCCTTGAGCACGGCGATGACGATCGGAATCATGGCCGATGCCAGCGCCGTGGCGCTGGCGAAGCCAAGATGAATCACGACCAGGAACAGGCTCATCACGCCAAGGATGAACAACGCCGTCGCGTTCTTCAGACCAAACGCATCGACGACGATGTTGGCAAGCCATGTCGCCGCCGTGGTCTGCAGCAGCGCGGTGCCGAGGCTGATACCGACGCCGAACAGGACGATCGTGCCCCACGGGATCCTGGGCTGCGCCTCCTTCCAGCTCATAATGCCGAAACCCGGCAGGAACATCAGCGCCACGGCGGTAATGGTCGTCGTGCTGGTATCGAATTTGTGCAGTACGCCTTCTGTCGACCAGAACCCGATCAGGGTGATCGAAAGCAGCAACAGCTTGATCTCCGACGGCTTCATCGGCCCAAGCTCCGACAGCGATTTGCGGATCCCCTCCCGACCGCCGGGCACCTGCGCGACTTCCGCCGGCATCATCCGCGTCATCACGAAATACAATGCGACGCACATCAACACGGCAAACGGCCCGGCCGCGATCAGCCAGTCCAGCCAGGTAATGGTCCTGCCGAACGCCTTCTCGACAAAGCCGATCGCCACCATGTTTTGTGCGGCGGCGGTCTTGATGCCGACATTCCAGATGCTGGCGGTCTGCACCGTCGTGATCATCAGCATGCCGGCAAGTGCACCGCGCCTATCGACGCCGAAGGCTGCGATGATGCCAAGCGTGATCGGCACCAGGCAGGCCACCCGCGCAGTGGTCGAAGGCACCATCAGCGCGATCACGAACCCGACCAGGATTGTGCCGATCACGACGTTTCGGGTTTCGGTGCCGGCCCGCGACAGGATGGTCAGCGCAATGCGCTTGTCGAGGCCCGTTGCCGTCATCGCGGCCGCCAGAAAAAGCGCCGCCGCGACCAGCACCAGCGCGGTGTTGGCAAAGCCGCTGAACGCAAGCCCCAACGCCGCGCTCGTGCCCATCAGCACCTTGGGATTGGCGACGCTCGGCGCCAGCCCGAGCAGGAATGCCATCAGAGCGGCGATCACGACCGCCGAAACCGCGTAATCGATGGCTTCCGTCATCCAGACAATGACGGCGAAGCCGAGAATGGCGAGCATACGATGGGCCGCGACCGGCAGATCCGCCGGTGTCGGCAGCAGCAGGATGACGGTCAGTACGGCTACCGCCAGCAGCAATCCCCAATTGGTCCTGATCCAGCTTTGATGCCCAGCGCCCGCGATAGGGCCGCCCGCCGGTGTCTGTTCTACGATAGTCATGCGCGTTCCTCCCGGAACGGTACAATCGACCGGTATTCGCGACACCGTTTTGCGCTGGATCAAGCGCCGCACCGACAAGCGCCGCACCGACATGGCACGCCTGCTCGCGGAGCGGGCCGGGTTTCGCGCATCTTTTTGATCTTGCGCAAAGTGCTGCCGCCCCACGGTCTTTACCTAAGCGATTAATGCGCGAGGATTTCACGATGCGAAAAGCCCCCAGCCTGTCGATCTCACCGGAAAAAGTATTCTTCATCATCGCAAAGTCGCGTCAATCCGACGGTGCGGCGACCGATCTGGATGCCAATTCCACCTCTGCCGACGACGATGCCGTCCATGGCTTCGCGGACCACAGCAGCATAACGGACCGCTCGGAGCTTTCCGGCTTTATCCGCGGGTTGAATGTAGACGAGCAGGTCGATCTGGTCGCCCTGATGTGGCTCGGCCGCGGCGACGGCGATCTCGACAGTTGGAAAGATCTGCGCCAGGAGGCTTCGCGCGCTCACAACAGCCATACGGCGCGGTACCTGATCGAGACGCCGATGCTTGCCGATTATCTGGAAGAGGCTTTTTCACAGTTCGGCAAGTCCTTTGAGGATTTCGAAGCGCCTCTCTAATCCCGTTTGACTTCAAACTAGCCGGGAGCATTTCAAAATGACCAAGATCAAGATCGGCACTGGCGATTGGATCGTTGTGTGCGACGGCCACAAGGCACTCATCCTCGAAAATCGCGGTGATCGCATGTTTCCAAACCTGCACACCAGGGAAGTGCATGAGCAGCCGGACCTGTCCACCCATGCACAAGGAAGCGATGCTCCGGGCCGCGTCCACCAGTCGACCGGCGGAGCGCGAAGCTCGGTCGAGCAGACGGACTGGCACGACGAGTCGGAGCGATCATTCCTGAAGACTCTGGCGGAACGGTTGGACGTTGCGGTCACGACCGGCGAAACCTCGGCCGTGACGGTGGTCGCCTCACCCCGCGCGCTGGGCATGATCAGGGCAGATTATTCAGCTGCGGTTCGAAAGGCTCTTCAAGGCGAAATCGCCAAGGATCTGATCAAGATGCCGGTTTACGAAATCGAAAAGCAGCTCCTGGCGTAACCCCTGCACGGGTGTGCAGGTTATCCGCCGCCCCCTGTCGGGAGGAATTCAGCCGGATAGTGGCGACGAGGCTCGTCCCCGATCAAGGCTCGCACTTCATGCCATCGCCGATAAGACATCGTTAACCCTGTCAGCCTTAGGGTCTTCCTGACGCCGAAGGACCGGCTGTCTGGTGGCGAAGATGTCGTTTGCGCAAAAGAAAACAACCACTGTGCCGTCCGCCGAAGAGCGACGGCGCTTTCAGCGTGTCAAAGTCCACCTGCTCGGCCGCTACATGCTGCCGGACCGCCGCGAATTTCCTTGCCAGATTATTAACATGTCGCCGGGCGGACTGGCCCTGCTGGCGCCCGGCATCGGCAATGTCGGCGACCGCGTGATCGCCTATCTCGACCATATCGGCCGCGTCGAGGGCAAAATCACCCGCATCATCGACAATGGCTTTGCCATGACGGTCGGCGCCACCGCGCGCAAGCGCGACAAGCTGGCCGCCCAGCTCACCTGGCTGGCCAACCGCGATATCCTCAATTTGCCGGAAGACCGCCGCCACGACCGTATCGTGCCGCGGAACCCGATCGCGCTGATGACGCTCGAGGACGGCAGCAAGATGACCTGCCGCATCATCGACCTCTCGCTGTCGGGCGCCGCGATTGCGGCGGAAAACCGCCCTCCGCTGAAATCGCTGGTCATGCTCGGCAAGGTGCAGTCCCGCGTGGTGCGAAACCTCGAGGAAGGCTTCGCGCTCGAGTTCGTCCACGAGCAGGTCGGCGAAGCGCTCGAAGAAGCGGTTACCGCACGGTAAAGCGCCAGCCGCCGAAAATCCCTGTTTTCCATCCTTAACAGGCGGTATCCGCACCCACGGATACCGCCTTTGCCATATCCGGGACCCGCAAAACGCGGTTAACGCGGCGGGCTTTCGCGCTCGCATCTGCCGCTGGCGCAGCCCCGCGCGCGTTAATGTATAAAATTTGAATCAATTGCAGTTGTCTCAAATTTTAGTCGAATTCGATTCAAGTATAGATCGAATTAGCCGCTAGATTTACGAGTATTCGCGTCAAATGTACTTGCCTGACTTAGCGGCGGCGCAAATCCTTCGTGCGAAACATGGTCCCAACAAGAAACGGGGGCGACCATGTTGTTCAGGGGACAGGGAAAGGGACTGGCGGTCATCGCCGTCCTGTTGGGGTTAAGCGCTTCAATGAGCGTCCAGGCGAAAGCCGGCGATGCTCTCTATGCCAGCCTTGGCGAGACCGCGCGCTCGCCGATCGGCTGGGTCGAATTCTGCGCCGAGAATGCGAGCGAATGCCGTGGCGGTACCTCTCAGCCGCGTGACATCGTGATGTCGCAGACGGCGTGGCGGGATTTGCTGCGGGTCAACAAGTGGGTCAACGAGACCATCAAGCCGATCACCGACATGGATCATTGGGGTGTGGTCGAGAAATGGTCGTTGCCGACGGACGGTTACGGTGACTGCGAGGACTATGTGCTTCTGAAGCGCAAGATGCTGATCGACGCCGGATGGCCGCGCGAAGCGCTGCTGATCACGGTGGTGCGCGACAAGA
>Ga0268266_10003758_pt1 | contig 14897 bp, 11 predicted proteins | sample KBSS13metaG_FD_190356 | JGI IMG/M metagenome (GOLD analysis project Ga0268266, IMG submission 190356) | Switchgrass rhizosphere microbial communities from Kellogg Biological Station, Michigan, USA - KBS S1-3 metaG (SPAdes) (version 2) | ecosystem: Host-associated > Plants > Roots > Rhizosphere...
ACGGAAAGACACTGTGCTATCGCCCGGGACGGGTGAGCTGGTGACGACGTGGGCTGCGTTTTTGCCACAGCATAAAAAACAATGGGCTAAAGGAACTGACTACCTGAAAGAAACCATTAAACATTATGGCAAGTGGGTGGGACCTTATCCTTATAAAACCATAAAGGCGGTAGAAGGCGATATGCATGCGGGGGGCGGGATGGAGTACCCTACTGTGACGATAATAGACAGGAGTGCCGCAAGTGATCTGCAAACTACCATAGTACATGAAGCAGGCCACAACTGGTTTTACGGTATAATGGGGACTAATGAGCGTGACCATGCATGGATGGATGAGGGGATCAATACTTTTTATGAAGAAAAAACGAGCAGGGAACTTTCTAAAAAATCGGCAAGGCGGCAGAAGCAGAATGCTGACCTGAATAATATGCTGTACTATGAGGCAACTGCTACGCACACAGACCAGGCGATAGACCAGACATCTGCCAACTTTACAAAACTAAACTATGGCGGTGATGTGTACTTTAAAACTGCGCTGATGATGCGCTGGCTGGAAGACTATATGGGTGAAAGCAGCTTCCAGAGTGGCATGCAGGATTACTATAACACATGGAAATTTCAGCATCCTTACCCGGAGGACCTGAGAATGATATTGCAGAAGCATAGCGATAAATCGCTGGATTGGTTTTTTGACGGAATGCTGCAGACTGATAAGCGAATAGACTTTAAGGTGAAACGCGCTAACAAGCAGACCATTACGGTGAAGAACAAAAGTCATATAGCTGCACCGGTGGGGGTAGATGTATATAGCAAAGATAGCCTGATGGGTACTGTATGGTCTCAACCTTTTGATGGGAGCATTAAGCTACAGCTACCTGATAATGATGCAAGCTGGACCAAGCTGAAAATAGACGACGATGTGGTGGATAGTAAACCGCAGAACAATCTTTATCGCAGGTATGGACTGTTTAAGAGAGGTGGGCTGAAGGTGAAGCCATTGGCGGGGTTGAATATGAGCTATAAGGAGAAATTGTTTATTAGTCCGGCGCTGGGCTATAATAACTATGATGGATTTATGCTGGGACTGGTATTTCATGACTTGACGATACCAGAGAACAGATTCCGCTTTGCGCTGGCGCCGATGGTGGGCTTTAATAGCGGCAAATTTGTGGGAGCAGGGTCTGTGGGATATGTATGGTACCCTGATAACCTGTTTAAAGAAATATTACTGCAGGCAGATGCAAAATCATTTCATTATAATGAGCTGAGGCAACAGGACGGGAACTGGCTATATGCGGGGTACACTAAGATAGCCCCATCGCTAAATATTACGTTTAATGAGCACAATTTATTGAGCCCTGTGACACGTACGTTGACACTGAAGGCGTATAGCATAATGGAAGACCAATATAATGCAGCAGATAGCAGCAAAATAACACTGAACCAACAGCAAAAGACCTATGGACTGATACGATACAGGCATGTAAATGAGAGAGCTTATAATCCATTTAATTATAGCGTGGAAGGTCAACTGGGGGCGGACTTTGCCAAGGTGAGCGCTGAGGGAAACCTGCGGATAGATTACTTCAAAAAGAACAAGGCATTATATGTGCGAGCCTATGCCGGTAAGTTCTTCGGGATAAGCAATGACCCAACTGTATTGCAGCGGTATTACCTCACTACTACTTATAGCGGCGTGAATGACTACCTGTATGACGGTACTTATTTTGACAGGAGTAATAGAAACAGCGCACTGGCGCAACAGATATCTATGCAGGAAGGAGGCTTTAAGGTGCCTACCTTCAATAATGTGGGCATAAGTGATAATTACCTGCTGGCATTGAACCTGAAAAGCGACCTGCCTATAAAATTACCAATACGGCTATTCCTGGATGTGGCGAGCTATAGTGAAGCTAATGCTTCATCTACTAAAGGGAAGGTATTATATGACGGAGGTGTGGAAGTGCATTTTATAAAGGATATCCTTACTATAAATATTCCGTTAATCATGAGCAGTGATTTCCAGGACTACCTGAAGGCTACTTATGGCAAGAGCCAGGTATTTGGCCACAGCATTTCCTTTAGTATAAAACTGAATAATATAAACTGGCTGAAATCGCCGTCGTTATTTATGAAACTGGTGGGTGGATAAAATCCGCTAAAGGCAGAAAACGAAAAAAGGGTACACAATGTGTACCCTTTAATATTATTTCAAATATTAGACTATGCAGTAGTTTTTGCAGCAGCTTTAGCTTTTTTGCCTTCGCCCTGAGCCTGGATTTGTTTCTTTTCTTTAATACGAGCTGATTTACCTGAACGTTCGCGCAGATAGAACAGTTTAGCACGACGAACGCGGCCAACTTTGTTCAGCACAATAGATTCAATATTAGGAGAGAATAGGGGGAACAAACGTTCAACACCTACGCCATCAGACACTTTACGAACAGTGAAAGTTTGCGTAAAACCACGTCCCTGGCGCTTAATACAATCGCCCTTAAAAGACTGGATACGTTCTTTATTACCTTCAATGATCTTATAATTAACTGTAATATTATCGCCGGCTTTGAACTTTGGAAATTCTTTCTTCCCAGTTAACTGCTCGTGTACAAAAGCTAAAGCTTCCATTTTTACTATGATTTTGGGGTTGCAAAGATACAAACAATAATTATGATTGCAAATTTTTTTGCTATTCAATTACTCATCTTCCTTTAAAAGATCCGGGCGACGCTCGGCGGTACGCTTCAGGGACTGTTCATGACGCCAGGCATCTATAACCTTCGGGTCTCCGCTTAGCAGCGCCTGTGGCACCTTCCAACCGCGAAAATCGGCGGGACGGGTATAGACAGGTGGCGCCAGTAAATTATCCTGAAAAGAGTCGAAAAGGGCCGAGGTTTCGTCATTTAATACGCCCGGAAGCAGCCTGCCAATAGCATCTACCACTATTGCAGCAGCCAATTCTCCCCCACTCAAGACGTAATCTCCAATAGATATTTCTTTTGTAATATAATGCTGGCGGATACGCTCGTCAATTCCCTTATAATGGCCGCAAATAATTATCATATTCCCCTTGAGCGATAGCTTATTTGCCATTTTCTGATTGAATAGCTCGCCATCGGGAGTCATATATATTATCTCATCATAAGAACGGTCTTTTTGCAATGCCTCAATGGCTAAAGCTAAGGGTTCCGGCATCATAACCATTCCTGCACCACCGCCAAACTGATAGTCATCCACCTGTGCCTGTTTGTAGGGAGTATATTGACGCAGATTGTGCGTATGTACCTCCAGCAAGCCACGAGACTGCGCCCTTTTCATAATAGAATGAGAAAAGGGACTTTCCAGCAATTCAGGTAAAACCGTTATGATGTCAATGCGCATGTGGGAAATTCAAAGTCAAAATTAAAAATTAAAAAGGGTTTCTGCTTAGATATCAAGGATACCCTCGGGGAGGTCCATCCTGACGAATTTGTTTTTGATGTTTACGTCAAGTATCATTTCATCTACCAATGGCAGCAGCACTTCCTTGTTGTTATAATTAATACGCGCCAGCCATTGGTGACCAGCCTGCATTACATCTTCTATGGGGCCAAGAGAGCCCTTTTCTTTGTCAACTACGTTGAAGCCTATCCACAGTAATGGAGAATCTGTAGCGTGCTGGGCAAGTATATCTTCCTGCACATATACATTTTTGCCAATGAGCTTTTTCGCGGCCTCGCTGCTGGCGATATCCTCCAGGTTTATGATATATTCATCATCACCCGAAGCTTTTAGCTGGGAAATAAAGAAGGGAATGTAACTTTCCTTATGCAACTCAAGAAGCAAAACATCCTCGGGCTTCAGCCATTTGGAATTGCCCACGATGTGGGTCATTATTAAGGCACCCTGTAAACCGTGGGTGGCCACTATCTTACCAATTCGTATCATGCGAGCCGCAAAAGTACGAAAACAGCGGTAGAGCGGCGGCAATCAAAAGTAACCGAGGTAAAACCCGGAGTAAGTAATATACTCTATGCTGATTTCATCTCCTTCGGTGAAGCGATAATAGTCGTTTTGGGAAACCTCGATGCTGAGTTTTGTAGGAGAATCGAGGTAAAAATAGTAGGTGTCATTGATTGTAGCATGTACACGCTTAGTGATATGTGTCATTTCTATGGTCTTTGTGCCCTCTTTAATATCGTGCTTCATTCTACGAAGATTGAGCCGATAGGCAACAGTAGTGGCACCGACAGAGATACCCAGCAATATGCCAGTAGTGACAAAATACCTGGCAGGTGAAAAAGCATTGGGAGCTCCATCGAAGGCCCGATACCAGGAACCAATAAAGGGCACTACGAAACTAACGATCATAAAGATGCGGAAGATCTTATAATACGAGTGCCGCTCCTTCCGCTCCTGTTGCTGAAGGAAAGCCATCTCTGATGCTTCGAGTGGCTCCTTGTATCGTAGCAATTCAGTGGACACTTTGTGTTATTTAAATTCATACACCTCCGAGTACTTCCTTTCAGCGTATTGCATAAATGATGCAAAATCAAGTCCCTTCCCGGTTATTTTCTTACAAAGTTCTTCAGATGTATAACGACGGCCGTGCTGATGAATATGCTCACGCAGCCAATGCAATAGAGGCGCTAAATCACCTGACTGTAACTGAGCCGTAAGCCCAGGGATATCTTTGTCTGCCTGTTCGAAAAACTGGGCTGCATAGAAACTCCCCAAAGAATAAGTAGGGAAATAGCCAAACATGCCGTGACCCCAATGCACATCCTGCAGCACACCTGTTTTATCGCTATCCGGCCGTATACCCAGGTACTTAAAATACAAGTCGTTCCATGTAGCGGGAATATCTTTTGCCTGGAGGGAACCTTCTATCAAAGCTTTCTCTATTTCGTAACGAATGAGGACGTGGAAATGATACGTAATTTCATCAGCCTCTGTACGAACCAGTGAAGGCTTTACCTGGTTAACCCCTTTATAAAAATCTTTCAATGCCACCCCACCCAACTGCTGCGAGAAATATTGCTGTAAATGCGGATAGAAAAACTCCCAGAATGCATATCCACGACCCACGCAATTTTCCCAGAGACGCGACTGTGATTCGTGAATACCCAATGAGGCAGCAGTACCTAATGGCATACCATATTGTGAAACAGGGAGCCCCTGTTCATACAATGCATGACCGCCTTCATGGATACTACTCCAAAGCAGGGATGCAAAATTATTTTCATCAACCCGTGTAGTGATTCGTACATCTTCGGGCGTGAAGGAGGTGGTAAAAGGATGCTCTGAATAATCCTGGCGACCAGCATTAAAATCATAGCCCATTTTCTTTAGCACATCAATAGAAAAATCCCATTGTTCCTGCTTTGGGAAATGCTGATGCAAAAAATCATTTTTTACCTGGATAGTATTTTTTATTTTATCAAGAAGGGGTGGCAGCTGTTCTTTTACCTTCGTGAAAATGGGGTCGAGCATAGCAACTGTAGCCCCTTTTTCATACTCATCAAGCAGCGCATCATAAGGGTGTGCTTTATAACCGTAATACTGTGCCTGCTGTTTTTTGAGGTCTATCATTTTGGCCAGTTGTAGGGCATATACATCGTAATTATTTTCGTTGCGGGCCTGCAGCCATGCATTGTAGCTGGCGCTGGTCTGCATAGTAATGGCTTCTACAAAAGAATGTGGCAGTTTTTTATTCTTTTCATAGTCTTCGAGACTTAAACGAACATTATTCTGTTGCACATCAGTCAAACCATCTGCCACAGCTAATTGTTGCAGCAAATTGCCATAGTTATTATTTGTAAGCAACTCGTGAGCCTGCGTAGCAAGTGTAGCCAATTGGCGGCCACGATGTGCAAAGCCTTTAGAAGGCATATAAACCTCCTGGTCCCAACCCAATACTGCTGCTGCAAACTGAAGGTCCGCAGCTTTTTGTGTCATATCCTGATAAGCTGTGTAAAGCTCCTGGCTATTGTTTTGCATGTAACTATTATTCTTTCAAAATCTTTTAAGTAATTATTGTTCGTGTGTTTCAAGGCGCTCTACCTTGTTAATACCATCGAGGGAGGCAAGGCGTTGGCTTAGCACATCCAACTCGTCCCTATCGTGAACGTACACCATTATAGTGCCCTCGAAAACGCCATCCTTAGAATCAATGCTTAAAGAACGCATATTCATCTTCAGTTCCCCGGATATGACATTTGTAATCTTCTGTATAACCCCCACGTCATCCATACCAATAATACGCACACCGCTGAGGAAGGAAATTTCTTTATTCTTAGCCCATTTAGTCTTCACAACCCTGTGGCCATAATTAGCCAATAGCTGTGCGGCATTCGGACAATCGGTACGATGTATTTTCAAACCCTCGCCCGAGGTAACAAAACCAAACACATCATCGCCCGGAATAGGCTGACAACATTGTGCCAGCTTGTACAATATCTTATCAGAGCTCTCTCCAAAGATGATGAGCTCTGCACCTTTTGCCGGCTTTTGCTTTGCAGTTTCTTCAGGTACCAGTAGTTTGGTATCCAGCTTCAGTTCCTTATGTGGCTGCTGCAGCTTATCGCCATGAACTGTAAAATCCTTAAGATCTTTAAGGTCAATGCTGCCTACAGCAAGTGCATAGTATAAATCGAGCGGGGATGGTTTTTTATAGAACTGACATAACTCGGTGACATTTGCCTGCGACATAGGCACCTTCAGGTGCTCCAGCTTTCTTTGCAGCATGGCTTTACCATCTTCAGCAATCTTTCTTTTTTCTTCCTTCAGATAATATTTGATACGAGACTTGGCCTTTGCAGTGGTAACGAATGCAAGCCAATCCTCTGAAGGTTTTTGTTTGGAAGAAGTAATAACCTCTACCTGGTCGCCGCTCTTCAATTCGTGGCTAAGCGGAACAAGGCGATAATTGACCTTAGCACCTATGCAACGTGCGCCAAGCTCTGAGTGGATGTCAAAAGCAAAATCAAGCGCTGTAGCGCCTTTTGGCAATACGCGCATATCACCGGTAGGTGTATAATATAAATTTCCTCTGTAAATAAATCGAGCTTGAAATCCTGCAGGAAATCGAGCGTATCCGTATCCGGATTACTAAGTATATCCCTTAAATGCTGCAGCCAGCTATCCAACTTACTTTCCTGAGCCGTAGTAGCACCTTCTTTATATTTCCAGTGTGCGGCAAGTCCTTTTTCAGCAATTTCATTCATACGGGCTGAACGTATCTGTACTTCTACCCAACGGCCACCGGGCCCCATTACTGTGGTGTGCAAGGCTTCGTAGCCATTACCTTTGGGTACACTAATCCAGTCGCGCAAACGCTCAGGGCTGGGGCGATAAAAATTGGTAACTATAGAATACACCTTCCAGCAATCTTCCTTTTCACGTTCAGGTGGTGCATTGAGAATAATACGGATTGCAAACAAATCATACACCTCTTCAAAGGCCACATGCTTTGTGCGCATTTTATCCCATATAGAATGAATGGCCTTAGGACGACCGTAAATCTCGAAGGTAAAACCATTGCGCTGCAGCTCTTCTTTAATAGGTCGTATGAACTCATTAATATAGCGAGTGCGATTGCTCTTGGTTTCTTTAAGCCCTTGAGCAATTTCAGTATAAACTTCCGGCTGTGTATATTTTAAAGCCAGATCTTCAAGCTCCGACTTTATCTCGTACAAACCCAGACGATGCGCTAAAGGAGAGTAGATATAAGTGGTTTCTGAAGATATTTTTAATTGCTTCTCGCGGCTCATGCTGCCCAGAGTGCGCATATTATGCAACCTGTCGGCAAGCTTTATGAGAATAACACGGGGATCATCAGCCAACGTGAGCAATATCTTCCTGAAATTCTCAGCCTGTATCGTGGTGTCTGCTTTAAGATCAACAACATTTGATATTTTGGTAAGGCCATCTATAAGCTTAGCATAACGCGCACCGAATTCATGGGTTATTTCTTCCAGTGTTATTTCTGTATCTTCTACTACATCATGCAAAAGTGCACAAATAGATGAGGTAACGCCCAAACCTATCTCTTCCACCACAATACGCGCAACAGCTAAGGGATGCAATATGTATGGCTCACCTGATTTGCGACGCATATCCTTATGCGCATCAGCGGCAATTTCGAAAGCTCTTCTTACCAGTCCCTTATCACCCTTTTTAAGTCTTTGCTTCAAGGCACGGAGCAAAGCCCTATACTCACGGAGAATAAGTTTCTTCTCTTCTTCCTCGTTCTTATTATATACTTCTGTTTCTGTAATTTCCATAATTCTAACAACCCTAATTTACGACATTTCCAGCGGCTGAATAATAAATTAAACCCAATGCCATATAAGGCATTGTAATACTAAAGGCTTATTTAACATTACTTATAATTGGCCTTGTAAAATGCCTCATACGGCACCATTGTATGGTCTGTAAATAACTTATTGTAATTGCTGGCAGAAATGATCAATATCTGGTACTCATTTGCTTTATATTCCCTGAAAATCTCAGGTGTTGCTTTTACTGCATTCATGAATATTTTGGCCTGCGTGGCATTCTGGAAACTTTTGGCCACCACTGCAACCTCTTTCTGATTCAATAAATCCATATTAATGGAAAGATTGAGGCTATTGAATTTGAATGTGCTAAAATCATTCAGTGCAGCTTTAAGCCCCATAGCGCGAGATTCTAAACCAGGTATAGCAATAACAAAGTAATGTTGCTCTTTAGGATCGTATGTAAATCCTGCGACCTTATCATTGGCACTAACGGCCGGTACAGCAGGTGGTGGTGCGCCATTAGCAGGTTGTCCGGGCTGTGCAGGATTAGCAGTGCCATTGGCGGCAGGAGCCGGAGCACCATTAGTAAGTGTCTTACTCATGTTAGCCAGGTTATTTGCAGCCGGACTGCCCGCCGGGGCAGCAGCAGGTGTTGCTGCAGGACGGTTTTTACTGATATAATTCATTACCGCATCTGCCCAGCTACGTAGCGAATCGGATGGATGCGATTTGATAAACTCAGTCAACAAAGTATCGGCAGCAGAATAATTACCTAAGGAGGCCAAAGAAATGGCTTCCATCATATGGAACCTATCAGTGTACTTAACATCTTTATACACCTGATCAGCATGTTTTACATGCAGTATAACTTCATTATACTGGTGGTTTATCAATAAGCCATAAGTTTCATCATAATAGTTGGCCACTGTCATGCCGTCTACCGTCTGTATTCCACCTCCATCTTCAGTAGGACGAACAAGCTTTGTAAATTCGGAAGTCGGGTAATCCTGTATCAGTTTATCACTATAGGTTTTAGCCTTATCAAATTGATTCTGGCGTAAAGCAATAATATACCTCAGGTAATACGCTTCTGCCTGTTGGTCGCTATTAGGGAATCGTTTTTCTAAAGTATCCAAGGTTCTCAATGCCACCGGATAATCTTCGAGCTGTCTTACATACGCATTAGCAAGATCGATATAGGCGCGCTGCAGGAGCTTATAGGAAGCAGCCTGCTGTTCAGCACTAGTAGGTATGGCTGCAAGCAGCAGGTCTTCTTTTGGCAATCCATTTTCATCATAGTCACTGTTCTCAACATCTACCCCGGAGTTATTATAACTACCATTATTATTACCTGAGAAAGAAACCGCAGCAGAACGGCGCCAATTATCAGTTAGCTGTCGATTTCCCCATTTACGTTTAAAGTCATTGTAACCCTGCTGCATCTGTGTAGCATTAGAGAAATACCATACACCTCCTGTTTCTTCTCCCGCAACAGGCTCTGCAGCAGTAACTGAAGCAATACCTGCATTTTCTGCGCGATAAATACTATCTGAACGCTGTTTTTCAAGTTGTTTTATATATCTGCGGGCAGCAGCACGCTGCTCTTTGTCTGATAATTTGGCGAGTGCCAACAGGCTATCCTGATCATGAATAGTGGTAAATGGTCCAGCAACTTCGCCTAAAGCGCGACTGCGCACAACAGCAACGGCAACAGCGCTATCATTGCCTGCGAAAGATGCAATTTTTGCTGCACTATCGTAAGCATGCTTGGCGGCTACATAGTCACCACTGTTGTAGTACACATTGCCCAGTGTAGCAAAAGAAATAGCCTTTTGCTTTTTTGTAGTTCTGCCGGTATGAATTCCCTTTTCAAGATAGGAAACAGCATCTGCAGTATTGTTTTTGTTTTCTGCCAGACGGCCCAGCATATAATACACCTGCTCGTAGTAATTGCTATACTTACCATCGCTCAATACCTTTTGTAGTGCGGCCATTGCTTCCTTTTCATTACCGCCGCCATACATGGAGCTGTATGCAAGATACTTCCTGGCATAGAAGTCCATTTCTATTTTAGGATTGAGGGCTATTACCTGCTTAAAATTGTCAGCAGATGCAGTGTAGTTGCCCTGACGCTGCAATAGCTGGCCACTGAGAAATGCTGCACGCATGCGCATGTAATCGCTGATATTATTATCGTTAGCAGCAATCATGAGCTGCGATGAAGCATCTTTATAATCATTATTGTTTAAATCAAGGAAAGCCGCCTCTAAGGCTATACGGCCTTTTAAATTCTTTATTGAATTGGAATCGGCCTCCATAAGCGCCATTACAGACTCTGCCTTTTCAGGCTGATGTGCTTCCGTATAGGTACGCGATAACCACAAGACCGCATCGTTATGTACGGCTTTATGCTTAAGGAAATCGAGCATTGTCTTCTTCTGGTTCTCTACGATGGATTGCTGAGCAGCGCCTGCTTTATGAACAGTAGCGGCAGCCGGTTTTTTCTTTTTGCGCTCATCCATGCTGATAATATAGTGAAACGCAGTGGTCGCCTCCTCATAATGGCCTTTGTAATAATAGGCCTGGCCTAATAACAAATACATGTCATCGCCCCATTTGGTGCGCGGGTCATGTATCTGTATACCAACAGATACTTTACGGATAATACTATCCATATCCGCCGACATGAGGGTGGAATCTTTATTGGGGTCGAAAGGATATAGACCTATTAGGGAATCATAATTGTCTCGCCGGACTCGCTGCATGTTCGCAAGCGCTTCATCCATCTTTCGATTGGCATTAAAGTAATAGTTGTAGCGGGTAAATGTATTCTGAACCACCTGCCGCTGGACCGACCATTTCTTCTTCAGCATTTTTTCATTGCTCCAGGCCTCCCGCTTATGCTTTATCTTCAAGTCGAGGGCGAGCTGCATTTTCTGGTCGCGCTTCTTCTGGGCAGCCGTAGTTGCTGCTTCTCGCTTCTTTTTTTCCTTTGTAAGGCTATCCGTTCTATTTTTTCTTACCAGGCCTAAACTATCAAGCCTGTGCTTGCGAACCTTGGTAACACTATCAAGTGCATGCTTGCGAACCTTAACGAGACTATCAGAAAATTGCTTTCTTACCTTGAACAAGCTATCCGCACGCTTTTTACGCATCTTTGCCAGTTGGTCTGTCTTTATTTTGCGGAAAACGGTAACACTGTCGCGATAGCGTCGGCTTTCGCGGTACTTGCGGATATATGCAATGCTATCTGAACGGCGTTTTTGTATGAAATGGTTATATTCCATAACTGTTTTTCGTGCCTTCAATAAGCTATCCGTTGTCTTTTTACGCGCCAGCTTCAGCGAATCGGTGTAGGTTTTGCGCTGCGCTTTCAGCTTATTGGCCTTAACGAGCCTTGACTTTGAGACACTATCCTTATAATGTTTACTGTCTTTGTACTTGCGGATAACATTGAGACTATCTGAGATGTGCTTGCGATAAGCTTTTACGCTATCAGCACCATGCTGGCGGGCTTGCTGCATCGCCTTCATCTGCTCGCCACGGGCAGTTTTGGTACTGTCCAAAACGCGTTGACGGGCATCTTTGGATGAATCCATAACATGCTGACGGACCAGTTTGGCACTATCGAGTATATGCTGCTGTGCTTCGCGTGCCGAGTCAGCGGCATGCTTGCGTGCGGCCGCGGCTTGTCCTGAGGTTTGCCTTACCGTTTGGGCATGGGTAAGCAAACCAAGGAACAAAGCAAGTGAAAAAATAGATATTAAAAATAATCTTAACCTAATCTGCAATGTCTGTACTTCTTTTCGCTACAATAATAATAACTGAATAGTGTAAAAAATATTTTATTTCGATAGATATATAATTTAAGAATACAGATGAATGAATCTATCAAAAATAAGAAAATTGGCACGATTAACTCATGAATAAAAACATAATATATATTAATTTAACAATTTAAAAATCTGAGTCAGCAGCGAAAGATTTTTATCTTTCAAAACTGTAAATTGCATACCCCACGATGAACTAATGAGCAGAAAACGAAGAAAACAAGATGGAATTTATGACCGGTTGCAAACGCAATACAGGATAGTATTCATCAATGATGAATCGCTGGAGGAAGTTGCAACATTCCGTCTTACGATAAGAAAATTGTATGTGCTCTTCAGTACGCTGTTTGTAGTAATAGTGGGATTGACAATATGCGTTTTGTTATTGACACCATTGAAGTATTATATACCGGGTTATGGCAGCAATAAAACACATATGCAGGTAATAAGACTAAAGGAAAATGTAGACTCCTTATCGGACCTGGTAAGTGCGCAACAGAGTTATGAAGCGAACATACGCAAGGTGATAAATGGCAGCTATAATGGCAAAAGTGACACAACAAAACTAAGTGACAAAGTGATAACAAAAGAAGCTAACAAAGTAATATTTCCAGTAGAGAAAAAGTAGCATGACAGAGAAAAGAACAAACGGAAATATGATGCGCTATGCAGGGCTTGCCACACAATGGCTGGTGATGCTGGGGTTAGCTGTGTGGCTGGGGTTAAAGCTTGATTCGTGGACTGGATGGAAGTTTCCACTTTTTGTGGTAACGCTTCCGCTGGTGGCATTAATAGTTTCGCTTTGGCAATTAGTAAGAGAATTCAATCAACCTAAGAAATGAAGAATAAATTTATACTGGCTATAATTGTTGTATTTGTATTGCTAACAGCGTTGTTCTACTTCGTAAGCATGCAAGAGCCAAAGTTCCGGTTTTCTGTACTGATGGCAGGAAACGTTATAATGGCAGGGCTCACACTTGTATCGTACGCAATGGTAACGGCACAAATGAAAAGCAGGCCAGCAGCATTTGTAAATGGTGTACGTGGTGCATCCCTCTTAAAACTGATGGTGTGCATGGTAGCCCTTGTAGCATATGTGGTGCTGGATAAAGCAAATATTTACAAACCGGTCATTTTTGTTCTTTTTGGTATTTATGCTATTTATTCAGTAATAGAAACCTGGCTAATGACCAGGCTGGCAAGAGAAGCTAAATGATATGAAAAAACAGGAAAAATCGCTGACGCTTTTGGAGCAATTTCTACCGCCAAATACATTTGACAAGGTAGCGCCATTTTTCAAAGAACACATAATACACCTTACACTGACACATGAAAGGAAAAGCGTGCTGGGAGATTACCGCGCTCCTTATCGCGATATACCTTATCATCGCATCAGTATAAATGCAACACTTAACCAATACAGTTTTTTAATAACGCTGCTACATGAGCTGGCACATATGCTCACGTATATACACTTTAAAGATAAAGTGCAGCCACATGGCCGGGAATGGAAAACGCAATTCAGGCATATACTGATACCATATCTTGGTAAACATATTTTTCCGGCAGATGTAGAGAAGGCCCTTATATCATACCTGCATAATCCTGCAGCTAGTACATGCACCGACCCTGCATTATTCAAAGCACTATACCAATATGATGAACGCAAGCCGGGATATAAACTGGTGGACGATATAGAAATCAATAAATATTTCGAAACAGATGATGGCCGGCGCTTTCAAAAGCTGGAAAACCTGAGGACACGCAGCCGGTGCCGCGATATAGGCAGTGGTAAAGTTTATTTTTTCCAGGGCATAGTGGAGGTGAAAGCTGTTCGTGCAGCTAAATAACTGACTATTATACATCTCTTTCTATATTATCAAAGCTGTCTCATTAGGGCTTTTATAATATTCACCCTTTTTTTCACCCTTGAGGGGATTTATTAAATACTGCAAAACAGATATGTTTATTTGTACATTTGCTGCTCTGAAAATTTAATAAAAAGATAAAATCAATAAAGGTATGAGCCTTAAACACACACTACTTGCAGGTGCTGTGCTGGCCGGATTAGCTTCCTGTCAACAGTCTGCAACGAAGTCAGAAACGAAAGCAGAAGCAGAACGCAAACTGCTGGACCCGGCAAACATGGACACAACTGTGCACCCGGGTGACAACTTCTTCTACTATGCTAATGGTGCCTGGCTGAAAAAGAACCCGATACCGGGCGACCAGACACGCTGGGGCAGCTTTAACGAACTACAGGAAAACAACTACAAAGCACTGCACCAGCTACTGGATGATGCAGCAGCAAAGAAAGATGCAGCTAAGGGCTCACCAGAACAAAAGGTGGGCGACTTCTACCGCAGCGGTATGGATAGCGCAGGTATAGATAAGGCAGGCATTGCGCCACTGAAGCCTATACTGGACCGCATAAATGCAATACAGGATGGCAATGGCGTGATGACTGAAGTAGCAATGGAACATACACAAGGTGTTGACCAGCTGTTTGGCTTCGGTGTATCGCCTGATGATAAGAACGTAACTAAGGAGTCTTGCCAGTTTTACCAAGGTGGATTAGGCTTGCCTGACCGCGATTATTACTTCAATAAAGATGGCCGCACTACCAAAATACGTGAAGCCTACCAACAGTACATACCTAAGATACTTGTACTAATGGGAGAAGACAGCACCATGGCTAAAAAGGATGCTGCTGATATATACAAACTGGAAACAGCGCTTGCTAACGCGTCTATGACACGCGTAGAAGAACGTGACCCATACAATGTATATCACAAATTTGACCTGAACG
>Ga0268266_10003759_pt1 | contig 14894 bp, 10 predicted proteins | sample KBSS13metaG_FD_190356 | JGI IMG/M metagenome (GOLD analysis project Ga0268266, IMG submission 190356) | Switchgrass rhizosphere microbial communities from Kellogg Biological Station, Michigan, USA - KBS S1-3 metaG (SPAdes) (version 2) | ecosystem: Host-associated > Plants > Roots > Rhizosphere...
CCTTGCCCTTTGTGCAGAACAGCTGGCACGTTTGCAACGGGCGTCTTGGCCCCCTGCTGCGTGACCAGTTGCATGCCGCCAACCTTCTCCGTGATCAGCATCCGTCCGTCAGGCAGGAAGGCAATCCGCCAGGGCAGATCGAGGGTCGTTACCTGAACCATGTCAAACGGCAGGGAAGCTTCGGGCTTCTGGTCGCCTGCATTGATCTGCGCATCTGCCTGCGTTGCCGCGAGAGCCAGAAATAACCCCGCGATGGCTAACTGTTTCATCTAGTCTTCCCCTCAAGATCGGTTTAGTTAACTTGGTCTGACCAAGTTCTTCTTTAAACCATAGTAACTGTGCCGGATTCGGGATGGGGTGGTATGCGGCGCTTTGCCCTGATTCTTCGTGGCGTAACAAAGAATGACAAACGAGGTTCTTTGTGGACTTGTTTCGCGATCGTGGTCTCGGGTTGTGTGTGACTTCGCCAGAGCCCGGTTAAATCCATCCTGTTGCGAAATTCATCATGGTCGGCGAATTACTGTTTATCGGCGGGATTCCATACGTGACTGAGTAACGCCCTTTTAACCCCGACTTTGACGTTGAGTCGGATTATGTTTTGGGTGAAATCCAGGTCATTCGTCGGAGCCACTCGGCCCCAATTCGCGTAATACAGGAGCTCAACCCGGATATGGGGATTCGCGATGTATCCGAGGCCGAGCTGTGCACGGAAGGGATCCACGTCGCCCTGTCGAAGCGAACCAGCGGCTCTACGTTGGCAATGCCGTAAAAGGTATTCAACTTCCAGGCGTTCTCCCGCGAGGTCAGCGGAGCCTCTATTCCAAACCTCATCCTCAAGCGTTCTACGTTGGTCCAATCGTGAGTGGAGTGGCTGTATGTCTGCCTAAACTCAAGCCGGCTGAAGTTATAGATATTCCACCGAAATTTGTTAGGCACAAATATCTTCGCCCCGATGAAGGGGCGCAATTCAAGCGAATCCTGTTTCCCGGTAACGTTGGTGTAGTTGTTGGTGTAGATGTCCAGCAGCCCACCCCACAGCTGGATCCATGGCTTGAGGTTATAGATCAGACCGGGCGCTCCCGCGTACCAGAGGGAGTAGTCAGCGCCAGGATTCTTCACCCAACCGAGATAACCGAAGCCGATAAGATTTCCCTTGATGGGGTAATGCGGAAAGGCAGTGATACGCCACTCGTTTGTGACGTCGGTGCCTTTTTGCGAGGCGAGAGGGCGAGTCACGATAAGGCCAAACACAAAAGAAATGCAGACAAGGCTGTACCGATGTCCCCGTCTCATGGAGAGTCCTCATAAGCGGATGTCGGGTCCTGTCTTTCTCATCTAGGAGGACCCGACCTGATCGCTACTTACCGCGAGAAGAGTTCGAAGGTGACTTTTCCTTGAGGGTCGATAACAGCAGTTCTGCTGAGGCAGGCGGCTGGACTGAGCCGCTGAAGATCTGCTCGCCGCTGATCTTCTTCCCATAGACCTTCTCGTTGGCGCCGGAATCAGGTCCGAGAGAGGTTCCAGAGAGGGAGACACCAGCAAAAACTCCCTGGGTGCGTGAGTAAGAGAGCATCTCAGCGCTCATGGCGGCGTTTGTGGAGGCCTCAGCTTCGCGGCCCACAGGACCGGCGGCGACGCTTGCGTCCCCACCGAGCTTGGCCTTGCCGTGCAACATAGCTCGGGCTCCCTTATCGTTCATGACGAGAACGACAAAGTCGGTAGATTGGCCTCCTGCTTGTAGGCCGAAGCTTCCGCCGCTGGATTGCATCATGATCGGCGCACTCCACTCGCCATTGAAGCTCGATCCGCTTCGGCAGCTCATGGCTCCGCGTCCATACTGGGCGCCCACAATAAAGCCGGCTTTTTTAACGGAAGGCAGAATGATCACGCACTCTGACTTGTTGAGGACACTGAGTGGAATACCGCTGGGTCCGTTCATCAACTCTTTGATAACTTCTCCTGCGGCCTTCAATCGTTCCTGTTCCGCGTTATCGTCTGCGGCTCGCACTGCAGGAGAGGTGACAAGAAAAAGTAGTATGGTGGCTGCGACGAGCCAATTAATCTTTGCTTTCCAGCTCATAGTTGATCTCCTTAGGTCACGGTCCGGTTAAGAGGTGCTCACCATTGGAATCAGCCACGTCTTGAGAGGAGGCGTTCGCTGATTGCTTTTCGGTATGGGGAACATTCGGCATCCTCGCGAAGTTGCTGAAGCATTGCTGCCAGGTGATCGGGCCCGTGTAGCTTTTGATCTGCTGTTTGCGTCGGGCGCTATAGGGTCTCTCCGGGGACCTTTGTTGACTTTGCGATAAAAGACGAGAACCAACCATAAGCTGGAGTCCTGCAAATTTTTCGTTCGCAAATTCCGCTCTAGGGTGCAACTTCAGTCTTTGCTCAGCGGTAACACACTGAGTCTTCCTCTATAGCAACAGCTTGGGATTCGGAGAATCGCGTCCTAGGGAACGAGTGAATCACCCAACTATCCTCCCTCTCTTTAGGGATCGCCCGCTGGCGATCACGCACGATGGAAGACCTGGAGCCCGTTGGATCAGACGAACCGTCGTGTGGAATCAGCACAGCAGTGCTACACAGAATCAGTTCGGATGAACACGATACCCCTTTTCAAGGGATCAAGCAATGATTGTTACGGCGAGGCTGAGAAATGAAGACCTGAGTCGGGGAATCCCAGATCGATCTTTCCACTAATAAGGACAAGCCCGCTTCAAAGAAAGAGTCGTTCTCGATGTGGACAGCATGAAATGGATCGGATTATAAGGACAGATGGAAATGCATCTCCCTGATTCCATCCAATAAGGGAAACCATGAAAGTTCATCGCCGCACAAGCACACAGGGGCGACGTGTGCTGCTGTCCGTACTCTTTTCGATCTCGATGATCGGTATCGTTCATGCACAGGATCATGGTGCCACCCAGGACTGGCCTGCCTATGGGGGTGGCCCTGGGGCTATTCACTATTCGAAGCTCTCTCAGATCAATCGTGACAACGTGAAGAATCTGAAAGTGGCGTGGACCTTTGATACAGGCGACGTCCCGGAAGGGACTCACACCGAACTTGAGGCTACGCCCATCAAAATCGGCGAGACCCTCTATCTCGTCAGCCCCAGGGTGCGCCTCTTCGCGCTCGATGCTGCGACTGGCAAGCAGAAGTGGGTATTTGACCCGAGCGAAGGTCGCAAAGTGATCGGAAGCACTCGGAATAGAGGGATAAGTTACTGGACCGATGGAAAGGGAGACGAACGCATCTTTGTTTCAATGCGTCAGTATCTCTACGCGGTTGACGCCAAGACAGGGAAATTAATTGAGGGTTTCGGTCAAAAAGGAAAGGTCGACCTTCGCGATGGATTGGGACATGAGGGCGAGGGGCTTGCCGTTGCTCTATCGACCCCAGGCATGGTCTATAAGGATCTGCTGATCTGTGGCAGCATCGTTGCAGAGCAGCTGCCTGCGTACCCCGGTGACATCCGGGCCTTTGACGTACGGACGGGAAAGATTCGATGGCAATTTCACACAATTCCGCATCCCGGGGAGTTCGGATATGACGCCTGGCCGAAAGATGCATGGAAATACACTGGAGCAGCGAACGATTGGGCCGGTCTGAGTATCGATACGGAACGTGGTATTGCCTTTGTGCCTTTAGGTTCCGCAGCTTCCGACTTCTATGGTGCGGATCGCCCTGGCAACAACCTCTTCTCTGATTCTCTCGTCGCTCTCGACGCGAATACAGGCAAGCGTATCTGGCACTTCCAGACCGTTCATCACGACATTTGGGATCGCGACCCCAACTCGCAGCCTGCATTGGTGACTCTTCATAAGGATGGAAAGACGATTGATGCTGTCGCCCAAACGACGAAGTCGGGCTATGTATTTCTGTTTGATCGGGCTACAGGGAAACCTGTCTATCCGATCGTAGAGAAGAAGTATCCAGCGAGTGACATCCCGGGAGAATGGACTTCTCCTACGCAGCCACTGCCGGCCGCGCCGCCCCCTTTCGCACGTCAACGCGTCGATGAAAAGGATCTGACGACTCGCACGCCAAAGGCTCACGAAGAAGCTCTTGCGTGGTTCAGGAAGATGAAGAGTGATGGCCAATTTATTCCCGGCAGCTTGCAGGGCACGATTATTTTTCCGGGACTGGACGGTGGGCAAGAGTGGGGAGGTCCGGCTTTCGATCCTGAGACTGGCTATCTATACGTCAACACGAATGAGATGGCCTGGGTCGTGAAAATCGTCAAACCTCCTGCAACGGCGGAGAAGATGAGCGGCAAGTCTCTCTACGAAGCCAATTGCGCGCAATGTCACAAAGGGGATCGCACAGGAACACCTCCAGAGGTTCCGTCCCTTAAGGGTATCGAACAACGATACACGGCGGGCGAAATCGAACAGATTATCCGGGGAGGTAACGGTCGAATGCCTGCTTTCCCCAATCTCGGCGATTCGGAACTTGACGCGATCGCTAAGTATCTTGTGAGCGGAAAGGATGATCTGGTCGCAGCTGCTAACAGCAGTCTTCCGAAAGCCGCATATCAATTCGCTGGTTATACGAAGTTTGTGGACCCTGAAGGCTATCCGGCAATCACGCCTCCGTGGGGACAACTGTCAGCAATTGATTTGAACAAAGGAAGGATTGTCTGGCAGATTCCATTCGGCGAATATCCCGAGCTCGCGGCGAAGGGCATGACCAACACTGGCTCTGAGAACTATGGCGGTGGAATCGTTACTGCTGGCGGCCTCTTCTTCATCGGTGCGACAGACTTCGATAAGAAATTTCGTGTATTCGATAAAACAACAGGCAAGTTGCTGTGGGAGACAACATTGCCAGCCTCAGGCAATGCTACCCCCGCCATGTATGAGGCCGATGGACGGCAGTTCATCGTGATTGCTGCAGGCGGTGGCAAATCGAAAGATCCCTCTTCAGGAAATTACGTTGCCTTCGCTCTCCCAAAGGAGTGAAGCATTTAGCTGCAAAACTCTACTTTCGGCGGTGTGAGAAGGACTCGTGTATTTGAAGAAGCTGTTCCGAACATTTAAACTCATGCTGAGTCTCGGACTCCTTCACTGGAGGCCTTCAGAGAGGTCCTCCTGACCGATCTCGATACGAAGTGCATGTATATTGCCACTGATCTGGTCCGACGAGACTAGGTCCTTTGCTGGACCAGATAAGGCGTGTGTTGTAACACCGTGCTACAAGGCGCCAACGAAATGGTTGACTCACCAGAAGGTGCCCCATGGGAGTGATATGGAACGACGTGAAGTACTAAGGCTACTGGGCTCGGCTGCAGCTATCTCTGCTCTTCCGCTGGAAGCTATAACCATCCTTCAACGAGCGAATGCAGAAATTGCTCATTCGACGGGACTGAGGACCTTCAACCCTCACCAGAACGAGACCGTCACCACGATCGCCGAGATGATCATTCCGGCTACCGACACGCCAGGTGCTAAGGGAGCGAAGGTAAACGAGTTTATCGACCTGCTGCTGACCGAGTGGTATGAGCCTGCGGAGACGAAGGAGTTTCTGGCCGGTCTCGCCGATGTGGATGAGCGGAGCAAAAAGAAATTCTCTGCGGCCTTTGTAGACTGCACTCCCGCCCAACAGACGGAGCTACTGAAGCAGCTCGATGCCGAGGCGATGGACTTTGCTGCAAAGCAGAAGCAGGCAGTCACCAAGAGCAGCATTTCGCCGCTGCAACAGACTACGCCGGCTCCAAGCAACTTCTTTTACACCATGAAGAAGCTCACTCTAACCGGCTACTACACCTCACAGATCGGCTTCTCGAAGGAGCTCGGCAAGTTCATCATTCCGCCTGAACATGCTGGATGCGCACCTGTGAAGGAGGCGACACGATGACCCTGGAGACACAGACCCCGAACGTGCTGACAGAAAAGACCAATACCTACGACGCCATTGTCATCGGCTCCGGCATCACCGGCGGATGGGCCGCCAAGGAACTCACCGAGAAAGGCCTGCAGACGCTGGTGCTTGAAGCGGGGCAGACCATTGTGCCGGAAAAGGACTACGTGGAGCACGTCCCCGTGTGGGAGGTGAAGTTCCGCGGCATGCGCGACCGCCAGTACGACAATGTGCATCGCGAACGTCAGAAGCATATCGGCGATGAGTGGAACGCAAAGTTCTTCGTCGACGATGTCGAAAATCCGTACACCACTCCGCCTGATCAGCCGTATCTGTTCCTGCGCGGTCGACATGTCGGCGGACGTTCTGTGATGTGGGGGCGGCAGAGCTATCGTTGGAGCGACCTCGACTTCGAGGGCAACCTGAAGGATGGCATTGCCATCGACTGGCCCATTCGCTACAAGGACATCGAGCCCTGGTACGACTACGTGGAGGACTTTATTGGCGTCAGCGGCCAGGCCGAGAACCTGCCGCAGCTTCCTGACGGCAAGTTCCTTCCGCCGATGGAACTCAACTGCGCCGAGATCCACATGCGCGACGTCATCGCGCAGAAATTCCCCGATCGCCGTCTCACCATCGGGCGCACGGCGATTCTGACGCAGCCGCATCGCGGACGCGCTGCCTGCCACTACTGTGGGCCGTGCGCGCGTGGCTGCATTACGCGCTCCTATTTCAGTAGCCTGCACTCGACGCTGCCTGCCGCCGAGGCAACAGGCAAGCTCACGATGCGGCCGTTCAGCGTGGTGCACAGCCTTATCTTCGACTCGAAGAAACGGCGCATCACCGGCGTGCGCGTGATCGATGCGCAGACGAAGAAGACGGTAGAGTTTCATGCGAAGGTGGTCTTTCTCTGCGCCTCGACACTGGAGTCGGCGCGCATCCTGATGAACTCGGCGACACCCGAGTTCTCCACCGGTCTTGCCAACTCCAGCGGACAGCTGGGGCGCAACCTGATGGACCATATGATGGGCAGCGGCGCCTCGGGCATCATCCCTGGCCACGAAGATCGCGAGCAGCTCGGAAATCGTCCCAACGGCATTTATGTACCTCGCTTCCGCAACGTTAAAGAGAAGCACCCCGGCTTCCTGCGCGGGTACGGCTTCCAGGGCGGTGGCAGTCGCGACGATTGGGGGCGAGGCAGCGAGACTGCAGGTTTTGGCGTCGACTTCAAGAATATGCTGCGTCAGCCCGGCCCGTGGCGTTTCACCTTCGCGAGCTTCGCAGAGTGCCTCTCAAGTCCCGACAACCGCATGGAGCTCGACAAGAACAAGGTGGATGCCTGGGGGATTCCCGCTATGAAGATCAGCTGCAAGTGGCGCGATAACGAGCTGGCTCTCTTCAAGGACGCACAGGAGACCGCTGCCGAGATGCTGGAGGCCGCCGGCGCGAAGGAGATCACACTGCGCAACTCACCCTCGGCGCCCGGCGAGGGCATCCACGAGATGGGCTCCGCGCGCATGGGTAAGGATCCAAAGACCTCTGTGCTCAACCAATGGAATCAGGCGCACGACATTAAAAACCTGTTCATCACGGACGGCTCGTTCATGGTGTCGTCAGGATGGCAGAATCCGTCGCTCACCTACATGGCGATGACGGCGCGGGCCTGCGACTACGCTGTAGACCAGATGAAGCGCGGGGAACTCTAGGCAGCCTTCGTGACCTCCCTGATCGGAGTCAATGCACGCCCCGACGATATACTGTGATTCAGGCAAAGACCTGAACCCGGTTCCGGCCGCTCCTCTTGGCTTGGTAGAGAGCGCGGTCGGCTTCGTCAATCAGATCCTGCGGTGTGAGTTCCGACGGCCAAGTCACCGTGGCAACTCCAATACTTAGCGTGATCCTCTTTGGCGTTGCGTTCGAATCTGCCACGTTAATTTCAGTGATGGCCGAACGAATTCGTTCGGCTAGGAGTTGTGCTCCTTCGCTATCGGTCGCCGTCAGAATGACCGCGAACTCTTCTCCCCCATAGCGCGCCAGAAGATCGCCCTTGCGCGGGACCAACTCCCTCAACGCTGCTGCGATCTCAACCAGGCAGCGGTCTCCCGCAAGGTGGCCACATGTATCATTGAGCGCCTTGAAGTGGTCGATATCCATCATCAGCAGCGACAACGGCAGCCGGGTACGAACTCCACGCGCCCATTCACTCTGCAGCGTGCTATCGAAGTGGCGTCGATTGGCGATGCCAGTCAGGCTATCCTGAAGCGACATTGCCTCCAGCCAGTTGCGCGCCTCGCGCAGCGATCGCTCTGACCGCATAAACCGGCTTTGCAGCATGATGGCGCGAATCGCATAGATCACAAGAGCTAAAGCGAGTGTGGAGACGCCGAGATAGAAATGACGCCGTATCTGCATGATTGCAAGCAGAAATAAAGCGACGGTGTAAAAGATCGGACTCGAGTTCTCAATAAAGAGCGCAACTGGACGGTCCAGAAGGTCGACGGGTAACGAGTCCACATATTCCCGATTGGGAATAAAAGCAAAGATCAGAAAAACAAGAAACGGCACTGAACTCAGCGCGTTGTAGGCACCCATGTTATTTTGCAGTGCCACAAACAGGTGGTTGTAAATCCCAGCGAAGAGAGCATATGTCCAAAGGAAACTCGCCAGCAGCATAAAAAAGTGCCGGCGATGTGTACGTTCGGTCGAACTTAGAAAGCGGATTGTGGCACCGGAGGCCAGAAAAATGTTCTCCACATCATAAGCTCGAATCATCGCATCGATCGGTATCGGATCATACTGCTGATGCATAAATGGAAGAACCTGGAAGAAGGTGACGAACACGAGGATGGCCGTCACGATGACCTGCGTTACCTCAAGCCAGATGAACAGCGATCGAAGTTCCTCGCGTGTGGGGGATGCAATCGCCAGCAGGATGGGAAAACCATATAAGTAATACGCCAGGTCAGAGTAACCGGCCACTGTAGTCGTGGGATTTACGTGCGCCAAGTCGTCCCATGCCGCCAACGACATGCCGATGCACCATAAAAGCAATGCCAAAGAAAGCAGGCCCCAGCTCAACCGCATACGCGGCGAGCTGACGCTGAGTCTCCGTACGCAGGCGCCGAAGGCCAGCCATGGAGCGGCCAGCTGAAAAAAATACATTGCCGCCATCTGATCTGGACCGCCTCGTCCAAGTACGAAGACAGCAACGCAAAGATAGATAACAGCGAACGGGACGAGAAATCTCCATGTGGGCCAACTCTGCAATCCAACGCCCTCCCGGCCTCTAAGGCTCATCGTCCCTAGGATGTACTACACCTGCTGGCATCGAGCCAATACCACAAATGTCACCCTTTTGTGAGCGTGTCCGTCATTTTGATCGACCTGCTGGAGCTCTAATGTTCTCTCTGTGAAGCTTTCCAAAGCCTATGTTTCATCCGAATGCGAAAAAAGTCTGAACAGATTGGCACCCTCTGGAATTAACCCAGTGAAGACCAAAACTCGAAAACTTTCCGAAGGAATCGTCCCTGATGTCGTTCAACCTGCGTCTAGCCATTCTGTCCATGGCCTTGTTCTCTCCTGCAGTACCATCCGCTGTAGCTCAGAACTCCCAGACTTCCGCACCGGCGAGCACCGGCGAGGTGCGACTTCAGATTCACGATCCCGCTGGCAGGCCACTCAAGGCGAGGGGAATGCTGACCGGGCCACTTTCGACACATATTCGATCCGTCGCAACGGCTTCGGATGGTTCGCTTGTATTAACCGGATTAGCCTTCGGACGATATAGCCTTCAGCTGGCGCATCCCGGCTTTGCGACGCAGATCCTGAACTTAGAAGTCCAATCCGTGCCGCCGATTGTCCAGGATGTCACCCTCCAGATTGGCAGCGTCTCAACCACGGTTGATGTCATTGCTTCGACCCCGATTGGGGCTCTTGATCTACCGCAGTCTGACGTTCCCGTCCCCGTTCAGTCTCTGACGGCACAGACAATTGAGGACACCAACGCAATCGATCTGACCGATGTGATGAAGCGGAGATTGAATGGGGTCTACGTCAACGAAAATCAGAACAACCCCTTCCAGCCCGATGTTAACTACAGGGGCTACACCGCATCCCCTCTGGTCGGCTCTCCTGCCGGTCTATCGGTCTACCTTGACGGTGTCCGTCAAAACCAGCCCTTCGGTGACGTAGTCGCCTGGGATCTGATTCCAAAAGTCGCGATCGACACAACCGAACTTATCCCCGGATCGAACCCCGTTTACGGCCTCAACACGTTGGGCGGAGCCATCGCCGTACAGACGAAGAATGGCCTCACAAATTCAGGATTGGCCGTAAGCGGGTATGGCGGAAGCTTTGGTCGCATGGCTCTTGATGCCGAGTATGGCGGGAGCAACAAAAACGGCTTCAACTGGTTTGCTGCCGGTACGCTGTTCCACGAAGACGGTTGGAGAGTCTCTTCGCCTTCCAGTGTGCGCCAGTCCTTCGCGAAGCTCGGATATAACCGCGATCGGACTGTCCTCTCTCTGTCGGGTGGCTATGCCATCAATGACTTGACAGGCAACGGCACGCAGGATTTTCGCGCAATCAACAGTACTGTTGGCCTCAATCATGGCTACAACAGCGTCTACAGCATCCCCGACCGCACATGGCAGCATTCGCCTTCTCTCACCTTCAACGCTACTCATGCTCTTTCAAACAGCCTGAGCTTCAACGCCAACGCCTATTTCCGATATGTCCGAACCAACACGATGAATGGCGACATCAACAACGACTCGTTCGACCAGTCGCTCTACACCCTGAGCGCAGCCGACATGCGAGCCCTTACCGCCGCTGGAATCCCATACCCTCCCAGCATTACGCCGCAGAATACTCCGTTCCCCTACCTTCGCTGCATCGCGCAAGGCCTGGAGCTGGATGAGCCGGGGGAGAAGTGCACGGGCGTCGATACCGATACAGTCGACAAGCAAAATGCTTACGGCTTGTCGGGTGTCCTCACCTGGCAGACGGCGCACAATCGGCTGTCTGTGGGGGCCAGTTGGGACAGGGGATCTCTTACCTTCGTCCAAAATGCGCAGTATGGCTATCTCAATACCGATGGAATCACGATAACCCGCATTCCCGTGTTCCTGGACGGCTCCACTGAGGTCGATGACACTCCCCAGGACAACCGGGTCAACCTGCATGGAACCACGAACACACCGAGTTTCTTCTTGACCGATACATTTTCGTTCGGGAAGTGGGTGCTTACGGCATCGGGTCGTTACAACCACACAACGATCGATAACCGCGATCGCCTGGCGCCGGTACCCTATCGTGGCACACTGACGGCGATCAACAGCTTCCAGCGATTCAACCCATCCGCCGGAGTCATCTACAAGGCCTCAACTGCCCTCAACGCCTATTTCAACTACGGTGAAAGCAGCAGAGCCCCTACATCCACTGAGCTCGGATGCGCCGACCCTGATTTTCCCTGCAGCCTCCCCAACGCCCTTGTTAGCGATCCACCACTGAAGCAGGTCGTAAGTAGAACCTTTGAGGTAGGTCTTCGTGGAAGTCCCAACACAATCCTGCGCTGGAGTGCCGGGTTCTTCCACAGCGATAACTATAACGACCTCTTGTTCGTCGCCTCGCAGCAAACCGGTTATGGCTACTTTCAGAACTTTGGCAAGACTCGCCGTCAGGGCGTAGAGACAAGCCTTTCGGTTAATCTGCGTCACTTTGAAGGAGGAGCCGAATACACCTTCCTCGACGCCACCTATCAGAGCTCGCAGACCCTGAACAGCGGCAGCAACAGCAGCAACACGAATGCCGACGATGGAGCAAAGGGCGTCGCCGACGGCGGAAACATAACGATATCCCCGGGAAACCGAATACCGCAGGTTCCGCAACACATGCTCAAGCTGTTTGGCGACTACCACCCGATACGCAAGCTCTCCATCGACACTGACTTCAATCTCATTAGCTCGTCCTACGTGCGCGGTAACGAGAACAATCAACATCAGCCCGACGGAGTTTACTTTCTCGGACCCGGGAAGAGCCCGGGCTACGGTGTCGTCAACATCGGATCGAGATATAAAATCTCGAACCATTTCGAGCTATTCGCCCAGATCAATAACCTGTTGAACAGGCATTACTACTCCGCAGGGCAGCTCGCCACCACGCCCTACGACGACAACGGCAACTTTACGCCACGGCCGTTCAAGCCAATTCAGTTCGATGGAGAAACCGAATATCCGGTTCGCAGCAGCACGTTCCTGGCCCCCGGGGCACCGATTACCGTCTTCGGTGGTCTGAAGGTGTCCATAGGAAAACGGTAAGCGCGGTTCAGCCGCCGGCCGCTGAACAAGTCAAATCTGTATTCAAAGAGGCCACATCACAGAGGCCTCTTTCATTTTGCAAAACCGACTGGTTGTCCAGTACGCATCTCTGTCGCGACGATACTATGGCCTACACTCCCCGCACTCTGTTAGGTTGGAGTCGTCTCAAATCAACTTGACTACCCGGGTCCGTATCATCAGACAGCTTCAATGAAGCCGTGTCGGACTCCGAATCCCAGCGCGCAGTCTTCCAAGGAGATCAAATCGTCATGCGCTCCATAGCCGCCCTGTTTCTAGCCATAGTCGCTGTCCCCGCTGTTGCTCAGCAACAGGCCGCCGCCCCAGCCACACCACCGCGCCCGGCCCCGGCCCCATTGCAAGTGCCCAATCCGCATTACGTCATCTTCGCGCTGAACCAGGATGTCAACGCACCCGCCGACCTCGTCTGGTCGCGTGTAGGCAAGTTCTGTGACATCGGCAAGTGGGCATTTCCCGACTGCAAACTGCTTGCGGGCGACGGCGGCTACGCGTCCGAGCGGAGCATCGTAAACGAGGTATTGGTCGGCAAGACCGACCACAGTTACACCTATACTCAGCCCGTGCGGAAGGACGTCAAGTACAACCTCTACCACGCTACGCTGGAGGTGATACCCGCTACCGCCAAGACCTCGCGCATCGTCTACAGCTTCCTCTACGACAACAGTATGCTGGCCGATGATGCGGCACGCGACGCCGAGATCGCCGCCCGCAAGAAGCGCTTCACCGCATTTCTCCTGAACATGAAGACGCTGGGTGAAAGCGGTAAGCTGCCGGCTTCGGCCAAGGAAAGCACGCAGCCCCCCAGTCCCACGCCGGATCAGCTGCAGACTCCCAATCCCCACTACGTCGCCGTTCCCATGACCGTTACCGTAAACGCACCGGTCGACGCCGTATGGGCTCGCGTCGGCAAGTACTGCGACATCGGCGAGTGGGGCTTTCCCAACTGCACCATCCTCTCCGGCGATGGCAGCAGCCTGGGCACAGTTCGCTCTATCGGCCACGAGGTGCTCGTAGGAAAAACCAAGTACAGTTACACCTACACCCAGCCCGTCCGCGAAGATGTACCTTACATCCTGTACCACGGCACACTCGAAGCAGTCCCTCTCACAAACAAAACTGCTCGCCTCAACTACACGCTGGTCTACGACAACAGCAACCTCGCCGACGATGCCGCACGCGACAAGGATCTCGATAACCGGCGCACGCGCTTCACCAAGATGCTCGAAAACATGAAGACCTTATCCGAAGGTGGAACGCTGCCACCCGGAGCCTTAGGAGGAGGCGCTGGCACCCCGCGCCCCGCTGGTCAGCGATAAACCCAAAACTCTTGAACAGCTCAGGTTCGTATTGCCGAACTGTCTTACCGCGCGAGAAGGCATCACCAGTTCGATGATGAGAGGCGTGTCACTCAGGACTTAAGCTTCAGAGCTAGGACAGATGATTCGCCTACTTCGCTTCGCCTGGCGTTCACAAATCTGGAGCATGAAACAAGTGCGTCGTATTGTTCCGGGCAACGACGAGCAAAGTCTGCTGCGTTGTCCAGTTCGAGGGTCAAGACAGTTTTTCGATCGCAATGCACGGTGGACAGTCCATCATCGGGAATATCGAGCGATGTCATGCAGTCTATCCACGCATCCATATTTCTCCCGTAGAACGAAGGAAATCCAAAAACACGTGAAAACTCGTCATGGAACGAAGCCCAATCCCAGATGTTTCTGCAGTCCAGAGAAACAAGTGAAGTGATCACGTCTCAGTATAGGATCTTCTCTCGCTTGTGATCGGTACCTATGGGATTGGCCTGTATTGACCAACCCTGGTGCGCTCGAGCAGAGCGTCCCTATCCACACGTAAGGTTATCGAACAGTCTTGGAGTGTTCAGACGAAACAAGCTGTCACCCATGAAACCTCCATCAAACATTGGAGAAGGATCTCCATATTTCGATGGAGGACAATGTCTAACCGGATGAGCAAGAATGCTCCAACTAGCGAGGCGGAATTTTCAATCACTTAGAAAGCAAGGCCAGCACGGACTTGCGCGCCGATAGGTACATGTTTTGAGGAGTCATATGGGATGCAAGCGGTGGTACGTTTTTTTGCCGATTCTATGGATGGTCGCAGTTGTGGCTGGAGCACAAGCAAACTATGTGTCCTTGCGCGGCATGGTGATGGATCCTCAGTCTTTGGGGATACCCGCGGCGAGCGTCAAGCTGACCGACGAGAAGACGGGGAGTGAGCGTGTTACCACCGCCGACTCGCACGGGACCTACGAGATGGGAGGTCTGCTTCCCGGGCTCTATATTTTGGAAGCTGTAAGTCATGGATTCGCCCCAACAAAACAAGAGGTGCTGCTCGAAGTAGGTCAGCAGGTGACCCTAGACCTGAAGTTGAAGATCGGGCCCGAGAAACAGTCGGTGACGGCTGAAGCGGCAGCGGAGCTCTTGAAGACCTCCGACGCAAGCGTTGGCGAGGTTGTTGACCAGCGTGCTGTATCGCAACTCCCCTTGAATGGCCGCATGCTCGTGGACCTGATGCTGCTTGTTCCGGGCGCGCATCTCAGCCATGGAGCGCAGACCGGAGACATGAACCCGCTTTACTGGCGGCCGGGACAGCGATCGGCGATCAGCGTGGGAGGCAACCGGCCCAACGCAAATTATTTTCTGCTGGATGGAGCAA
>Ga0268266_10003763_pt1 | contig 14883 bp, 11 predicted proteins | sample KBSS13metaG_FD_190356 | JGI IMG/M metagenome (GOLD analysis project Ga0268266, IMG submission 190356) | Switchgrass rhizosphere microbial communities from Kellogg Biological Station, Michigan, USA - KBS S1-3 metaG (SPAdes) (version 2) | ecosystem: Host-associated > Plants > Roots > Rhizosphere...
CCGGCCCAAAGGGTCGGGAGAATGGAGCCCAGGGCTGAGGCCGAAGGCCGATGCCCTGGGTGGAGAGATGACAACGGGCTGCGGCCTGAAGGGCCGCGAGACCTGTCTTGCCGAATCGGGTTCTCGCGACCTTTCAGGCCGCCAAGATTGGAGACGCTTTTCTTCCCAGGGCATCGGCCTTCGGCCTCAGCCCTGGGCTGGAGTCTCCCGACCCGTTGGGCCGGACGCAGGAAACGGCACATTGACTCCGTACCGAGCCCTAACTTCGAAACACCCTCTTAGCTTTTCGCGTCCGGCTTGAGCCGAGCCTTCATCGCCAGCGTCTGCCGCAAGACCGGCAACGCGGCCCGATCCTTGTCACGATTGGCTTGTTCCTTGGTCTCAATGACGGCCGCAAGCTCGAGGACGTGAACTTGTGACTCTCCAAGCTGATACAAGATGGTTCGGCCCACGAGATCATGATAGGTGAGGCCGTTGCCGATGGAGCCGAGCACGTCCAGAGCGCCAAGCTCTGTCAGCAGGAGATGCAGCCGCAGAGTCGCGAGCTTCTCCGCGTCCGGCTCGATATGGCGGCCGGCGGGATCGCGGTAGCGGGCCTTGAGCTCCCGGAGCGCTGCGAGCAGACGGGCGAGGTTCTCGGGGTTCTTGTCGTACAGGACATCCAGATCAAACGTCAGGATGGGTGCTCCCTCGAGCTGGGCCGCAACTCCCCCGACGACGAAGAAGTCGACTCCATGACGGAGCAGGGCCCGGAGGAGCCCGAGGAACCTAACGCTCCGAGGCTCGTCCATTCCGGAGCTCGGCAAGCCCGTCCACCCAATCCTGGAGGAGCTCCAGGCGTTCGAGGGGCGTCAAGCTCAGGGTCCACTGGATCAAGGTGAGGTCGACCCCGTCGGGAGACTCCTCGGGCCAGGAGGCCTCCGGCGGTAGCTCGGGCGCTTTGGGAGGAGGCTGGGCCATGGAGCCACTATAGCAAGACCGGAGACGGGCAGAGCCAGGATGTTCGACTACGACTCCAGTACCGCGCTTACGGATACAATGCGCGGGCCGGGGCGTATCCCGGCCTTTGAGAAGGAGAACGCGTGAAGAAGAGTCTGAAGAAGCTGAATCTCTGTCGTGAAACCCTGCGGACGTTGGAAGTCTCTGGTCTGGGCCGGGTCGGAGGGAACGGCCCGAAGCCCACCACCCTTACCACCCAGACCCAACCAACCAACTGCGATTGCACGCTCTCGTGCCCGGAACTCTGCGGGCCGATCTCTGGCGATACAACCTGCCTTTGTCCTTGAGGCTTCACCTCCAGGGGAAAGCAATCCGCTTTCCCCCCCCCTTCTGCTTCATTCCGGAACCCCCGCCCTGAAAGGGCGGAATTTGACTAGCCTGGCGCTTCAGCGCCAGGTAAGCAGCCCCCATCCCTATATCTCGCCCCGAGGGGGCGGTGCTTTTCGAGGACAGCCCGAAGTTGGGTTCCGCCTCTTTCAAGGCAAAGGGTCCAGGTCGTTCCAGAAGCTTCCGAATGGTCCTCTTCGCGCCTGATATTTCTGGTCGGCAGAACTACAGCGCGTGTTGTACACATTTCTTTAGGCAGAGTCAGACTTAGTCGCAGCCTGCCTAAGTTGTGGCCCGCTTCGTATGAGATCAACAAGATCGTTAAGTCGCTTGCGTATGGCCGGGCTGAGCATATCTAGATTGATAAATCGAGCTATCCCGCGAGCGCGCTCCGGCTTAAATTCGTTGTACGAGTACTTCGGCCGCCAAAAACGTCCATACGCAAGTTCAAGAACTTCTTCTAAAGAGTCGAATGGACCTAATTTAAAGATCGGACGAGTGCCTGTCAGTTCTGCATAGTAGCCGGCAACAGCCTCACACGGCAGGAGATTTTCAATCTCCCGTCCTTCTGTAATCCAAACATATGCCCCCGCGGCTTCTCCCTCGCTTTGTACCCGGCGCTTGGTGGCATTAACCGATTGCTGCCGTCTTCGCTTGTCACTATCAATGATAACGGCTGAATTTTGAGCAATCCGCAAGAGGCTAACTAATTCGCTCGCCTCCTCCGAGCGATCCAGAGCCAAATGAGAAAGTAGTCGCCCACCGTAAAACATCACAGAGAAATGAATACCCTCGACCAGATCAGAAGCCATAAGCCCCAGCCAATGCTTCAAGTATATGCGATCGCTCGGACCCTCAACCCAGATAACGGCATTCGCCTGCAGAAGATCACTGGGACGAATCCCCAGATCGCGCAGAACTGCCAGGGTATCTAACGGCGTATGCAGGAGCCGAGGGGTTGTTGTGTGAGAAGAGAGTTCCAGGTGAACAACTGCCACATCGGGACCAGGGTCTATAAGGGCTGGAGAGTGAGTCGTGATCACATACCGGTTCCTGGTTTCTTGAACTAAAAAGCGCATGAACTCACGTTGCAGCGTTGGGTGAAGATGAATCTCAGGCTCTTCTATGCAGAAGACCACGTTGTCGCGGCTAATTACAGCCACGGCCAATATGATAACCTGATGTATCCCAGTGCCATAAGAATGAAGCGGAAGGCGTAAGCCGTCACGCTGAACAATGATCGTCTTCTTATCGTGGGAGACCTCTAGGCGTACACTAGGATCATGAAGTAGATTCTGTAAAAGACCTTCAATCTGAGAAAATAGCTGTAAGCTAGCATCTTTACCGATCTCTGGATGCTGCCAAGACGCAAGGAGCTCGACTATGCCGGCTCCATGAACTTCATAACCCGCAGACTCTTGAATCTGCCGATACTGCGGAATGAAGTGAAAACCGGCAATCTTATCAAAGATTTTATCGCTAAGAGCTGCACATATATCAGGAAATTCCGGCCGCAAGTCCTCCACGTTATTGACGGCGACATCTTCCCCTGTTGTTTCCCTCAGCAACCGACTTAGGTCTTCAAAGCTAAGAGATGAGAGAGGGTGCTCGATCCAACAACCATTCATCGAGCCATCAAATTCACGAGTAAAACGAAGGCGCTGGCCCTCAAGAAATCCATTCAAGCGATCACCGAGCTCCACCTCTGCCTCAAATACAAGGCGAGGAAATGCATTGGCGCGACGCTGATGGAGATCTGTTGCACCTAGCCTTACGAATGCCCAATTCTTGTCGCTTAGTTCGACGAGCCCTGCAAGGACGTTCGACTTGCCCGAGTTGTTTGCGCCGATGAGTACCGTTACTCGCCGGCTTAGATCGATCATTACCGGTGTCTCACCGAAACTGCGGTAATTGGCTATTCCAATGCTGAGAAGCTTCATTTGAGGTCCCTGACCTGAGCGACTTCCACATTGATTCGATACCCAGGAATATTCATACGATTGTATCCTTGCCTTGTGACTTTACCGACTGAAAAAACCAGGGACTTCTGGCGACCGTGCAGGCTTGCTTGTCTGCGGATGACTGCCCCAGCTTTAACTCAGTCATGCCTCTCCGACAAACTCATTATACCCCACCTCACGCTTGACTTCCGCCTCCCAATTTTCTAGAATCCCGCTATCGCGCGTTACGCTTCCCCGCGATTCGGAAGGAGGTACGGCGGCCCCGATCGATCCCTTCCAGCAGCACCCCACCCCCGTCTTCGTGGGCTGGATTGGCCGGCCCCAATACGAAAACGGCCCGGAGTGAGCGCCAACTCACGTCCGAGCCTGACCCCGCAGAGGAGAGTGAGTCCCATGCGAAGCTCAGACGATTCTATCCTTTCGTCTTCCCGTAACGCGTTTTCCCCTTCCTTCCTCCAGCGCATCGGCGAGCGTGACGAGCCCCCGACGGCTGGCGAGGCCGACGCGGCCGGTCCCTGGCGCGTCCTGGAGCTGCCCAGCCGGGGCTTCGGACTGTTCCGGATCGGCGAGTCCCCCGCGCGCGGAAACCGTTCGGCGGCGGTGTTCCGGCAGCGCTGGCTGGCGCTGCTCGCGGCGGCCGTCCTCCCGGCACGGGGCGGGACGCGGCGTTCCGTCTTCAGAAGGATTCCGGGCCGAAAGGCTTCGCCATCGAGACCGGCAACGGCGGCGAGGTGGTAGGCCATCTGGAGCTGTTCGATCAGAATCTGCTAGAGGCTCTGCACGTCGTGGAGAGTCTGCTGCGCTCCCCCGAGGCGCTGGCGGGTCTTCTGGAAGCCGCCGGGCAGATCGCGCTCGAACGAGCCGGGGCGATCCTCGACGAGCGGATAGGCGGGACCGCGGGCTGAAAGAGCGCGGCCGCGGGAGAGACCTCGCGGCCGCGTGTTTGCGCTACAAGATCGCCCTCTCGTGAGCTCAGGAGACAGCGATGAGACACAAGGCAACGTTCGCAGCTTCCCTACGGTGCTCTTTGCGACACTAAACGAGGCTCACGCGCATTGCGGGAGCTTTCTTGCATCACGACGGAAGGTCTCCCGGGCCTTGGGAGGGCGCTCCGCGACACAACCGGGCGTTCGCGCGTTACTGGACCCGCGGATTGCGTCACAAGACCCGCCGTTTCCGCGACGCAATCCGCGGGTCGAATGATGCAATCCACGGGTTGAGTGACGCAACCCACGGGTCCAGTAACGCAATTCGCGGGTTGAGTGACGCAATCCGCGGATTCTGTGACGCAGACACTGGCTCCTGTGTCTCAGCTCACGGATGCGGTGATGGGACCCGCGGGTCGAATGATGCGATCCTCGGATTCTGTGTTGGATTGGACGAGGCGAGTGATGCGGCTCGCGGGTCCAGTCGTGCAAGCCGCGGGTCCAGTGGTGCATTTCCCGGGTCGAACAGCGCCCTTCTCGCGGCAGGCGACGCGCCGCAGGGCGGACGGAACGCGCGACTCGGGGCGAACCGCTGATGTTCTGGTCCGCGCCTAGACGGAGCGGCTACGGCTAACCAATCTAGGAACTTTTGATCAGGAAGACATCCGCCGGGTCGCAACGGCGGGCCAGCAGGGTCGGCACCTCGTCTTCTCCCATCTCGCCCAGCTCAATGTCGGCCCGGGATAGCTCAAAAGCGTCCAGCACGCTGCATCCCGACGCCAACGCCCGGTAGAATGCCGATGCGAAACGAATGGCGGCTCGATCGGCGACGGCGGTCGACATGCCGACGACGCAGTCGATGTGCTCGGCGATGGCCTCGCCGTGTTCCCTGGTATAGCAGGCGTTGAGCACGACGCAGCGTAGTTGCTGATTGAACCGGGCAAGCAGACGTGCCAACCGGTCGGCATCGACCTGACGGCTCCTGCCGTCGTCCCCCTGCAGGACGATCGAGCGATTCCGGCTGCCGTGGCCGCTGAAATGGACGATCTGCGGCTTGATGCGCAGCAGGTGCTCCTGTAGATCCCCCACTCGCACCGCCCATTTCTGGGAGAGCTCGCAACGGTCGCCCAAGGTGGCCGTGGTCAGGGCCTGGTCGATGGCGCGCACCTCCTCGTCGAGGCGTAGCGGTGTGGAGTCTGTAGGGTTGGCGCCGAGGAAGAGGATACGGACTTTCTGGCTCTCCGCGCGCGCCACGGCTCCGGCGGCCTGATCGTCCCGGCTTCTGTCCGCCGGACTGGGCATGGCCAGGCTCAGGCCGCCGTGGATCGTGCCGACATTCCCAAAGCTGACGCCCCCTTTGTTGTTCTGGCGAACCTGGACGCCACCGGACTCGAGAGTTGGGGCGGGCGCCGTCGCGGGGATCGGGACGATGGGCTCCGGCACAGGCTCAGGCGTCGGGCGTGGAGGGCGGCCCAGGTCCCGCGTCGCGGAGCCGGTATCACCCCGATTGCTGGTCATCGCGAGCCAGACGGCCACCCGGGCGTCAATCTCCCGCCGGTTCTCCTCCGGCGCCTCTTGCAAGGCCAGCAACTCGACGCCCGACATCGAGCGCGCCAGGACCCCGGCGACCTCCCGGCAGACCCGCCGGCTCTCCTCGTCCACCGCGCCCGGCCCTTGGCTCCAATAAGTGATCAATCCATCAACAATATCTTTTTTCTCCAATTTCGTGCCCTTTCCCCGGGGATCATGCTGTCCATTGCATTCGTATCGTGGTGGCGCTGTATGGACCAGCTCTCGGATCGGCCCGCCGGCAGAGGAGCCGCCAAGTGTCCGAGGGTGCACGGCTTCGGCAGTGTATCCAGATTCGCCAGCCGGTCGGATACGGACCGAATGTTCCCTGGGTAGCGCACAGGGGAATCGGAAGTATTTTCCGCCGTCGGGTCAGGCTGGGTCCTCACGAGCTCCACGACATAAGGGAAACGGATGGGTTCCGCAGCCCACTTGCCCGGTAGCAGTGGAGCCATGAAGTCTTCGCGGACGTCGGGGGTGGGGATCACCTGGTCGGCGAGCATCTCGAGCGGCTCCATCAGCGCCTGCTCCGCCCGTTGGTAGAGGCGGATCAGCCCGAACAGCAGGATCCCCAGCACGGCGACCATCCCCCAGCGCCAGCGGTAGAACAGAACCGCTTTCTGGAGATAGCCGGCGAGCGTCTGGGCGGAACGGTTGCGTACCCTGCCCCAGCGCTCGAGGATCACCTCGATCTTCTCCGCATCCAGCGCGCTCCTCTTCAGAGCCGTCTCTTCTTGGAAGGAGGTGAAAACCCCTTTTCTCTTACCAAGGAGCTTCGCCTCTCGCAGTTTCCCGGCCAGTAGCACAAGCTGGCGGTGGCGCTCGACAATGACTTCGGCCATCAGTGGGCGGAGCAGAGGGCGGACCTCCTCCCTGCCCAGGGTCGCCGCAACGACAGCAAGGTGGCCGAAGGGATTCAGACGGTAGACCTGCGGCGCCGAGGTGGCAAGGCTGCCACTCCCCTCGCCGAGTGCCGTGGTCCGTGGGCGAGCCAGGAGCAGGCGTCGCTCTTCGCGATCCAGAGTGGTGGCCGCGAAAGCCCCGAAGCTGGCGACCGCGAGTTGCTGCGCGACCGGACGGCTGTGGTCGAGGAGCCAGCTGTAGAGTGTGGTCTCAATATTTGTCAACGGGCGGGCTCTGTTGATCCAGACCGAATAGCTGCGCCCATCCAGCTCAAGCTTGGTGTCCCCTCCTTCCAGATGCTGCCGCTCGTGGAGATACGAACGCACAGCGAGCGCCGTGATCCGGGGCCGATCCTCGAAGGTGAGGCGGGTCAGCAAGTCCGGAAGGAGCTGGGTCGCGAGCTCGATGTCGGTCTGGGTCTGAGTCTCGACCGCCTGCAGGGCATGTCGGCGGATGAAGGGGTGGCCTTCCTCGGTGAGGATCGAGCGCAGTTTCCCCACCAACTCCTCCGGCGACATCCAGGTGTGCCCCTCGGGGCAGCGGATATAGCCGAAGGTTTCGGCGACGGTGGCGAGCAGGCTCTCCCGTGACAGAACCGTCGAGCGGGTGCCGTGGCGCTGGTCGGCACGGGCCGCTGTCCACCACGCCTCGACGACCGGCAGGCACTCGCCCGGACGCATCTCGCAGGCCTCCGCCGCTCCCCGCGCCACCGCCTGGACAAAGTCCGCCGAGACGAGTACGCGCTGGCGCAGGAAGGGGTCGAGATGACTGAGGTGCCATGCCACGGTTCGCGGCAGCGCATGTTTCCAGACCGCCTCCCTAACCCTTGGATGAGGGTCGTCGACCAGCACCTGGAGGAGGCCGAAGAGCTCCAGCGCCAGGCGATTCTCCCGATCGTATTGAGCGGCGTAGCTGACGGTGATCGCCAGCGTGGCGCGCACCGCCGCCCAGGGGTCAGGGCTCAGGCCACCGGCGCGCGCGATCCGGGACTCGGAATTGCCGACGTCGCACGCCTCGGACCACCAGCGGCGCAGCAACGAGAAGAACTCTCCTTCCTTGTTGGCTTCGCGCCATGCGGCCAGCGCGCGTGCCACGAGAAGCTGCACGCTCTCCAGCGGCTCGGCGGCGAGATCGAGGAGATAGGGCTCCACGACCTCGATGGACATCAGGCCGATGAGGCTCAGCGATTCCACCACGACCTGATGGAGCTGCATGGAGCCACTCTTGGTGCGGCTCAACGCGCGCTCTGCCGCCGCGCGCGCGGGGCTCACGGTCGCGGGCTCGTCACGTTCGGAAGGCCTCTCGCCGGGGGTTGGCGCCGCCGATTCGGACGCCGAAACCCGGACCATCTCGGTGAGCGCCGGCAAGGTGGCCAGCAGGCGACGGCGCTGGTGGTTCCAGGCGACCTGCAGAATATCGACGCGGCGCTTGCGCGAGCCGCACTCGATGCGCAGGAAGCCACCGTCGATCGGGGTCTGCTTGAAGTAGGCGGCGAAACGTGACAGGTCGCGGTAGTCGAACTGAGAGAACAGCGGGTCGGTCTCCCGCCAGATGGTCTCGACCAGGATCTCGAGGCCGGCGAACAGCAGGTCGTCCGGCAGTCCGTCGAGCAGCACCAGCCCGACCACCAGCAACTGGTCGCGGTCGTTGAACTGGAGATACCACTGGCGAATGGCCGCGGCGTCGCCGGCGAGCTCGGCCAGCTTGGTTTCGACCCCTTCGGGTGTCGGCGGAGCTTGCCCCTCGACCAGTGAGTTTACGAAGGTGCGGATGCGCTCCGGCGTCTTTAGTGTCTCGACCGCCCGCACCAGCAAGACCCCGCCGACCCGCGGCGCTCCGTCGGGCTCCTCGCTCACCAAACCTTCCGGGATCTCCAGGGGCGAATTGAAGAGCAGTTGCTCGAGATAGCTGGTCAGCCGGCCATGGCCGTAATAGGTCTCCCAGGAGAGCTCTTGCCAGAGCCGCGCCTCCACTGTGCCGTCGGCGATCTCCCACTGCGCGCGAGTGCAGTCGGTGGTTACGATCGCGTAGCCCCCTCTTTCGAGCAGCAGGCGACGCAGCTTGGCGGGACCGTAGCCAGCGATCAGCGACTGCGAAATCTCGGTCAACAGCAGGATCGTCGTGTGCTCCTCGTGGAAAGCGGTCTCGATCCGCTGCGGGTCCTTGCCGCGACAGCGCTCGCGGAGCACGACGCAGCTCCCCTGCCGCGTGAGCCGCCGGTACAACCGGTACGCGATGTGGCGTGCACACTCGGATTTGTCTTCCATTTCCCCAGCGAGAATCAACAGCCGGTGCTCCGCCAGGATGTCTGTGAGCTCTTCGGCCCGCGGCGGATCGTCGGTCCCCTCGCCGGCGATCTTGTCCAGATTGAGCTCGTAGAAATGGCTCTCCCCCACTACCCTGTAGTTGCTGATCTGGCCGATCTGCAGCCCACCGCTGATCTGGCCGATCTGACCGAAGCTGACGGCGGTCCCGCCCTCCGCGGCTGTCACTGTCTGCTCGATAGTGCCCGTGTCCATGGCTCGCCTTTCCGTCGAAATCTTTTCGACCGCGCTGCTCGGTGCTTCCGACGGTCCAAGACACCTGGAGTCCTCTTTTGTTGAGACAACAATCCGGCCGCGACCGTGTCTTGAGCGGGGGAGAACCGGGGCATCAAGAAAGGTGCACGGCGGTCCAGGAGGACACGAACTTGATCGGCATCGAACGCAAGACAGAGGTGTTGGGGTCGGGTGCCTTCACCACGGTATCCGCGGAGTGGGATCCCCTGCTCGGCCATGCTGTGGCGGTCAAGGAGCTCAATAGCCCCTTCGCCCAGAGTGAAGCGTTCGTCCGCGCGTTCCTCGCGAAAGCGCGACGCCTGTTTGATCTCGACCACGAGCACGTGCTGGCGGTTTATCGGGTCGACACCAGCCGCCAGGCTCCCGCGGTTGTCCGGGAGCTCGCGGGAGAGACGCTCGAATCCACCACCGTCGCCGGGCCTGTCTCTCCGGCGAGGGCCGAGGAGATCCTTGGACAAGCCTTGCTGGGCCTGCAGGCGATGCATGAACGGAATCTGATCCATGGAGCCATCAAGCCCCAGAACCTCTTTCTTTTCGGCGACCGGGTGAAGATCGGCGACTTCGGCCTGGCCAGTCTACCTGGCACTCCCACCGCCCCTATGAACCGCTACATGCCACCTGAGGTCCTGCGCGGCGAGGCCGCGGTCCCCGCCTCCGACCTCTACTCTCTGGGCCTGGTCGTTTACGAGCTCCTGCTCGGCAAGACCCGCTTCGAGCAGCTTGCCCGGGGAGAGCTGGCTCCTCTCCACGAGTTGGTGCCGGGCGTGCCGGCAGCTCTCTCGTCCGCGGTCGAGCAGATGACGCGAAGGGCAGTGGCGTACCGGGTCGGCGAGGCGAAGCAGGTTCTCGGCCTCCTGGGAGCGTCGAGTTCCCAGGGGACACCCTCTTCCCCGCCGCTTTTCACGGGCCTCAGCTCGCTCAACGCCCGCCTGCGTCCCGCGGTCCCGAAACCGGCGTTGGACGTGAAGAAACTCAAGCGAGGTCTCGCGATCGCACTCGCCGTCGTCCTCGCCGGCTTGGCCATCTCCACGATCCTGTTCCTGCGCAGCCAGAGCCCATCGGGGGGGAGTGTGACCGCTCCCAAAACCGATCCGGCCAAGCCTGCTGCCGACACCTCACCGAACGGACCGGCCGCGACGGCTGCCGAGGTTCCGCCAGAGGCCGCTCCTCCGGCCACTACGGATCCAGAGGATTCGCCAGTTGTCGATTCATCCGTTCCGCTTTCGGCCGAACCGCCGTCCGTCCCTACCGCTCCCCGGCAGGTGCCGGTGAAGACGGCGATTCCCACTCCCGCGACGGCACCTCTCCAGAACCAGCGCGATGCAAGCGCGATCGTCTCCGAAACACCGGTTCCGAGCCAAGCCTCTGACGACGCCGCTCCGGAGAAAAGAATTCCCAGCGGACGGGAAGTCATCTTCGAACTCGAACCCTCGCGCTACAATCTCGGCACGATCCACAAGGGACAGCGAGCCTATGTCGATCTCGACGCGGTCTATACGGACCTGCCCGAGCGCCACGACCACCTCCCCTGTATCCAGACCGCGATCAGCGACCGCGACAAGAATGGAACAATATCGTTTGACCTGAGCCGGAATGCCAGGGTCTACATCGGACACGACCGTAGCATCAAGAGGAAGCCGGCCTGGCTGCGGGAGTTTCACCCCACCGACGAGACCTGGTCCGTGCTGGCGCGCGACGCCGAGGGATCGTTGAGCACGATGATTTACTTCGACGTCTACACGCGCTCCTATCCCGCTGGGGTCGTCAGCCTTGGTCCCAATATGGAAAACCGGCTCTTCTCGATGGTCAGGAGTCTGGGCGTGAAGTATCTCGGCAAGGGGGAGCCGGGCATGTATCTAGTCTGCGTCGACGCGCGGTGAGCCTGCCGAGGCCAGCCGCGCGGCAATCACGAGAGGCGTGTAACCGTCGGCTTTGAGGCCCGGACGGGCCGGGTTCGCGCGTTCTCTGCTAGACTTCGGCGCTTATTTCTCGGCGGCCCCCTTTGGGGATCGCCTCTTCGAGGTATTCGACATGCTCAAGAAGATTTCGCCCCGTACGACTCTGTTCACCCTGGGGCTCGCTCTGCTCCTCTCCGGCTGGACCGCCTGCAAGGGCACGCCCGACAAGGCGGCTGACAACAAGGCCGGGGCTCCGGCGGGCTCCGCCACGAACCCGGCAAGCCCCAACGCGGCGACTCCGGCCGCTCCTGGGATGGCCAGGAGTGGGGCTCCGGCTTCCGGACAGCCCGGCGCCACCGGCCTTCCGGGCCAGCCGGTCTCCAATCAGCCGGTGATGCCGGTGGAAAAGATCCCGGCGGTCGTGGCGCGCGTGAACGGCCAGGAGATCAAGAAGGCGGAGCTCATGGACGGCGCCCAGATGGTGCAGATGCGCCTCGCCCAGGCGGGCCAGCCGGTCACCGCCTCAACCGATTTCTATCATCACGTGCTCGATGAGCTGATCGCCATCACCCTCCTGCAGCAGGACGCCAAGGCGCAGGGGATCACCGCCTCCGAACAGGAGGTGCAGCAGATGGTCGCCGCCCGCAAGCAGAACTTCCCCAACGAGGAGGCCTACAAGAAGGCCCTCGCCCAGGCGGGAGTCACGGAGGACAAGCTGCGCGAGCAGGCCCGCGACACGATCGCGGTCCAGAAGTACGTCCAGTCCAAGCTCGCCCCCCAGGCCACCGTCTCCGATCAGGCGGCGAAGGACTTCTACGAGAAGAACAAGGGGCAGATGCAGATGCCGGAGCGCCTCCACCTGCGTCACATCTTCGTCCTCGTCGATCAGAAGGCCACCCCCGCCGACCGGGATAAGGCCAAGCAGAAGGCCGAGGGCCTCCTCAAGCGCGTGCAGGGGGGCGAGGACTTCGCCAAGGTGGCGACGGAGGCCTCGGACGATCCCGGCTCGAAGAACCGGGGCGGCGACATCGGCCTGGTCGGCCACGGCCAGACCGATCCGGCGTTCGAGGCTGCCGCCTTCGCGCTCAAGAAGCCGAACGAGATGAGCCCGGTCGTCCAGAGCAGCTTCGGCTACCACATCCTCCAGCTCCTCGAGCGCAAGGAGCCGTCCACGGTGCCCTTCGAGCAGGTGAAGGGGCGGATCGAGCAGATGCTCAAGCAGCAGCAGGTCCAGAAGCTGTTCCAGGTGCGGGCGGACCAGTTGCGGGCCAAGGGGAAGGTGGAGACGTACATCTAGGAACCGTCCGCAGGGGCGTCCGAAATGCCCGGGCGCCCCCTACGACACCCCGCCCTCCCCCATCATCTCCACCACGATCTCGACGTCCCCCATCTCCGGCTCCATGATCTCCAGCAAAGGCAGCGCGCCTTCGCCGTCCACGGCGCGGGTGACCTTGTCGACCGGATCGAGGGTCTCGATCTCGTCGCCGCCGGCGGCTCCCATCTCCTTGAAGCGGCGGGCGGCGGGGAGGACGCGCAGCTCGAGCGAGCCGACGGCCCGGTTGTAGGCGTCGACGCTCTGGCCGAGGTTCTTGCCCATCGCGGCGAGGTGGCCGGTGAAGATGCGGAGCCGCTCGTGGAGGGACTTGCCGAGCTCGCTGATCTGCTTCGCGTTCTCTTCGACCTGCTCCTGCCGCCAGCCATAGGCGACCGCGCGCAGCAGGGCGATCAGCGTCGTCGGGGTGGCGAGGATCACCCGTTGCTCGACGCCGAATTCGATCAGCGAGGGGTCCTGCTCCAGGGCGGCGCTGAAGAAGGTCTCCCCCGGCAGGAAGAGGATGACGAACTCCGGCGCGGGCTCGAACTGGGCCCAGTAGCTCTTCATCGACAGTTTGGTCAGATGGCTGCGGACCTGGCGGGCGTGGTCGCGCAGCTTCGACCGCCGGCCGTCCTCGTCCACCGCTTCCATGGAATCCAGGTAGGCGTCGAGCGGCGCCTTGGCGTCGATGACGATGTTCTTCCGGCTCGGCAGGCGGATGACGAGGTCCGGGCGCAGCCGCCCGTCCTCGGTCTCGACGCTGGCCTGCACGGAGAAGTCGCAGTAGGCGACCATCCCGGCCATCTCGACGACGCGCTGGAGCTGGATCTCCCCCCAGCGGCCGCGCGTCGAGGAGGAGCGCAGCGCGCCGACGAGCTTGGCGGTCTCGCGCTCGAGGTTCCCCTGGGCGGAGGTGAGGCTCTTCAGGTGCTCGCTGAGGTTGGAGTAGGCCACGGCGCGGGTGGTCTCCATCTCGCGGATCTTCTCGTCCACCTTGTGGAGGGACTCCTTGAGCGGCAGGACGAGCTCGCCGATCGCCTGCTGGCGGCGCTCGAGATCCCCCTGGGCCGATTCCTGGAACTTCTCCAGCGTGGCCTTGGCGAGGTGGACGAAACTGGCGTTGTTGTTCTGTAGCGCCTCGGAGGAGAGGGCCTTGAAGGCGTCGGAGAGGCGGGCCTGCGCGTCGTCGAGAAGCCGCAGCTTCTCGGCGGCGGCCTGGCGCTCTTTCTCGATCGTGGTCTGGAGACGGGCCGCCTGCGTCTGCAATCCCACCCGCTCCTCACGGAGCAGGGCCGTCTCGCTGGTGTTCTCGGAGAGGCGCGCCTCCAGCCGCGCGATGTCCGCGTCCCGACCCCGCAGCCGCTCCGCGAGCACGCTCCGCTGCTGGCGCGCGACGAGCCAGAGGAGGGCCGCCCCCAGAAGGAGCGCCAGAACGTGAGTCAGGACCGCCATCCACTCACCCCTTTCGAGCTGAAGTATGGATATCTAGGGGCACTCCAGAAGATTAACACAAGATGATGTGGGTGGCTGGAGGCGGAGGAGGCTTACGGCGTATTGAAGACGAACCCTCCGGGCGGCCGGGCGCCGCCTTCGGTGTGGAGCGTGGTTCCATCCCAGGTGAGGGTGAGGGGGCCGAAGGCGGTGGGGAGGTTTTCGAATCTCAGGGGCTTGGCGAGCCATTTGCGGGGGACGCCCGCGAAGAGGACGAGCCGGTCTCCATCCTCATGGACGAGGCTGTCCCGCATCAGGAGCCAGAGCTCGGCGAGCGACCAGGCATGGGGCATGGCAACGGTGGGGGTCCAGGCCGTGCGGAGCTTCGGCCAGTTTCCGGGGGCGCTTTCGCCGCCTTCGTCGAAGGCGTACCAGCCCCGCATCTGATCCTGATCGAAATGGCGCTGGAGCGTGCGAGCGGCGGTGTTCCGGTTGCCGGCGAGGAGCCCCTGGTGCGCGGTCGCGAGCGCGAAGTAGCGCCATTCGGAGGGGGGCCGCGGCGGGATCGCCGCGAACCGGTCGTGAGCCTTGCCGCTTTTCAAGGGGTAGAGACGGCAGGGCCAGAGGACGCTGTAGCTCCCGTAGCCCGCCGCCAGATCGTTTCCGAAGCGGGCGTCGTAACGCCGCAGCAGGGTTTCGGCCAGAGCGCGCCAGCGCCGCGCGGCGGCGGCGTCGCCCCCCGCTGCCGCGAGGAGGGCCGCGTTGCGCAGGCCGGCCACGTCGAAGGCCTCGGTGTACTCGGGGTGGGTGCCGTCGCAGGCGCCGGGGAGGAGGCGCAGGCGCCGGTCCGGCGGCAGGCCGGGGCCGAAACCGAGGCCGTCGCGGGCCACCCAGTGCGGCTCGGGGGTGGTGCGGGCGTATTCGATCAGGGCGGCGAGCTGTCTCGCGACGGGCAGGGAGCGCGCGAGGAAATCGCGGTCCCCGGTCAGCTTCCAA
>Ga0268266_10003766_pt1 | contig 14872 bp, 16 predicted proteins | sample KBSS13metaG_FD_190356 | JGI IMG/M metagenome (GOLD analysis project Ga0268266, IMG submission 190356) | Switchgrass rhizosphere microbial communities from Kellogg Biological Station, Michigan, USA - KBS S1-3 metaG (SPAdes) (version 2) | ecosystem: Host-associated > Plants > Roots > Rhizosphere...
ATTGTGGTGAGCCAAGTTTCGAACTAAATTAACAGAGGTCAATGGCCTCTGTTTTTCTTTTGGGGTGGGGCTAGTGGACGATTTTAGAACTCCTGCTGTTATGATTAGGGGATGCAAATAGATCCACGACTAAATGATATTGACGACTGTCTATACCGCGTTGCAGTACGAGCGCTGGTCATACAGGACAGCAGGATATTGTTGGTTAAAGAAAATGAAGATTGGTGGGCATTTCCAGGTGGTGGAGTAGACCACGGCGAGACAGTAGAATCAACGCTAACGCGTGAGGTAGAAGAAGAGCTTGGCGTACCGGCCAACCAAGTATCTTCCGACTTTCAAATTGCGTACTACAATCTCGGAACCGTAGTAAATGGCGTTCCGCGCATGAACATATATTTCAAAGCGTCGGTGCCAGAACGATCGCCTAATAAGACCGATCACGTTGCAAAGTGGCAATGGTTCACCAAAGATGAGTTTTTGGAAGCAGACCTAAACACCTCTTACGACAAGACTAAGCTGGTCGAAGTAATCTTTACCGACTAGTCCATCATCGGATTTAAGGTTGCGAAGTACGCCCACTAGCGGGAGCCAAGATGTTAATGCTTAAAGACCTCCTGCTTCGCCGCTTCGCGAACGGAAGTCTTTTTGTTTGATATGATTATAGGCATGACTCACGGTGTGAAGGTTATTGCTTCGGTGTTAGCGACTGGTCTTACGCTGGTGGCATATATTCCATACATCGTTGACATGTTTAAGGGAAAGAATAAACCCCACCTGTACACTTGGATCAGTATTTTTCTGGTGACAGCTATTGTTGCATACTTACAGGTTATTGGCGGTGCTGGTATAGGCGCGATACCAGTGGTACTAGGCCTTGGTGTCGACGTAATTATTTTGGCATGTTGCTTTAAGTTCGGCACCAAAGACGTCGTTTTTATGGACAAAGTCTGCTTAGCGCTGTCTATTATTGGTGTGGTAGTGTATTTGCTATTGACCAAACAACCCTTGGTTGCACTAGCCATTGTATCCATCGCCGAGCTTGTTGCCTTTATCCCAACAGTACGCAAAACCAGGAACGATCCGTATTCAGAATCGCTGCCCAGCTACTATTTATTGATTATCAAACTGAGCCTTATTGCCGTGGCATTGCAGCATTATAATTGGTTAACGCTATCGTATCCGCTTATGTGGATCGGGGTGTTTGTTATCTTTTTGGCTGCTGTTTTTCGCTGGCGCACTCAAAAAGCGCCGAAGCAGCATGAACCACAACCCGAAGCAGCTCCTTTGATCTAAACAGAAGTGGCAATCTGAGCGGCAAAATGCTCGATTGTTATCTTTTCTGTGGCGTGATGGCTCATCATTATACGGCAGCCAGTGGCTCTTTAACGACGCTCAGTTTACGCTCGTCATAGTCAGTGCAGCCATTCGCAACGTGGCTGCCAGTGCGAGCCATGAGGCTTATAAGTACTTTGCAGCCGTGGAGTTCTTTTGTTTTTGATATACTTGAATCATGCAAAAAATAGCCACGCGAATATTTATCTGTGCTTCTATCACATTTGGTATTGTAGGGATATTAGTAGTACTAACCGCCTCAGGTCCCAACAAGCCAGACTCCACTTTAAGCCAAATACTTATAAGACTTCTTTTTATAAATGTGTTTATTATCCTGCCTTCTTTTGCGCTAAGCGTTGCTGGTAAGTATCTAAACGGCAAATCTTAGTTCAAAGTTGCGAAGTACATCCACTAGCCAGAACCGGCTATTGACAAATAGAATATTTGTGGCGTTTTTGTAGTATACGTCTAATTTACTCCCTGTCTATCATCCATTGCCTTATTCGTCGTTCTGGGGCAGTGTTCAGTGCTGCCTCTGAGGGTCTATGCCTCACCGGGTGAGCGGGGGAAGCCCTCCCTGCGGCAATATTTTCATAAATTGTATTTATATTAATATAATTTATTAATCATATGCCATAGAGCCATAGCTACGACGAGCTAGGGCAAATGGAGGGCAATGTGGCCGATGGAATGCCGGCGACACTAGTGTGCGGGCTAAGCATGCACGGGCCGTACCAGATAGCCCTCGTTGTTTTTTACGGTGTTTACGTCCGTGCTGACCTCGTACATCTCCAAGCCGTCATCTTGGTAGGGTCGCAGCGGCGATTCTAGAGCATCCCTTCCTTGCAGCGCTGGGTCGAGCCACATATCCCAGTCATCGGGATGAAGTATAACAGGCATGCGGTCGTGCAGCGTCGCCATCTCCTTGTTTGGTGTCGTCGTAACAATGGCGTAGGTCAAGAGCTCATCGCCCTCGGCATTGTGCCAAATATCGTAGATGCCAGCGAACGAAAACAGCCCTTGATCTTTGGGATGGATAAAAAAGGGTTGCTTGGTTCGCTCGCCAGGCCGAACCTTCCATTCGTAAAACCCATTCGCTGGCACCAAGCAACGGTGGCGCCTGATTGGCCCGCGCCAGGCTGGCTTTTCGAAAATGCCTTCGGCGCGGGCGTTTATCATCCGATAGCCAATATTTGGGTCTTTAGCCCACATAGGCACCAGTCCCCACTTCATAAACTCAACAGCCCTAGTCTGATCCTCCTCCACCACAACCGGCAACATCTGTCCCGGAGCCACATTGTAGCTATCGCGCAGCTTAGAAGGAGGCGGTCGAGTCTTGAAACGCTTCACAAGCTCGCCGGTCCGAAAGAGAGCGTATCGTCCACACATGTTTTTACTATATCCGAATACCAGGGGTCACAGCAGTAAAAACATCAACACCTCGATACATGAGGGTAGTGCCAAGCCATAGCGCGCCGGGCGGGTTATTGTTGCCCCTTGGCTTGAGCCTGTGAGCGGAATGACTGTTGTCCGGACAGCAGGGGCGCATACTGGCGGGTACCGCCGGACAACGAAAGCCTCCGGCAAGGAGAGAAATGGGTGGAAAATATTTTGTTGTAGGTACATTTTTCGGCATCCAGCTCCGGATAGATTATTCGTGGTTTATTATTTTCGTCCTCATTGCCTGGACGGTTATAGTCAGCTATCTGCCGGCTTACTACCCCAGGCTATCACCCTTGGCAGTAGCAACCGCAGGGTTAGTAGTAACCATCCTCTTTTTTGCTTCGGTGATTGCACACGAGTACGCACACTCAATTGTCGCCAACCGCCGCGGCTTGCGCATTAAACGGATCACATTGTTTATATTTGGCGGGGCTTCGGAACTGCAACACGAGCCGAAAAGCGCCAAAACCGAGCTGCTTATGACAGTGGCCGGCCCGCTGACCAGCCTGGTGATTGCAGGTGTGTTTGGTGGCATTTGGCTACTGGCAAGACACTGGCACCTTACTGCCCTGGCAGTGGTTTGCCGGCCGGTAGCAACACTCAATTTCGTCGTCGCCGTGTTTAACCTACTGCCTGCTTTTCCTCTGGACGGCGGGCGTATTTTGCGATCATTAATCTGGCTGAGGCGCAAAGACTTCACATCTGCTACCAAAAGCGCCACCAATGCCGGGATAACTCTATCGTACCTACTGATAGCTCTTGGTGTGCTCGAGGTCCTTGCCGGCAATCTTATCGGCGGATTTTGGCTGGCGATCATCGGCTTCTTCCTGAATCAATCGGCACGCCTTAGCTACAATCAGGTGCTCAACCAAGATATCTTGGCGAACGTGAAGGTGCGCGACGTTTTGAGTGACCAATATGTTACTGTGCCGCTGGGCACATCCGTGCAGGATTTTCTGTCTAACTTCGTCCTGCGCTACAAGCAATACGACTTCCTGATGACTGACAAAGCCAACAAGCCGACGGGCATCATCGAATGGCCTCGGGCTGCTCGCCGCATCGAGCCACAGAAATTAATCGACAGCTACGCGCACGCTCTTACGAAAGATCTACTGCTAAAGCCCAGCGACCAGGCATCGAAAGCATTGCGGATCATGCAGTTCCACAACCTGGGTATTTTGCCGGTCATGTCCGACGCAAAGCTGGTTGGGGTAGTGGCTCGAAAATATCTAGAGGACTATGTGCTGCTCCACCGCTTGCAACAGTAAGACTGATGACGTCGCATGCGACATACATGCTGCTAAAATTGCACCATAGCTACATATAAGTATAGAGAGGAGAGGTTACCATGAAAGGATTCTTTGCAAACATCGAACGAGCTACGCTGCAAAATGCCGACTTTCGCCGCGTGCTCTACACGGGCAAACACACACAACTCGTGCTCATGAGCCTTGCACCGAACGAGGAAATTGGCCTGGAGGTCCACGAAGACAATGATCAGTTTTTCCGCTTCGAAACTGGCAAGGGCGCAGTCACCATAGATGACACTACGTACGAAATAGGTGACGGCGATGCCATCATCGTACCGGCTGGCGCAAAACATAATGTCATAAACCTATCGGACACCGACGAGCTCAATCTGTACACGCTGTATTCACCTCCACACCACAAAGACGGCATTGTGCGCGCAACCAAAGAAGCCGCCGACACCCAACCCGAAGAATTCGATGGTGTAACGACCGAATAGGCACTCCTGGCGAGCTATGGTAAATAGGCGCTCGATATGGGCGCTGGAGAGCGAATCAACAGCAGCGCTGCCGCATCCTCGGGTATACTGCTCGTATGAACCGGGCGTTACTCTATCTATCCCTTAGCAGTGCATCATTTTTGGTGGCCGCCATAGTCTGCGTCGCGCTCAGACCGTCGGATGTGCTTTCCTATGACGGGCTCAGTTTTTACGGTAACTTTCGGGAGACATTGCTGCCGTACGGACTCGGCCTGGTAGCTACATCGTATTTCTTGCTCAGAGCCTGCCTCACGCTGGTAGATTCGCAGGTAGCCCGCTCATTCCGCGCTGGCCTGGAGATAATTGCCATTGCCCTGCTTGGCATCGTGGCGACACCCTCGTTTTCTTACTTGTGGTTCGTGCAGGACCTGCATGTCGTATTTGGGCTGGTCATCTTCATCGCCCAGGCAGTCCTGTCACTCAACTATCTGCGGCACGCCGAACATACCACATTCGACACTATTCTGCTGACCCTGCAGGTGCTTGCGATCGTCGTAGCAGCCCTATCACTCCACGAAATCCACGCACTAAGCCTGATGCTGCCCGCACAACTGCTGGCCGTAGTAGCATTCGACACCTTGCTACTCCGAGCCGTACATGCAGAAACAAAGCGTCCAGTCAGGGCCTAATCCGACCCGCACAAGTGTAGCCATAGCCATTGCAACTAGCGTAGCAGCAGAGGATAGTGAGCAGGAGGAGGCGCTGATGCAGACAGCTGTACGCGATAAAATCCACCACCAATTTTCCAAATATCCCCGGCGAGTATACCCCAAGGGGCAAATCCTGGTGTTTGCCGACGAAAATCCAGAGCACATCTTTTACCTAGTACGCGGACGGGTACGAAAATATGACGTGTCGTACCGCGGCGACGAAGTTATCGTCAACCTGTTTCAGCCACCGTCGTTCTTCCCGATGTCGTGGGCTATCAACAGGTCTAGGAATAAGTTCTTTTACAAAACCGAGACAGAGACCGAGCTGCACATAGTGCCCGCCAAAGATGCACTAGATTTTATAAAGGCCAACCCCGATGTGATGCTCGACCTGCTCAGCCGCATTTACCGTGGCATGGAGGGCATGCTTGGCCGCATGGTGCATCTTATGTCCGGCACTGCCAGAAGCCGACTTATTTATGAACTGATAACCGAGTGCCGACGCTTCGGCAAAAAGCAGCCAGATGGTAGCTATGTCCTCGACACCAACGAAATAGACCTCGCCGCACGCTCCGGCCTGTCACGCGAGACAGTGAGCCGGGAGATACATCAGCTAAAGGAGCGCGGCTGGGTGCGAGTCAGCAGCCAATCAATTATCGTTAGGAACATTAAGGCCCTGCAGGAAACGCTCGGCGAGGAGCTGTAGCTAGCCGGCTCAATCGTTCAGATCAAACGCCTCTACCGTTTCGAACAGGGCTCTGTAGTTACCGATGTCTGGCTGGGCATACATCGCCATGCGTATCTGCACTGGGCTTAGCTGAAACGCCGTAAACGCATCAGCCTGCAGCTTGGCTATCGGCGGCAACCCGTTGGCACCTGCCGGTGCACTCGCTACAAACACATCCTTGGCAGCCTCGTTAATGTCAGCAGCGCTCCCACACTCCGTTGCCACTCCCACAAACTCAACGGTCGTCTGCGTATGGGTATCAAAAATCGTTAGCGCTACGTGCGCACTGTGCTTCAGATTGTCATAGTTGCGCGTATCTTTTTTGGTCAGAAAGCGAACCGTCAATGTTTCGTCCACAGAAAAATACACGACAACACCGTGTGGATTGCCGTCTGGCATGCTACTAGAGAGTACGCCCACGGGATGCTCATGCAGGAAGTCGTATATACGCTGCTTTCTGTCAGGAAGCTTCTTTGCGTCCGGGTATACTCTGCGGTCAGTTGGCGTATTTGTCATGGTCTTCTCCTTACTCAGCCATTCTGCTCGGAACACTGCCAGCACGCTATAGCAGTTGTCACACCAGGGGTGTGATGTCGCTCAAGGCGGCCAACACCCATAAGTGGTTGAATGGTACTGAAGGGAGGTCCAACCATGCTATACCTTCAGGCATTTGATGCAAACCAGTTACGAAAATTTCACCAAGCGAACACCATCCATGTAGACTATAAAAAGCGCCAACAAAACCTCAAGAAGGTCCTACTACAACTAGGAGTCAGCCAGTACGACCTGCGGCTGCCCGAGACCCGTAGCCTCGCACTGCTGCTACGCGATGACGAGCGCCTCCTAAGCGTCGTGTATGGACAGTACAGCCAGGTAGATAGCCATTTGATTGGTCAGGGTATGCTCGCCGCTACCGACCAGCGCGTGTTGTTTATCGATAAAAAGCTGCTGTTTAGTCGCTACGAAGAACTACCATACGGCAAGATTGACGGCGTAACGTATAGCCATGCCGGAGTTATGCGGAGTGTTACACTTTGCAGCAAGATGGGCAGAATTAGCCTACACACCCTTAACCAATTCCGCGCCCAAACATTCGTCCATACGGTAGAAGAGCGAATATCTGTACCTAGTCCAGCAAGCTCAGGAGTAGACATATGATACACATGGACGAAACCGGTACCTACGAACTGGTCGAGACAAAGCGCCATATCAAGATATTGTGCCTAAGCGGAGCAATTTATGCATGGCTAGAGCCGAAGGATATTGGTGAAATATTGATACTCTCGAAACGGAACCATACCGTCAATTGCATACTGAGCATTGGACATTACCGCTTGTACCGTGTGACCAACGAGCCTGGTCTGGTCGATCTGGCTCACCTTGAGTTAGAAGTAGGGAACGACACCTGGCAGAGTTACCTCCTGCTCACCGGCCTGCCAACTAAGCACAAAAAACGCAGCCGCATCATACCCACTAACGAACTCATCACCCACAACCCTACCTACTTGGGATTCAACCCAACCCCACGACATAGGAAGCTACTATCAGAAAGGACGAGCGTATGAGTGCGAGCGATCCCAACAAGCATCTCTACCGATCAGATGTCGATAAGAGGCTGGCAGGCGTGTGTGGCGGCATAAGCGAATACTTTGACGTGGATTCGACACTCATCCGATTAGCATGGATACTCATCACCATTCTCACCGGTATTATTCCGGGCGTTCTTGCATACATAATCGCAGCCATCATCATTCCTCGGAAACCAGACACAGATAGACAGGGTGGGTAGCGCAGCGTCATATAGCTAGGTACGAATATTTTACAGACAGCGACAGTACCGCACAGCAATAATACGGCTGGGATAGCGGATATCTAGACATACACGACGTAATGCTCCAGCAGCAGACTAAGGAGGCACGACATGGCAAACAACAAGATGGGACCCTTGCAACTAGTAGCTTTCGGCTTTCAAACTCCAAATTTTCAGGGAGAGATTATCAAAGAAATCAAGAAACTTAACGACAATAAAATCATGAGGCTCGTGGACGGCATTGCAATCCAAAAGGACAGGAACGGTGAGATTACCGCGCTCGAAGCCTCACAGCTTAGCCTCAAGGAGGCCACTAGGTATGGTGCGATTATTGGCGCCTTGCTCGGCATCGGCTCCGGAGACAAAAAAGTCGCCAAGCAAACCGCAGAGGTTGTGGCGACTAATTTTTATGACCGCTACGAGTACGGCCTAGACAAAGAGGATGTGACGGATATAGCCCAAGACATACCCAACGGATCGGCCGCCATCCTGCTGCTTATCGAGCATCTGTGGGCAATACCACTTCGGGACGCTGTCCGGAAGGCTGGCGGCACGTTGCTAGCGCAAGATTTTCTGAGCCCAGAGCTACTTATTTCCCTCGGCAAGGATATGTACGCTACGCACCGATAATCCCGCCAACCACTTCTGCTGCAACCAAGCGCCTAGCAAATGGTGAATAATTACCGCTAACTTTCTGCGGTTACAGGTAGATTTTTTGTGCCTATAAGTGTAGCGTAACTATAAACGTAGTATTTATTACATTTTGATATTGTAGTACCGGCAAATCACCTCTACAATCATCTCCACTAACCAGGAGGATGGAAGGTACTATGGGTAATATACAGCAGCGTCCGTGGCGCATCAGTGCATCGTCAGCTATAACATACGTAACCCGCCTGCTAGCGACAGCACTACTGCTAGCCGGGAACTGGCTGCCAATCTTGCCGCTGCAGCGGGCAAGCGCAACCGGCACCCAACAGTTCTCGCAACCCTGTGGCAACACCGGCACACCTACAGCTGTTCATCATGTTATTTGGATCTGGATGGAAAACCAGAGCTACAGCAAGATCATCGGCAACACCGCGCAGGCTCCATACCAGAACCAGCTCGCCAATCAGTGCGGCCTGCCAACCAATATGTACAACGAGAGTCACGGTTCGCTCGTAAACTACATTTCGGCTACCAACGGGCAGGACATTACCACGAACAGCCAGTACACCACCCACAACGACTGCTCGCCGAACACCACGTTCTGCTACAGCACCACACCGAGTATCTTCTCTCAGATCGACGGTACAGCAGGCGAGAGCTGGCGCGGCTACAACGAAGACATGCCGTCCAACTGCTACAAAGCAAACAGTGGCAACTACGCCGTGCGCCACAACCCGGCCACCTACTACACCGGCCTAACCAGCTGTGCACAGTATGACGTGCCGATGGGCAATCTTTCCACGCAAAGCGGCGCTTTTTACAGCGATATGCAAAACGGCACACTGCCCAGCTTCAGCTTTATCGCACCAAACCTGATCGACGACGCCCACAGCAGCAGCGTCCAGGCTGGTGATAGCTGGCTGAGCCAGATTATTCCGCTCATTACCAGCAGCGCTAACTACCAAGCCGGTGACACCACTATCTTCATCACCAATGACGAAGGTGGGTCGGGCACTCCCGATCACGTCATCGGCGAAGACTGCGCTAACCAGGCACTCGCGCCAAGCCAGCCATCCTGCCATATCCCCACCATTGTCGTCTCACCCTACACGCATGCCGGCACCCAAGATGGCACGTTCTACACCCACTACTCGATGTTGCGCACTACCGAAGAACTGCTCGGCTTACCACTGCTTGGCCAAGCAGCTACAGCCAACTCGATGGCTGCCGCGTTCAACTTGGGGCAGGGCACAACCACGCCGCCAACCCTGCAGCCCGTTACCAACCTAGCAGCCAATCCTGTTAGCACCTCACAGATTAATCTGAGCTGGACCGCAAGCAGCGGGGCCACAAACTACACCATACTCCGCAATGGCACACAAGTAGGTACAGCCACCGGCACCACCTTTAACGACACTGGGCTTTCACCCAACACGACCTACACATACTCAGTCGTTGCCTCGGATGGGCAGGGGAACAGCGCCACATCCGGCACCGTATCAGCCACCACCCAGGCGGCCAGCCAAACCGTACAGTGGGTAGGCAACCAAAGTGTCGAAACCGGCCTTACCGGTTGGACGGGGTTGTATAGCGGCACTTCCAAGAGCACCCAGGTGGCGGGCGGCTACGATGGCAATTACAGCCTGCGCTCGATCAACAATAGCAGTGTCACGGGCAGTAACGGGTTCATTGATAAGCCGCACTGGCTCGATGGCACCACCGGCAAAACAACCGTCGCCGGTACGATTTACACCGGCAGTTCATGGGTAAAAGCCGATGCCGTCGGACAGAAGATTACCATCTTCCTACGCGAGTTCAACAGCGCTGGCACCGCCGTCAACAGAGCACCGTACAATGTCGGTGTCACGGTCACCGCCCAGAACACTGGCTGGTTCAACATCAGCGAGGCGTACCCTGCAGTGAACAGCGGCGACAGCATCGGTATCTACATTTACAGTCCTAACAGCACTGCTGGCGCCGGCTTTAATGCCGACATGATGAGCCTCACCAGCCCCGGTACAGGCACCGCAGACACAACACCGCCGAGCCAGCCCACTAACTTCACCGCGACTCCCGAGAGTCAAACACAAGTGAGCCTGTCGTGGACAGCCGCCACCGATAACGTCGGTGTAACAGGCTACAGCATCTTGCGCAATGGCGTCCAGATAGGGGCAACTACCACGACCAGTTACAGTGACACCGGCCTTACGGCTAACACATCGTATGCCTATTCTGTCATCGCCTTTGATGCAGCCGGCAACAGCAGCACAGCAGCAACCGCCAGTGCCACCACTCCGCCTGTACTTGGTACAGTTACAAACCTGCAGGCCACAACACCTAGCTCCAGCGAGATTGACCTCACCTGGACCGCCGCCACCGGCGCAACTGGCTACACCATCGAGCGCGATGGCACCGCAATCGGCGTTGCCACTGGCACCAGCTACAGTGACACCGGCCTAACCGCCAACACCACCTACACCTACGATATCGTCGCTACCGACGCCTATGATGGCTCGACCACTAGCGACCCACTGCAGGTCACCACGCCCACCAGCGACACCACGCCTCCACCAGCAGCACCAGCGCCGCTCAGTTTGTGTGGCAACGCCGCACCGGCAACTCCCACCGCCATTCAGCACGTCATTGTCGTCATGTTAGAAAACAAAAGCTACAAGCAAGTTGTCGGCAATAGCAGCGCACCATATCAAACCAGCTTGACCACCAGTTGTGGTGTCGGCACCGCTATGTTTGGCGCTACTCATAGCTCTGCCGCCAACTACCTGGCTGTATCAGCCGGAGAATTTCCCTCGGCCAGCCCTCCCGGCTGTGGTAGTGTCACAGCCTGTAGAGACACTTCAGACAACCTCTACCACCAGCTCGACACCGCCGGCCTAAGCTGGAAGAGCTACCAGGAGTCTATGCCAGCAGCCTGCACTACCAGCAGCAGTGGCGCCTACAAGATCGGCCACAACCCAGCCATTTTCTACAGCAACATCCCGACTGCAGAGTGTCAGGCAAAAGATTTGCCTGTCGCCGACCTCACCGCGCAATCAGGCGTGTTCTGGGACGACCTGCAGAACCAAACCTTGCCAAACTTCAGCTGGGTCACGCCCAACCTGAACAACGACGGCGAGGGTACCGGTGGACTGGCAGCTGCAGACACTTGGCTCCAGCACTTCATGGCCAACGTACAGCAGTCCAATAGCTACCAGGCAGGCAACACGCTGGTACTGGTAACGTACGACGAAGGTACTGGCTCCGACAGCACGGTCGGCGAAGACTGCACCAACCAGGCACTCGACATGCCCATCGTAAACAACACCAGCGCTCACCAAGATTCCTGCCACGTACCATTCTTCGTAGCCTACCCATACACCACGGCTGGCACCGCAGATGGCACCTTCTTCGATCACTACTCAGTGACAAAAACGGTCGAAGACCTGTTCGGTATGCCATATCTGGCCCACGCTGGTGACGCACAGACAAACAGCCTTGTCGGTCACTTCGGAATCAGCACAAACTAGCTTCTTGCGTACTTAGCTAGCCCTGATAAGTTCGCTGGATTCTGCATAGATATCGCCCAGCAATGATGCAATCTGCGATACCATGTGGGCCAACGGACTAGCCAAAACCGTGTCGCGGCGCCTCACGGCATGGATTGGCCGATCAATACGGAGGGGCGGCCGGCCGACCAACGCCAACTCGCCAGTGCGCAATTGTTCCCGCGCCAGCAAATAGGGAAGCACAGCCGCTCCCTTTTGCAAAAGCACCAAGCGTAGCATAACCTCTGGGCTAGTCGAATAGAATGAGGGCTCCAGCGTCATACCTTGCCGCTGGAGCTCCTGCATTATTAGGCCATGGCTGGTCGATGCCTGGTCGTAGCTAATAAATCGGTGCGGCATAGCACGCCGCGTTCCCCGACCACTCTCTGCCTGCAATGCTGTGTGACACACTGCCACCAGAGGCTCCGTAGCCTCGTGGACCAGTTCGAGGTTAGCACTATAGTGGCGCTGGCCGGTCACAAACACTAGGTCTAACTCACCGCGCTCTACCGCTCCAAGTAAATTGCGCGAATTGTCGACCACCAGCGACACCGACGCGTTTCGTTCCAGCTCATCGACACTTTCTGGAGAAGTAAACAACGCGCTAGCCACGCTGTCTATCATGCCGACCGAAACCGTAACGTCTCGCTGTGCTAACTCTGCGAGCATGGTCTTAAGGTTGGCAGTTTTGACGATAATTTCTTTGCCGGCAGCGTATGCCAGCCTGCCAGCGGGCGTCGGGGTAAGCGGCCGTATTCCGTGTACCAGCAGCGGCGTGTGTAATTCGCGTTCTAGCTTGGCAATTGAGACCGACAATGCCGGCTGCGAGATGTGCATATCCCGCGCAGCTTTCACAAAACTTCCCGCATCCACCAGCTGCACAAACTTCTTGAGTCGCTCATCCATAACTATAGATTATACATTTATGCAGTAAATATATTTGAGTTATATATTGGCACGGCCTACCATTGGCTGTAGAACGTAGCAAAAGGAGGGTCAAACGTGCCAAAGAATCGAAAAATCAAATTAGCCATTGTGGGCGTCGGAAACTGCGCATCGTCGCTGGTGCAAGGGATTCATTATTATCGGGATGCTAAAGACGACGAGTTCGTGCCAGGCGTGATGCACGTGAATTTCGGTGGCTACCACATCCGCGACATCGAAATCGTGGCCGCCTTTGACGTGAACGAAAACAAAGTCGGGAAGGATGTGGCCGAGGCAATTTACGCCGATCCGAACAATACCGCCGTGTTTGCCGAAGTACCGCACCTGGGCGTTAAAGTTTCGCGCGGCCCGTTGCTCGACGGCGTCAATAAATACACGGCGCCATTGGTGCCAGTCGACCAGAAAAAGAAGGCCGTAGACGTAGCGAAAGTACTCAGACAGAGTGGTGCCGAAATCGTCGTAAATTATCTGCCGGTTGGATCACAGCAAGCCACCGAATTTTATGCGCAGGCAGCCATCGATGCCGGCTGCGGATTCGTAAACTGCATCCCGGTGTTTATCGCCTCCAACCCGGCATGGGCAAAAAAGTTCGAAAAGGCCAAGCTGCCAGTGATCGGCGATGACATTAAAGCGCAAGTGGGCGCCACCATCACTCATCGCACATTAGTAAACTTATTCCTCGACCGCGGTATGAAAGTCGAGCGCACCTACCAGCTCAATACTGGCGGCAACACCGACTTCTTGAACATGCTGGAACGTGAGCGTTTACAGTACAAAAAGATCTCCAAAACCGAAGCCGTGAGTTCGCAAATAGAAGCTCGTGGCCAGACTATCGAGCCCGAAAATATACACGTAGGACCGAGCGACTACGTACCATGGCAAAAGGACAACAAGATCTGTTTTTTGCGGATCGAGAGCAAGCATTTCGGTGATGTGCCAATGCACCTCGAACTGCGCCTGAGCGTGGAGGATTCGCCGAACAGCGCCGGCGTTGCCATCGACTCCATTCGATGCTGCAAACTAGCACTCGACCACAAACTGGCCGGAGCCATCGTGGAGCCCGCGGCCTACTTCCAGAAACACCCACCAAAGCAGATAGAAGACCGTGAGGCCCGAGCACTCGTGGAACAATTCATCTCCAAGCACAGTCTGAGGGCAGCTTAGCCAAAGCGCAGCAAAATTGGTACAATACAATCAAGCTAATGATAGACCGCGTTAAGAAAACTATCCGTGCCGGCATGCGCCGTATAGCACACATCCTCGACCGAACTACAGGCGGCAAAATTAGCCCCAACGCAGTGACTATTTTTGGGTTCGTGATGCATGTGCCGATTGCGATTTTGGTCGCCACACGGCACAACCTTTGGGCGGCAATTTTACTGGTGATTTTTGGCTTGTTCGATACGCTCGATGGGGAGCTTGCACGCCTGCAAAAGCGTGATTCGGTTCGCGGCATGTTGCTTGACGCTTCGACCGACCGCCTCAAGGAAGTACTGTTGTACAGCGGTGCCGGCTACGCCCTAGCCCTCGGCGCGCACCCAGCCACTGCCGCCTGGGCTGCCGCCGCCTGCGGTGCGTCACTGAGTGTTAGCTACGTAAAGGCGAAGGGCGAAGCAGCCGTAGCCGCCAGCCGCACCGAGCTCTCACACAGCCAGCTCAACCATTTGTTTGGTGGCGGCTTGCTGAGTTTTGAGGTACGTATGGCGCTGCTAGTAGTAGGGCTCCTGCTAAACCAGCTGGCCATCGCAGTCATAATCATCGCAGTGCTGGCAGGCTTTACCGCACTGCAACGCCTAGCACGCATCAGCAGGCAGCTTTCCTGATGGCGCGTATAGATCTGCACACTCATTCATATGCCTCGCCCGATGGCTCACTCCGGGCCAGTCACTACAAAGCTATGCTCGATTCAGGGCGGCTGGATTACATTGCCGTAACAGATCATAACCGCATCGACTTCGCGATGGAACTCCAAACAGAGCTGGGACC
>Ga0268266_10003767_pt1 | contig 14869 bp, 15 predicted proteins | sample KBSS13metaG_FD_190356 | JGI IMG/M metagenome (GOLD analysis project Ga0268266, IMG submission 190356) | Switchgrass rhizosphere microbial communities from Kellogg Biological Station, Michigan, USA - KBS S1-3 metaG (SPAdes) (version 2) | ecosystem: Host-associated > Plants > Roots > Rhizosphere...
CGTGCACCGAGGCGGTGCTCGACGGCGAGACCCTCGCCCTGGACGACGACGGCCGCCCCCGCAAGTTCCAGGACACCATGTCCCGCTTCGGGTCCGACGGCTCCGCGGAGGTGCTCCTGTCGCCGTTCTTCTTCGACCTCCTCCATCTGGACGGCAAGGACCTGCTGGACGAACCGCTCTCCGTCCGGCTGGACGCCCTGGCCGGGCTGCTGCCCCCGGAGCTGACCATGCCGGGGGTCCGACACCCGACCGCCGAGGAGGCCGCGGACGTGCTCGACGGGGCCCTGGCCGCGGGGCACGAAGGTGTCGTGGTCAAGGCGCTGGATGCGCCGTACGCGGCCGGGCGGCGCGGGAAGGCGTGGCAGAAGGTCAAGCCCGTGCACACGCTGGACCTCGTGGTGATCGGCGCGGAGTGGGGGTACGGGCGGCGCACCGGCTTCCTGTCCAACATCCACCTCGGCGCCCGGGACCCGGACGGCGGACCGCCGATCATGGTGGGCAAGACGTTCAAGGGCATGACGGACGAGCTGCTGGCCTGGCAGACGGCGGAGTTCCCCGGCCTCGCCGTCCACGACGACGGGCACGTGGTCGAGATGCGCCCCGAGCTCGTCGTGGAGATCGCCCTGGACGGCGCCCAACGCAGCGTCCGCTACCCCGGCGGCGTCGCGCTGAGGTTCGCCCGGGTCCTGCGCTACCGCCCCGACAAGACCCCCGCCGAGGCGGACACCCTGGACGCCGTCCAGTCCCTGCTCTGATCCGTGAGTCGCGGTCCCCCGCCTACCCCGGGCTTCCATGATCGTTCCCGGCGTGACGGGAGCGCACCTCGCACGACCCTCCTGTCACCCCCGCCGACCATGATCGATCCGAGGGGCACCGGAGCGCTGCGGCCATCGCCGTCGGGTCACACTCGGAACGATCATGCGCACCGGAGCACCGCCGACGCGAGCGCCGTCCCCGTCGAACGCTGACATATATCCGCGCGAGCGACTACCCTTCACCAACCGTGCGCTTCCTCGACGGTCACCGGCCCCACACCGACCTCACCTACGACGACGTCTTCCTCGTCCCCGGTCGGTCCACCGTGACCTCCCGCTTCGACGTCGACCTCACCACCGCGGACGGCACGGGGGCGACCGTGCCCGTCGTCGCGGCGAACATGACGGCGGTCGCGGGGCGGCGGATGGCGGAGACGCTGGCCCGGCGCGGGGCGCTGACCGTGCTGCCGCAGGACGTCGCGCCGGAGGCCGTCGCGGGGATCGTCGACTGGATCAAGTCCCGACACCCGGTGTGGGACACCCCGCTCGTGCTGCGCACCGGGGACGCCGTGGCCGACGCGCTGAACCTGCTGCCCAAGCGGGCGCACGACGCCGTCGTGGTCGTCGACGAGGGCGACCGTCCGGTCGGCACCGTGAACGAGGCCGCGTGCCAGGGGGTGGACCGGTTCACCCGGCTCGCCGACGTCCTCGACTCGTCCACCGTGCAGATGCCGCTGGGCACCCCGCCGCGCGAGGTGTTCGACACCCTCGGCGGCTCCGGCGTCGCCCTCGGGCTGGACGACGAGGGCCGCCTCGCCGGCCTGCTCACCTCGCTCGGCGCGATCCGGGCCGGCATCTACACCCCCGCGCTCGACCCGCAGGGCAGGCTCCGCACGGCCGCCGCGGTCGGGATCAACGGGGACGTCCCGACCAAGGCCAAGGCCCTGCTCGACGCGGGCGTGGACGTCCTCGTCGTCGACACCGCGCACGGCCACCAGGACAAGATGATCGAGGCGCTGCGGGCCGTGCGCGCGGTCGTGCGGGACTCCGGACTGTCGGTGCCGATCGCGGCGGGCAACGTCGTCACGGCGGACGGGGTGCGCGACCTCGCCGCGGCGGGCGCGGACGTGATCAAGGTCGGCGTCGGCCCTGGCGCCATGTGCACCACCCGGATGATGACCGGCGTCGGGCGGCCGCAGTTCTCGGCGGTGCTGGAGTGCGCGGCGGCCGCGCGCGAGGAGGGCGTCACGATCTGGGCGGACGGTGGGGTGCGCTTCCCGCGGGACGTCGCGCTCGCCCTGTCCGCGGGCGCCGCGTCGGTGATGATCGGGTCCTGGCTGGCGGGCACCTACGAGTCCCCCGGCGACCTGCAGCGCGACGAGCAGGGCCGCGCCTACAAGGAGTCCTTCGGCATGGCCTCGAAGCGGGCCGTGACCGCCCGGACCCGCGGCGACAACGACTTCGACCGGGCCCGCAAGGGGCTGTTCGAGGAGGGCATCTCGAGCTCGCGCCAGCACCTCGACCCGGCCCGTCCGGGCGTCGAGGACGTGCTCGACGGCATCGCCGCCGGCGTCCGCAGCGCCTGCACCTACGCCGGCGCCCGCTCGATCGCCGAGCTCCACGAGCGCGCGGTCGTCGGCATCCAGACCCAGGCAGGCTTCACCGAGGGCACCCCGCACGGTCTCTGACCCATTGAGCGAACGGCACTTTCGCTCCATAGGTTTGAGCGAAAGTGCCGTTCGCTCAGTGCCGGGTCAGCGACGCTGCGGGAGCGCCGTCAGCGGTGGGCGCGGACGCAGGGCGGCGTGCTCGTAGGCGCGCCGGATCTCGGCCACCACCTCAGCGCCGCGCTTGCGCAGGGTCTGCGGCAGCGTGTGGACGACGATCACGCTTGCCGCCGTGAGGCGTGAGTGCCGCTCGACGGTGTGCTCGTAGTCCTCGGCGGCGTAGTGGAACTCCCGCGAGTCGATCTCCCAGGCCAGACCGACCTCGTCGAACCAGGCGTCGACCGTCGCGACGTGGAGCCCGCGACCGTCGACGAGGCGAGCGTTCCAGAGCGGCTCCGGCAGGCCGGTCGAGCCGAGCACCTCCCGTGCCTTCGCCTCGGCGACCGATCGCACCCCTGCGCTCAGCTCGCGAAGCACGTTCCGCGGCAGCGACGAGCCCCTCCCGCTGCCCGCCTCGAGCTCGGCGCGCAGCGCAGCCGGAGTGGCACGGCCGGTCTGCACGACCTCGGCGAGCACCGCGCGGACCTGGTCCCGATCGCCCGAGCGTCGACAGAAGTCGAGACTCGCACGGGTCACCGGGGCGATCGGCAGCCCGCCGCGCGCCTGCATGGCAGGCAACCGCTCGGTGCGCTCGGCGAGGACGCGTCCGGCGCCGAGGCGGCGACGGTCGGCCGGGACGAGGACGTGCACCGCGCCCGACGGGGTCGGAATCCGCCGAAGTCCCGCGACCTCCAGCGCGTCCGACCCGGTGAGCAGCGCGCCCGGACCGGCATAGGCGAGTGCCGCTCGCCGTCTGTCGTCGCGATGGACCGGCCCGCTCCGCACCATCACGACCCCCGGCAGCAGCCGAACCCACGGCCCACCGGGGCGGCAGCGATGGTGGATGGTGCGTCTCGGCACGCCCATGTCCTCGAGGACGCGGGCGGCGACGACCCAGGAGTCCAGACCGAACCGGATCTCGTCAAGTGTCGGTCCATCCGCACGGCGAGGCATACCCACGATCGTCGAGCACACGCCGTCCGCCCTGCAGACTTCATCCACAGCCCCGGATATCTGTGGACAACCCCCCGATGAGCGAACGGCGCTTTCGCTCCATAGGTGTGAGCGAAAGCGCCGTTCGCGCACATGGGTTAGGCGTTGGGGCCCTCGAGCATCTCCGTCACCAGGGCCGCGATCGGGGAGCGCTCCGACCGGGTCAGGGTGACGTGGGCGAACAGCGGGTGGCCCTTGAGCTTCTCGATCACCGCGGCGATGCCGTCGTGCCTGCCGACGCGGAGGTTGTCCCGCTGGGCCACGTCGTGGGTCAGGACGACCCGGGACGCGGTGCCGAGCCGGGAGAGCACCGTGAGGAGCACGTTGCGCTCCAGGGACTGCGCCTCGTCGACGATCACGAAGGTGTCGTGCAGGGAGCGGCCGCGGATGTGGGTGAGCGGGAGGACCTCCAGCATGCCGCGGGCGATGATCTCGTCGACCACGTTCTGGCTGACGATCGCGCTGAGCGTGTCGAACACCGCCTGGGCCCAGGGGCCCATCTTCTCGGCCTCGCTGCCGGGCAGGTAGCCGAGCTCCTGCCCGCCGACGGCGTAGAGCGGCCGGAAGACCACGATCTTGCGGTGCTGCTGGCGCTCCATGACGGCCTCGAGCCCGGCGAGCAGGGCCAGTGCCGACTTCCCGGTGCCTGCCCGACCGCCCAGGGAGACGATCCCGACCTCAGGGTCGAGCAGCAGGTCCAGGGCGACCCGCTGTTCGGCGGAGCGGCCGTGCAGGCCGAACGCCTCGCGGTCCCCGCGGACCAGCTTGATCTGCTTGTCCGGGGTGACCCGGCCCAGCGCCGACGACGTCCCGCCGAGCAGCCGGATGCCCGTGTTGCAGGGCAGCTCGGCGGCCTCCGGGTTGTCGAGGACCCCGTCCCGGAACAGCGTGTCGACCTCCTCCGCGGACACCTCGACGTCCGCCATCCCGGTCCAGCCGGAGGGGACGACGTCCTGACCGTGGTACTCGTCCGCGGGCAACCCGACCGCGGACGCCTTGACCCGCAGCGGCATGTCCTTGGTGACGAGCACGACCTCGCGCGCCGTGCCGTACTCCGCCTGCAGGTTGAGGGCACAGGCCAGGATCCGGCTGTCGTTCGTGTCGGCTCGGAAGCCGCTGGGCAGCACGGACTGGTCGCTGTGGTTCAGCTCCACGTGGAGCGTCCCCCCGACCTCGCCGATCGGCACGGGAGCGTCGAGCCTGCCGTACTTGATCCGGAGGTCGTCGAGCTGGCGGAGCGCCGCGCGGGCGAACCAGCCGAGCTCGGGGTGGTGTCGCTTGCCCTCGAGCTCGGAGATCACCACGAGCGGCAGGACGACCTGGTGCTCGTCGAACCGGGTCAGCGACCACGGGTCGGACAGGAGTACCGAGGTGTCGAGCACGTAGCAACGGGCAACGGACGCCGAGTTCGCGTCGCTGTCCGCCTGAACCGGGGCCGTACGACGATCGGTCACGGGTGCTCCCTCGTGAGCGCGACACCACGCCCACAGTTCCGGTGGGCCGGCCGACCCTGGTGCGTTCGCGCGAGCCGCGTGTGGAACGCCGCTCGCACGCCCGCAAGGGCCGGGTGCCGGCCCTCTCGGGTGCTTCGCAACACCACGTCCAGGGCCTCCCCGGACGGTGCGATCGGTACGCACCGCCACCGCAGACGCTACTAGCGGTCACCCTGATGCGGTCAAGGGTGACCTTCGGTGAGTTGGACCGCCGGACCCCAGAATTAACAGAACGGCCGACCGCTCATCGCGTGATCGACACCGTCTGTCGTGACTGCTCCTCGGATGGGTGACGACTGTCCGGCGGAGCCCGCTGCGGCCGGGGGAACCAGTACCGCCGGGGTGAGCGGCTCGGCCACCAACCTGCGGAAACGCGGAGCGTCACCGCCCCAGAACGCCCGGACCAGCGGGTACCCGACGACGTAGGTGGCGGTGTATCCCCGCCACCGCGGGTCGGTGACGAACCGCAGCGCCCGCTCGGTGCGCTCCGGGTCCAGCAGCTGCCACCGGCGCAGGTGCTCCCGGGCGACCTCGGACCCCGCACGATCGGCCAGGAGGGTGGCGTCGAGCCGGACGTGCTGCAACGGGAGCATCGCCTCGTCGAGCGCCTCGGCGAGCGGCCCGTCGGTGCGAACCCCCGCCTCGGCGAGCACCTCGGCGGCCCACGGCCCCCACCCCGGTCCGACGACGGCGTCGAGCGCCAGGTCCGCCGCCCCCTCCACCACCAGGGCCCGCGGGGAGTGGGTGAGGCTCAGCGCCCGCTCCGGATCGCGCGCCGCGGCCCGGCACAGGTGCTCGACGTGATGGCCCGGGTAGGTCTCGTGCGCCACGAGCCGTGCGAGCTGACCCGCCCGCAGCGGCGCGTCGGCGCTGAACCGGGCCACCGAGCGGCCACCGCCGAGGTGGCGGGTGAACCCGCTCCACGACCTGCCGTCGGCGAGCTCGACCGCCACGGACTCCCCGGCGGGCAGGGCGATCAGCTGCGCGGTCCGGACGCGCAACGCGGCGACGAGGGCACCGATCGCCGCGGCCCGGCGCTCCCGGGGGATCTCGTCCGCCCGGCGGTGCGCCGCGAGCCGCTCCCCGGCCGACCCCGGCCCAGGCAGCAGCTCCGCGATGCGCCGGTGCGCCTCGCGGTAGCGGTCCGGGTCCCCCGGCCGCACGACGACGCCGTAGGACTCCCGGATCTCGGTCTCGACCGGGACCCGGTCACCCGCCACGGTCCGGGCGGTCCGCTCGAGCGCTGCGAGCTCGCCCGCGACGAAGGCCCGCCGGACCGGGGGCAGGTCGACGAACTCGCAGGCCCGGCGCAGCCCCACGGCGGCCGCCACGAGCTCGGCCGCCGACGACGCGGGCCCGGAGCGCGCATGGCGGCGCAGCGCCGGGTCACCCGTCCACGACTCCACGGTCCCGGGCGCGAGCCGGTCCAGCCGGAGGGCGAGCAGGGCGGTGTCACGTGCCAACACCGTCGCCTTCGTCCCCGCCGACCGCATCCGCGGGACGCTACCCCGCGCGGGGCCCTCCGGCGCCCGCTCCACGATCGTGGGGGCGACCTCGCCGGACGGGTGAGCCGGCCACCCTGCGTCTTCGCGGATGTCCGGAAACGGTGAGCCGGGAAGCGTTGGATTCACCCGATCCCGGGAATAACCAAACGCTCCGTCGCGGACTCACACGATAGACGTAGCAGATTTGTTATACGGCTGTCGGGCGGATAGTTTTCTCCCCAGTCAGCGCGGGCTCCCCTACCTCGGACGCTGACGCGAATGGAATCGGCTCCCGGTTCCCGCACAAACAGGAGAAGAAACTGTGCTGAAGAAGGCTGGAATCGTCGTGGCCGGCGTTGCCGCGTCCCTCGTCGCCCTGTCCCCGCTCGCCTTCGCCGGCGACAAGGGCAGCTACCAGGCTGTCGAGCACGTCGGCATCGACAAGTCGGGCAAGGGCCTGATCAACCTCTCCGGCAACAACGCCGACGTCCCGATCCAGGCCTGCAACAACGACGTCCCGGTCAACGCCGGCGTCGGCGTGATCCAGGGCAACGTCAAGGACCTGGCGGGCGCGCTGACCGGTGCGGCCGCCCTGTTCGGCAAGGCGTCCGCGTCGACCGACATCGCCACCGACACCGACCGCTCCTGCGGCCAGGAGTCGGGCGCGGGCGACTCGGTCAGCTGACCCTGTCTCACCCCGTGACGCCGGGCACCCCTGCTGGGGTGCCCGGCGTTCGCTTTTCCCGGCCATTTGAACAGTGCCGCGGAATCACCCGATCGGGACCGTAACCTGAGCCGGAAAATCGTCCTGACACGATCGAGTCACACGATTTCCCCAGCGGCCTCGAACGGCATATATTGATCGCAGTCGGTGCGGGCTCCCCGGTCGGACACCGACATGTCGGGCTCGAGCAATTCGAGCCCAAGACTCACAGGAGAACTAGACGTGCTGAAGAAGGTTGCCCTCGTCGCCGCCACCACCGCGGCGTCCGCCGTCGCCATGGCGCCGTTCGCGATGGCCCACGAGGCCTCGACCACCGGGATCGACAAGTCGGGCAAGGGCCTGATCAACGTCTCCGGCAACGACGTCAACGTGCCGATCCAGGCCTGCAACAACGACGTCCCGGTCAACGCCGGCCTCCTGGCCGGTCAGGCGAACGTCAAGGACATCGTCGGTGCCGCCACCGGTGCCCTCGGCATCCTGGGTGCGGCCAAGGCCGACACCGACATCACCACCGACACCGACCGCTCCTGCGGCCAGATCTCGGGCGCGGGCGACACCGTCTCCTGATCTCGGGACACACCACCGGAGGGCGTCGGACCGACTCGGTCCGGCGCCCTTCGGCGTGTCCGGGGTCGCGAGGCGGGCGACCCGGTGGGCTCAGCCGCCGAAGCGGCGGTGCCGGGCGGCGTAGTCCCGCAACGCGCGCAGGAAGTCCACGCGGCGGAACTCGGGCCAGTAGGCCTCGCAGAAGTGGAACTCCGAGTGCGCGCTCTGCCACAGCAGGAAACCGGAGAGCCGCTGCTCCCCCGACGTCCGGATGACGAGGTCCGGGTCGGGCTGGCCGGATGTGTACAGGTGCGCGGCGATGTGGTCGACGTCCAGGACCTCGGCCAGCTCCTCGATCGACGTCCCGGACTCCGCGTGCTGCAGCAGCAGCTTGCGGACGGCGTCGGCGATCTCCTGTCTGCCCCCGTAGCCGACGGCGACGTTGAGGTGCAGCCCCGTGCGGTCGGCCGTGCGGGTCGCGGCCGCGGTGAGCCGCTGCGCCATCGCGGGCGGCAGCATCTCCAGCGCCCCGACGACGCGCAGCCGCCAGGGCGCGGTCGGCCCGCTGAGCTCGTCCACGACGTCGGCGATGATGTGCAGTAGCGGCTGCAGCTCGTCCTCGGGGCGGGAGAGGTTGTCGGTGGAGAGCAGGAACAGCGTCACGACCTCGACCCCGGACTCGGCACACCAGCCGAGCAGGTCGGAGATCTTCGCGGCGCCGACCCGGTGGCCGTCGTTGACGTCCTCCAGCCCGGCGTCGCGCGCCCAGCGGCGGTTCCCGTCGAGGATCAACGCGACGTGGCGGGGTCGCTCGGCCCCCGCCAGCCGTCGGGCCAGCCTCGCCTCGTAGGTCGAATAGAGCAGGTCGCGGACACCCACGGGCCGGGAGCCTACGCCGCGTCCGCGCCCGGCCCCGGCATCCGGCGCGCTTCACCCCCCGGTCATCGCTCCGACACCCGGTCGGGAGCGAAGATCCCGTACCCTCGGGCGGGTGTCCGCCGGGAGTCTCACGCCGCCCCACGACGTGCCTTTCGCCAAGCCACGGATGCGCGGCTGGCTGCATCTCTGGTCGTTCGTCGTGTCCGTCGCGGCCTGCGCCACGCTGATCGCGATCTCCGCGAGCCTGGTCGGCGGCATCGCGGCGCTGGCCACCTCGGTCTACAGCGTCACGATCCTCGGGCTGTTCGGCACGAGCGCGCTCTACCACCGGCGCACCTGGACGACCCCGCGCAGCCAGCTGATCATGCGCAGGCTCGACCACTCGATGATCTTCGTGTTCATCGCGGGCACGTACACCCCGGTCGCGCTGCTCGCCGTGCCGTGGGAGTCCGGCCGCTGGGTGCTGGCCACGGTCTGGGGCGGCGCCCTGCTCGGGGTGGTCCTCAAGGTCTGCTGGCCGCACGCGCCGAAGTGGGTCGGCGTGCCGATCTACCTCGCGCTCGGTTGGGTCGCGGTCTTCGTGCTGCCGGACCTGCTGGCGAACGCCGGGGTCGCCGCCCTCGTCCTACTGCTCGTCGGCGGGGCGCTCTACACGGTCGGTGCCGTGTTCTACGCCGTGCACTGGCCCAACCCGTGGCCGCGCACCTTCGGCTACCACGAGTTCTTCCACGCGGCCACGGTGCTGGCCGCGATCTGTCACCAGATCGCCATCTGGTTCGCCCTCTTCACGGGCTGATCTCCCCCGCGAACAGGGCGGGTCGCCGCCCGGCGACACACCAGCGCCGGCGTTCGGAGACGGGCCTGGGCCCCGACGCCGTCGAACGGTGTCCCGGAGCACCTGGACTCGGTCCGCACCGAGGTCCTGAGCTGGGAGAAGGTGGGACGGGCGACTGAGCACGCGTCGGTCCGTCGGATTGACAGGCGGAACCGCGGCGACCAACCTGGATGACGGTTGATCGCCGCGGTCCGTGTGCGTCGCCGGCTTCGGCCGGCAAGCAGGAGGCCGACGACGCGGGGTGCGAGCCGAGGTGAGGCCCGGTGGCGCCGTCCGACCCGAGCGGTCGGATGGCCCACCGTCACCGGGCTCAGGCGGTGGCGGGCGCGCTCTCCGCGGCCGGGGCCTTCGCGACCAGCTTCCCCGCCAGGATGCTGCTGACGTACCCGAACCCGGCACCGACCAGGAACGACACGAGCATCACCGTGAACGGGCCGGTGGGCAGTGAGAAGTCCGTGCCCGAGGCACTCGTGAGCAGCCCGAACATCACCGTCGTGGCGAAGCCGAGCACCGAGCCGGGCACGAAGCCCAGCGCGGGCACCAGGGCGCCGAGGATGAACACCGCGGTCATCCCCCCGACGATCACGCCGACCAGGATCGGGCTCGCCACGAGCCCGAGCAGGATCAGGGTGACGGTCCCGCAGACGATGCCCCACACGTTCGTGGGCACCGACTTGGCCAGCGCGGCCCGGTCCCCGCCTGCGGCGAAGTAGCTCGCCGCCCCGAGGAAGGTGGCCGGGACGAGCAGTCCCAGCCCACCCAGCGGCCCGACGTACAGATACGTGATCACCGCGCCGATCACACCGATCACCAGTGCGAGCGCAACAGGCAGCTTCATGCGACGTGTCTCCCTTGAATTCACAGGTCCGAACGGACGAGTGAAGGGTGGCCGCTCGGCGGCTCCGCGCCTAGAGATCGGCGCACACGGTGACCGCATGTTTTCCGGTGGACATCGTTCGGACATCTTGGGCCGGGATCGTGGCGTCGAAACGCCGTTGTCCGTCACATGATCGACACTGGATCGTCACTCGGGTCCGCGGGCTCGCAGGTCGTCGACCTTCGCCATGGCCTCGCGCAGGTCGGCGAGCCAGGCGTCGGCGTTGCGGCCGACGAGCCGGACCGCCCACGCGAGCGCGTCCGAGCGGGACCGGGCCACACCGGAGTCGACGAGGGTGTCCAACACCATCCGCTCCGGCTGCCGGAGCCGGGTCATCACCGGGACCGACGCCGTGGTGAACAGCTCCTCGACCTCGCCGATCCGGGCACCCCACGCCACCTTGCGCTGGTAGCGGTGCTCGGCCTGGCGGGCGACGTCGATCCGGGCGTCGCGGGTCTCCTCGCGGAACCGGGAGATCCGGCCCGACGCGGCCGCCGCACGCTCGGCGCGGCCCTGGTCGGTGTCCGGGAAGTCCCCCTCCACCGGGGCCAGCTCGCCGACGACGAGGATCTCCTCGCGATCCACCGTGATCTCCGGCGCCGCGGTGAACCAGTCGTCCGGCAGTCGCCCGGCGAACCAGGCCGCCAGGTCGCCGACGTCCGGCAGGTCCGCCTGCTGCCAGCCGCCGCGAGGGCCTCCGCGACCCGGTCCGCGGCCGCCACCGTGCCATCCCTTGTGCATTCGTCCGGTCATCTCGCACCTCCGATGCTTACGAGATTACACAGCAACACAAGACCCGAGGTTCGCTCTCCGCGAAGACGAGAACGGCACCCTCGCAGGGAGCGAGGGTGCCGTCGACAACGAGGGGTGGGTCAGCCCTGCTGCTCGGACTCCTGGTCGGTGTCGGTCTTCTCCTCGAACGACTCCGGCAGCCGCCGGATCCGCCGGGTCATCGACACGATCAGCGCGATGGTCGCCACCCCGAGGCAGAGGATCACGACCAGCGCGACCGGGGAGGCCTTGCCGAACTCCTCGCCCTGGTTGGCCGGGGGCTCCGGGTTCTGGGCGAGCACCGCGATCGACGCAGCCACCGTGTCACCCAGGGGAACGAGCTCGACCAGCATGAATCCAGGTTACCCGGCACGCAGGGCGGGCTCGCGCAGGCCGGCGAACAGGTCGTCCTCCGGGGTGGGGCTGGGCACGAGCGAGCGGACCAGCTCGTACTCCTCCCACGGCCAGATCTCGCGCTGCATCTCCATCGGGGTGAAGAACCAGCGGCTGGTGGGGTCGATCTGGGTGGCGTGGGCGCGCAGCGCGTCGTCTCGGCGCTCGAACCAGTCCGCGCACTCGACGCGGGTGGTGACCCGCTCGGCCAGGTCCGGCCGGGTCTCCCACATCTTCAGCATCTCGGTGTACGGGGACTCCTCACCGGCGGCGACGAGCGCCTCGTGGAAGGCCAGGACCCGCTTCTTGGAGAAGCCGTGCGAGTAGTAGAGCTTGAGCACCTGCCACGGCGCGCCCGCCTCCGGGAACCGGTCCGGGTCCGCCGCCGCGTCGAACGCCGCCATCGACACCTCGTGGGTCCGGATGTGGTCCGGGTGCGGGTAGCCGCCGTTCTCGTCGTAGGTCACCAACACGTGCGGGCGGAACTCCCGGATCAGCCGCACGAGTCGCTCGGTCGACTCCTCGAGCGGGACCAGCGCGAAGCAGCCCTCGGGCAGCGGCGGCGTGGGGTCGCCCTCCGGCAGCCCCGAGTCGACGAACCCGAGCCACGCGTGCTGGACGCCGAGGATCTCCGCCGCGCGGGCCATCTCCTGCTGCCGGATGGCGGACATGTTCTCGAGCACCTCGGGCCGGTCCATGGCCGGGTTCAGGATGCTGCCCGCCTCGCCACCCGTGCAGGTGACGACCATGACCTCGTGGCCCTCGTCGACGTACCGGGCGGTCGTGGCGGCACCCTTGCTCGACTCGTCGTCCGGGTGGGCGTGGACGGTCATGAGCCGCAGCGGCTCGCGGTTCGACTCGCGAGAGGTCATGGTGGAATCCTTGCAGAACGGTCGGACGCTTTCCTGCCGGTACTCCCAACGCCACACCCCCGACAGACCTTCCCGCAGAACCTTCACCAGCGAAAACGGGTTACTCGGGAACTCTCGGGGCACCTCGTCCGTTCGTCGATGGACCGCGCCGAACGGTCGGCCCCGTGCTAATGTGCTCGTCACACGGCTCCCAGGCGGGTCGTGTTTTTCCATACTCGGGGCCTGTACGTGTCGGCGGCCCAAGTCAGATGTGCCCGTGCGTGATGCCGGGCAACCCGGCCCGCGCGGTGCGGTGTCCGGATCGCTGGAGGAGTGATGACCGTGACGGAGACTCAGGTGACCTGGCTCACCCAGGATGCCTTCGACCGGCTCAAGACGGAGCTGGACGACCTCATTGCGAACCGTCCCGTCATCGCCGCCGAGATCAACGCCCGCCGCGAGGAGGGCGACCTCAAGGAGAACGGCGGCTACCACGCCGCCCGCGAGGAGCAGGGCCAGCAGGAGGCCCGGATCCGCCAGCTCCAGGAGCTGCTGCGCACCGCCCAGGTCGGCACCTCGCCCACCAGCGCCGACCAGGCCGCGCCCGGCACCGTCCTCACCGTCAAGTACGAGGACGACCCGGACACCGAGAAGCTGCTGCTGGGCTCCCGCGAGGAGGGCAGCGCAGGCGGTCTGCAGGTCATCTCCCCGAACTCGCCCCTCGGGGCGGCGCTGCTCGGCGCGAGGAAGGGCGAGGAGCGGGCCTACGAGCTGCCCAACGGCGGCTCGATGACCGTCACGCTCGTCGACATCGAGCCGTTCACCGTCTGAGCCGTCACCGTCTGAGCCGTCACCGTCCGGGTCGTCACCGCCCGAGCAGGGGGTCGCCCTCGGGCACGCCGGTCACCGTCACCAGGTGACCGGCGCCCCGCAGCCGCTCCACGACCTCGCGGCAGTGCTCCGGCCCGCGCGTCTCCATGCTCAGGGCCACGTCGACCTCCCCCAGCGGGACGGTCGCGCTGACCCGGGTGTGCTCCACGTCGATCACGTTCGCGCCCAGCTCGCCCACCCGGGTGAGCAGGGTCGCGAGCGCGCCGGGCCGGTCGCCGACCCGCACCTGCAGCGACAGGTAGCGGGCGGCGGAGGCCATGCCGTTCTGGATCACGTGCAGCAGGACCAGCGGGTCGACGTTGCCGCCGGAGAGCACCGCCACGACCGGGGGCTCGAAGTGGCCGGGATCGTCGAGCAGGGCGGCGACCGGGGCCACGCCCGCGGGCTCGACCAGCATCTTCGCCCGTTCCAGGCTGAAGAGCAGGGCACGGGACAGGGACTCCTCGCCGACCGTCACGAACTCGTCGACGAGCGCCTCCACCTGCCGGAACGTGACGTCGCCCGGGCGGCCCACGGCGATCCCGTCGGCGATCGTGCGCATGGCGCCGAGCGGCAGCGGCTCGCCGGCGGCCAGGGAGGCGGGCCAGGCCGCGGCCCCCGCCGCCTGCACCCCGACGACGCGTGTCCCCGGCCTGCGGTCCTTGACCGCCGCGGCCACCCCGCCCAGCAGGCCGCCGCCGCCCGTCGCCACGAGCACCGTGGCCACGTCCGGCACCTGCTCGACGATCTCCAGCCCGACGGTGCCCTGCCCGGCCACGATGTCCGGGTGGTCGAAGGGGTGGATCAGCACCGCCCCGGTCCGGACGGTGTGGTCGCGGGCCGCGGAGAGCGCCTCGTCCACGGTGTCCCCCGCGAGCCGGACGGCGGCGCCGTAGCCCCGCGTGGCGTCGACCTTGGGCAGCGCGGCGCCGGTCGGCATGAACACGGTGGCCTCGATGCCCAGCAGCCGCGCGGCCAGCGCGACGCCCTGGGCGTGGTTGCCCGCGCTGGCCGCGACCACGCCGTGCGCGCGTTCGTCCGGCGAGAGCCGGGACAGCCGGGTGAACGCGCCGCGGATCTTGAACGACCCGGTGCGCTGCAGGTTCTCGCACTTGAACCACACCGGCCCGCCGACCGCCTCGCTCAACGCGCGCGAGCGGGCGACGGGGGTGGTGCGGGTGACCCCCGCCAGCAGCTCGCGGGCGGCGAGGATGTCCGCGATGCCCACCGGGGGGCTCGTGTGCACGACGTCCCGAGTCACTCCCGCATCGTGCCACCGCGGCGGGTAGCCTCGATCGGGCGGGGATCACGGGGCCGGGGGTTCGGATGCGGGTGCGAGACGGGGGGCTGCGTGCCGTCGTCCCGTTGGCCGCCGCGGCCGTGCTCGGCACGCTGGCCATCGTGACCGTGGACCAGGTGGGCTGCACCGACCCGGGCCGCTACGAGCGGGTCGCGGGCGGCTACGAGCTGGTGGGCGGCTGCTTCGCCCCCGAGGATCTCGTCGTCCCGGCCGCGCCGCCCGTCCCGTCCCCGAGCCCCTCGGTCCCCGCCCGCTCCTAGGAGGGTGCTAGCGCGACGCGCTAGCGCACCGCGTCGAGCGCGTGGGTGAGGTCCTCCACCAGGTCGTCCACG
>Ga0268266_10003769_pt1 | contig 14856 bp, 18 predicted proteins | sample KBSS13metaG_FD_190356 | JGI IMG/M metagenome (GOLD analysis project Ga0268266, IMG submission 190356) | Switchgrass rhizosphere microbial communities from Kellogg Biological Station, Michigan, USA - KBS S1-3 metaG (SPAdes) (version 2) | ecosystem: Host-associated > Plants > Roots > Rhizosphere...
GCCGACGTCAAACTACAAGTCGCGAAACTGAAGTCGACGGCCATGCTCGCGAAGATCCGCGGCGACAAGGGCCTCAACTCCGCGTCCCGGACACTGCACCTTGCGTTCACCGGCCCTCCCGGCACGGGCAAGACGACGATTGCCCGCGTCGTCGCTCAGACCTACTGCGGACTGGGGCTGCTGCGGACCCCGGCAGTGGTGGAGGCCAAGCGCAGCGACTTCGTCGGACAACACCTCGGCAGCACCGCGATCAAGACCAACACCCTGATCGACTCGGCCATGGACGGCGTGCTGTTCATCGACGAGGCGTACACCCTGATCCAGACCGGCCTGTCCGGCGGCGACGCATTCGGCCGCGAAGCGGTCGACACGCTGCTGGCCCGGATGGAGAACGATCGTGACCGCTTGGTCGTCATCATCGCCGGGTACGACGCCGAGATCGACCGCTTCCTGGCCTCCAACGAAGGCCTGGCGTCGCGATTTCCCAAACGAATTCGGTTCAGCTCGTACAACGCGTTGGAGTTGGCCGACATCGGCCGTCTGATCGCACGCGCACGCGACTCCGAATTGTCGGATGCCGCTTACGAGGAACTGGTCTCGGCGTGTACCACTTTGTGCGAGGGGGAGGCCCTCGATTCGAATGGACAGCTGCGGCGCAGCGTCGATCTGGCCGGCAATGGGCGCTTCGTGCGCAATGTGATTGAGTCTGCCGAGGAGGAACGCGAGTATCGCCTGTCCGAGAGCCACGCCCTGAATCTGCAAGACCTCGATGAGGCGCAACTGATGCGCATCGAACTTCCGGACATGCAGAACGCGCTCAAGCAGGTGCTCGGCATGCTGAGCACGAACTGACGGAAGTGACCATGACGCAACCCTTCCATGACCCCGACACCGCGCCGCTGCGCTTGCCGTCGTTGCCCGCGCCGGAGGAAACGCCGTTCACCAGCGCGGCCTCGAACAGGCCGCGCGCCTTTGCGCCGACGAACAGCGAATTGGGACTCGTTCGTAGCCGACCTGCGCCGAAGAAGGGCTGGCGCAAGGCCATTCACCGCGCAACGGGTCTGAATCCCGGCGAATCAGCCGAGGAGACGACCCATCGAGCGATCGTCGATCGAGTCAACCAGCCCGTGCGCGGCGGCCCGTTCACGATCGCGGTGCTGTCGCAGAAGGGGGGCGTTGGCAAGACGACCACCACGGTGGGGTTGGGCGCCACGCTCGCCGCCATTCGCGGCGACCGCGTCGTCGCAATGGATGCCAACCCCGACTTCGGCACACTGGCGCAGCGCGGGCCCGACGAGACCGATTCGACGGTGCGCGACGTGTTGTTCGACGACAACATCGTGCGGTACTCCGATATGCGGCGACACACATCGCAGAACTCGAGCCGACTGGAGATCCTGGCCTCCGAACGCGACCCAGCGACCTCCGAAGCCTTCTCCGCCGCCGACTATCGCAGCGTGCTACGTGTGCTCCAGCGGTTCTACAACATCATCCTGACCGACTGCGGTACCGGATTGGTGCACTCTGCGATGGAGGGGGTGCTCGCCGAATCCGACATGGTCGTGATCGTGGCATCGCCGGCCGTCGACGCCGCGCGCAGCGCGCTGGCGACCATGGATTGGCTTGAGCGGCATGGCTTTGCGCACCTGGTGCCCGGCGCGACGATTGTGTTCAGTGCGTCACGACAGGGCGCGCTCGGTCTGGATATGGACAAGCTCGCCCGCCACTTTCTGCCCAGTGTGCGGTCGCTGCATGTGGTGCCGTTCGACGATCATTTGGCGGAGGGCTCGGAGGTCGACCTCGACAAGTTGAGCCGACAGACCCGCCAGTCGTTCCTCGAACTCGCGGGCAGCATCGCCGACGGGTTCGCAGCGCTCGGTTCTGGCCGTGCCGTGACTCACGGCCGAAACATCCCGCGGTGATAGGAACTGGCGGCATATTCCTTTGAGCCCACCCGCTGCGCCAGCGGTGTGCGAACGGTACCGTCGGCCGCGACCATCGCCGCGATTGCGTTCAGGTCGAAGTGCGGCCGCCAGGCCAATTCCCTTCGCGCCCTGTCGTTGACGTATACGCGATCCAGCCGGGAAGGGAAGCGCCAGCCGCGCTTCGCCCACACCTCGGCCGCCAACGGCGCGCGACGGGTGAACACCGCGGCCGCATCAGTCCTCAACTGCGGCAGGTCTTCTCGCCGAAACGGCGTGGTTGCCGAGATGACGTAGCGGCGGAAACCGAGTGCCTGCGCACGCTTCGCCGCCAGCAGGTGCGCATCGACAACGTCCTCCAGCGCGACCCGCCGCGATGCGTATTCGTCCGCCTTGACGTTGTCGTCGCCGCGTCCCTCGTGCGCATCCGGCGCGTCGTCGGCTTCGGGAAAGAAGCGCGAAACCCGCAACACCACACATGTCAGACCCTGATTCCGAAACGCGAGCTGGCACAGGTCTTCTGCGGCGGCCTTGGTGACGCCGTAGATGTTCTTGGGTACCGGGACGACCGACTCGTCGATCCACGCCGCGGGCTCAGCCGCGGCCGGAATCAGCGCATCACCGAAAACGGTCGTCGACGACGACATGACAAACGCCTGCACGCCGGCATCGGCGGCCGCGTCAAGAAGCGTCAGTGTTCCGGAGACATTGGTGTCGACGAACGCTTGCCGAGGCAGGAAGGCCACCTGTGGTTTGTGCAGGGTCGCGGTGTGAAAGACGACCATCACCCCGGCCATCACCTGGCTTGCCACGTCGCTGTCGGTCACCGAGCCGACGACAGTCGTCCACTCCGACGGTCTGATGTCGAGGCCGATCACCTGCGCGCCGCGCTGTCGTAGCGTACGGGCCAGGGCCTCGCCCAGGTGTCCGGAGCTGCCTGTGACCAATACGCGCATGGATCCGACTCTGCCATTTTCTGGTCCCACCATGCACTTGCATACTGAAGGTAGGTTAGTACATACTGAGAGTATGCAAACAATCGTTCCCGATTTACAAGCGATCTCACAGCGGTATTTCGCCGCCTGGGCGGCGCATGATCCCGACGCGATCGTCGCGCTGCATACCGAGGACACCCAGTTCTGGACACATTTGGGCGCAGGCCCGGTGCGGGGCCGGGATGCTGTGCGCGCGGCGTTCGCCGAGATCTTCGCGCAGTTCCCGGATTTCTCGTGGGAGACCTATCGCGTGCTCTACGGCGAGGATCACTGGATCCTGGACTGGGCATTGATCTCCGGCGATATCCGCTTCGACTGCCTCGACGTCGTCAACGTCGGCCCCGACGGGTTGGTGACCCGCAAGGACACCTTCATCGACGCAGCGCAGTTGCAGCAGGCGATGGGAGTAGCGCAATGACCACCGCAACGCCGGTCGACCAGCTGCCGCTCGTCACCGCCCTGCCCGTCGAGCACCTTTTCGATATGCACGTCAATCTGCAACCGGGGCAACCGATCCCGACGCCGGTCGGTACTCGCGTCACGTTCATCACGACCGGCGGGGTTATCGAAGGCCCGCGGCTGAGCGGCGAATTGCTTCCCGGCGGGGGAGACTGGCTGCTCGTCGGCGCCGATGGCACGGGACGCGTCGACGTCCGAGCCACGCTGCGCACGCATGATGGTGTGCTCATTCACTATGAGTCGCGCGGCGTCATCAAGCTCCCCGCCGACGGCGTACAGCGACTGGCCGCGGGGCAGGTGCTGCCGTTCGAGGAGACGTACATCCGCACAACGCCGAAGTTCGAGATCTCCGACGAGCGCTACGCATGGCTGTCCGAGGTGGTCGCCGTCGGCTACAACATCTTGTCGCCCAACCACATCGACTACCGGATCTATCGGGTGCTCTGAGTGGACCACATTCGCCTTGCGCGCCAGTCGAATCGAGTGGTGCAACACTGGCCCGCGACGCAACGTGCGGTGGGGCGGCTGCATGCGCGGCTCTACCGGATCAGCGGCGGGCGCTTGGGGTCGCACTGGTTCGCACGGGCGCCCGTGATGGTGCTCGAAACCGTCGGCAGACGAAGCGGACAGCGGCGGGCGACACCGGTGCTGTACCTGCGCGACGGCGACGCGCTCGTCGTCCTCGCGGCCAACGCGGGTGCGGACCGGACTCCCGCGTGGTGGCTCAATCTGCGCGACGCGGGAGTGGGCGAGGTGGTGGTGGGCCGACGCAGAATGCGCGTGCGGCCCCGGCTGCTGGCGGGCGCCGAACGCGACCGGTTGTGGCGGGCGTTCGTGGAGATGTACCCGCAGGCGGAGCACTACGCGCAGTTCACGGATCGCGCCCTGCCGCTGATCGCGTTGGAGACGGATAGCAGGTGAGCACCGGCTATGGTCAGGCCGTGGCGACGAAGGTGGCGAGACGGACCCAGGCCGAGCGGACCGAGGCGACCACCGCGGCTCTCGTCGACGCCGCGCGCGAACTGTTCGCTCGCGACGGCTACGACGCGACGTCCCTGGATGCGGTGGCGGCACGCGCGAAGATGACGAAGGGCGCGGTGTATCACCACTTCGACGGCAAGCGGCAGCTGTTCGAGGCCGTCTTCACCCGCGAAGTCGAGCAGTTGGCCACGCCGCTCGTCGAGGCCTACGCGCGCAAGAAGGATCCGTGGGAGGCCTTCAAAGCCGGATGCCGCGCCTTCCTCGACGAATGCCTCGACCCGGACCTACAGCGAATCGTGCTGCTCGACGCCTTGGCCGCCATCGGCTGGGAGCAGGTCCGCCGGCTGGAAGGCCCGCTGCTGGACATGATGCAGCTCGGAATTTCGCGGGCCGCCGAAGCCGGCCGGATCGCACCGCGACCGCCAGGGCCACTCGCTCATTTCCTCTACGGAGCGTTGTGCGAAACCGCGATGATCGTCGCCCGCGCCGAGGACCAGAAGGCCGCCCACCGCCAAGCCGTCACCGAGATCAACCGCATCCTGGACGGCCTGGCTATCGACTGATTCGGGTCCCGGCAGCGCGACGTGCGAAAATGGGACGCGTGTTGCGATGGACGACAGCTGGTGAATCCCACGGCCGCGCGCTGGTGGCCATGGTCGAAGGCATGGTTGCCGGCGTTCACGTCACCTCCGGCGACATCGCGGGCCAGCTGGCCCGCCGCCGCCTCGGCTACGGCCGCGGTGCCCGGATGAAATTCGAGCAGGACCAGGTCACCATGCTGGCCGGTGTCCGGCACGGAGTCACGCTCGGCGGCCCGATCGCGATCGAGATCGGCAACACGGAGTGGCCCAAGTGGGAGACCGTGATGGCCCCGGACCCCGTCGACCCCGCCGAGCTCGATGTCGCGCGCAACGCGCCGCTGACCCGGCCCCGGCCTGGCCACGCCGACTACGCAGGCATGTTGAAGTACGGATTCGACGACGCGCGCCCAGTGCTCGAGCGGGCCAGTGCCCGCGAAACCGCCGCCCGCGTCGCCGCCGGAACCGTCGCCAGAGCGTTCCTCAAGGAGGCGCTCGGCGTCGAGGTGGTGTCGCACGTCATCTCCATCGGCGCGTCCAAGCCCTACGAGGGTCCGCCGCCGCTGGCCGCTGACCTGGCCGCCATCGACGCCAGCCCGGTTCGGGCGTTCGACGAAGAGGCCGAAGAGCTGATGATCGCCGAGATCGAGGCCGCCAAGAAGGACGGCGACACCCTCGGCGGTGTGGTCGAGGTCGTCGCGCACGGCCTGCCCGTCGGGCTCGGCTCGTTCACCAGCGGCGACAACCGGCTCGACAGCCAACTGGCCGGTGCCGTGATGGGCATCCAGGCAATCAAGGGCGTCGAGATCGGCGATGGCTTCGAGACCGCGCGCAGACGCGGCAGCGTCGCGCACGACGAGATGTACCCGGGTCCCGACGGCGTGATGCGTTCGACCAACCGCGCAGGCGGCCTCGAGGGTGGCATGACCAACGGCCAACCGGTGCGGGTGCGCGCCGCGATGAAGCCGATCTCAACGGTGCCGCGGGCGCTGGCCACTGTCGACATGGTGAGCGGCGAAGAAGCCGTTGCGATTCACCAACGCTCCGATGTGTGCGCGGTGCCCGCCGCGGGCGTCGTCGTCGAGACGATGGTCGCTCTGGTGTTGGCGCGTGCGGCGCTGGAGAAGTTCGGCGGCGACTCGCTCAGTGAAACGCGGGCCAACATCGACACCTACCTACGTTCGGTCGCCGACCGCGAGCCGGCGACCGAATCCGCGGAAGCGTCTGGCTGATGGCGCCAAAGGCTGTGTTGATCGGGCTGCCCGGATCGGGCAAGTCGACGATCGGGCGGCGGCTGGCCAAGTCCCTGGGCACCTCGATGCTGGACACCGACGTGGCGATCGAAGAGACCACCGGCCGCACCATCGCCGACATCTTCGCCACCGACGGCGAGAAGGAGTTCCGGCGCATTGAAGAGGACGTCATCCGCGGCGCCCTGGCATCGCACGACGGTGTGTTGTCGCTGGGCGGTGGCGCGATCACCACGCCGGGGGTGCGCGACGCGCTTGCCGGGCACACCGTGATCTATCTGGAGATCAGCGCCGCCGAGGGTGTGCGCCGCACCGGTGGCAGCACAGTTCGGCCGCTGCTGGCAGGTCCCGATCGCAACGAGAAGTTCAAAGCACTGATGGCAGAACGGGTTCCGCTGTACCGGCGGGTCGCCACGATGCGTGTCAACACCAACCGTCGCAACCCCGGTGCCGTGGTGCGACACATCGTCGACCGCCTGGAGAACCCGCAGGCCGCTCGGCGCCGCCGTCGTCGACCGTCGTGGCGGCGCGGTCCGTCGTCGCTGGCGCCGAAGCCAGGCGCCCAGGACACTGAAGCTCCACCGACACCCGCGGCCGTCGCCGCCCGACACCCGGGGGGTTCCCCCGGCCGAAGGACAGGGGGGCCTCGTAATGACTGAGCCGGTGACCGTCGACGTTCTCGTCGACCCGCCATACCCCGTCATCATCGGCACCGGACTGCTCGGTGAACTGGGACGCGTCCTCGAGGGCAGGCACAAGGTGGCGATCCTGCACCAGCCGGTGTTGGCGCAGACCGCAGAGGCGATCCGAAACCACCTGTCGGACAAGGGTATCGATGCGCATCGCATCGAGATCCCGGACGCCGAGGGTGGCAAAGAGTTGCCGGTGCTCGGTTTCATCTGGGAAGTGTTGGGCCGCATCGGTGTTGGCCGTAAGGACGCGATCGTCAGCCTCGGCGGAGGAGCGGCCACCGATGTCGCCGGATTCGCCGCGGCGACGTGGCTGCGCGGCGTTGACATCGTCCACGTGCCGACCACGCTGCTGGCCATGGTCGACGCCGCGGTCGGCGGCAAGACGGGAATCAACACCGACGCGGGTAAGAACCTGGTCGGCGCGTTCCATCAGCCGGCCGCCGTGGTCGTCGATCTGGCGACGCTGGAGACGTTGCCGCGCAACGAGATTGTGGCGGGCATGGCCGAGATCGTGAAGGCAGGCTTCATCGCCGATCCGGTGATTCTCGACCTCATCGAGGCTGACCCGCAGGCCGCACTCGATCCGTCCGGGACGGTGTTGGCTGAGCTGATCCGGCGGGCCGTCGCCGTCAAGGCCGAGGTGGTCGCGGCTGACGAGAAGGAATCGCAGCTGCGCGAGATCCTCAACTACGGCCACACCCTCGCGCACGCGATAGAACGCCGGGAGCGCTACCAGTGGCGGCACGGGGCAGCGGTGTCGGTTGGCCTGGTGTTCGCCGCCGAATTGGGCCGGCTGGCAGGACGTCTCGACGATGACACCGCGGCCCGGCACCGGTCGATCCTCACCTCACTTGGCCTGCCCGTCAGCTATGACGCCGACGCGCTACCGCAGCTGATCGAATTCATGGCAGGGGACAAGAAGACGCGTGCAGGCGTGCTCCGGTTCGTCGTGCTCGACGGGTTGGGCAAGCCGGGTCGTCTCGAGGGCCCGGATCCGTCGCTGCTGGCGGCCGCCTATTCAGAGATCGCGGAGGTGGGGGAGTGAAGTTCTCAACCGTGCTGGTGCTCAACGGCCCCAATCTCGGTCGGCTCGGGCGTCGCGAGCCGGAGGTGTACGGCAGCACCACCCATGATGAATTGGTCGCGCTGATCGAACGCGAGGCTGAGCAGCTGGGCCTGAAAGCCGTTGTGCGACAGAGCGACAGCGAAGCCGAGCTGCTGAATTGGATCCACGCCGCCGCCGACGCGGGCGACCCGGTGGTGCTCAACGCAGGCGCGCTCACCCACACTTCGGTGGCGCTGCGCGATGCGTGCGCGGAATTGCAGGCGCCGCTGATCGAAGTGCACATCTCGAATGTGCATACCCGCGAGGAGTTTCGGCACCACTCGTACCTCAGCGCCGTGGCAACCGGCGTGATCGTCGGACTCGGAGTGCAGGGCTATGTGTTGGCGCTGCGCTACCTCGCGAGTCTCGACTAGGGACTACTCCTCGCGGCGCGCCTGGGTGGGCGCGGTTTCGGCGCCGCCGTCGTGGCGCACCGCTGCGAAGACGTCAGTGTCGGCGCGGTCTTGTTCTTGCTCGGCGGCCGACTCGGCCAGACCGTGATGCTTGCGCGGCTGCTTTTCGAGATTGCGGTCGATCATCCAGCGACCGAGCGCAACGCCCGCGATCGCGAACAGGAACACCACCAGCGCCGTGAACGCCGCGAACGTGGTGACCTCGTTGAGCAGCGCCTCGACGTAGAGGCTCTTGTAGAACAGCGAGATGAACCAGGCCACCGCGCCGCTCACCACACCTGCGAACAGGCCGGCCAGCAGCCACGTCATCGCCAGGTCGCCGCGACGGTCGGGGTCGGGGTTTGCCTTCGCGTCGGCTTGACCGTCGAGAAGGCCCCAGATGAAGACCGCGATCGCGAAAAGCACGACCAGCACGATGCTGATCAACCCCGCCTTGGTCTCCCACGCGTTGATCAACGCCCCCTGCAGCAATCGGACGATCACCATCAGGGCCGCGAACACCAGTCCGCGCAGTAACCACTTACTCATGGGGCCACACCTTAGCGAGTAGGTTCTTCAACTGTGACTATTTCACAGCGTCGGGACCGTCTGCGCCAGCGACTGGCCGACGCCGAACTGGACGCGATGCTGGTTTCCGACCTGGTCAACGTGCGTTACCTGTCCGGTTTCACCGGTTCGAACGCTGCCCTGCTCGTCCGGGTCGACAGCGAAACGGCGATCCTGGCCACCGACGGGCGCTATCGCACCCAGGCGGCGCAGCAGGCCCCCGACGCGGAGATCGTGATCGAGCGGGCGTGCGGGCCGCATCTGGCCACGCGTGCCGCCACCGACGGGGCTCGGCGGGTGGGCTTTGAGAGCCACGTGGTGACCGTCGACGGGTTCGCCGCGCTGCGCAAGGCCGCAGGCGACCAGGTGGAGCTGGTTCGGGCAGCGGGCACCGTGGAGGCGCTGCGCGAGGTCAAGGACGCGGGCGAGATCGCACTGCTGCGGCTGGCGTGCGAGGCGGCCGATGCCGCGCTGACGGATCTCGTGGAGCGTGGCGGTCTGCGCGCAGGGCGCACGGAGAAAGAGGTAGCCCGCGAACTCGAGGCGCTGATGCTGGACCACGGCGCCGACGGCGTCTCGTTCGAAACCATCGTGGCCGCGGGCGCCAACTCGGCCATCCCGCACCACCGGCCGACCGATGCGGTGTTGGCCGCGGGCGACTTCGTCAAGATCGACTTCGGCGCGCTGGTGTGCGGCTACCACTCCGACATGACTCGTACGTTTGTGCTGGCGCCGGTCGCGCAGTGGCAGCTCGACATCTACGAACTGGTTGCCACGGCGCAGCGGGCGGGACGGGAAGCGTTGGCGCCTGGCGTCACCCTCAAGGATGTCGACGGGGCGTCGCGGCAGGTCATCGCCGCCGCAGGCTATGCCGACAACTTCAGCCACGGGCTCGGCCATGGCGTCGGGCTGCAGATCCACGAAGCGCCGGGAATCAGCGCTTCGGCCGCCGGTACACTGCTTGCTGGCTCTGCGGTCACCGTGGAGCCAGGTGTCTATCTACCCGACCACGGTGGCGTCCGAATCGAGGACACGCTGGTCGTATGCGATAACACCCTGGAGCCGGACGGCCGGCGACATGAGACCACAGACTTACTCACCCGGTTCCCTAAAGAACTGGCGATCCTCTAGAGGAGAACAACCGAAAGTGGCAACGACCGCTGACTTCAAGAACGGGCTCGTCCTGCAGATCGACGGCCAGCTGTGGCAGATCACCGAGTTCCAGCACGTCAAGCCGGGCAAGGGGCCGGCGTTCGTGCGGACCAAGCTGAAGAACGTGCTGTCCGGCAAGGTCGTCGACAAGACCTACAACGCCGGCGTCAAGGTCGAGACCGCGACCGTCGACCGCCGCGACCACACCTACCTGTACCGCGACGGCTCCGACTTCGTGTTCATGGACTCCCAGGACTACGAGCAGCACCACCTGCCCGAGTCGCTGGTCGGTGAGGCCGCCAAGTACCTGCTCGAGAGCATGCCGGTGCAGATCGCGTTCCATGATGGCGCGCCGCTGTATCTGGAGCTACCGGTGACCGTCGAACTGGAGGTCACCCACACCGAGCCGGGGCTGCAGGGCGATCGGTCGAGCGCAGGCACCAAGCCGGCCACCGTCGAAACCGGTGCCGAAATCCAGGTGCCGCTGTTCATCAACACCGGCGACAAGCTGAAGATCGACTCCCGCGACGGCAGCTACCTGGGTCGGGTGAATGCCTGACCGCAAGGGGGATCGAGGCCGGCATCAAGCCCGCAAACGCGCCGTCGACCTGCTGTTCGAGGCCGAGGCGCGAGGACTCACCCCTGCCGAGGTTGCAGAAGCACGAAATGCCTTGGCGGAGAAGGAATCCGACGTATCGCCCTTGAACGCGTATACGGTGACGGTGGCGCGCGGCTTCACCGAAAACGCCGCGCACGTCGACGATCTCATCTCGGCACATCTGCAGGGCTGGACGCTGGAGAGGCTGCCTGCCGTCGACAGAGCGATCCTGCGGGTGGCGGTGTGGGAGCTACTGCACGCCGACGATGTGCCCGAGCCGGTCGCCGTGGACGAGGCCGTCGAACTGGCCAAGCAGTTGTCCACCGACGACTCACCGGGTTTCGTCAACGGTGTACTGGGCCAAGTGATGCTGGTGACGCCGCAGATTCGGGCGGCGTCAGCACCGATGCGGGGGACTAGCGAGGGCAGCTGATGGGCGTACCGCAGGATTGGGCACCGTATTCCAGTGTGGAGGAGGCTGCCCGCGTCTACCTGCGCGATCCCGAGCTGGCGCTGGACCAAATCCGTTCGGTGATAGACCTTTCCGCGATCAAGTCGTTCATCATGTCGCGCGGGTCGACCGACGAGGCGTGGGGTGAAGCGTTGTGGCAAGAGGTGATCCTCACCGACGGTCAGCGGCTGATCATGTGGCGCGCCGACGACGAGTTGTCGACGGCGGACGATCGTGAACGTCGCGTGCTCAACGCGTCGGTGCGGACCATCCTGTTGTCGACGATCACCGACCACGTGCTGACCGCCGAGTACGAGGTACTCGGCGACGACACCCGGCGGTTGTCCGAGGTGCGGCTGCGGATGTACACCCAGCTCGTCACGCGATCGCGGCAGAAGTCGGCCACCGAAAGCGACATCTACTGCGAATCGTTCAGGTATTACAAGTCGGTCGACAATGGCGGGCTGGCCCAGATGCAACGGCTTCTGCAGTTCGGCCGCGTGCTGTCGCGCTGCATGCAATAACCACCTACGCCGAGCGTGCGTGTCTGCACGTCGACACGCCGAGGATTGCGTACATTTCGCGCACGCTCGCGACCGCCGATTTTGCACAGTCGCGTATTCATCCACAGATGAACGGGCGGGCCCTACCGCGGTTGTCGGCGGGCTCCGATGATCCTGGCCATGAATCCCGAACTAGCGGAGCTCTTCGACAGCCAAGGCGGTGTCGCCACTAGCGGCCAGATTCTGGCCCGCACGACAAGACGCCGCTTCGAGGCGGCGGTCAATTGCGGTGTCCTGGAAAGGATGTGGCAAGGAATCTATTGCCTCGGCGAGCCGACAGCCGAACTCAGGCTTCGCGGCCTGGACCTGTCGAGCGGCAACTCCGTACCGGTCTGCCTCGGTACGGCCGCCGCGATCTACGGCTTCGACACCGAGGACACCGTCGATCTGCATGTGCTGAATCCGCCCGGCGGACAGCTGCGCAGCGCTGACGGCCTCGTGGTGCATCGCCGCGACGGCGCTCCTCTCGTGACGGTCGACGGACGACCGGTGACATCTGCTGCGTGGACGGCTGTCGAGGTTGCCCGCGCGCAGCGTCGACCACGCGCGCTCGCAACTCTGGATGCCGCGCTGCGCAGCGAAACGTGTAGTCGGGCCGAGCTGTGGCGCGCAGCCGTTGAGCAGTCCCGGCGGCGTGGCATCGTCGCGGTGCGCGAGCTCATTCCGCTCGCCGACCCACTTGCGGAGTCGCCGATGGAAAGTGAAGCGCGGCTGGCCATTATCGACGGTGGCCTGCCAATTCCGAAACTGCAATACGAGATCATCGACGGCAACCGCGAGCGCAGACGCGTCGACTTCGCGTGGCCGCAATACCGGATCGCCGTCGAGTACGACAGCGAGGAATGGCACAGCAATCCCGACGCCATGAAGCGGGACCGTCGCCGGCGCACTGCATTGGAAGCGGTCAGGTGGACAGTCATCTCGATTGTGTTCGAGGACGTCCGTTACCGGCCATGGGAGTTCGTCACGCTGATTGCCGAGCAGTTGCGTCACGCTCGCGGTAGTTGAGGGGGACGACGACGAACCCGTGGCCCGTGAGGCGTTGGGCTTGGCACTGGAGGATGGCGATGCCGACGTCCGAGCGTATGCCCGCAAGGCGTTGGCGGTTCAGCTCAGCTGATCGAGTGGAAGCGGCGTTCCGTCGAGAAAAACGAGTAGACCGCTACTCACCTGGCCACCCGGCTGCAGGAGCAGGCTGATGAGGTGGCCGATGAACTCACCTCTCACGAGAACGCACTTCGCAAGCTTCCGCTGCCGTACTCGCTTGCGCTGCGACTACGCGACGCAGGTGTCGCGCCCGATGTAGTCAGCGAATACGTCGGCGTCGATGAGGCCGCGCTGGACGGCGTCTACCGGATAGCCGAGGCCAAGCTCAGGGCCGCTGAGCAGGCACGGACGCCATGTGAACAATCGCGCTGAGCAGGTGGCGGGCCTGTGAGCTCAGTAGTCCGGCAGCTCGATGGCGTCCGCGGTGGTGAACCACTTCTTCTCGGCGAAGGAGCGAAACGGCGGGCGCTGCATCCACTTCATCACCTGCGCGGTGACCGCAATGTCACTGGCCGACTTCGGTAGATAGCCGTCGACGCCGTTGGGCAGGCCCTGGCATCGATCGATGTACGGTCGCATCACCGCCTCGTATCGCTGCAGCGCTGCTTGGATATCTTGAGCATCAAGAGATCCGGCAGGCCCGAGTTCGCCCGCAAGCACGTAGGCGCCGACCAAGGCCAGGCTGGTGCCCATACCGCTCAGCGGCGAGGCGCAGTATCCCGCGTCACCCGCCAGCGTGACCCGGCCCTGAGAAATCGTGGGCATGTGCACCTGGACGAACGCGTCGAAGTAGAAGTCGTCGGCTGTCTGCGCCGCCGACAACAGGGCGTCGCATTGCCACCCGGCGCCCGCGAAATACGTTGTGAGCAAGTCCCTTTGCTCGTCGGCGTCGCGTCGGTCATAGGCGACGGGCTCCGAGCGAAACGCCAGTCCCGCCTTGCACAGCGCGGGATCATGCGACGGCCGCATCGACGCGTTGAGTCCCGGTGCCTGGTACATCAGATACCAGCCGTCAAGTCCGACAGTGTCTGGTGCGGTGAACCACGCGTTGTACCCGCCCAGCGGTTTGACGAACTGCTCTTCGGGTCCAAAAACCAAGCGCCGCACCGCCGAATGTGGTCCATCGCAACCCACGACCAGATCGGCCGACAACGTGGATCCGTCGCTCAACGTGGCCCTCACGGCATCCTCGGTCTGGCCGAGTTCCTCGATGCGGGTGCTGAAGCGGTAGTCGGTCTGCTCCTTGGTCGCCTGATACAGCACATCGACCAGATCACCGCGCAAGATCTCGAGCTTGGAAACCAGCCCGTTCCCGTTGAACGCGGTGACCGGCATCTCGGCGCGCCTGCTGCCGTCGGCCTTGATCCACGCGACACCACGCTGGTCTAGCGACCGCTGACGCATCTGGTCGATGAGCCCCATGCGCTCGACCACATCGCCGCCCGCCCCGCGCAAGTCGACGGTCTGTCCACCGGGGCGAATGCCGTCGGCGAGTTCGACGATCGTCACCTGATAACCACTCTTGGTAAGCCAGAAGGCAAGTGCGGGTCCCGCGATCCCGGCACCGCTGATCAGTACCGTCGGCATCTAGATTTCGAGCGCCTGGTAGGTGCGTCGGACGAACTTCGGTTGGGTGGATTGCAGCTTCAGCAATGCGGTGTTACCCGCGACAGCTGCTGCCGCGTCCGCGCCGAAGTTCGGCAGATTCTGGATCAGGTAGATCAGGATGAGGTCCTCGCTCGGATCCGCTTGCCACCACGTGCCGTACGCGCCCGGCCAGCTGAACGTGCCAAGACCGCCCGGGCCAAACAGCTGCCGGGAGCGCGCAGGGTCGGTCACCACCGAGAGGTTCAAGCCGAAACCCCGACCGATCCAGAACGGCATGCCCAGAAACGGATGTTGCTTCTGCTCGTCGGTCAGTCGGTCGGTGCGCATCAACCGCACGGACTCCTCGGACAGCACTCGCACACCGTCGACCTCGCCGCCCGCCAACAGCATTCGGACGAACTTCAGATAGTCGTCGGCGGTGGAGAACAGGTTCGCACCGCCCATGCAGAACGGCGGTGGCGTGATCGGCGGCGGTCCCATCGCGTCGTGGCTGAGG
>Ga0268266_10003770_pt1 | contig 14855 bp, 14 predicted proteins | sample KBSS13metaG_FD_190356 | JGI IMG/M metagenome (GOLD analysis project Ga0268266, IMG submission 190356) | Switchgrass rhizosphere microbial communities from Kellogg Biological Station, Michigan, USA - KBS S1-3 metaG (SPAdes) (version 2) | ecosystem: Host-associated > Plants > Roots > Rhizosphere...
GAAATGCTGGGAATTTGAAGGCGGCTCCTGATTAGCCAGCCCCGCTCCGGCTGGCAACCGCTTCAAGGGGCCGCCGGATGCGCAGCGATCAGCGGAAGGAGAAACGCATGGCCATCGAGGATGACGACAAGCCGCGGAAGAAGATCACCCATGAGATCGGCCAGGACCTGTCGCTGCTGTCGGTCGAGGAATTGACCGAGCGCATTGCGCTGATGAATTCCGAGATCACCCGGCTGCAGGAAGCGGTCACGAAAAAGCGCGCGTCAAAGGACGCCGCGAACAGCTTCTTCAAGACGTAGGAGCTTCGAACGCGGTCTCACCGCGTCGTCCCGACGAAGGCCGGGACGCTTACGCTGCGGCAGCCCTTGCTAGCAGGCCGCTGGCCGACTTTCCCTCAATCAGGACTGCCGGTGGTTATGGATCCCTGCCTTCGCAGGGACGACCTCTGTGGAGTCAATCAAAAGCTCGGCCAATGACCGACATGGCAAATAATCTCTGAAGAAAATCGCGCGTTTACGAACAATTAAGCTTTCTTGATTATGACTGGCATTGTCCTCGTTTGGACACCGAGTGGCTCCTGTCCACTCTGTTTGACGCCTCCCTGTTATCAACTTCAAAAGCCGCCGGAAACGGCGGCTCTTTTTTTGTCCGCAGCGCGGCTATTTTGTGCCCCCACACGCTGGAAACCATAAATCCGGTTGTCGCTGGACTCTCGACTTCGCCCGAGCAATGATTTGTTCATCATAAGCCGGTGGTTCACAGCCGGTGGGGCAAATAGTGGCGTGAGGGCGTTAACCATGGCGGACCGTTCGCAAAGCGAATCCGCGCTCGTTCAGTTCAGCGAGCGATTGACTAATTCAGCAGCGTTCGGAACTCTCTTCAGGGAAGGCATGGATCTGGTCGAGGAGACCGCCGCCTATCTCGATGGCGACGGGCGCACCGACGCCAAGGCGCTTGAGCGTTCCGTCAGCCTTACTTACGCAACCGAAAGCATGCGTCTCACCACTCGCCTGATGCAGCTCGCGTCCTGGCTGCTGCTGCATCGTGCGGTCAAGGAAGGCGAAATGACGCTGACCCAGGCCAATCGGGAAAAGACCAAGGTCAAGCTCACGGCCGCCGATCCCGGTCCCGACGACATGATTGCCAAGCTGCCGGACCAATTGCAGGATCTGATCGCGCGCTCGATGAGCCTGCAGGTGCGGGTTCGCCGGCTCGACACCACGATCCACGCGTCGCCGGCGGAACGCGCCCCGATCGGCAACCCGCTGGTGCCGCAGCTCAACCGCCTGAAGGCGGCCTTCGAGCAGTAAATCTTCCCGCGTCATTGCGAGCGACGCGAAGCAATCCACCCCGCTGCAGGGGAATAGATGGATTGCATCGTCGCTTCGCTCCCTTGCGCAAGCGCTTCGCGTTTGTCGCAGGCAATGACGGGGACAGATCGCGCAAACAAAAAAACGCCCCGGTCGGACCGGGGCGTTTTTGCATGTCTGGGCTGGAGAGAAGGTCCGAAAACCCTCAGTCCTTTTTCAGGAAGCCCGAAAACTTCTTCTGGAAGCGCGACACTCGGCCGCCGCGGTCGAGCAGCTGCTGCGAGCCGCCGGTCCAGGCCGGATGCGACTTGGGGTCGATATCGAGGTTCAGCTTGTCGCCTTCCTTACCCCAGGTGGAGCGGGTCTGATACTCGGTCCCGTCGGTCATCACGACCGTAATCATATGATAACTCGGATGAATTTCGGCTTTCATGGCATATCCTTCGGCGCGCCGGCGCCCGTCTCAAATGGCAATGGGTACGGGATTTGGGCGGCTCTATAACGCAAGGCGGCCGCTAAAACAAGCGCAGCAGGCCCGCTAAAGCGGCCTACGTATCCCTCCTGATTGGGGGTGCCCCGGATTTGCCAGCCGGGGCGGGGCGGCCTATCTGGGGACGACAGACTGGTCGGATTTCATGAGCACAGCGGAACAGCTTGAAGATGTCAGGAGCGCACCGCCGCCGCGCGACGCGCTGCTCGAGGAAGAGGCTTTCATCGAGGCCCAGCTGACGGAATCGCCGGCCAAAACCGGCGCCAGGCTGCGCCCGCTGCTGGCTCTGGCGCCCTATGTCGCCCGTTATCGTGGACGCGCGGTGCTCGCCTTCATCTCGCTGACGGTTGCCGCGATCACCACGCTGATCGTGCCGATCGCGGTCAGGCGCATGATCGATTTCGGCTTCAGCCCCGAAGGCATCGCCCTGATCAACAGCTATTTCAGCGTCATGATCGCCGTTGTGGCGGTGCTCGCCGCCGCCAGCGCCTCGCGTTACTACCTCGTCATGACGATCGGCGAGCGCATCGTCGCCGATCTCAGGCGCGACGTGTTCGCACACCTGATCTCGCTGTCACCCGCCTTCTTCGATTCCGCGCGCTCGGGCGAACTGGTGTCGCGGCTGACCGCCGATACGACGCAGATCAAATCCGCGGTCGGCGCGTCGGTATCGATCGCGCTGCGCAACATGATGCTGTTCATCGGCGCCACCGCCATGATGGTGATCACGAGCCCAAAACTATCCGGCTTCGTGCTGCTGGCGATCCCGGTGATCGTGATCCCGCTTGTCGCGTTCGGGCGCTGGGTGCGGCGGCTGTCGCGCAACGCCCAGGATACGCTGGCGGACGCCAGTGCGTATGCCTCCGAACTGATCGGCGCGATCAGGACCGTGCAGGCCTATACCAGCGAGCGGCTGGCGACCAATCGCTTCGGTGGCGAGGTCGAGCAGGCCTATGAGGCAGCGCGCAACTCGACGCGGGCGCGGGCGGTGCTGACGCTGATCATCATCTTCATCGTGTTCTCCAGCGTGGTGACGATCCTCTGGGTCGGCTCGCACGACGTGCTGACCGGCCAGATCACGCCGGGCCGGCTCGGCCAGTTCGTGCTGTATGCGGCCTTCGCTGCGACCGGTCTCGGCCAACTCAGCGAAGTCTGGGGCGAGGTCTCGGCTGCGTCCGGTGCCGCCGAACGGCTGTTCGAGATCCTGCGGGTGAAATCGCAGATCACGGCGCCGCCGCAGCCCGTCGCGCTGCCGCAGCCGGCGCGCGGCGATGTCGGTTTCGAGAATGTCAGCTTTGCTTATCCGGCGCGCCCGGATGTGCTCGCGATCGACAACGTCTCGCTTTCGGTCAAGGCCGGCGAAAAGGTCGCGATCGTCGGACCGTCAGGCGCGGGCAAGAGCACGCTGTTTCATCTCCTGCTGCGCTTCTACGATCCCGCGCGCGGCGCGATTTCGCTTGATGGCGTGCCGGTCAAATCGGCCAATCCGGTCGATGTTCGTTCGCGCATCGCGCTGGTGCCGCAGGACTCCGTCGTGTTCGCGGCGAGCGCGCGCGAAAACATCCGCTTTGGCCGGCCGGATGCGACCGATGCCGAAGTCGAACGCGCTGCCGATCTCGCGCATGCCACTGAATTCCTGCGCCGGCTGCCTGGTGGATTCGAAGCGCAGCTTGGCGAGCGCGGCGTGACGCTGTCGGGCGGCCAGCGCCAGCGCATCGCGATCGCACGCGCGATCCTGCGTGATGCGCCGCTGCTGCTGCTCGACGAGGCCACCTCCGCGCTCGATGCCGAAAGCGAGACGCTGGTGCAGACCGCGCTGGAAGAATTGATGCGTCACCGCACCACGCTGGTGATCGCGCATCGCCTGGCCACGGTACTGTCCTGTGACCGCATCATGGTGATGGACCAGGGCCGCATCGTTGAACAAGGCACGCATGCGGAGCTGGTCGCAGCGAACGGGTTGTACGCGCGGCTGGCGCGGTTGCAGTTCGAGGGAGTGTAGAAAAGGCGGGAACCAGAACGGCGCGTCCCGGTTGTAACCTCGTTCACAACTTGGTTCGATCGAACAGGAGAGGGGAATGCCCTACCGCCGCGGAGGTTTTGCGCTTACGCCGCCATCGCTCGTGATATTTCTGATTTCGGTGGTGCTGGCGCTTATCGCTCTTCTCATTCGATATGCCCACGTTTCCGTCCCGATTATCAGCGCTTCGCGGATCTTCGACGTTCTGGCGATCGCCTACGTCGTGCTGGTCATTGGTGTGCTGTTTCGGCGGGTGTGACTAGCGATCCTCGCGGCATTTCGGCGACAGTATCGGCACGTTCGACCACGGCCAGTTTTTCCAGGAGCCGTCTTTCCCGACGCATGCCGCTGACGATGTGGTTGACGCCGACGCATCGGCGCTGTCGCTCGACGCCGCTTTCTTGTCAGCTTCGCTCGCGGCGAGATGCCGGTCCAGATAGGCCTCCGAAAGCACCCCGGCGACGATCACTATCACGAACGTCGTCGTCCCCTTGGCAAATTCAGCCAGCGTCATGTGAGCGTCTCCGCCATTGGGCTTGCAATCGCCGAACTGGCTAGAGGTTCCGATCCGTCAAGGCCGTGACCGATGTCACGGTCGCCACGCCATTTTCAGGACCGGCCTTCCCGACGTCGGATTTACGTCCTCGCCGGCATGTTCGAAGCCGTTGCGTTCATAGAAGCGGATGGCGCGGGCGTTGTCCTTGTTGACGAGCAGCGTAACGCCTTCCGGCGACAGGTGTTTGGTTTCGTCGACCAATGCGTTGGCGACTTTCGAGCCCCAATGATCCGGGCTGACCACGAGTTGGTCGAGGTAGCCGCTGCCATCGATGGTCACAAAGCCGGTCAGGGCTTGAGACCGCTCGGCGACGATGATCGTCGCATTCGCCACCAGTTCATTACGCCAGCGCTTGCGCCACCACGCCACGCGCGCGGTGAAATCGATCGAGGGATAGGCCTGTTGCCACGTCGCCCGCCACAGCTCGATCGCCGCGTCTTCGTCCTCGACGCGATAGGGACGGAGCGTGAAGTCCGCGGTCACTACTTTTCCGTCAGCTTCAGTTCGATGCGACGGTTACGCTTGTAGGCTTCTTCTGTGGGCGCGGTGTCGAGCGGCTGGAATTCGGCAAAGCCGGCAGCGACCAGCCGTTGCGCGGGAACGCCGAGGAAAACCAGATACTGCACCACCGAGATGGCGCGCGCCGACGACAATTCCCAGTTCGACTTGAACAGCGGCGAATTGATCGGCCGCATGTCGGTGTGCCCGTCGACCCGCAGCACCCAGCCGATCTCGCTCGGAATCTGCTTGTCGAGATCGATCAGCGCCGTTGCAAGCTTGTCCAGCTCGGCGCGGCCCTCGGGCAGCAGCACGGCCTGGCCGGTGTCGAAGAACACTTCCGACTGGAACACAAATCGATCGCCGACGATCCGGATGTCGGGGCGATTGCCCAGAATGGCGCGCAGGCGGCCGAAGAATTCCGACCGGTAGCGCGACAATTCCTGCACACGCTGCGCCAGCGCGACGTTCAGACGCTGGCCGAGATCGGCGATCCGTCCCTGCGATTCCTTGTCACGCTTCTCGGAGGCTTCCAGCGCTTCCTCGAGCGCCGCGAGTTGGCGGCGCAGTGCGCTGATCTGCTGGTTCAGTACCTCGATCTGGGCGAGCGCGCGCGAGCTCACGGTCTTTTCGGATTCGAGCGCCTTGTTGAGCTCGTTGGCACGGCCCTGGGCATCGCCGCCGGCACCGGCCAGTCCGTCGTAAAGTCCCTTGATACGGTCGCGCTCACCTTCCGCGGCGGTAAGGTTGGCGCGCAATTGCCCGAGCTGGTCGTCGAGCGCGAGCTTGCCGAGCTTCTCCAGCGACAGCAAATCGTTGAGCTGCGCGATCTTGGCGTTGAGCTGCTCCAGCGCCTTGTCCTTGCCGGTAACCTCCTGCGACAGGAAGAACTGCACCACCAGGAACACCGACAGCAGGAACACGATCGACAGCACCAGCGTCGACAGCGCATCGACGAATCCCGGCCAGTAATTGAAACCGGATTCACTGCGGCGTGCACGGGCGAGGGCCATTGATTGTCTCCACTATCGTATCCGGGACGAGGAACAGCGTTGCACGCCGCACCGTGTCCGGACACGGAACTCCTTGTCAGCTCTTCTCGGGGTGCTTGGCGATCCGTTCCAGCAGCTTCTTGATCTCGCGGTTTTGCTCGCCCTGGCCATCGGCCCATTCGCGGATCATCTGCTGCTCGGTGCGCATATGCGCGACCAGGCCCTGGATGGCCTCTGCGAGGTTGGCCATCGCCGCCGTGGTGCTGCGGCCGCCGCCGCTCTCCTCAACCACCGTGCGAATCCGTTCCATCGCATGCTGCAATTCGACGCCGACCCCGGATGCGCCATCGCCGTATTCGCGAACGGTGGAGGCAAGCCAGTCCTCGAGGTCGGTGTAGAAACGGTTCTGCGCCTGGCTCGACTGCAGGTCGAGGAAGCCCAGGATCAGCGAGCCGGCGAGGCCGAACAGCGAGGACGAGAACGAAATGCCCATGCCGCCGAGCGGCGCGGCCAGCCCGTCCTTGAGGGTGTCGAACAGGGCGCCGGAATCGCCGCCGACCTTCAGGCCGTCGATCACCTTGCCGACGGAACCCACGGTTTCGATCAGGCCCCAGAAGGTGCCGAGCAGACCGAGAAAGACCAGCAAGCCCGTCATGTAGCGGGATATGTCGCGCGCTTCGTCCAGGCGCGTCGCGATCGAATCCAGCAGATGCCGCATGGTCTGCTGCGAGATCGTCATCCGCCCCGACCGCTCGCCGCCGAGGATCGCCGCCATCGGCGCCAGCAGTTTCGGCCGCCGGTCGATCGCCAGCCCGGGATCGGCAATGCGGAAATTGTTGACCCACGCTACTTCCGGATAGAGCCGGATCACCTGCCGGAACGACAGGATGATGCCGATCAGGAGCACTCCGCCGATCAGCGCGTTGAGGCCGGGATTGGCAAAGAACGCGACGACGATCTGCTTGTAGAGCACGACCATCACCAGCGCGCAGAGAACCAGGAACACCAGCATCCGCACCAGGAAAATTCGGGGCGAAGACAGTTTGCTCAGTTCGATTTCCATTTCGGAGCGGGAGGGGGAACCTGAAGGCATTTGCCGGTGTCATCCGTTACGAAAGCCGCGCTGGGAACCAATATGGCACAGCGGGCAGGAGAAAAAAGCTGGGAAGCCGCGATTTCCCGTAGACGATGGTGGAACCTCTTCCTGAAACCCGGCTTTGAAATCAACGTATTTTGCAACGTTTCGATGTCCAACCGGGATTTTTCATGACGGGCTTGTATCTCGCGGCGCTGGCGGCCATTGCGGCGTCGCTTTCGGTGCTGATGGCAGGCGCCTGGATGGTGCAGCAGCGGACCGGCAACTCCGGTTGGGTCGATACGATCTGGACCTTTTCGCTCGGCCTGGTCGGCGTTGGAAGCGCCCTGTGGCCGGTCGAAGGTGGCCCGCCCAACGCCCGGCAATGGCTGGTGGCGGCGCTGGTCGCGATATGGTCCCTGCGTCTCGGGGTTCACATTGCGATCCGCAGCGCAGGGATAACGGACGATCCCCGTTATGCGGCCTTCGCCAACGAATGGGGAACCGATTCTCCGCGCAGGATGTTCATCTTTCTGCAGAATCAGGGGCTCGGATCGATACCGCTGGCATTCGCGATCTTTGTCGCCGCCCACTTGCCCGGCAACGGGCTGCGACCGGCAGACTATCTCGGCGCGCTGATCCTGTTGACCGGCATTGCCGGCGAGGCATTGGCGGACGCGCAACTCAGGGCGTTCCGAACCGATCCCGCCAACAAGGGCAGGGTTTGCGACGTCGGGCTGTGGCGCTGGTCGCGCCATCCCAACTACTTCTTCGAGTGGTTCGGCTGGCTTGCCTATCCCGTCATCGGCATTTCGTCCGCCGACCCGCTTTCCTACCCGTGGGGTTTCGCGGCGTTGCTGGGTCCGGTCTTCATGTACTGGATCCTGGTCTACGTCACCGGCATCCCACCGCTGGAAGAACAGATGCTGCGTTCGCGTGGCGATCGCTATCGCGAGTACCAGTCGCGTACCAGTGCGTTCTTTCCGTTGCCACCGCAGGTGTGATCCCGGCAAGTGGAGGCCTGTTCCCGCGCGCGACAAACGCGGAACGTGTTTGCGCAGAGATCAACAAGGGAGTCGTCACATGAATTTCGCCTCCACCATCATCGGTACCGCCGAGCGGATGCCGCTGCCCGATGTCATCATTCGGGCGGCGATCCACGGGCTCTGCTCGCGCACCGCCACGCGGCTCGCCACCGGGAACTCGGAAAGCGACGCCTGGTTCGCCGACGAAATGGCGGCGCGCGCCATTGCCGAACACTCCGATGACGCCAGCGCCCAGCCTTACGAAGTGCCGGCGGCGCTCATTGCCCACGTCCTTGGCCCCAACCGCAAATATTCGGCGTGCTTCTACAAGGAGCCGGCCTCGACATTGCAGGAGGCCGAAGAAGAGGCGCTGCGGCAGACCGTCGAGCATGCTGACCTCGCCGACGGACAGTCGATCCTAGAACTCGGCTGCGGCTGGGGCTCGCTGTCGCTCTGGATGGCACGGCAATTCCCGCATTCGCAGGTCACGGCGGTTTCCAACTCGAACGGGCAGTGCGAATACATCGAGGGCGAAGCGGTCAAGCGCGGCCTGACCAACCTGCGTGTCGTCACGCAGGACATGAACGTTTTCGCGCCCGGCGCGCAGTTCGACCGTGTCGTCTCCGTCGAGATGTTCGAGCACATGATGAATTGGCGCGAATTGATGACCCGCGTGGGCACGTGGTTGACGCCCGATGGCCGCTTCTTCCTGCACATCTACACCCATCGCTCCGGCGCCTATCTGTTCAATCACACCGATGGCGAGGACTGGATCGCGCAACGCTTTGTCACCGGCGGCGTGATGCCGAGCCATCATCTGATCCGGCAATACGCTGATCTGTTCGAGGTCGAAAAGGAGTGGCGCTGGAGCGGCGTGCACTATCAGCGAACCGCGCAGGACTGGCTGGGCAATTTCGATTCCCACCGCGACGACATCGAGCGCGTGCTGCGCGAGGTCCATGGCGACGAGACCGCGTTGTGGATGCGGCGCTGGCGCTGGTTCCTTCTCGCCACAGCTGGCCTGTTCGGTTTCGACGATGGCAGCGAGTGGGGTGTCAGCCACTATCGGCTGAAAGCGGCCGCTTAGCCGGCGTTAACTGATTCGTGCCGTATGGCCCGCGCGCCGCCGTTAACTGCAATCTTATGCAGTCAAACGACGTGTTCCCGGTCGTCCGTCGCCGAACGCTGCGATGGAACCCGACTCACAATCGAGTGAGTCGCGAAAAAGTGGCTATTATTCAGCGCCATAGCGTTGTGTGACATTGGGCCGCCGCGGGACTGTATTGCATCGCAGCAGGCTCCCCTTATCCTGTGTTCATCAACCGTGAGTTCCAAGGACTCTCAGGGCGTCGTGTTGCGACGTCCAACTACGACAAAGTCGTGAATACTCAATTCGCGCTTTCAAACCTGAACTGGGGCAATGCTTTCAATGTCCGGACTACGAACGCGATCGGCATGCATCGTTTTGATGTTAACTGCGATGGCGCCGCTTTTGGCTGGCTGCAACGAACCGATCGCCGCTACCGCTGCTGCAAAACCGCAAGAACCTGAAGTCGGCACCTTTACCGTACGGCCCCAGGCCCGCGCGCTGGTTCGTGAATTGCCTGGCCGGATCGCGCCCACCCGGGTTTCGGAAGTTCGCGCGCGCGTCTCCGGGATTATCGTCGAACGTCTGTTCCAGCAGGGCACCGAGGTGAATGCCGGCGATCCGCTGTACCGGATCGATCCCAAGCCGTTTGAGGTTGAACTGAAGGCGAGCGAAGCGGCGCTGGACAAGGCCGTGGCCGCGTTCGATCTCGCCGCGCAGCATGCGCGGCGTATCGCGACACTGACCAGCCAGCGCGCGGCGCCCGAAGCGGAGAATGAAAAGGCGATCGGCGCCCAGCGCCAGGCCGAGGCCGAAGTCAGCAGCCGCAAGGCCGATGTCGCGCGCGCGAAACTCAATCTCGATTATGCAACGATCCGTGCGCCGATCAGCGGCGTCGTCGGCGCCGCGCTGGTCAGCGAAGGCGCGCTGGTGGTGCAGAACGAGACCACCAGTCTCGCCACGATCCAGCAACTCGACCCGATCTACGCCGACTTCACCCAGTCGGTCTCGGAGATGCACAAGTTGCGCCGCGCCTTCGACAGCGGCGATCTCGACCGGATCTCGCCGGACGCGGCCAAGGTCCGCCTCGTGCTCGACGATGGAACGGTCTATCCTGTTCCCGGTAAGCTGCTGTTTTCCGAATCCAAGGTGGATGCCTATACCGGACAGGTCACGCTGCGCGGACAGTTTCCGAATCCGCATCGCGAACTGCTGCCTGGCATGTATGTCCGCGTCCTGATCGAACAGGGTATCGATTCCGACGCCATCGCCGTGCCGCAACAGGCGATCCAGCGCGACGCCGGCGGCGGCAGCGAAGTCTTCGTGGTCAAGGATGACGGTCGCGTGGCGACGCAGCCGGTCCGCACCGGCGCGGTGCAGGACGGCCTGTGGCTGGTCAGCGAGGGCCTGAAGGACGGCGACCGCGTCATCGTCGACGGGTTCCAGAAATTCGTGCCCGGCGACAAGGTCAAGTCGAAGGCGTGGATCGATGCGGATGCCGCGGTTGGATCAGTATCGAGCGCTCCGGCGACGCAAGCGGCGCGCTGAGATAAATCGATGCCTTCCTTCTTCATCGACAGGCCGATCTTCGCCTGGGTGGTTGCGCTTTTCATCTGCCTGATCGGCGCGATTTCGATTCCGCTGCTGGCGGTCGCGCAATATCCGATCATCGCGCCGCCCTCGATCTCGATCTCGACCAGCTATCCCGGCGCGTCGCCTGAGAACCTCTACAACAGCGTCACGCGCCTGATCGAGGAGGAGCTCAACGGCGCCTCCGGCATCCTCAATTTCGAATCCACCAGCGACTCGCTGGGGCAGGTCGAAATCATTGCCAACTTCGTGCCAGGCACCGAAACCGGTGCAGCCTCGGTGGAGGTGCAGAACCGTCTCAAGCGCGTCGAGGCGCGGCTGCCGCGCGCGGTGATCCAGCAGGGCATCCTGGTTGAGGAAGCTTCCTCCGCCGTGCTGCAGATCATCACGCTGAACTCGACCGACGGCTCGCTCGACGAAATCGGCCTCGGCGATTTCATGATCCGCAACGTGCTCGGCGAAATCAGGCGCATTCCCGGCGTCGGCCGCGCCACGCTGTATTCTACCGAACGTTCGCTGCGGATCTGGGTCGATCCCGCAAAGCTCGTCGGCTATGGCCTCACCGCCGATGACGTCAACAAGGCGATCACGGCGCAGAATGCCCAGGTCGCCTCCGGCAGCATCGGCGCCGAGCCGAGCACGCCGGAGCAGAAGATTTCCGCGCTGGTGCTGGTCAAGGGCCAGCTTTCCTCGCCCGAGGAGTTCGGCGCGATCACGCTGCGCGCCAATGCCGACGGATCGACGGTGCGGCTGCGCGACGTCGCGCGCATCGAGATCGGCGGCTTGAGCTACCAGTTCAACACACGGCTCAATGGCAAGCCGACCGCGGGTCTTTCGGTGCTGCTGTCGCCGACCGGCAACGCGCTCGCGACCGCCAGCGCCGTCGAAGCCAAGATGAAGGAACTGTCGAAGTTCTTTCCGGCCAATATCGGCTACGAAATCCCCTACAACATCACCCCCGTCGTCAAGGCCTCGATCAACAAGGTGCTGATGACCCTGGTGGAGGCGGTGGTGCTGGTCTTCATCGTGATGTTCCTGTTCCTGCAGAACATCCGCTACACCATCATCCCGACCATCGTGGTGCCGGTGGCGCTGCTTGGCACCTGCGCGATGCTGATGGCGGCCGGCTATTCCATCAACATGCTGACCATGTTCGGCATGGTGCTGGCGGTCGGTATCCTCGTCGACGACGCCATCGTCGTGGTCGAGAACGTCGAGCGCATCATGGCGGAGGAGGGCCTTTCGCCGAAGGAAGCGACCCGCAAGGCGATGTCGCAGATCACCAGCGCCATCATCGGCATCACGCTGGTGTTGATGGCGGTGTTCGTGCCGATGGCATTCTTCCCGGGATCGGTCGGCATCATCTACCGGCAGTTCTCGGTCACCATGGTGTCCGCCATCGCCTTCTCGGCGCTGCTGGCGCTTTCGCTGACGCCGGCCCTGTGCGCCACGATCCTGAAGCCGGTCGAAGCCGGCCACGGCCATGCGCGCAAGGGCGTGTTCGGCTGGTTCAACCGTGTGCTGGATTCCGGCCGCGGCGGCTATACCCGCACGGTCAAGGGATCGCTGAAGCGCACCGGGCGCCTGATGCTGATCTACGCCGTACTGCTGATCGGTCTCGGCTGGGCCTTCGTCCGTCTGCCCGGCGGCTTCCTGCCGGTCGACGACCAGGGCTTCATCACCACCGACGTGCAGACGCCGTCCGATGCCTCCTATGCCCGCACCGAGGCCGCGGTCGAGCAGGTCGAAAAATACTTGCGCGAGCGCGCCGGCGTCGAGGACGTGACGTTCCTGACCGGCTTCAGCTTCCTCGGCCAGGGCGTGAACACGGCGCAGGCCTTTATCTCGCTGAAGGACTGGTCCGAGCGTGGACCGAAGGATTCCGCCGCCGCCATCGTCGCCGATATCAACCGCGATCTGTCGTCGATCCGCGACGCAAAAATTTCGGCGCTGCAGCCGCCGCCGATCGACAATCTCGGCAATTCCTCGGGCTTCTCGTTCCGCCTGCAGGACCGTGGCCAGAAGGGCTATCCAGCGCTGGTCGCCGCCGCCGACCAGCTGATCGCCGAAGCCAACGCCAGCCGCGTGCTGCAGAAGGTCTATGTCGAGGGCCTGCCGCCGGCGCCGCAGGTCAATCTGACGATCGACCGCGAAAAGGCCGGCGCATTCGGCGTCACCTTCGAGGACATCAACCAGACGATCTCGACCAATCTTGGCTCGAACTACATCAACGACTTCCCGAACCGCGGGCGGATGCAGCGCGTCATCGTGCAGGCGGACCGCGCCAGCCGCATGAACGCCGACGACATCCTCAATTACAACGTCAAGAACAGCCGCGGGCAACTGGTGCCGTTCTCCGCCTTCGCCACAGTGCAGTGGACAAAGGGGCCGACGCAGATCGCGGGCTTCAACTATTATCCCGCCGTGCGTATCTCAGGCGAAGCCAAGCCCGGCTTCACCTCCGGTGATGCCATCAACGAGATGGAGCGGCTTGCCAACAGGCTGCCGCGCGGCTTCGGCTACGAATGGACCGGACAGTCGCTGCAGGAAAAACTGTCGGGTTCGCAGGCGCCGTTCCTGCTCGGCCTTTCGGTGCTGGTGGTGTTCCTCTTGCTCGCCGCGCTCTATGAGAGCTGGACCATTCCGCTCGCGGTGCTGCTGACAGTCCCGCTCGGCATCACCGGCGCGGTGATTGCCGCCACGATGCGCGGGCTGCCGAACGACGTCTATTTCACCGTCGGCCTGATCACCATCATCGGGCTGGCGGCAAAGGACGCCATCCTCATCATCGAATTTGCCAAGGATCTGCGCGCGCAAGGCAAGCCGCTGGTCGAGGCCACGATCGAAGCGTGCTCGCTGCGTTTCCGCCCGATCCTGATGACGGGCCTCGCCTTCGTCTGCGGCGTGCTGCCGATGGCGATCGCCCATGGCGCCGGCGGTGCCAGCCAGCAGGCGCTCGGCACCAGCGTGATGGGCGGCATGATCGCCGTCGTGATCCTGGCGCTGCTGATGGTGCCGGTGTTCTTCGTCAGCGTGCAGCGCGTGCTGGGAGGGGATCGGGAGAAGGTTGAGGAGGCGGCTGCTACGAGCGAGCCGCATGCGCCAGCGGCACCAGCCAATCCCTGAAAATTGTCATGCCCCGCGCAGGCGGGGCATCCAGTACATCGTGACTGTTGATCAGCGATATGGGGCGCGGCGTACTGGATCATCCGCCTTCGCGGATGATGACGACAGACGCGGCGCCGCCGGCTTATCCCAGCGGCTTGAAAATCTTCACCAGTTCGCCGTGCACGAACTCGTTGCCGCACACCACGTGCCCGGTCTTCAGCGCGTCGTCCTTGCCGCCGATGTCCGTGATCGTCCCGCCGGCTTCCCGCACCATGATCTGTCCGGCCGCGATGTCCCAAGGCTGCAAATTGCGTTCCCAATAGCCGTCGAGGCGGCCGGCGGCGACGAAGGCGAGATCGAGCGAGGCCGCGCCGAAGCGGCGGAAGCCTGCGACCTTGGTCTGCAGCGCGACCATTTCCTTCGAAGCCAACTGGTGGTCGCCGCGACCGATATGCGGCAGGCCGCAGGCGACGACGCATTCATCGAGCCTGCGGCGGCCGGCGACGCGCAGCCGCTGGTCGTTGAGGAACGCGCCCTTGCCACGCTCGGCGATGTACAATTCATCGTTGGCGGGATTGTAGATCACGCCGGCGATGACGGTGTCCTCGCGCCGCAGGCCGATCGAGATCGCAAATTGCGGGATGCCGTGCAGGAAGTTGGTGGTGCCGTCCAGGGGATCGACGATCCAGGTGTGGGTCTTGTCGGCGCCTTCGCGGTTGCCGCCTTCCTCGCCGATGAAGCCGTAGCCCGGCCGCGCCTTCGCGAGGTCCTCGTACAGCATTTCCTCAGCGCGCTTGTCGGCCTTGGTGACGAAGTTCGCCGGCCCCTTCAGCGACACCTGCAGATGCTCGATCTCGCCGAGGTCGCGCTTGAGGCTGCGGCCAGCGCGGCGCGCGGCTTTCACCATGACGTTGATAAGAGCTGAATACAGCATGATGCGCGCTTATGGTATGAGGCAACGGCACAATGCCGTCGGGGATTTAGGGACTGGGTGCCCTGCTGACGTGCCGTCGTCAAGGCGTCATTTATTGGCCGGGACACTGCTGGTGTTGGCGATGGCGCCACTGGTTCCGGTCCATTTGCGCGCCGCCGCCTCCACCTTGG
>Ga0268266_10003772_pt1 | contig 14844 bp, 11 predicted proteins | sample KBSS13metaG_FD_190356 | JGI IMG/M metagenome (GOLD analysis project Ga0268266, IMG submission 190356) | Switchgrass rhizosphere microbial communities from Kellogg Biological Station, Michigan, USA - KBS S1-3 metaG (SPAdes) (version 2) | ecosystem: Host-associated > Plants > Roots > Rhizosphere...
GCAGGTGGTCTCTCTGGCGGGTCCGCAGCCGCCCCATCGCTCCCTGCGCTCCTGGAAGGCCCTCAAGGCCGGCGACGTGCTCGGCTACGTCTTTGTCGACGAGGTTGTGGGGCGGCAGGATTTCATTACCTACGCGGCTGCAATCGACCGCCAGGGCCGCCTGGGCACGCTCGAGGTTCTCGCTTATCGCGAGAGCCATGGCGGTGAAGTCCGGGGTGATGCCTGGCGGCACCAGTTTGTCGGTCGGAACAATCTCGATCAGCTGCGCTTCGAGGCCGACATCAAGAACATCGCCGGAGCGACGCTCTCGTGCGGGCACGTGACACAGGGGGTGCGCTGGCTGCTCGCCCTGTGGGAAGTCTCACTTCGGTCGATGGCGTGAATTAGCCGTGTCCAACGCCCTCCGCCGCGTGATGTATACGATCTGCTCGCTGTTGTGGCTCAGCGGGTGCGCGTGGCTGGTCTTGCATTTTTTCTTCCCGGTCACGACGGATTTCGGGCCCGCGCCCAATCCGCTGGAGCCGTGGATACTGCGCGTTCATGGTTGGGTTGCGATCGGCGCCGTGTTTCTGTTCGGCTGGATCACCTCCGAGCACATCAGTGATCGGTGGCGGAAACCGCACAACCGCGTCTCGGGTCTCTCACTGGCTGTATTCGTGTCCATACTCACCCTGAGCGGTTACGCGCTCTACTACACCACCGACCGTCTCCACGATGCGTCAGCCATCGCGCATGAAGTCTTAGGGGCCCTCGCCATCGTCTTCGCCCTTGTGCATTGGCGCGCCCGAGAGCGTTCCGCACCGAACCGAAGGGGCCTTCGCAGCGTCTAATTCACGAGGCGTTCAGCGCGACGAATACACAATTCGTTACACTGGAGGCAGGGGCTCAGTCGTGATGGTGAAACAAATGCTGGTGCGTGGGTTTCTGCTGTTATCCACAGGCGTTACTCGCCTGGCCGGGCTGGTGCTGCTGTCCTTCCTGATGCTCGGCGTCGCCTTGGCCGCCGATGAGAACGATCCCCCGGGTCGCGTGGCTCGGCTCAGCTATGTGCAGGGGGCCGTCTCGCTCGAGCCCGCCGGCCAGGACGACTGGATCGGCGCCGAGGTCAACCGACCACTCACGACCAACGACCGGCTCTGGTCCGATACTCCGGGCTCGCGGGCCGAGCTCGATATCGGCGGTGCCGTCATCCGTCTCGGCTCCGGCACCGGGTTCTCGTTTCTCAATCTCGATGACAATGTCGCGCAGATGCAGGTTAGTTCCGGCACGGTGATCGTGCGCGTTCGCGAGCTGCTGGAAAACCAGACCTACGAGATCGACACGCCCAACGTCGCGTTGGTGTTGGATCAGCCGGGGCAGTATCGCGTCGATGTCAGTGACTCGGGGGATTCCACGGTCTTCCGCGTGAGCGCTGGCCAGGCGGAAGCCGCCAGCGGCGGGCAGACGATGCCGGTCTACAACCAGCAGAAGGTGACTTTCACCGGGACGGACGATGTGTCGGCCAGCACGGCGACACTCGGCTCGCCGGATGGTTTCGATAGCTGGTCATTCCAGCGGGACCGTGAATACGACCAGTCTCAGTCGCGCCAGTATGTCGCCGGCGATGTCGCGGGCACTGAGGATCTCGACGACAACGGGCAGTGGGAAAACACGCCCGACTACGGTCCCGTCTGGATGCCGACGACGGTGGCCGTGGACTGGGCCCCTTATAGCTATGGACACTGGGCGTGGATTTCCCCGTGGGGCTGGACCTGGGTCGACAATGCGTCCTGGGGTTACGCGCCGTTCCACTACGGGCGCTGGGCTCGTTGGCACGATCGGTGGTGTTGGGTACCTGGCCCGCGGCACGTTCGCGCCGTCTATGCGCCGGCTATGGTGGCGTGGGTTGGCGGCCCAGCCGGTGGGGCCGGAGTGGGTTGGTTTCCGCTCGGGCCGCGCGAGGTGTATGTGCCGGGTTATCGCGTGAGCGATCGGTACGTGCGCACGATCAACGTCACCAACACCACGATCGTCGACCATACTTACATCACCAACGTATATAACAATCGGGTCACCAACGTTCACTACGTCAACAGCCGGATTCCCGGTGCGGTGACGAGTGTGTCGCGAAATGTGTTTACGTCCGCGCAGAATGTGAATGCTCATCGTGTGAATTTGTCCGCGGGGGAGCTTGGGCGGATCAATGCGAGCGCGAGTGCGAGGCCGCCCACCATTGCTCCGGTTCGCCAGAGTGTCATCGGTGGCGACACGCGTGGGTTTGGGCGCCGGCCGCCTGCCGCGGTATTGAATCGCAATGTGGTGGCGCGGACTGCGCCTCCGGAAGTGACTGCCGCCCGGGTGCGGATGGTTGGGGTGCCGCCGCCGCAGAACCGTGGAGGGTCTGGGGCGGGGCGCGGGCCGGGTTTCCAGCAGCGACCCGGAGCGGGGCCGGCTATCGAGCAGGGGCGGCCGGGCGCCGAGGTTCCGTCTATGCAGCAGGGCAGGCCTGGTATGGGGGCTGGACCCTCGATGCAACAGCGGCCTGGGGCGGGATCGGCCATGCAGCCGGGGCGGCCGGGCGGTGTGACTCCGCAGCCGCCTTCGAATCAGCCTCCGGCTGACAATCGCAGTTGGGCGGATCGTGCCCATGCGTTGGGACAGCCGAGTTTGCCTCCCGGCCAGCAGCCGCGTAACGAGCCTCCGCCGCAGCGGGAGCCGCAAATGCGTGAGCCGCAAATGCGCGAGGGCGGGGATGCGAACCCCTCGCAGGGGCGGTTTGTGCCTAACGGCTCGCCGCGTGAGTTCAACAATACCCCTGGGGCGGGGCGGTCGTTCCGCGACGACCGTCCGCCGACGGTTAAGCAACCCGAGCGCGTCGAGCCACCGCCGACCGCTCGGCCGCCGGTGAACAACTTCTCACGGCCGCAGATGGACCGGGCTCCGCCACCATTCGAGAACCACGGGATCGAGGAGAGGCGGCCGGCAGAGTCGCCGCGCTTCGCCAATCCTCCGTCGGCGCCTGTGCCCAACAATCGGTTCGCCAGTCCTCCGCCCGCACCTGTGCCGTCAAATCGCGGCTTTGCCCCGCCGCCTCCGGCGCCGTCGGCCCCCGTGACACAGCCTCGCATGGCGCCTCCGCCGCAACAGCCACGCATGGCGCCGCCGCCACCGCCGCCGCAACAGCGGCAGCAGGCGCCCGCGCAGCAGGAGCGCGGTCCGCAGCAGCGGCCCGGGCAGCGCGGCGGGGATCCACGCAGAAACTGACCCAGAAGCGCCAAGGGCGCGGCGCGGGAGACCGCCAGGCTTGGCCGTGGCGCTCGCCCGCCCGTTCGGCTACCTTGCGCTCTCATGAATACACTGCGCGACCTGGCCGGCTCCCGCACGACCGATGAATGGCAGGCCGCCGACACCCGGCACTACCTGCATCCGTTTACCGACTTCAAGCAGCTCGGTGCTCACGGCGCGCGCATCATTACCAGCGCCAACGGCGTCTACCTCACGGATTCGGACGGCAAACAGATCCTCGACGGGATGGCCGGCTTGTGGTGTGTCAACGTGGGCTACGGCCGCCGCGAGCTCGCGGAGGTTGCCTACCAGCAGATGCTGGAGCTTCCCTACTACAACAGCTTTTTCAAAAGCGCTCATCCGCCAGCGATCGAGCTTGCCACGTTGCTCGCGGAGGTCACTCCACCGCAATTCAACCGCGTGTTCTATGCGGGGTCGGGCTCCGAAGCCAACGACACGATCGTGCGAATGGTACGTCGTTATTGGGATCTGCGCGGCGAGCCCGAGCGACAGGTGATCATCAGTCGGGAAAACGCGTATCACGGAAGCACGATGGCGGGTGCGAGCCTCGGAGGCATGCGTCCGATGCACGAGCAGGGCGGCTTGCCCATTCCCGGCATCGTTCACATCGAGCAACCCTATTGGTATGAGAACGGCGGTGATCTCTCACCGGCCGAGTACGGCGTTCGGGCGGCGCGTCGGCTTGCCGAGAAGATCGAAGAAGTTGGGCCTGAGAAAGTAGCCGCCTTCATCGGGGAGCCGATTCAGGGTGCGGGTGGCGTGATCATCCCCCCGGACACGTACTGGCCCGAGATCCAACGGATCTGCGATCAGTACGGCATCGTGCTGATTGCCGACGAGGTGATCTGCGGGTTCGGGCGGCTCGGTCAGTGGTTCGGCAACCAACACTTCGGTTTCCGTCCGGACATCATGACGCTGGCCAAGGGCATCACTTCGGGCTACCAGCCGCTGGGTGCCGTAATGGTGGGTGACCGAGTCGCCGACGTGCTCATCGAGAAGGGTGGCGAGTTCCACCACGGCTATACCTACTCCGGACATCCGGTTGCTTGCGCGGTCGCGATTCGTAACATCCGGATCCTGAAGGATGAGGGGATCATCGAGCGCGTGCGCAACGACACCGGCCCCTACTTGCAAAAGCGTTGGCGCGAGCTCGCCGACCATCCGCTCGTGGGCGAGGTCCGCGGCGTCGGTTTCATCGGCGCCCTGGAGCTCGTGGCTGACAAGGCGACGCGCCGTTTCTTTCCGGATCGCGGGGCTGTCGGGACGATTTGTCGCGATCACTGCTTCTCGAATGGTCTCGTGATGCGTGCGGTGCGCGACACCATGATCATCTCGCCGTCGCTGATCATGGAGCGCACGCAGATCGATGAGCTCATCGAGAAGGCCCGGCGCTGCCTGGATCTCACGGCCCGTGATCTCGCCCGGGCTTGATGAATAATCCATAACACGGAGCGCGGTGTTTGCCGCGTAGCAGGGTAATGCGCTTTGCACTGATCATCCTCGGGACGGTGCTGGGGTATGTGATTGAGCCGGTCATCGGGGCTCATTGGTGGCCGATGCTGTTGGGTGCGTTTGCCGGGTATGCGGTTACGGAGATTCGGGCGCTTTACTCGCGCACTCGGGAGTTGGATGTCGAGATTCGCGGGCTGAAGGAGCGGCTGGCGGATGTGGCTCGCCGGCTCGCGCAGGCGGAGGGTGCGTCAGCCCGCGGAGGCACTGGCGAGGATGTGGCGGCACGCGATGTCGGGGCGCGGCGGGCCGAGGCACGAGAGGGTCTTCCCGCGGGACGGCGTGAATACGTCCCTGTAGCCTCTGGCGCGGCTCCCGGCCGCGCAAGCCCGCGGGAAGACCCTCTCGTGCCTCGACCCGCCGCCTCGATGCAGGTGATGCGCGAGGCGCGCACATGGAACCCGCCGCGTGCGAGCGAGGCGCCGCCCGATGATCGGCACGGGTCTACCGACGTTGGTGCTGGGTCCGTGATCATCAAGGCGCTCCGTGAGTACTTCACGGGCGGCAACACCCTCGTCCGTGTTGGTATTCTCATCCTCTTCTTCGGCGTGGCTTTCCTGCTGCGCTACGTCGCCGAGCATTCCCACGTCCCGATCCAACTTCGCCTCACGGGCGTCGCCTGCGGCGGCATCGCTCTGCTGATCATTGGATGGCGATTGCGTGCCCGGCGCACCGGGTACGCGTTGGCGCTTCAGGGCGGCGGTGTTGGCATTCTCTTCTTGACTACCTTCGCTGCGCTGCGCCTTTACTCAACCCTGTCTCCGGCCACGGGCTTCGCGGTCCTCGTTCTTCTGGCTATCCTCTCGGCGGCCCTGGCGGTATGGCAAAACTCCCAGGCGTTTGCTTTCCTCGCGGTGACCGGTGGGTTCCTGGCGCCGATCCTGGCATCCACCGGCCAGGGTAGTCACGTTGTGCTATTCAGTTACTACGCCGTGTTGAATGCGAGCATTGTCGCGATCGCCTGGTACAAAGCCTGGCGCCCTCTGAATTTCGTCGGCTTTGCCTTTACCTTCCTGATCAGCGGAGCCTGGGGCGTCCTGCACTACAACAGCGAGTTGTTCGCCAGCACCGAGCCTTTCCTGGCGCTGTTTTTCGTCTTCTATGTGGCCATCGCGATTCTGTTTTCCTTCCGGCAGCCGCCGCAGTTGCGCGGTTACGTTGACGGGACGATCGTCTTCGGGACACCGATTGCGGCGTTTGGCTACCAGTCCGGGATGTTGCACGACCGGCATCCTGTCCTCGCGGTGAGTGCGGTTATCGTGGGGGCGTTCTATTTCCTGCTCGCTGGGCTGCTCTACCGGCTGCAGCGCAGCTCGCAGCGGCTCCTGGTCGAGGCGTTCGCTGCCCTGGGTGTCGTGTTCCTGACCGTTGCGACACCGTTGGCGTTGACGGACACGGCGACCGGTGTGACCTGGGCGCTCGAAGGGGCGGCCCTCGTGTGGATCGGGGCGCGCCAGGATCGCTCAGTGGGCCGGATTTTTGGCGCAGTACTGCAGATCTTTGTGGCGCTGATTCAGGTTTCGGGGGCTGACGGATTTGCAACTCTTCTGGCGCCCCCCGTTGGGCTGTACCTGGCGCGAGCGATAACTGCAGTTGCGGCAGTGGTCTCCGCCGTAATTTTGCGGAAATACGCCGAGCGTTTGCGCTCGTACGAAGCCGTCTCTTGCGCGACGCTGTTCTATCTCGGAGTGGCGGAGTGGCTCTTCTGTGGCCTCATGGAAATTTATCGGTACGCTCCTCCGCATTACCGACATTCGATCTCGCTCGCGTTGGTTGCGCTGACGGCGGTCGCGTTCAGCGAGCTGTCGCGGCGTACCGCCTTGGGGATGGCTCGAGTGCCGGCGCTATGGCTGCTGCCGGCACTGTTTGTGTTCACGCTCTTGCTGACGGACCAACCGGACCGTCATCCTTTCGACTATGGCGGATGGCTGGCCTGGCCACTGGCGTTTGCCGGCTTTTATGTCATCTGTTTCCGCCACGAAGGGCCCCCCAACAGGCCGCTCGCCAATTGGCTGCACGTCTGCTCCGCCTGGTTGCTGATCGCGTTGTTGAGCTGGCAGCTCGCCGGGTTTGTCGACCAGGAGGTGGCGGGTCGCGGGTCGTGGCCCGAGATCGCGTGGATGCTGGTTGCCACACTGGCTCTCTGGGCAGTGCCACGGCTCTTGGGGCGCATATCTTGGCCCCTCCGCGTGCATCGCGAGGCCTACGTCGTGGCCGCCGGCGGCGGCCTCGCGTTATACCTGGCGCTCTGGAGTCTCGGAACGAACTTCTGGTTGCCGGGGGACCCTTACCCCTTCCCTTATGTGCCGCTGCTGAATGCGCTCGATCTGTCGCAGGCGCTGGTGCTGGCCGTGTTGGCCCGGTTCTGGCTTTACGTGAAATCGACGAGCCCGGCTTCTTTCGGAGCCAATGACAGGGACGCTATGGCGCCGGTCGCCGGTCTCGCTGCATTGGCTTTTGTGTGGTTGAACGCAGCCTTGGTCAGGACGTTACATTGGTGGGTGGGTGTGCCCTTTGACCTCGATGCCATAGTCCGTTCCACGTTGGTCCAGACGTCCGTGTCGATTTTCTGGACCGTGTTGGCGCTGGCCACGATGCTCGTGGCCACCCGTCGCGCTTCGCGTACCGTGTGGATCTCGGGAGCTTCACTTCTCACGGTGACGATATTGAAGCTCTTCGTGATCGACCTTTCGCGCGTCGGCACCGTCGAGAGGATCGTGTCCTTTGTCGGCGTCGGCTTGCTCACACTGGTGATTGGATACGTTTCGCCGCTGCCTCCGGCAGCCCAGTCGGGTCGTACGACGGCGTCGTAGCGGCGCCGTGAGTCACGGTGTCTCGCATCTTGCGATACACCGCGAGCGCGCATCCATACAGAGCCAGCGCGATGACGATCGTGAAGTTGAACCCGATCTCCAGGCCACCCAACACGCTCGCCAGGCCGCCAATGACTGTGAAGAGTCCGTTCATTCCCCACGCCCAGGCGACGGCCCCGCGCGGTTGATGCTCGATCGCCAGGATGCCCAGCGGGAAGGGCATGCCCAGGAAGAACCCGAGCGGGAAAATCATCACGGCCGCGACCGCAATACGTCCCCCCAGGGGCAAAGCCAGCCCGGCTTTCGCGATCGGCGCATACACCAGTATGAGAGCGAGTCCGATAACCATGATGGCCACGAACGGCATGGCCCAACGCCGCCGGGCGTTGATGCCGAGTCGCTCCGATGCGGCACTGCCGATGCCTGCCGCCACCAGCAGGGTGAAGATGACCGTCGAGTAGGTATAGAGCGGGCTGCCGATGAGCTGCATGAACTTCTGGATGAATACCAACTCGAGGGTGATGAAGGCGGCGCCCAGGCACGCGAAGTAAGTGAGCAAGGGCACCGCGGCCGAGCCTTCCTCCTTGCCGACCTTGGAGAATCGCAGCGGCAGGAAGATGAACAGTATCGCGAAGATGAAGGAGGCGCCCCCGGTGATCCACAAGTGGATCTGATCCATCGGGATGCCGTGATTCAGCGCGACATTCAGCCCGTAAGCCGTGCCGGGATCGACGAAGAGCTTCGGGTCTTCCTTGACGACACCGAGATGTTTGCGGAATTGCGAGAAGTACGGGTTGTCGTCCGTGCGCGGGGTGTCATCCACAGGCATCCGCTCGGCGAGCTCCGACGGGAAGCTTCCGGAATAGAAGTCATCGGACAGGAAGCTCTTGCTGGGATCGAGAGGGTCCTCCATCAGAACGAGGCGATCTTTGACGTCGAGCTCCGGCGGCGCGAGATAGGCACTGAGGGATGCGACCTCCTCAGCTGTCCACGGCGACATCTTGATCAGCAGCGTGGGCAGTGTCAGCTCCGAGGGCGAGAAGAACAGCAGCACGTGCTTGCGAAAATCCGTTCGACCCATCTTCTTCCACGCGAGCGCTGCCGTGGAGATCATGCGTGGGAAACCGTAGTGATTGATATGCAATACGCCGTTGGGCGTCAGGTGAGAGAAGTACTCCTCGTACGCCTCTGCGGTCTGCAGGTAGATGGGTGCCAGCGCACCGCTGCCTTGCGCGATGCTGGAGCTCGTATGATTGCTATAGATCTGGATTATGTCGTACTTCCGATCGGTCGATCGTAGGAAGCTCCGACCTTCACCTGCGTGCGGGTGAACCGCGGGATTGTGGAAGATATCGCCGATATAGGGTGAGTAGAGTCCGGTTGCCAGGTTCACAACTGTCGGTACCAGCTCGACGGTGTCGACATAGCTGGCGCCGTAGATGAGTGACGCCTTGGTTTCCTGGCCGCCGGCGCTGCCGATGACGAGCACGCTCTGGCCAGAGTCGCGCTTGAGATAGTGGGAGGCGAGGACGCCAATCTGCCAGAAGTTCTCGTTGACCTTGGAGCGATCGCGATCCATCAGCTCGCGCAGCGCTTTCAGGTTGCCGTCGAACTTATAAAAGTAGCTGGTCTGGTTGCCGCCGTCATACTCGATGGCTTTGCGGTCGCCCGATTTGTGCCAGGGCATGGCGGTCTGGGGTGAGAAGGTCTCATCCAGCACGTCGATCTTCGAGACGGGGTCCCAGCGGGTCAGCTCTTGCCGGCCCTGCGCGAGGGCGGTCATGATCCCGCGCTTATCGATGTGATAAGTGAAGTCGATGTAGTGTTGGCCGCGGAGAATGGGAACGGCGGCGATGACTACAGCAGCTACCACGTAGCCTCGGGTGGCCCCACGGGACTCGGTAAACAGGGCCGCCGCGAGCAGACCCAGGGCGGCCGCGCAGACGATCAGGCCGCCGGGGCCGATCTGCAGAATGAACGGGATGACCACCACGGTCCCGATCCCCGCCCCGACCAGGTCCCAGAAGTAAAGTCGTTGAATTTTCGCCGCATATTTGGAAAAAATGGCTATCAGCACGTAGCCGGCCAGAAAGAACGGCACGAGCAGTGTGACGTACAGGGCGGCGAACGAGAGAAGGGTCGACACGGGGTACCGAGCCACCATCGTGTAGTCGAGTCGCAGGGAGTTGATGATCGGGTGAAGGAGCAGGACCGCCACCGCGAACCCCACCGAGCACCCGACCAGCCGGCCCCGGATCTCACCCTCGACCGGGATGGGCCGCAGGGTCGCGTAAATGCCCGCCAACCCGAAGGAAAAGACGGCCAGGGAGACGACGAAATAGGACAGGTTCGGGGTGAGGGTGACGTCGAACACCCTGGTGAGCATCAGCTCCAGGACCAGCGTCGACAGAGCGATGAGCAACACACCGAAAGAAAGTCTCCGCATGAGCGTTCCCTTGGACCTTTGGCTAGGGTTGAACAGGTTCGGACTGAGCTAGCATTTACTGGACCTGAGCCGGAGCTTCAGGTTGGGGCGGGGCGGGTCCGAGCGCCGTTCAGGGGCGTCTCGAAGGGGCCCGCGCCTGCGGCCGCTGGGTCGAGCCCCGTACGGGTTGCAAGCGGCTTGCCAATGCCGGACGCTTCCCGAGCTTGCGACTCTTCTTACGAGAGCCTTACTCATACATGCAACCATCGAAGCCCAATTTCCTAGCCGCCTTTGTCGCGGTGACGACCCTCTTTTTCGCCTGGGGATTCATCACGTCGATGATTGATCCCCTGATTCCGTCGGTGCGGGCAATCTTCAGCCTCACGTACGCGCAGGCCATGCTCACGCAGTTCGCGTTCTTCGTCGCGTATGGCGTCATCTCGTTACCTGGCGCTGCTCTCGTTGCCCGCCTGGGATACGGGCGTGCCGTCATTTGCGCGCTCGCGGCGATGCTCGTGGGATGTCTGATCGTTCCACTAGCCACCAAGGTCGATCACTACGAGCTCGTGCTGCTGGCACTGTTTGTCATCGCTGGCGGTATTACCGTGTTGCAGGTCGCGGCAAATCCTCTGGCCGCGGCGCTTGGGCCGCCTGAGAGGGCACACCTTCGGTTGACCTTGTCGCAGGCGTTTAATTCCCTGGGAACCGTGATTGGCCCGTATCTGGGCTCCCGGCTGATGTTGCACGGGGGAATGTTTGACCAGGCGAGCGCCGCGACGAGTGCGGCCGAGTTACGGGCGGTCTCTCTACGCAGCATCGATGCGTCGTTCTTGATCATCGCTGCGATGATCGGTGTGCTGGCGCTCTTTATCTGGTTCTTCCGGCGACGCTTCGCGGATGCACCGCCACCTGCGCAAGCGCAAGACTCTGTTACCGCGGCATTGCGGTCTCAGTGGGCGGTGTTGGGTGCCGGCGCGATTTTTCTTTACGTCGGCGCCGAGGTTTCGGTAGGCAGCAATCTCATCAACTTTCTCCACCAGGGCGATGTGCTCGACGCGACACCCGAAAGAGCCGGGAAGCTCGTCAGTCTCTATTGGCTCGGCGCCATGGTGGGGCGATTTGCGGGCAGTGTATTGTTGGCGCGTTTCCGCGCGGTGCGGCTGCTAAGTATCAATGCGTTCGTCGCGGCCGTGCTATGCCTCGCGGTGAGTCAGGGAGTGGGAGGCTTCGCTGCGGTTTGCGCCTTGGCGATCGGGCTCTTCAACTCCATCATGTTCCCGAATATTTTCACACTCACGCTCGAGCGTAGTACCGCGTCGGCGGCTGCGACGTCGGGATTGCTATGTCTTGCGATTGTCGGAGGTGCGGTGTTGCCGCCCGTGACGGGTTATATCGCGGACTCCATCTCGGGCTCAGCGGGGTTGCATGCGGCGTTCCTGTTGCCGATGGTCGCCTACATTCTGATCTGCGCCTTTGCTGTGCGTGCGGCTAGGGCACGGGTCATCGCGGTTAGCGAGACCGCAATTTAGCGTTAGAGAACATCGCAAGGAATTGCGCGGTGCGGAAATCGAGGTCCGCAGTGTCTGTTGCGCTGACCGGACGGTCTGCGCGGGAAGAACGCTACTCAGTCGATCCCGGCGGTGTTGCCACCGCCGGGACTTTCGAACATTACTTCAACGGATTAGAAGCGGCGTCCGCCGCCACCGCCACCACCGCCCTCGCGGGCCTTGGCTTCGTTCACCTTGAGGGCACGGCCCCCAAAGTCCTTGCCATCGAGCGCCTGCATGGCGCGCGAAGCATCCGCGTTGGGCATTTCGACGAATCCAAACCCGCGCGGGCGGCCGGTATCACGATCCGTGATGAGCGCCAGCGACTCGACCGTTCCGTGTTGCGCAAACAGGGCGCGAACAGCATCCTCGGTCGCGGAAAAGGGCAGATTGCCGACAAATAATTTGGTCACTAGAAAGTACTCGCTACAGAACAGAACAATAATGGCAGTACGAGGCTGCCTCCCGGTTCGGGATTCTTTTGAGGTGGCAGGCTTTGGCGGGAGAACTCGCCGTTTGGGGGCGGGACACGGGCCAGAGGAAGACAGAACGAAAGATCACGAGCCGGTCGCCACGATACATTAATCGCACGCGGTGTCCAGAGATTTCGACGTAAGTCGTGTGATCGATGCAGCAAAGTTGGGCTTTCAGGTGAGTGGGTGGAGGCCCCTTACGGGCGGGACCGCACCCCGGTGGCATACCGCCGCGTTTGCAGCGGCGGTGGGCCTGGGTCTTTGCCGTGCCGCCGGTTAGCTCGCTGGTTGGGAGTAAGCCCGGTTAGGTGCGGCAGTTGGAAGGCGGCTGCTTCCGGGGCGGGGCGCTGAGCGACGGCGTTGACCCGGCACGTGTCGGGGCGGCGGACTGTCAGCCCGGCGGCTTCGCGGCCATAGGCTCCCGGCGCTGACCGGCTGATTGCAAGGTTTGCACCTCTTCGAGCACGTCCCTCTGGAGCTCCTCCACGAAGCTCCGCACCTGCTGCGGTGTGCACAACTCGCACTCGATCAACGCCCGCAAGATCGTCTGGAGGTGCACGCTCAGCGCCACCGCTACGGTCGTCGGTGGGTAGCGATCGAGCGTCGTCACGAAGTCATTGATCTCGTCCAGGCACTCTTCGAGCGCGCCTTCCGCCGTTGTTGGATCCTGAAATGACATCACGGTTGTCCTTAAAGTGAGCCGACCCTCTTCACCATACACGATTTTCGGCGCGACAAAACATTGACGCGCTGCATTTCGCATTTCTAAACAAACACGCAGCCTAACGGGGTTCTCTGTTCCGCGGCCATCATTAGACTGGCTGAAGACGACACGGTAGTCGTCAACAACATGGACGCGAGCGTTGCGGAGGATCATGCATGAATAGTTTCACACTCACCGCTGTCGGTCATCTGGCGCGCAATCCCGAGGCGGTTGCGAAAGGTGATATCACTTACACACGTTTCCTGCTCGTCGGCAACGACTACGCCGGCAAGGACGATGAGGGCGCGCCGCGCGAAATCGTCACGAGCCTGTGGTTCGTTGCATTCGGAGGGTTGGCGGAGTCGTTGGCACGCAGCGCTCGCAAGGGCGACCAGCTCATCATCGAAGCCCGCGTGCGAGCCAGTAACCGGACCGACAAACAGGGAGAAAAGCAGTACGACCACGACTTTGTCGTGCAGGGCTTTCGCTTCGGCGCTCCCGGGAAGATCAAACGCGAAGAGCGCGACGCTCGGCGTGACGATGGGGCTCACCGTGCCGAAGATCGCAGCAACGGGCGCGCCCACGGTGGCGTGGCTACTGTCTCCGACGGTGATAGTGGCGCTCCCAATGGCAGCACCGTGTCGGCTGCTGCCGCTGCTCGCGGTCCCCGTGGCGTGAGTGGTACCAACAGTCCAGTTGCCGCCAACGGCGCGAATGGAAACAAGGGCTCGAGTGCTGGCAAAGGCGCTAATGGCGGCGGCGGTGCGAATAACGACGTCAGCGCGAACGCCGACAACAGCGGAAATGGCGGCGGCGCTGCTCCGGGCGGCGAGGCGAATGGCGTCAACGGCGTGACCGGCAATGCCGGTGCCAACGGCTCCGCGACGGCCGCTAGCGAGAAGCCCGCCGCCAGTTCCCGCGGCGGCCGCCGCGCTGCCTCGGCGCCACCCTGACCGCGGGTCGCGCCCACCGCTTACAAGGATCAACGGAACGCCATGGAGACAGGCTAGTAAAGCAACCCCTGACTGAAGTCAGAGGCTTTATTCTAAGGAGCAACCAGATCTTGCAGAATTCCCCGAACATTCCGGAGCCTTACACGAGAGCTATAGCTCCCGGCCCAACGCCAAGTCTAATAAGACTAGGCCCTGTCGGGCTACACCGGTCTCTGGATCGTGCCAGGCACGTCAACATCCTCTGCCGTACTTCGACGACGGGCCAGCTTGCGCCAGAGAGCCCCCGATATCTGGTCGTACGCCACCATGCGTCGATGGGGCTAAGCGCTGCATCAAACATCGTAGCGCAAATTTTCCCGCGATTGAAGTCTCAGGTTTCCTTGCGGAGAGTTCTATGAATCAACAACCTTCTTGCAGCAGGCTCACGGAGTTCGACCGAATCGGTATCGCCTCGCGGGCCGCCGTCGCCGCGTTGGTGGCGAGCGCACCCGGCCTGGCGCTGGCCCAGAGCTCGCCTTTCCTGACTGGCGCGACCGCGCTACAGAGCAACATCCTGGCCTGGCTGACACCCGTCGCCATCATCCTCGTGATGGTGTTGGGCGCCATGGCGATGGCGGCCCGCATGTCCTGGGGTTGGTGTATCGGCGCGATACTGGGAATTGCAATGGCTTTCGGCGCGCCTCAGATCGTCAGTTGGGTACGCAGCATGTTTGGAGTCTAGCGCCATGACAGTGATGTCTGCTTCCGCCGGCCTCAGGACAGAGCCCCTGTTTGTCGGTGCCACGCGGCCACCCATGAGATGGGGTGTGACTTACGCGGCTCTGCTCTTCAATCTCGTCTTCATCATGGAGGCTTTTCTGGTGACGAAGAACTTACTGACCCTGCCACTGGCCGTGCCAGTCCACGGCGTCTGCGCACTTCTGTGCGCACGCGACCCGCGATTCTTTGATCTCCTCTTGTTATGGGGGCGTACCCGCTTGCCTGCGGTCCTCGGCAATTTGCGCGTCTGGAAGGCGAGCAGCTACAGCCCGCTCGCGGTCGATCTGCCGGTCGCCAAGGGGCGCCGGCGGGTGAAGGAGTTGTCATGCTGACCTTGGGACGAGCCGACGCGTTACGTCGGGAGATGGTGGCCGCGC
>Ga0268266_10003775_pt1 | contig 14841 bp, 12 predicted proteins | sample KBSS13metaG_FD_190356 | JGI IMG/M metagenome (GOLD analysis project Ga0268266, IMG submission 190356) | Switchgrass rhizosphere microbial communities from Kellogg Biological Station, Michigan, USA - KBS S1-3 metaG (SPAdes) (version 2) | ecosystem: Host-associated > Plants > Roots > Rhizosphere...
GCCATTTCAGCCCGGCGCTGATCTCCAACCTCGAGCTGTTCTGGAACGCGCAGAATCGCAAGGCCTAATCAGCCAGGGCACGCCACTAGAAGTCAGCGGTCAGCGCGAGGCGGAATGTCCTCGGCGCGCCGAGCGCCAGGACGGCCGACGAGCCCGACGCCCAGTAGTCGTTGTCGAGCACGTTCTCGACGTTGAAGCGCGCGATGAGAGGCCGGCCCGCTGCCACCGGATTGTCGAACGCGTAGCGGAAGCCGAGATCCAGGCGCGTCCATGCGGGTAGTGAGCGGCGCGGAAAGGTCGTGTCGATGTACTGCGCGCCCGTGTAGGTGACGCGACCGCTCACTGTCAGGCCGCGCACGAAGGAGAGATCCCATTCGCCCGCGATGTTGAATTGCATGCCGGGCGAGGTCGGCGCAATCCAGCCGTCGGTGAGGCCGCCCTGCGTCCTGGCCAGCACGGCCTCGAGAAACATCACGCCGCCCAGCAGGCGAACGGAGTCGACCGGCTCGCCGAACAAGTTCAACTCGAGGCCGCGATTGCGCCGTTCCCCGGCAGGTAGGACCGTGTTGGTAGCGACATCGGTGATAGTCGTCGGACGGGTAATCTGGAAGATGCTGGCCGTCGTCGTGAGCTTGCCCCAGTCGACCTTTACGCCAGCTTCGTACTGCGTGGTCTTGTACGGTGGGAAGACGGTGCCAGCGTTGGCGAAGGTCGGCCCAACGGTGTCGCCCTGCTCGAGCCCCTGGATAAAGTTGCCGTATACTGACACGTTCTCCCGCGGCTTGACGAGGACTGCCACCGCCGGGCTGAACGCATTCTGGCTGTACGACGAGGTCTGCGCCCCGGTCACGACATTGAAGTTCTCCGCGCTGACTTGCTGGAACCTGCCGCCGACGGTGAGCTGGATGCGCTTCTCCGCCATCGACACGGTATCGGCGAGCGAGATGCCCGAGAGCGTTGTGACCGAGGTCTTGTTGGCGATCGGCGTCGCGAGATTGGGCCGGGCGATGACGTTCGTTCCGTAGATGCTGGTGGCGAACGCCGTGCCGAGCACCGTGCCGTTACCGGTCGACTGGGAGAAGGTGCTCCCGGCCAAGGCGAGTTCGTGACCGAACGGGCCGGTGTCGAGCAGGGCGCGGATACCGGCTTGCGCAGTGAGCAACGTATTGTAGGTACGCTGGTTGATCGGCGTCGACATCGCGGTTCCGCTGAAATTGGTTGTCGTGACTGTGAAGCCCGCGAGCTGATCGATGCGCGAATCGTGCGCGCCGAGCGCGGCGTACGCTGTGACCCGTTCGGTCATGTCGAACTCGCCGCGCACGACACCGAACAGATCCGTGCGGCTCGAATAGCCCCAAGGCTGGCCGATGTTCTTGCGCGCATCCGGCGCCCACGGCAGCGGCACGGCACTGGCGAGCGCTATGAACGGAACCAGGCCGCCGATGTATTGCGATTGATAGCCCAGGTCGGCGGCCAGGCGCACGCGATCGCCGCGGAAGTCGAGGCCCAGCACGCCGAGGCCACGCCGGTCGGAATTCCAGGCGACGTCGGTGTCCCCGGCACGGAAGACACCGTTGAAGCGGACACCGAGCTGGTTGTCGGCGCCGAACCGCCGGGCGAGGTCGACATGGCCGCCGAACTGCGCGGACGAGGAGTAAGTCGCAGTGAGTTGCGCGAGCGGCGTCTCGGGGGCACGCTTGGGCACGAGATTGATCGTGCCGCCAAGGCTTTGCCCGGGCTGCATGCCGTTCAGCATGACGCTCGGCCCCTTGAGCACTTCGACCCGCTCGGCGAGCTCCGGCATGATCGAGACGAAGGGCAGCATCCCGTAAAGGCCGCCATAGGAGATGTTCTGGTTGGCGACTTGAAGACCGCGGATGATGACGTCGTCGGAACCGACACCGCCGTTGGGAAACACAGCACGTAGCGACGGGTCATCGGCCAGCACGTCCCGGATCGTCTTCGCCTGCTGGTCCTGTGCTTTCTGCGCCGTATAGCTCGTCTGATTGAACGGCGTATCCATGACGGGGCGATTGCCGAGCAAGCCGATCTGACTTCCTGTCGCCACCTGGCCGCCCGCATAGGGAGGTGGCACGTTTCCGATCATCGCCTGGGACGGGACATGGACGCCCTGCACCTGAACAGGGTCGAGCACCGTCGCTCCCGACGAACCCTCAGCCTTCGTCAAGGTGACGGTGGTCGCGCCGGTGAAGGCGAACGTCACGCCGGTGCCGGACAAGATCTGCTGCAACGCCTCGCGCGGCGACAGGGTGCCGGTCACGCCGGGCGAGGTCAGCGCCGAGATATCGCCCGTGCGGTAGGCGAAGGAAACGCCAGCCTGGTCGGCGAAGCGATCGAGGGCCGCAGCAAGGGACTGTGGCGGAATAGAAAAGCTGCGAGGCCTGTCGACCTGCGCGATCTGCCCTGGCCTTTGCGCCGGATCGCTTGCCTGGGCCGACAGCTCCGGGCCAACACCGATGCATGCTGCCGCCGTTACCGTGATCAGCCGAAGCGATATCGCCGGCCGAACTCTTCTACGCACCATCTCTTCCGCCCCCCAGCTCGACACCGGGCATCGGCGCAAGCGGCGGCAATCGCGCGTTCTCCCCTCATTGATAGACCGAGTGAGGCCGGCGCAACCGGTGCCGGTTGCGCGAAGATTCTTAACGGACGATCAGGAGGAAGCCGGTCACCTGCGTGACAGAGAGTCCATGCGTGGCCGCCAACGCATCGATTCCGCCATCGAGATCGGCGAGGGCGAGGCGTGCCGTCACTCGGCCGTAGCGCGAGGGGTCTCCCAGCAGCACAATGCGGCCGGCGCGGTAGCGGCCAATCTCGGCCAGCGCCTCGGGAAGGGGACGGTCGCGGATGGCGATGGCGCCCTGCCGCCATGCAACGGCCGCCGGCGCATCGACAGCATGCACTGGATCAGGTCGGGCACCACGCTGATAGCGCACCTGCTGACCAGCCTCGACTCGCGTGCTGCTCTGGCCCTCGATGAGCGCGCCCGATGAGTCGGGTGACGCCACGCTCACGATGCCTTCGGTGACGGTAACGATCGCCACGCCATCGGCATCACGAACGGCGAACGCCGTGCCGAGGGCGGTCGTGCTTCCGCCAACGGCCAGCACCTGGAACGGCCGTTGAGCGTCCTTGGCGACCTCGAAGTGCGCCTCGCCATGCAGCAGCCTGATCACGCGGCGCTCTCCGCCGTAATCGACGTCGATTGCGCTGTCGGTGTTGAGGGTAACGATCGATCCGTCGGGCAGTGCTACTGCGCGCTGCTCACCTGTGACCGTGCTGTAGTCGGCCAGCAACCGGGCCGGCAGATGGGAGGCCGACGGCACGAGGACGAGCAGCAGGAGGCATGTCGCCAATGCCGCGCCCAGTGCCAGACGTGGCCGGGACCAGAAGACCCGGCGGCGCCGGGCCGTCGGTGTCGGCTCATTGCGAGTCGGAGCGAATGCGGGCTCCAGGGCGTCAATGCCGGCCCACAGCGTGCGCAGCTCTTCATAGGCAGCACGATGGCGCGGATCGGCGGCGCGCCATTCCTCGAAGCGCTGCCGCTCGGCCACCGGCACGTCGCGCTCGCTCAGGCGCAGGAGCCAGTCCTGCGCCGCCTCGTCGATCGCGTTGGCGATCGCTGGCTCGCTTTCCTTTGGTGCGCTCACCGTCAACTGCTTACCCGTCAGGACATTCTTCCAATCTATAGACGAGTGGGCCGGCTAACTCTCTTGTTCGTGTTTGTCCACGCCGGCACGAAACCGCCGGCGGGCGTCGAGCAGCGTCACCATGACGAGCTTCAGGTCACGATAGACGGAGGTGAGCCCGAGACCGAGCAAAGCCGCGATCTCCGCCTGCGACTTGCCTTCGTAACGGTTGAGGTGGAACACCTGCCGGCAGCGCTCGGGCAGCGTGGCGACGGCAGCCTCGAGATAGCGCAGCTCGGCGCGGGCCATGGCATGGCGCTCGGGCGTCAGCTCGTCGGACTGCCGCCACACCGAGCCAGCCGATTGCTCCAGAATCTCGCCGCGCCGGCGCTCGACGCGCAGGTGATCGGTGGCGAGGTTTGCTGCCATGCTGAACAGATAGGCCTTACGGTCGCGAATCTCGGGATGATCGCCACCGCCGCCGCGCAGCTTCAGATAGAGATCGTGCGCAATGTCGGCGGCGAGATGCGTCGAGCCCAGCCGTCGTGCGAGGAACCGCCGCAGCTCCCACTGATGCTCGCGATAGGCCTGCAACAGCATCGATTCATGCATGGACACTCGAAACCCCAAACGACCTTCGCTTGGAGAATAGCGCTAATGCGAATCGTTCTCAATTCTACATTGCCGTGCCGGCGGTCGGTTGGCCGGCGCAGTATCGCCGGGTCTAATGCTCCCTGGGCGCGTGCTTGCCCAGGATCCGCTGCAGGGTGCGGCGGTGCATGTTGAGGCGGCGTGCCGTTTCCGAAACGTTGCGGTCGCACTGCTCGAAGACGCGCTGGATGTGCTCCCAGCGCACCCGGTCGGCCGACATGGGGTTGGAGGGCGGCGGTGGAAGCTTGCGGCCGTGCGCGGTCAGCGCCTGTTCGATCGCGTCGGCATCGGCCGGCTTGGCGAGATAATCGACGGCGCCTTCCTTCACCGCGGCGACGGCGGTGGCGATGTTGCCGTAGCCGGTCAGCACGACGATGCGGATATCGGGCCGCGCCTGGCGCAGCGGGCCGACCAGTTCCAGCCCGTTGCCGTCGCCGAGCCGCAGATCGAGAACGGCGAATGCCGGCGGCCGCGCGGTCTGGGCCAGCGCCTCGGCGACCGATCCGACGGACGTCACGATGAATCCGCGCAATTCCAACGCGCGGGCGATCCGGTTCCGGAAGGCCGCGTCGTCATCGGCGATCAGCAGCGTCCGGTCTTTGGCATTCGTCACGCCAGCGAGGACGGGCGAGACTGGGCGGGGGGCGCCGATGTCACTCATGGCCTCTCCTTGGACATTTTGCCGCTATGTAGCCTTGAAGACGGGGTTTGGCCAGCGTACCGCGACGGCGGCCCCGCTCGATCCCGTGCTGCGATTGCCGAAGCTCACCGAGGCACCGGTCCGTTCCAGCAACGTCTTGGCAATGAACACCCCCAATCCCATGTGGCCTTCCACACCCTGCCGGGTCGAGATGAAAGGCGTCCCGAGCTCGTCGAGCAGGGCCTCGGAGAAGCCGGGACCGTCGTCCGACACCTTCACTTCCGACCATTCCGTCGTCCAGCTCGTGGCGATATGGACCTCCCGGTCGGCAAAGGAAACGGCATTCTGGATAATATTGCCGATACCCTGCAGTATTTCGGGGCTGCGGAGCTGGATCGGCGCGGTGGTCGGCACGCCCGCGCCGGTCGGCCCGGCCTCGAAGGTGATGGCCACGCCGTCGCGCTTGTAGTTCTGCGCCGCGGCTTCGATCAGCGCCGGCAGCGGCACCAGCACATAGGCATCCGACACGTCGCCGGCCGGATCGACCGACAGCCGCGCCAGGATCGAGCGGCAGCGGTCGGACTCCGCCGACAGCAGCTCGACGTCCTCGCGCAGCGGATCGTCGGGCTCGACCTCGCGCAGCATCTCCTTGGCGACGACGGCGATGGTCGACAGCGGCGAGCCGAGCTCGTGCGCGGCGGCGGCCGCCAGCGCCCCCAGCGCCGACATGCGCTGCTCCTGGGCCAGGGCGGCCTGTGCCGCCAGCAGGGCGGCATTCATCTGCCGCGCCTCCTCCGCCAGCCGCCAGCCATAGAGCGTGACCAGCAGGGTGGTGAGGCTGAGGCCGGCCCAGGCGCCGGCCTGGTAGATATCGGGCAGCTCGGGCGGCGTGCCGGTCCACGGCAGCGGCTGATGCAGCACCGCGAGCAGGCCGATGCTGACGATGGTCAGCATCGAGAGCGCGATGTTGCTCGCCAGCGACAGGATGGTGGCGCCGATGGCGACCGGCGCCATCAGCAGCAGCGAGAAGGGATTGGTGAGGCCGCCGGTCAGATAGAGCAGCACGGCGAGCTGCACGATGTCGAAGGCGAGGAAGATCGTGGCCTCGCGGTCGTCGATGCGCGACGAGGCCGGACGGCCGAGGCTGACCGCCAGGTTGAGCAGCGCCGACAAGGCGATGGCGCCGCCGACCGGCAGCAGCGGCAGGGTGAATCCCAGGCCCCAGTGGACCGTCGACACGGTGAAGAGCTGTCCGGTCACGGCGGCCCAGCGGATCAGCACCAGCGTGCGCAGGCGCACGCCGCCGCGCGGCGGCAGGCCCGGGCTGGACGAGGCCAGCGGCGCTGGATCGGCGGGCGGCGAGGACGGCTCGACGCGCGCGGGCATGGGCTATGCCCCGACCATGAGGGGCTATTCCTCGATCATGAGATGCTTGCGGTGCACCGTGACGAAGAGCGGGATCTTGCGCTGCCGGGTGCGGTCGGGCGGCTCCTTCACCAGCCGGCCGATCTCACCCAGGATCAGCCCGGTGATGGTCGGCAGCGGCAGCTCGCGCGCCTCGTCGAGCTGGACCCAGCGGATGTCGCCCATCTCGCTCGAATGACGGATCTCGCCGCTTGCATCCTCGGCGCGCGCCATGAAGAAGCGCGCATTGAAGCGGCGCGGCCGGCCGGGCGGCGTGACGGCGCGCGCGATCAGGTCGAGCGAGTCGAGCGCCGGCGCCAGGCCCTGGTCGAGAAAGCCCTTCCAATGCTCGCCGTAGTCCTTCTTCGGCGCGCCGCCCGCCAGCGGCTTGCCGAGGATCAGGCCGCTCTCCTCGAAGGTCTCGCGGATGGCCGCGACGCCGAGCGCCTTCGCGCGCTGCTCGCTCGCGGCATGCAGGAGCCGCTCCTTGACGTGCGGGTCGAACGGCGTGGCAACCGGGACATGAGCGTCGGGCTTGTCGACGCGGCCGCCCGGAAAGACGTAGCGGTTCGGCATGAAGGCCGACTTGGCCGCGCGGCAACCCATCAGCACCTCGGGAACGTCGCCCTTCATGCGCACCAGGATCAGCGTCGCGGCATCGCGCGGCCGCATGTAGGGGTAGGTCTCCTCGACCGTCTCGACCGGCCGTTCTTGGCCGGGCGTCAGCGGGATATCGCCGTGGACGTAACCTTTGTCGGTGCCGCGCACGACGGCGCCGGCGGGGATGGTTGGTTTGCTCATCTGGCGAAGATAGGACAAATAGCCTGCCGTCCCAAATCTCCCGACTATTGCCTCAGCCCGCCCGCACAAGCGCATCGCTGTCCGTGTAGCCAATGCACCACCTTTCAGTCGCAACAGTTCCATGCCGACGATTAGAGGTAACGGTGAGAGGATGCGGCGAGCTTTACAGTGATCAGCGCTTGCAATCGGCGGTGACGGCGAGAGTGGAGATGTAAGTCATCGCTCAAGCGTTCCTTCCGATCAGTGAAACGTGCCCCCGCTATCGACGACCACGATCTGATCAGTGACTAAGCCCGCCGCCTTGCTCGCCAGGAGCAAGGTGCTGGCGAGATTGTCCGGTCAGTCCTCCCGCAGGATGGTACGCCAGACAATGACCCTCACCAACATCTCCTCCGAACAATCCCTATTGCAACTGATTCCTCGGTCACGGTTAAGCTGGATACACCGCGCCCGGCCCCGTCCGTGCGCGGCGCCACGCAATCCGGCCGAGACGCGCGTTGACGGTAATGCCGTCACGCCCGATTTCCGCTGCTAGAGAGCGCTTCATCACTACTATCGCCCCATTGCTTTCAAAACATGTAGACAAGACAAGGACTCGCGGGATTAAGGTAACCTCGGCTTTGCTCAGGGCCGTTGCGGTCAATTGGCTATCGCCACACGCGAACCGCAACCTTGCGCCCATCGGGGCCGCTGACGTGGCGTATTTCAAGTCGCGGACCGGCAGCCGCTTTTTCAGCCTCGGCCCTAATCATAGCTCGTGCCGCTTGGGCAGCGAGCCGGTCACTAGCGCGCTCCGCCTCGCGCTTCCTGACCTCTCTAGCGACCTTGTCGGCATCGCGCGCTGCCTTCTGTGCTGTCTTGCAAGCTGCTTTGCGCGCAGCTTGGACCCGGTCCTTATCCGTCAAGAGGTCCTTGCGGTCCCATATTGAGTGACCGCCTATATAACTGCCAGTCTTGCTCAATGTCGGCTCCTCGAATAGTAGCTAAGCATCATCTCTTCTTTCCACCACTATGCCCCTTAATCGTCTTTAGATTTTCTATCACGCTGTCATCCGCAAACAATGCAGAACACCAGTCCCTCAATTGTCCGTAGATATTCTCGATCTGCTGAATCTCGGTTTGACCGTCGTTGATCACCTCGGAAAGAATCCGCCGCGCGATAAAAAGCGTGTGGTCGTTTCCATTACCTGGATCACTACGCAGGTGAACAGTTGCGTGACGGCGATTTAGCTCGGGAATCCGAGATCGAAGACAGGCCAGAACAGGCTCAACAAATCGGTTCCGGTTCGGACGAGCAATCAATCTGATCTTCAGATCAATTCCCTCCCTTGGATTGAGCAACGCCAGCTTATGGTCGGAAACGTCGTAGTAAAAACCAAGAGCGAGGTGCGGGCCAATGCCGTCTCTATAGCGAACGATGGCGCAGCGCCCATATGAGTCGCGACCATCAAACTGGTTTTCAAAAAAACTCGGAACGCAGTTCCAGTCGAACTCATGGGCGAGCTTCTTGCAGTATCTCAGGAGCTTCTTACGAAAGGCCTTTCGATTCTCGAATTCCGCCATTCCCTGCGCACACTCGACAGACTCCTTCTTCGCTATCGGTTGTCCGGGGCTCAGTCCCACCTCTCGGAGGAATGCCAAAAACTCCTGCAGCATCGGCTCTGGTTCGGCGATCGCAGAGAGCACTGAGAAGACTTCATCCCATTTCCAACATCCATAGGAAATGCCGGGCGGAGGATTGAATTGGCTTGCAAGTGCCCGATCCCTGTCGTTGGCATACAAGAGCGCGAGATGTCGAACTTCGCCCTTGCCAAAACTCTTTGAATATTTTTCCAACTGCGGAAGGCTGACCTGCGCTTTCCATTTATGTTCGCAGATGAATTTGAACACTTTACCTTCGGTTGTTGTGCCGTAGGCTTGCAAGTCTGGGATGGACAGGGGGTCGTCTTCACTGCTCTCTAAGAGGCTTTGCGTATCCCATCGGATGGACTGAGGTTCCAATTGATTCCTTGTGATCAAACGGACCCAGGCTCTTGTCGCGGACGGTGATTTGCGAAGCGTGTAAACTAACGCTTCCGTAAGAAAATTTTCTTCGGCGGTAGTTGTCTCCCGCGGCCGGTAACTGAAGAGCGCCCTAAAGACGTTGGGCCCTGCTGAGAGATCGTTCTCTGACACAATAGTCCCCAGCGAAGACTTCCGGACTGCTGCCGGTTTGATGGGCAGCCAGCCAAGCTAATCCTACCTACCCGTCAAACTCAACAGGGCCGAGATACGCACTCGCGGATCCAGCGAAACAACCTCATCAACCGTCATGTCTAGCGGCAGGTTCGGGAGAATGGAGACCGGCTTGGGGGTTGGGGCATGGACCAGACGCAGGCGATCGGTCGCTTGCAGGATTTCAGTCTCACGTTTCTGCTCCCAAACCCGTTGTGAGAAAGGGGAGCTTGCCCCTGTCTCGGCACCTGGACTTGCCATTTGCCTCGACGCTTGCGGGATCGTCGCCGTTGTCCTTCGTCCCACCGTGACCACAGCGTGACGCACGGCGGTGGCTCGACCTCAATTTGAGGCCGAATATCCGCTCAATTTTCTGATTTCCACCACTCAGACGGAGGCCCTTCGGAGGGTAGCGCTCAAATTCCTGTTGCCGCCAAGTCCCGACGAAAGATCAAAACGCCAGCGACCATCCCACCTCCGTATCCGGCCGGAACACCACGATGCTCTTGTTGCCGCCCGGCACGTCGACCTGCTCGGGCGCGTCCATCGGCTTGGCCTGCAGGGTGATGCGCGCCTCGTTGGCCGGCAGGCCGTAGAAGCGCGGGCCGTTCAGGCTCGCGAAGGCCTCGAGCTTGTCGAGCGCGTTCTCCTCCATGAAGACCTGGGCATAGACCTGCATTGCCACCGGCGCGTTGAACACGCCGGCGCAGCCGCAGGCGCATTCCTTGGTGTCCATCGTGTGCGGCGCGGTGTCGGTGCCGAGGAAGAATTGCGCGCTTCCCGACGTCGCCGCCTTGCGCAGGGCGAGACGGTGCTCCTCGCGCTTGGCGATCGGCAGGCAATAGAAATGCGGACGGATGCCGCCCTTGAAGATCGCATTGCGGTTGTAGCTGAGATGATGCGGCGTGATCGTCCCGCCCAGCCGGCCGGGATGCGCCTCGACGAACTGCACGCCCTCGCGCGTCGTGATGTGCTCGAGGACGATCTTCAGGCCCGCATGGCGCTTCAGCAGCAGCGTCAGCACCTTGTCGAGGAACACTGCCTCGCGGTCGAAGATGTCGACCTCGGGATCGGTGACCTCGCCATGCACCAGCAGCGGCATGCCGGCCTTCTCCATCGCCTCAAGGCCGCGGGCGATGGCGTCCATCGAGGTCACGCCGTGCGCCGAGTTGGTCGTGGCATGGGCCGGATAGAGCTTGGCGGCGACCCACACGCCCTCGTCCTTGCCACGCACCAGCTCGGCCGGATCGGCCCCGTCGGTCAGGTAGCAGGTCATCAGCGGCTCGAACGCCAGCTCGGCTGGAACCGCTCTGCGAATGCGGTCGCGATAGGCCGTGGCCTCGGAAACCTTCGTCACCGGCGGCACGAGGTTGGGCATGATGATGCCGCGGGCGAACTGGCGCGCCGTATGCACCGCGCAGGCCGCCAGCATCGCGCCGTCGCGCAGATGGACGTGCCAGTCGTCGGGCCGGCGGATGGAGAGCGTCGTGGGCTGGGACATATGCGTTTCTACGCTTGCTCCCGCAGCCCCTCCAATGTTGATTGCGGGCATGACCGATCTCAGAGAGGCGATCGCCTTCGCCCAGTCCATCGAGTCCAAGTGGGCGCCGGACATGAAGATGCCCGACGGGCAGTTCGTGATGACGTATGATTCCGGCGAGAAGGCGCCGGACAACGAGATGCTCGGCCCCGTGGCCCATCGCGGCGGTCCTTCCGGCATCGTCTATCGCGGCGGCAAGCTGCTGGCCGAATGGGGCGACACCAACCGCGCCGACATGACCTTCAGCGTTGCCAAGAGCTTCCTCTCCCTGCTCGCGGGCCTCGCGGTCGGCGACGGGCTGATCCGGAGCCTCGACGACAAGGTCGCCGGTTACGCGCTCGATGACGGCTTCGCCAGCGCGCAGAACAGGGACATCACCTGGCGCCACCTGCTGACCCAGACCAGCGAATGGTCGGGCACGCTGTTCGGCAAGGAGGATCGCATCGACCACAACCGCGTGGTCGGGCTGCAGGTCGCCGAGGCGCCCAAGGGCACGCGCCGCGCGATGAAGCCGCCGGGCAGCACTTACGAGTACAACGACGTGCGCGTGAACCGGCTGTCGCTCTGCCTGCTGCAGCTCTTCAAGGAGCCGCTGCCGTCGGTGCTGAAGCGCCGCATCATGGATCCGATCGGCGCCTCGGCCGGCTGGCGCTGGGAGGGCTATCGCAACTCGACGGTCACGATCGACGGCAAGCCGATGATCTCGGTGCCGGGCGGCGGCCACTGGGGCGGCGGCATCGTGATCTCCGCCCGCGATCTCGCGCTGATGGGCCTGCTGGTGGCCCAGGGCGGCGCCTGGAACGGCCAGCAACTCCTGCCCAAGGGCTGGACCGCCGAGCTGGTGAAGCCCTGCCCGGTCGCGCCGTTCTACGGGCTGATGTGGTGGCTCAACACCGACCGGCGCCAGTTCGCGGCCGCCTCGGAGCGCAGCTACTTCGCCTTCGGCTGGGGCAGCCACATCGTCTGGATCGATCCCGACAACGATCTCGTCACCGTGCTGCGCTGGGTCGAGCGCAAGCAGGCTGGTGGTTTCGTCGACCGTCTTCTGGGTGCCCTCAAACAATGAGCCTCGATTACTCCGCCGTCCCGCGCATGCCGGACGGCCGCACCGCTCTCGAAACCATCGAGGCGGTCGCCGCCACGTCGCGCGCCGTCAAGGTGCCGATGGGCCCGAGAAGCGCCGGCGGGAACGGCCAGCAGATGTGGCATATCTGGGGCGAAGGTTCCGGCAAGCCGGCCCTGCTGCTCTTCCACGGCGGCTCGGGCTCGTGGATCCACTGGATCCGCAACGTGCAGCCGCTGTCGCAGCATTTCACGGTCTACGCCTACGACGCGCCGGGGCTGGGCGACAGCGATGCGCCCGATGACGTGCGCGACATCTGGTCGGTGACGCATTGCGTCGATCACGCTGTGCGGGAGCTGCTGCCGAAGGACGAGCCGTTCTACCTCACCGGCTTCTCGTTCGGCGGCATGGTGTCGGGCCATCTCTCGACGCTGATGCCCGAGCGCATCATGCGCATCGTGTTCGTCGGCGCGGGCGGCCTGAAGGCCACGCGCAAGCCGACCGAGAAACTGCACAAGCTGTTGCCGACGATGGCGCCGCAGGTGCTGGCCGACGAGGCGCGGCGCAATCTCGAGCTTCTGATGCTGCACGATCCCAGGAACGTCGACGGCGTGGCAATGTACATGCAGATCATGAACACCACGCGCGCCAGGACGCGCAGCCGCGACATGGGCATTGCCGGTGCGCTGTCGACCGTGCTGCCGCAGGTGAAGACGCCCTTCACCGGCATCTGGGGCGAGTTCGATTCGACGACCTATCCCTACATCCAGGAACGCATCGACCTGTTCACGGCGCTGCAGCCGGACTTCCGGATGCACCTCATCCCCGGCGCCGGCCATTGGGTGGCCTACGAGGCGGCGGATGCGTTCAACGCCAAGCTGCTCGAGGTGCTGCGCTAGTCGCCCCGCGCACAACGCGCGCCATTTCCTGTCGCAACAAGCGCCGCCTGCCGGACACGTGCGCCGGCAGATTGTCCGACCTCTCGCAATCCGTCTACTGTTTGTGCGCTTTACGAAGAGGGGACAATGGCCGCGTACATTCTGCTTGCGCTCGCGCTATTGATAATCTCGGGGTCAATCTTCGAAACGAGAAAACGGCATTCTCTGGAGATCTATACCATCTGGTATATTTTCTCGTTGTTCCTGTTCCTCTTTTTCGCGCTCTATTATTTTGCCGAAAGGGAAGGCACCGAACTGGCCCGTATTCTGGGCCCTTCATACACCGAGACGCTGACGCTGATTCATCATGCCCTGACGGATGTTCGTGGCGAGCTTCAGCTCGTTGCTGCCGTGGTTTACCTGGCCATTGCACCACAATTGTTGACGTACGTTCTCAGTGGTCTGTCAGGGTCGGCGACCCCGCCCCTGTTCGTTCGGCAAACCGTGACGATAGCGGTCTGGAGCATCATCAAGTTCCTGGCCGGCCTGGGAGGAATCTTGCTCGCGCAACCTCTCGCGAGGTTGTCCCTGGGCATGCAGATCCCGGCTTCGGATTTCGCCCAGGGGGCCATGGCACTCGCCTCTGCCTTCCTTACGGCGGGAGCCTACTACCAGTTTCTCGAGCGGCAATTCGAGATCAGGATCATGCCGGGTTTCAGAGTCCACGTCCGCGCTCCGATTCTCCTGGATGTCCACAAATTCTTCACACGTCATCGACAGTCCGAGAAACCATCGGTCACGGACGTTGCGATGTCGGTAGCGACACAGATCGCAACATCGGCAGCCGCAAAGATTGCAGCGTCTGCAGCCATCGAGATCGCGAAGTCCACGGCAATGGAAATCGCGAAGTCGTCGGAGGCGGAGAAGGTGTCCGGCATAAGGGAACAAGAAGACGAATGGTTGCTGAGCCTTCCCGGGCTCACGCTTCACCTGCGCGGTCGCCTGCCTCTCATGGCGAGAGATCATCTCGGCATGCTCAAGGCCCGTCAGAACCGGCCGCCCGGTTGAGCCAAACGGAACCAGCTCGGACGGACACGGCTCCCCTGGCAATCTGGAGGTCATTGCGGAGACGCCGCCGAAGGTCCACCCTTGCAGCATGAAAACCGAAGTCACCGAGATCGCCGACAGGATCTACCGCCTCTCGACCCTGGTGCCGCAGATCGGGCCGAGCGGCTTCACCTTCAACCAGTTCCTGATCGACGCGGACGAGCCGTTGCTCTTCCACTACGGCCATCGCGCGATGTTCCCGTTGATCAGCGCGGCGGTGAAGAGCGTGATCCCGCTCGACAGGCTGCGCTGGACGACCTGCAGCCACGTCGAGGGCGACGAGTCGGGCGCGATCAACGAATGGCTGGCGGCGGCGCCCAACGCGACGCCGGCGCATGGCCAGGTCGGCATCAACATCTGGGTGACCGACATGGCCAACCGCGCGCCGCGCACGCTGAAGAACGACGAGACGATTGATCTCGGCGGCAAGACGGTGCGCTGGCTCGACACGCCGCACGTGCCGCACAACTGGGACGCCGGGCTGATCTACGAGGAGACGACCGGCACCCTGTTCAGCAGCGACCTGTTCACCCAGATGGGTCCCTGCGCGGCGACGACCACGGGCGATATCGTCGACGCCGCGATCGCGACCGAGAAGACGATCCCCTACATGCCGAGCACGCCGCAGGCCGAACCGACCCTGCGCCGGTTGGCTGCATTGTCACCGAAGACGATCGCCCTGATGCACGGCCCGAGCTTCAAGGGTAACGGCGCGGCCGCTCTGACGGCGCTGGCCGATCACTACGCCGGCAAACGCAACTGATCTCTTGCCGATAGGGGTAGGGAGAGGCTTTCGCCTCCCCCTCCCTCCGAACCGGACTGGCAGATTTCCCGCATCCGGCTCTCCAGTCGGTGGTCTTACCCACGAGGGGACTGACGGCCCAGCCCACGAC